>Ga0210124_1000130_pt1 | contig 43359 bp, 42 predicted proteins | sample Muzzi_PWC_D2_FD_185554 | JGI IMG/M metagenome (GOLD analysis project Ga0210124, IMG submission 185554) | Wetland microbial communities from San Francisco Bay, California, USA, that impact long-term carbon sequestration - Muzzi_PWC_D2 (SPAdes) | ecosystem: Environmental > Aquatic > Marine >...
GGTCTGGTTGTTTTACTTTTGCGACAAATCTCGCTCAGGGATGTGCTGAGTCTGCTTTCTAGCCTGACTTACGGCTGGGTGATTGTAGCCAGCCTTTTTTATATTATTACCAATGTTGGACGGGCCTGGCGACTTAAAATTCTTCTGCCAAATAAAATTACCCGAATCCGAACATTAATGCTTATTTGCATTGCCCATGCGATGTTTAACAATATTTTACCAGCTCGAACTGGAGATTTCTCATTGCTGTATTTTCTAAAAAGGTATGAACGGGCCTCGCTTAGCGAAAGCGGTGTTGCCCTATTTGTGGCTCGAATCATGGATTATCTGGCGGTAGCTGTACTCTTTATCATTGCGGCCTTGTTTTCGTTAGAAAATTTTTCCGATACCCCCCAAGCTACCGCTATTATTTGGGCTGTCTTTGGCATGATGCTGCTCACTGTGGTTTTGTTGCTTTTATTTGCCTGGTGGGGTCAAGCGAGCCTCTTTCATCTACAGCGAATACTCGATGATTTGGGGCTAACATCCTGGCGAGTTGTGGAGCTTGGTCTGAAACTGCTTCGGCGAATGATTGAAGCTTTTGAGGCGATTCCTTTCAAGCGACATTTTTATACGTTTTTATGGTCGCTCTTTGTTTGGGGCACCATATTCGTTTGGTTTTTTGCCTTTATGAGAGCCATGGGGATTGAGACCTCACTGCTTATTACAATTGTTGGCGCTACCTTTGCCATATTGTCCAAAGCCCTGCCCTTCAATTCTGTTGGTGGTCTTGGCGCTCACGAGGCAGGCTGGACAGTTGGCTTTATGCTGGTTGGATTTGATAAAACACTGGCTATTTCGAGCGGTTTTGCCGTCAATATTTTGGTGTTGATAGCCTCAGTTGTCTTTGGGGGAGGGGCATTATGGGTTTTGCGATCACAATCCAGTGGGGTTGACCTCAGGTCTCAAGGTTCGTCGGATGGCATTCGAGCAGAAGAGGTAGAAGCGTGATAGATTCAATCATAGGGTTTACGCAGTTGGACTATAAAACCTTCCCGGAAGTTGGTTGTAAGCCAGATAATCTGGCATAATTCAGCAAACTCGCCTCCGATTTAACTTCCGGGAAGGTAAAGCGCGTAATATGTCATTCAAACAAAGGCTCAAGTAACTCCAAACTCGCCTCGATATCATCACCAAAATAAAACCTGTAGACTCTCTGGTTCAACAACGTCTCGATATATTGCGCGTGATGGGGCAATTTCATTTCCAGGCCGGTTCGACCTGCCTCCCACAATTCCTGGGCTGTAGCCTGGTCAATAGGTTCGAGCCTACTTTTTTCACCGGCCAATCGCTCGATTAAGACAACTGCCCCCGGTTGAGCCGACACCGTGGTGCTGCCCGGTCTGATATTTTCCAGGTTGACTTCAAGTTTCATTTCTCCATTAGTTTGTAAAACGGGCCGGTATGGAGCCAGTTCGGGGAAAAGGTTCTTGGCATCGGATAGCAGGTGAAATGACCAAGGCATACCCCACCACAGATTACGTGGCCCATCGAGCCAGACCACATCTTCGGCTAAGGCCCGAAATTTATTTCTGGCCCCGGCATAAGCCAGAGTTGTCTTGCCCTCCCCGCTCTTGGCTCGGAGTAAAATGGCTTTATCGTTTTTGACCAAAGCCGCCCCGTGTACACCCATCAACCCTTTCGATTCCAGCATCATAAAAAGGGCCAATTCTAAAAAATGCCAGCGAAAAAAGGCTTGATGAGCCAGGGTGGTCGCCGAAAAATAGCCAAAGGCAGAGCCAGCAGCCAAATCCGCCACCAGTATCGAATCACGGCCTGTGGTTTGGTAAAGCAAGTTTCCCTCCATCCGGAAGATTGGCTCTCCTGGTTGACCGTCATCCACATCGTGTTCAAAAAAGTGAAATGTAAAATCGGGTGCATGGGTGGGTTGGGCTGGTCCAAAGCCACCAAATGAGACTTCGGCAGCCTCGATTACAGCTCGGCTGTTACTGCTAATATGGAGGTTAAAACCCATCGGCTGAAACCAGGCTTCAATGGGATTTGGGGTTCTGTGATTCTGCATATATCTCTAAAAAATTGTTTATTGTCACCGATAAGCTATATGTCTCTTCGATCATCTGTCTGGCCTGTTGGCAGAATTTTAGGTAATTTGCCTCATTGTTCAAGACTTCTGCAACTTGAGCCGCTAAAACATTCGGCGAAGTGTTAGCAGGCTGGCAGGCAACATCTTTCACCACCCCAACCGGCGTACCTAGCACAGGTACGCCGCAGGCCATCGCTTCCAAAACAGCCATGCCCTGCGACTCATGGTAAGAGGTTTGCAGGTAAAGGTGCGACTGTTGGTACAAGCGACTCATTTTTGGATAGGGTACTGACCCATGCCAGGTGATATTTTGGCTCAAATCGAATTGATGGGCCAATTTTAGGAGTTCAGCTTGGCGTGGCCCAGCCCCGGCCAGATTAAGCTTGATAGTGGGGATTTCCTTTTTGACCAGCCTTATGACTTCTAGCAATAGGGTCTGGTTTTTGACCGCTACCAAAGAGGCTGCCTGGATAATAGCAGGTTGAGCAGTTGAAGCGTTAAACGAAGCGTGAGGTTGAAAGCGACGAGTATCAACCCCTAGAGGGGCCAGCCGAAGTTTATGCTCTGGAACTTGGTGAACACGACAAAGGCCAAGTTGGTAATTTGAACCGGCTGTCACCAGAGAGGCTTTCTTAAGAGCATACCGAGTCGTCAGGCGTCTGGCTAAAAAACGTTGCGCCCCATATCCTATATCATGAAAGCGTACCAACTCTCCTCCACCCAAGCTGACGACGACCGGGCGTTTGATTTTAGCCCCGGCTATGACCGCCGACAAACCCGCCTCGTCGGCCCAAAAGGCATGGAGTAAATCAAATGGTGTTTTTTTGTGTTGGGCCATCATGGCTCGGCTGCTCTGCAACCAGATTTTTAGCGAGGCCAGACCGAAATTTTGCCCACCACCTAAGGCGTGATGGGTCAAGCCATCAAACTCATAAATCCCCTTAAACGGATAGCGTTGGCTAAAAATGTGAACGTGATGCTTTTGGGCCAGGGTACGAGCCAGATTGAGCAAGGCTGGAATGGCCCAATCATCGGTATGGGCGCTAAACCCAGGGGCAACAATGGCTATTCTCATTTGTTACCGTGTTGGACAGAATTGACTGACGCCTTCTCCACTTTGAATAAAACATAAGGCGGAAACCGATCCATTTCTGTCAAGGTCGTATTTTCTTTAAGCCAAAGGTAATTGATTTGGGGCGTTTTGCCCCGCCATTGTGTTTCGATGTTGCGCAAGTCGAGCAGCAAATAGCTTGGGTTATGAGTTGTGGTGAAGTCACTGAGTGACACTTCATCCAAATAATAGAGTTCTTGCACGTCAAGTTGGCTGTAATATTGAAATGTCAAGGTTAGACCGAAAGTTAGCAATGTAGCATGGGGTGGGAGGGCACGTTCAACCTGATGGGCAATATTTTTACTCTGATTTTGGATTGTCAAAAAGCTGTTCAGCATCGGATAGGCCCAGCCAAGCATGCCAAGAAGGGACAATGTGGTGATGAGTAAAATAATGGGGCGGGGGTGCAGAGGTGCAGGGGTGCGGGGGAGTAGGGAAGCATAAAGGCTACTACGATCTATGAAATTGCTTGTGCCAAAGGCGGTCAATATTACCAACGGTACGTAGAGGGTCAAGCCAAAGCGGAAATTCTGGTAAGGAATCCCACCTAAGAAAAGATAAACGGGTATTATCCAGCCCAATAGCAAGATAATCACTCCCCATCGTTTGCTTTGCCACAAACGCCAGATACCCCAAAGACTTGCCAACCCCAGCAGGGGGAAGATATAAGCAGGATGTCCAGCCGGTTGAGCATAAAAAATACCAACCGGTAATTGATAGGAAAAGTGGCCGTCGATATTTTCAAATTGACGTTGGAAGAAATTTATCGGCTGCCAACCTAACAACCAGGAATGGAGTAACCCTTCTGACTTGTTAAGGCTCAACCATAGTTGAGGCCCTAGAATTATCATACCGCTTAAGATAGCTAATAGCGATGACCACCAGAATTGTCTGCTTCTATACATTTTGAAAATGACATAAAGACCCAGGCCAGGCACAAGGAGGACGTAAATCCAGCGGGAGATAATTGCCAGGGCCAAGGTAGCTCCGGCTGCTAAAAAGTACCCAGCCTGTAACCGGTAGGAGGAGTGCGGATTGCAATCCGCACTCCTGAAATTATCCAGGTTTGAGGCTTGGACAACCAGCCAGGCTGACAGCGTGGCCCAGAACAAGGCGGGCATATCGGCCATTATGACAACAGAGGAGAGGATGGGTTGGCCCGCTACGGCGATGATTAGTCCCGCCAAGATGCCTGCACGATGGTTTGTTGAATTGTGGGTTGATGGGATGTCCATCAAAAGGTCTTTGGTTAGCATATAGGCTAAGGGAGATAATAGCGCCCCGGTAAGCAAGGCAGCGAGTTGACCGGCCAGAGGTATTCTGCCTACCCAAAGAGTGAAAAAGGCAATAAGCAAGGGGTAGCCGTTGGGCCAGAAAAAATCGCTTGGGGGAGGGAGACCCTTCGGAAGATTGTCGGCAATCGTAAGCGCCTGCTGATAGTACGCAAATGGGTCTTGCCCATAGAGGCCATCAAATTGCCAGAAGACAATCGCCGCCAGACGGATTATTAAGGCGATGACAAACAGAATTGCGGGCGCTTTCATCTACTAACTAAACTTTCTTGCAGGTACGCAACCCGTTGCTTATACGGCCAGTATATCACGCTTTCGGCGATAAGCAGGGCCAGGGCGGTCCCTGCCACCCCCCAAATTGGAATGAGCCAAAAGCACAAACTAAGATTGATGACTGTTCCTACCCCCATTAGTAAATTCACAAACCTTTCATCACTACGCGCGTAAAGATAAATAATCAACAAACTGTTTTGGGTTGCGGGAATTAAGGTTAAGGTCAAAATTTGTAAAGTCAGTGTAGCTGGTTGGTAGGCTGCTCCATAGGTTAGGGTTAAGATGAATCGAGCCAAAAATATAGCGCCAATCGCCGCCAGAAGACTGAAAGCCAATAAACTCAGCCGAGCTTGAGAAAAAGTTTTCTGCAAATTGTGATTTTGGCTGGTATCTGCGGCCATAGCTGCCAGGGCTGGCAGGGTAGCGGCGTAAAATGCACCGGGCAATTGTTTGCCGGTTTCTACAAACCGGTTGGCTGCCGCATACCAGCCTAAAGCCTGGTCGCCCTGAAGATAGGCTAAAATGAGAATATTTGCTCTAAGTTGGAGGGCGGCTAAGAAACCGGCCAGAGCAAAAGGCCAGGCTGTAGTCAGCAACAACTTGATGAGGACTTTGTCGATGCCTCTTGAGGAGGGCGGATTACACTCCGTACACCTACTTTTATTTTGCTGAATGACCTCCCTGTATAAGATAAAGGCCAATAGAACTTGCAAGCCCTGGCTTATCCCATTCCAGGCAATGATTGTAAATAATGGTTGCTCTCTCAATAATAGAGTTACGGTCCCCGCCAAAAGAACAATTTGTCCTCCGAGGGTTAGCCACAAAATGGGGGTCATGATTTGGTGCGCTTTGAATATAGCGGTAAATGAACTGTAAAAAAGGCCACTGTACAGAAAGACAATCCCCCATCGCAACGCGGTAATCACCTCTGGGTTGTGCTCCGGGCTTATTTGAGGGGCAAAGATAAGTATAATCAGAGCAGCCGGTAAACTCAAGAGAATTTTAGTAATGAGAGAGTTGATTAAATAACCATCCGTTTTGTCGGGCGTGGCTGCCAGGTCTCTGGTTAAAACGGTGCTCAGGCCAAACTCGGTGAAGAGAGTCAAGCTTAGAAGCCAGGTCATAACAAAGCTATATTGTCCGAAGCCGGAATCACCCAACCCCCGGCCCAAAGCCGCGGCCATTAGAAAACCAATAATGGCACCAATGATATTAACCAGAAGCAGAATTCCGGTATTTTGCCCAATCCTGTGGAATATTTTTGGCATATCGTATTGTGCCAGAGGCTCTAAAATCGTCAAAACCGGGCTGCATCTGTTACAAGCTTTTAAATCTGGTAATGCTATATAAACGTATAAATAGAGCAGGGTAGGGGTATAAATTCTAACTTTTTGACATTGTTTACCAAGTTTTGACTGTCTCTTAAGTCATTGATATAATTGTGACGTATTCCTCAAAGATAATTCCAACCCGTAACAGCCTATTCAACTGAAATAACTATTCAGCCAATCGCGGGCAAGAGGATAATCCCAGATAAATGGACCAACTTAACCAGAAGTTAACTGAGGAGCAGGCGCAAGCAGTCTTAAAGCCTATCTTGTATGCTGACATTTTTGATTATCCTCTTACGTTGGAAGAGGTCTATAAATTTGTTGAATTTGAAACAACGCTTGAAAAGATCGAACTGCTACTCGGCCAAGCTGTTGATGTTGGGCAACTGGTCAAAGTCAATGGGTTCTACAGTCTATCCAATCGTTCTCACTTAGCCGCCAAGCGGCAGGAACGAAAGAAAGCCTCTCGGGTGTTATGGCCCCGGGCAATTTATTACGGGCGTTGGCTAGCCAGTTTACCGTTTGTGAGATTAGTGGCCATCACCGGCGCACTAGCGGTTGATAACCCGAGCGATGGCATTGATGATATCGATTACCTAATTGTAACCCAGCCCCGCCGGTTATGGTTGTGTCGGGCGATGATTATTATGCTGGTTAAATATGGTCATCGGAGAGGGGTTCATCTCTGCCCCAACTATTTGATTACCGAAAATGTCCTTGATTTTGAAGATGACTTTTTCGCAGCCCGTGAAATGATGCAAATGCAGCCCCTGTATGGTACAGATGTTTATTTAAGTATGAGCGATGCCAATACCTGGGTGACTCGCTATTTTCCCCAGGGGGATAGTCCCAAATTGGATAAGTTAAGTGATAGATTATCGCCGGAACAACAGTTTATCAAGAGAGTAGGTGAGTCTATTCTACGAGGCTTCGTTGGCAATATTTTAGAGTTTTCGCTGCAAAAGATACAAGTGACCAAGCATACGAAACGTGCTAAACGGTATGGCGCTCTCGATAAAGTGATTTTTACTGCCGATGTCTGTAAAGGTCATTATGATGGGCATAATCATAAGACAATGGTGGCTTACCAGCAACGCATTAAAGACTATCTTGTCAAGGATGACTTACTGCAAACGAATGGCAGATTAAGAACTTTTGGCTTGAGAAAAAAAGACCTAAAAAAATAACAATTTCCTCCTGTGAAAATAGCTTTTGTAGGGGACAGGTCTCAGACCTGCCCTACACATTTTCATTTTCCGTTGCCGCCGAAGGCGCAGGGACTGTCACACTCCTTGTAATTTGCTTGGATCTGATTATGACTGATGTTTTGTTTGGACAATCTTACTACTTGCGTTTCGATCCGAAATTGTGGGCTGCCATGCAGCCTTATCCGCCATTAGGAAGTTTGTATGCGACCTCATATACACGCGAGAAAGGTTATGAGGTAGCCTTGTTCGACGCTATGCTGGCCGAATCGGAGGCAGAATGGGTAGCCGCTCTGAAAACACATAATCCCCAGTACGCAGTTTTGTACGAGGACAGTTTCAACTACTTGAGCAAAATGTGTCTGCTACGTATGCGCGAAGCTGCCTTCAAAATGGCAGAGGCAGCTAAGGCCCAAGGTTGTACTGTTATTATCTCGGGTTCTGATGCCACGGACCACTTGGAAAAATATTTTACACACGGGGTAGACTTTGTCCTGATAGGCGAAGGAGAAGTGACGCTAGGCGAGTTGCTAAACCAACTGTCGGGTCGGGAGGATAAGCCTTTACATGATATTGCCGGATTGGCCTGGTCTCAAAATGGAAAAATTGAACGGACCATAGAGCGCCCTTTTGAAAGAAATTTGGATAGATTCCCCTTTCCTGCCTGGGATTTGGTTGATATTCCTCGCTACCAAGAGATATGGTATAACCGGCATGGCTACTACTCAATGAATATGGTCACCACTCGTGGCTGTCCCTATCGCTGCAACTGGTGTGCCAAACCTATCTATGGACGGCGATATAACAGCCGCAGCCCGGAGAATGTGGTGGCGGAATTGAAATGGCTCAAAGATAACTTTCACCCTGACCATATCTGGTTCGCCGATGATATCTTGGGTCTCAAACCGGACTGGTTGAAGAAATTTAGCGAATTGGCGCTTGAACAGGATGCTTTGATCCCGTTCAAGTGCTTGCAGCGGGTTGACTTAATTACTGATGAGACGGCCAAAGCTTTGAGGTTAGCCGGGTGCAAAACGGTGTGGATGGGAGCGGAGTCCGGCTCACAAAAAATCTTGGATGCGATGGATAAAGATGCTACTGTCGAGCAGATATACAGTGCCGCCCAGCGATTGCATACTCAAGGGGTTGAAGTATGTTTCTTCTTGCAATTTGGCTATCCCGGCGAAGGGTGGGAAGACATTCAGAAGACTCTAAAGATGGTCCGTGAGTGCGCGCCGGATGATATTGGTATCTCTGTTTCGTACCCCTTGCCCGGTACCAAGTTTTATGAAAATGTAAAAATACAACTGGGTGAAAAAACCAATTGGGTTGACTCGGACGATTTGGCGATGTTATACCAAGGCCCATTTATTGAAGAATTTTATCGCGTCTTGCATCATCGCATCCACCAAGAGTTTAGAGCCAGAAAAGCCTGGCGTAATATCACAGCGGCTTTGAAAAAACCAACTACTTTGCGACCATACCACATCCGGCAGACTGGCTCGATTCCGGTCAATTTGGCCCGATTGGTTAAATCCTCAATTAAACTAAGAAAGTTAGCTCGGGTTGCTAACGATTCGCTATCATTGGAGTTGCAATCAGTATGACTAATTTATCCGTTGGACAAAAGGCCAGTCGCAGTCTCACGTTGACCGCCGAATATGTTGAGAAGTATGCTGAAATAACAGGCGACCACAATCCCCTCCATTTTGATGAAGACTTTGCTGCAAAAACCAAATTCCAGCATTTGACGGTACAAGGGGGCTTAACCACTGGGCTTTTGCATGCTTTGGTGGCGATGGACATGCCTGGCCCCGGCACTGTCTTTTTGAGTCAAAATTGGAAATTTCCTGCCCCTGTCTTCATCGGTGATACCATTACGGCTGAAGCAGAAGTATTGAGTGTTCACGCCACCAAGCCGGTAACGCAGCTTCGGGTAAAGGTGACTCGACAAACGGGTGAAACCGTCCTCGAAGGAGAAACGTGGTGTTATACCCTTTCACCCGAAGTCTGATCGAATAAAGACCATTCCCCACAATTTAGGCGAAATTGCCCCCCCATGTGCTTTGACATTTAAGGGGGCTTTAAGTATACTAGCGCCTACCTCAAAGCTCATATCTCAGATATAAGTTGCCTCAACTTTACCCGGTAAGGTATCAATATGTTCCGGGTTTTGCAAACACATATTGAAATTCATTAAGGGAAAGAGACAAGGATGTCCATGAACAATCCAAATCTGTTTACTGTAGCAAATCGTCTAGCCCAAGATAGTATTAAGCTGCAACGCGGCGAGAAAGTGTGTGTAGTTACGGATACGGGACGGTTGGATTTAGCCCAGGTATTTATGGCTGTGGTCGCTACCTATGATACAGACCCTATTCTGGTTGTTATGGCTCCCCGCGCCGAACATGGCCGGGAAGTACCGGAAATTGTTGCCACAGCGATGGAAGGAGCTGATGTGGTATTTCAGGTCGTCACCCACGCTATGACCCATACCGATGCTACCCAACGGGCCATGCAAGCCGGGGCGCGGGTGTTGGTATTACGCGGTGTCACCGAAGACATGATGTTACACGGGGCCATCAATGCCGATTATAATCAGATTGCCGTGACGTGTGCTAAGGTGTATGAGTGGCTCGATGCGGCCTCAGATGTTCAGGTACAGACGGCTCAAGGTACCGACCTAAAACTCAGTTTGGCTGGTCGCCACCCTCATATTTTAGATGGGCTGGTGAAGGGGCCTGGCACCTTTGCCGCCATGCCCGATGGTGAGACTGCCATCAGCCCAGCCGAAGGTTCAACTGAAGGCATATTGGTCATTGAGCACACGATGGACGGCTTGGGCTTGCTTGATAGCCCGATTCGAATGGAGGTTGCTAAGGGTAAAGTTGTATCGATTGAAGGGGGTGAGTCGGCCCGGCGGTTACGCCGTTTGGTCGACGCAGCTGATGAACATGCCACCAATATCGCCGAATTTGCCATTGGTACTAACCCTCAAGCCCGCCTGATAGGGATAATGGCAGAGGATAAGAAGCTCGAAGGAGCGGTTCATATTGCTATCGGCGATAACCATGTGCTGGGCGGGGCCATCAAAAGCAACATTCACTTAGATGGTATGCTGCTCAACCCCACTGTAGAAATCGATGGCAAGCGAGTTATCAACGCAGGGCGCTTGCTGTTGTAGCAATGAAATAGAGTTTAATGAGTTTGATGAGTTGGGTGTAGCGGTTGACTGAGACCTTAACCTTAACTTGATAAACTCTATAACTCACCCAACTATTTATATTAGGAGGTAGGGATCATTAAACTAATTGACTTAACCATGCCTTTTAGCCCCAAAGTAACCCCGCTGGATGAGCATCCTCATATTTCTATGGAGCCAATTACCACACACGACCGGGACGGGCGTTCAAACACCAAAGTTGTTTTTAGCATCCATACCAGCACCCATATCGACTCGCCCTATCATTTTTACGCCGATGGTATGACGATTGACCAGATGCCCTTGGAAATATTTGTGGGCAAAGCCTATTTATGCGATTTACGGCAGGTAGCCAAACCGGGAGAACCCCTCAGTGTGGCCGATTTGCAAGCTGGGGGGCTGCCAGCAGTTGAGCAACTGAAAGGCAATCGTCTGGTCATGTATGCCGATTGGGCTGCCCCTCGCTGGCAAGGCCCAGACCTCTATAAGGGTAACCCTTATTTAGCCGAAGATACGGCTCGTTGGCTGGTTGAAGTTGGGGTGGCGGCATTGGCGATGGATTTTTCTGTGGACGGTCATTATCCCTATCCATGCCATCAGATATTGTTAGCAGCCAAAATTCCTCTGATTGAAAATTTAATCAATTTGGATCAAATTCCAACTCGAGAGTTCATGCTCATTGCCCTGCCGCTCAAGGTCGATGGTGGCGATGGCGGTCCCGCCCGGGTGTTGGCGATGATCGAATAATGGACAAAGAGACCTTAGCCCTGCAAGGCTTGGACCATATCGGCATCGTCGTCCGCGATTTAGAAGCTACAGCCACCGCTCTTGAACGCGCTTTGGGCTTAAAGCTTGAAGAGATAGAGAATTACCAGGGTGTCCTACGGATCGGATTCTTACCGCTGGGGCCTATAGACATCGAATTGCTGGAACCCATCACCGACGAAGGGCTGAACGCCGAATTCTTGCGTGAACATGGTGAAGGGGTCCATCATGTAGCCTTTGCTGTAGAGAACCTGGAAGCATCAGTAGCTCATGCCCTCGATCAAGGGGCAAAACTGTTATTAGCGCCAACTATTGGAGCCCGTGGTAGGCGAATCGCTTTCTTAGATGGCGATGGGTTGGGCGGTACAATATTGGAGCTAGTGACCGACTCTGAAGCAGATGAGCAAAAATGAAAGTCGCAGTCGCCCAACTAGCTCCTGGCTTGGATCGAACTCAAAACATCCAGCGCACAGTTGATGTGATAGAGGAAGCGGCCAGACAAGCTGTTGACTTGATTGTACTGCCTGAGATGTGTACCAGCCCCTACCTGCTAAAGGATGCGGTGTTAGATGAGTGGGCTGAAGCGATTCCAGATGGGACTGCTCTCCAATGTTGGCTGCGAGAAACCCAGAAACATAGTCTCTATGTTGTCGCCGGAATCCTGGAACGGGCGGGTGATAAATACTTTAATTCTGCGGTGACGATTGGACCGCAGGGGTTGATGGCACACTATCGTAAGGTACACCTTTTTAGTTGGGAACGGCATCGTCTCGAAGCGGGTGATAATGGCTTCCTCACCTTGGATGTTCATGGGACTAAGACAGGTATTTTGGTCTGCTACGATTTGCGCTTTGTGGAAGTTGTGCGGCTATTAGCCTTAGCCGGAGTCCAAATGCTATGTGTTCCAACAACCTGGACCGATGTCGGCAAACCTCAACCGTTAGATAAGCATAGTTGGTGTGCCGCAGCGCATCTGGCCGTGGGCCATGCCTATGCTAACAAAATGTTTATGCTCTGTGCTGGTCGGGTTGGGCAGGAAGGCACAGTACGGTACCTTGGGAACAGCTTGATCGTCGGCTCCAATGGTCAAACGCTGGCCGGACCGGCTACTCCTGAAGCAGAAACGATTCTGGTCGCCGAGATAGACCCCTCGCAAGCGAATAATAAACACATCGGCCAGGACAACGATGTGTTTACGGACCGGCGAACCGATCTATACACCCTCAAAGAAAATAGCGAATGATGAATTCACAATTCACAATTCATCATTCACAATTCATCATTCACAATTAATGAGGAGGTGGTTTTTATGGACTTAGGCTTAAAGGATAAGGTGGCGTTGGTCACTGGTGGTAGTAAAGGCATCGGCAAGGCGATCACTCGTTCTCTAGCTAGCGAAGGTTGTAAGGTGGCTATCTGCGCTCGGAGCCAAGCTGAGCTTGAGCAGACGGCCCAGGCTATTCAGCAAGAAACCGGTAGAGAGATAGCTCCATTTGTGGCGGACCTTACCAACCCAGATGATGTGCCCCGTATGATTGGCGAAGTCATCAATCACTTTGGGCGTATCGATATCCTGATCAATAATGCTGGGAGCGCGCCGGGTGGACTTCTAGAAGAGCTTTCCGAGGAAGATTGGGCCCAGGCGCTGCAACTCAAATTCATGGGGTATGTTCGCTGCTGTAAAGCGGTGTTGCCGCACATGCGCAAGCAGGGCAAAGGCCGCGTGGTGAACATCATTGGTAATGATGGCGTCAAACACTCCTATTGGGAAATTACGCCAGGGGCAGCGAACGCAGCCGGGCAAAACCTGACTCTATCGTTAGCCGAGCAATATGCCAAAGAGAACATCACCTTTGTGGCCGTCAATCCCGGCCCCGTTGCCACCGAGCGTTGGGATGGACTTTTGCACGCGATGGCTCGTGACCGGAATATTACTTATGATGCGGCTGACCGCCTGTCTAAATCGAGCATTCCCTTGGGCCGCATTTGTACCCCGGAAGAAGTGGCCGATTTAGCCACTTTCCTGGCCTCGGACCGGGCGCATTTTGTCAACGGTACGATGATTAATATTGATGGGGGTCAACGCAAGGCCATTATGGATACCTAAGAGTTGTTTTCATCTGGAGGTCAGTGTTAGTGGCAAAAGAGAGCCGAACCATTCTATGCCGGGAGCAGTTGCCCCTATTACGCGGGCAAGGACGCTACCTGGACGACTTCAACCCACCTAATGCAGTTCACGTTGCTTTCGTGCGCAGCCCCTATGCGCACGCTCACGTGCGTTCCATCGACATTGAAGAAGCGATGCAACAACCCGGTGTACTGACCGTAGTCACCGGTAGCGAATTGCGCTCACTCGTGAACCCCATTCGTCCGCTGCTGAAAGGGGATACATTCCGGGCAACCGATTGGTATCCCTTAGCCTGGGATAAGGTGCGGTATGTGGGCGAGGCCGTGGCCGCAGTTGTAGCAGTTGACCGCTATCGTGCCGAAGACGCGGCTGAACTTGTTCACATTGAATATGAACCACTTTCGGCAATTACGTCGCCGAGAGTGGGCACACTCTCTGACTCGCCCCGTGTACATGACGACCTGCCTGATAATGTTCTACTTCATGCCCTGGGGGGGAGCGATGAAAACGAGGCGGTCTTCGAGGAGGCCGAGGTACGGGTATCTGGCACTTTCCAACACCCTCGCGTCACTGGAATCGCTATGGAAAATTGTGGCGTACTGGCCGATTACCGCCAAGAGACGGGTGAGTTAATTGTATGGTCTTCCAGTCAGGTTCCTCATTTGCTGCGTGATTCCTTGAGCGAGTGTCTCGACCAATCGGCTCAACAATTGAGGGTGGTTGCTCCACACGTTGGTGGCGGCTTTGGCCTCAAGATGCAAACACTCCCCGAGGAAGTGGTGGTAGCGTATCTGGCTCGCCATTTGGGACGCCCTGTCAAATGGACTCAGGACCGGATGGAGAATTTACAGGCCAGCTTCCATGCCCGCGACAATCAAGTCGAAGCCGAGTTAGCTGCTCGTCCCGACGGAACGTTGGTTGGCTTGCGAGCCAGGGCGTTCTGCGATGTCGGCGCGTATAATTCCTTTCCCCTCACCTGCGCCTTAGAGCCGTATACTATCGCCAGCGCCCTGGCTGGCCCTTATCGCTTTCCCTATTATTCCTATGAAGGCTTCGCAGTGGCGACCAATAAATGTCCGGTTGGCGCGTACCGGGGGGTTGGTTTTGTTTTAGGACCAATGGTGATAGAAGGTCTAATAGATCAACTGGCCCGTAAATTGGATATGGACCCCGCCGAGATTAGAAGAAAAAATCTGGCTCGCCCGGAAGAATTCCCCTTCAAAAGCCCGGCTGGCCCTACTTTTGATAGCGGTGATTATCCCGCCTTGCTGAACCTGGCTATGGAACAGGCAGATTATGCCGGTTGGCGGCAACAGCAACAGGAAGCCCGTGCTGAAGGCCGTTTGTTGGGTATCGGCCTGTCATGTTTTGTAGAAGTTACCGGCATGGGCCGGGGCACATATCGTATGCGGGGTATGGTCAATATCCCGGCCTTCGATTCTGCAATCCTACGAGTGAACCGTCGCGGTCATCTGGAAGCCTTTATTAGTACACCCTCACAGGGACAGGGCCAATGTACCACCTTTTCACAACTGCTTTGTGAGACGCTGGGTGTTCCTATGGAGACCATCCGTATCCACCTGGGCGATACAGCCACTTGTCCTTATGGCTCAGGTACCTTCGCCAGCCGCAGTATGGTCAGTGGTGGCGGGGCGCTGCTTAAAGCCGCCGAGAAGCTCAGGTGTAAGCTGGTTCAATTGGCGGCAGCACACTGGAGGGTTGAGCCATCTCAGGTCGAATATACGGGTGGAATGGCAATACTTCAGGATGGTGCTTCCAGTCACCACTTGACCCTAGCAGAATTGGCCCAGATGGCCTATACCCCCTTTCAAGAGTTGCCACCGGGGATTGAGCCGGGATTAGAAGTGCATTATGCTTACGACCCACCCCCGGCTGCCAGCTCGGCTGCGACTCACCTGGTTCTGGTTGAGGTAGACCCTCAAACCGGCGAAGTAATTGTCCTCGATTACATAGCGACCGAAGATTGTGGCCGTATCGTCAACCAGCAAATCGTGGATGGTCAGGTGCGGGGTGGAATTGCCCAGGGCATCGGTATTGCCCTGTTGGAAGAGATTGTCTATGATGACCACGGCCAACTCTTAACAGGCTCTTTAATGGATTATCTGGTTCCCGGCGCTTATGAATCGCCCCGAATACAGATTGCTCATATGGAAACGCCCTCCCCCTGGACCGAGGGCGGCCTCAAAGGGGTGGGCGAAAGCGGCACGATTGGTTCACCGGCAGCGATTACCAACGCTGTACTAGATGCCTTACAGCTCAATGTCTCGGAGGTTCGACTACCACTCACGCCGGAGCGAGTCTGGGGCTGGCTCCGAGCCAAGGAGGAAGAATAGTTTCATGAAACCAGCGCCATTTGAATACTTTGATCCCGACAACGAAGAGGAAGTACTCGATCTCCTTACACAATATGGCGATGATGCCAAGTTGATGGCTGGCGGTCAAAGCCTGGGGCCATTGCTGAATATGCGTTTATCGGCCCCGCAGGTTATTATCGACTTAAATCGGGTTGCAGGGCTGGATTACCAGCGTGAAGAAGATGGCTGGCTGGTTTTGGGCGCTCTGACCCGGCAAAGTACCCTTGAGGATGATGCCATCCTTCGAGAGCGCCAGCCACTTATCGCCGAATCGGTCCCCTATGTGGGGCATCGAGCCATTCGCAACCGGGGAACGGTTGGGGGCAGTCTGGTCCATGCCGACCCGGCGGCGGAGTGGCCTGCCCTGGTCACAGCCCTTGAGGCGGAATTGATTGTACATCGGGCCGGTGAGGGTACTCGAATCTTGAGCCCGGATGACTTTTTCCTCTCCTCTCTGACCACAACGCTTGAACCTGCTGATGTGTTGGTTGAAGTGCGTGTGCCGCCCTGGCCGTTGGGAGCGGGCTGGGCCTTTGTCGAATTTAGTCGGCGGCACGGTGATTTTGCCCTGGTTGGCGTGGCGACCCGATTAGGTTTGGATGAAGCCGGACGCTGTACCGATGCCCGTCTGTCCCTGATTGGAGCCGGGCCTATCTCCATCCGCGCCCGTCAGGCAGAAGCTTTTCTGCAAGGCGAGATCGCTAATGATGAGTTGTTCGAAGCGGCAGCTCAAAAAGCCGGAACTGAGGTTGACCCGGAGGGAGATATCCACGCCTCGTCGGATTTCCGTCGTCATCTGACGACGGTACTTGTGTCCCGCGCTCTGGCTCAAGCCGCCAAACGGGCCAAAAATGGAGGAAATCAATGACCACATTTGAGCCAAATCCCGTTGAAATGCCAACCCGTTCCATTACCTTCACCGTTAACGGACGAACATACCAACGCACCGTCGAACCCCGCCTGACCTTAGCCGACTTTCTCCGGGCCAACCTGGGCCTGACCGGAACCCATATCGGCTGCGAACATGGCGTTTGCGGCGCCTGTACCATCCTGTTCGATGGGCAGCCGGTGCGCTCCTGTATCATGTTCGCGGTCCAGGCCAACGGGCATGACCTCCGCACCGTCGAAGACCTGGCGCGAGGCGAAGAGTTACATCCCATCCAGCAAGCCTTTTGGGAAAACTCGGCCTTGCAGTGCGGTTTCTGCACCCCCGGCTTCTTGATGACAGTTGTAGATTTCTTAGAACGCCACCCCGACCCCACCGAAACCGAAATCCGCGAAGCTCTCTCCGGCAATCTGTGCCGCTGTACGGGCTATCAGCCTATTATCAAGGCAGTACAGGATGCGGCGCAGCGCTTAAAAGAGGAATGATAAGGGGATTGAGCGAAGGCAAAGGTACTCCCACGCCGGAGGAGGGAACGAGATTAATATTATGACAACAAAAAAAGGTCTTGCAAATGAAAGTCTTCAACATTTACAGAACATAGTATTGAGACTTGATCCTATCTTAAATCCATATGGGTTTGTATTTGAATTAGAAGGTAAAGGATTTTCTTCGCTTGGTCTGTTTGCTTCTGGATTTTATAGACGTGGACCCCTAAAAATAGGCCTGGTATATCGTTCTTGTTTTGGGTCAGTGAATTACAGTTGGGATAAGTTCAATATGAGCCACTCAGATTATATGGAACACCTTGGTTACATAGATAATTGTAAGCTTATCTATGATGAAGATAGTTTTGAATCCATTGCACGTGATGGTGGAGACGCTATTACAACTCTCATTTATGATCTTGAACAATTTGCCAAACCGATGCTTGAGGGAAACACGGATGAATTCGTTCGTATTACAAAAACCGTCCATGAAACACGATTGAAGAGGTTGAAGAGGAGAAGTGAATAATTCTCTTCCCTCGTTCCCAAACTGGAGTTTGGGAACGCAATTGCATCGAAACTCTGTTTCAATGAGGGCAAACAGAGTTTGCCTGACAAGTGCGTACCAAAACTGAGGCATACATCTAATGAGAAGTCGCTACAAAATTTCAGCAGAAGATGGGTGCTACTTCATTACCTCAACTATTGTCGAGTGGTTGCCGATTTTCACCAGTAAACCATACTTCGACATTATGATCGATTCCCTGACCTTTTGCCGGAATGAGAAGAAACTTCAACTATTTGGCTACGTCATCATGGATAACCATTTTCATTTAATCATCACCGGGCCTAATTTAACCAGAACAATCACCGACTTGAAGAAATTTACAGCAAAAAAGGTGATTGAACAGCTACAAGTGGATCGAAAAGAATGGCTGTTGAACCAATTAGCTTATTTCAAAAAGAGACACAAAACGAAAAGTTACTATCAGGTATGGCAAGAGGGGCATCATCCCAAATTGATAGAATCTGGTGACATGCTCATCCAGAAGCTAGAGTATATTCACAACAACCCAGTCAAGCGTGGTTTGGTAGTGCAACCTGAGCATTGGTTATATTCTTCAGCCCGAAATTATCTATTGGAGGACTCCTCTATCATCCAGTTAGACCTGTTACCAGTTTAACTTATTGCAAACGGAGTTTGCCGTGCAGATGCGTTCCCAATCGGGAGATTGGGAACGAGACAAGAGCGTGGGAATGCATATTTAATAACCAAAGGAGCAAACAATGTCATACGAAGCAAAATTGCAGGAAATGGGGTATACTCTGGAGTCGGTGGAGCTAGACAACGGCAAGTTTGTCCTGGCCGTGCAAACGGGCAATCTGATTTTTACCGCGGGTTGTGTGCCAGTTTGGGGCGATACAAAATATGTCGGCAAAATTGGCTCCGATTTTACGGTTGAGGAAGGCTACGAAGCGGCCAAATTGTGTGCCTTAAACTGCTTGCAGGCGATTAAAACCGTCGCTGGTAGCTTGGACAACGTCACTCGCATTATTAAAGTGTTTGGCATGGTCAATGTGGCCCCCGGTTTCGATAATACGCCAGGGGTTATTCACGGTTGTAGTGATTTGCTGCGCGAGGTCTTTGGTGATGCCGGGTTGCACGCTCGCAGCGCTATCGGTCTGACCGTTCCCTTTAACTATGCCGTAGAAATCGAGATGATTGCCGAAGTTAAATAAGGAGACCCACTAACAGACACGTTTAAATTTGACACAGAATCAGTCACCGGGATCACCTTTTGGCAACTCGACCACGGACGAAGGACGGCAGACCGCTGTAAAAACAACCTTAACTCAGCAGTTTCGGCGGTCTGCGGTCAGTCGTCAGCGGTCACGGATGATAGGAATTTGGTCGAATCGAGTATGTATCTGCTAGTAAATGAGGGGGTTAAGATGTTATTTATGGTCATAGAACGCTTCAAGAACCGTGATGGTAAGGCAGTATACCAGCGGTTCAATGAACAGGGACGCATGTTGCCCGAAGGCTTAACCTATATAAATAGCTGGATCGAGCCAAATTTTGACCGCTGCTTTCAATTGATGGAATGTGATGACTTGCGCCTGTTTCAGCAGTGGGTGGTCCACTGGCAGGATTTGGCCGAATTTGAGATAGTTCCGGTTGTTGGGTCAAAAGATGTGGTCGAGACGATTACGCCAGACACTTTCTGATAAGCGCCAGATGCTTGATTAACTCATATTACTCATACCAAAGGAGTCAACACGAACCTTTGGTACACCACCGAAAATGAAAATGCGTAGGGGCAGGTCTCAGACCTGTCCCCTACAAAAGCTATTTACAAAGGAGGTATAGATATGGAAACCCCATTAACACCGATGGAATTTGCTCGACGGACACGCAGATTGTACGCCAACCGCGAGGCAGTTATCGATGGCGAGTTACGACTCACCTATGAAGAGTTTTTCGATCGTTGTGACCGCTGGTCATCGGCCTTGCAAAAGTTGGGTGTCAAGCAAGGTGACCGGGTGGCTTATATCGCACCCAACACTCATGCCCAACTCGAATCGTTCTATGCGGTGCCGCAAATTGGTGCGGTTGTGGTGCCGGTTAACTACCGCCTCACTGCCGACGATTTCGCCTACATTATCAATCACAGTGGGGCACAGGTTGTTTGCGCTCACAGCGATTATCTTGATGCAGTATCCAGCATTCGGGGAGAGTTGCCGAATGTGGAACACTTTGTGGCGCTGGAAGGGGCGAAGGACGGTTGGCTTGATTATGAGTCGATAGTTGCTGACACTTCTCCCGACTTTGAGGCACCCGTTATCAACGAAAGCGACCTCATCTCCATAAATTATACCAGTGGTACTACAGCCCGCCCCAAAGGGGTGATGATTACCCATCGTAATGCTTACTTGAATGTGGTGGGTACGCTGGTCCATCACGTGCTCACTCCCAAAGACCGCTATCTTTGGACATTACCGATGTTTCATGCCAATGGCTGGACCTTTGTCTGGATTGTTACGGCCCGTGGTATGGCCCACATCTGTTTACGCAAAGTTGAGCCACGTTCCATCTTTGAACTCATCGCAAGTGAAAAGGCTACTATGTTTTGCGCGGCCCCAACGGTACTTATCGGCATTGCTAACGCGCCCGACGAAATGCGAGCCACAGCGCCGCGGGGCGTACGCCTGTTCACGGCGGGCGCGCCACCTGCTGCCGCCACCATTGAGCGCATTGAGGGTGATTTGGGCTGGGAATTGACCCATGTTTATGGCCTGACCGAGACTTCGCCCTTTATCACTATTTGTGAAGAACTTCCCGAACACGTGAACCTCTTGCCGCAAGAGCGGGCCATTATCAAAGCACGACAAGGCGTTGAACTTGTCACCTCCGGTGAGTTGATTGTCATGGATGACGATGGAAACGAAGTGCCGCACGATGGGGAGACGATGGGCGAGATTGTGGTGCGGGGCAATGTAGTCATGAAAGGCTACTTCAACGACCCTGAAGCAACCGCCGAAGCCATGCGGGGTGGTTGGTTCCATTCTGGTGATGCTGCGGTTGTACACCCTGATGGCTATGCTGAGATTCGTGACCGTATCAAGGATGTTATCATCAGTGGTGGTGAGAATATCTCCTCGGTGGAGGTTGAGGGTGTTCTCTTACGCCATCCCGCTGTTCAAGAGGTGGCGATTGTAGGAATGCCCCATGAGAAATGGGGAGAGTCGCCCCATGCCTTTGTCGTACTCCGGCCCGGTGAAATAGCCACCGAAGACGAGATTAAACAATTCGTTCGTGATAATTTGGCGCATTTCAAAACGCCACAGTGGGTATCATTTGTGGCTGAACTGCCCAAGACGGCAACCGGAAAAGTTCAGAAGTATGTTCTACGGGGTGGACGGACCGGAATATCGACCCAGTAATATCCGTGGTTTAGAATGTCTTAACTGGGTAACATCTAAGGAAATTTAGACGTAATATAAGGAGGAAAATGATGGCTAAAAATGAACTTCCGGTACCCCCACACTTTGACCCAGACAAAGTGGGCGAAGTGTGGAAAGTTCCCTATCAGGATCGAGCGACAGATGCCGGAGCGTGGGCAAAGCAGCACAACATCTCGACCGCTTCTCAGGACGAATTTCGGGTCTGTCTTCTACCTGTTGATGTGCAAAATACATTTTGCATTCCCGATTTTGAGCTATACGTAGGTGGACGTTCCGGAACCGGGGCAATAGATGACAATAAGCGACTGTGTGAGTTCATCTATCGTAATCTTGAAGTTATTACCGAGATTTGTCCAACGATGGACACCCACCAGGCCATGCAAATTTTTCACAGTGTTTTTCTGGTCAACGAAGCCGGTGAACATCCCGCCCCCTTTTCTCTTATTTCAGCGGATGATATTGACCAAGGCGTTTGGAAATTTAATCCCGAAATCTCTCGCAGCTTGGGAGTTAGCGAATCCTACGGCCAAAAATACCTCCGCCATTATACCCATAAATTGAAGGAAATCGGTAAATATGACCTTACCATATGGCCCTACCATGCGATGTTGGGCGGAATTGGTCATGCGCTCGTATCTTCGCTTGAAGAAGCTATGTTCTTCCACAGCATGGCCAGGTATAGCCAGCCGGATATTCAAATCAAAGGCAATAATCCTTTAACGGAGAATTATTCGGTGTTGAAAGCGGAAGTATCGGAAGACCCTGATGGAAAGACAGTGGCCCAAAAGAACACCCAGTTCATCAATAAACTCATGTCATTCGATGCCGTGATCATTACCGGACAGGCGAAGAGCCATTGTGTTGCCTGGACCATTGGTGACCTGCTGAGTGAAATAATAGCGACTGATGAAAAGTTGGCTGAGAAAATATACCTTTTAGAGGATTGTAGCTCTCCTGTTGTGATTCCTGGTGTGGTGGACTATACCGATGATGCGGATGCTGCTTACCAAAGATTTGCCGAGGCAGGTATGCATCTGGTTCGCTCGGCTGACCCTATAGAGAGTTGGCTCGGCTGGAATGGATAGACCTTAGATGGATATTCTCTTATCCCACGGCTACTTCATTGCCGAAGATGAGCACGAACAAAAAATAATGAAGCCCTATCCAACGCTAGGGTTGCTTTATATTTCCTCTCACCTTAAGCATAAAGGTTTTGCGGTTGACGTTTATGATAGTACCTTTGAAACTCTGGCAAACTTCGAAACCTATCTTCAGCAAAGACGTCCTGGCTTGGTGGGCTTGTACTGCAATTTGATGACCAAACAGAATGTGCTTAAGATGATCCGGTTCTGCCGGAACATCGGGGCCAAGGTGATTCTAGGAGGGCCGGAACCCCCATATTATGCCGAAGAGTATTTGAATTTTGGGGCAGATGTGGTTGTGACCGGTGAGGGGGAAATAACCTTGGAAGAACTCATCCCTCACCTTGCTAAATACGGGCTGCACCAACTGGACTCGATTTTGGGCATTGTCTTCCGCAATGCAGCAGGCGAAATTGTCAAAACACCACCCCGTCCCCTCATCCCAAAGTTATCTGAACAACCCTGGCCAGACCGTGAGGCCATTCCTATGGAGCGTTATCTGGATACCTGGAAGACTCATCATGGGGATAGCTCTGTCTCTTTGATTACCGCACGGGGCTGCCCTTATACCTGTACCTGGTGCAGCCATTCCGTTTTTGGCGAAACCCATCGGCGGCGTACGCCACAGGATGTTGCCGAGGAGGTAGCCTGGATTGTAGAGCGTTACCAGCCCGACCAACTATGGTATGCTGATGATGTTTTTACCATTCACCCCCGTTGGTTTCTACAATATTCGGATGAACTCAAACAGCGAAACCTCAAAATCCCCTTTGAGTGCATTAGCCGGGCCGACCGCCTCAATGAGAAGATAATCGATGCTCTGGCTGAAATGGGATGTTATCGGTTGTGGATTGGGGCCGAGAGCGGGTCGCAGCGTATTCTTGATGGGATGCAACGCCGGGCTAACATTGCAGATGTGCAACTTAAAACAAAGATGCTTCAAGCCAAAGGGATTGAGGTCGGCATGTTTATCATGCTGGGGTACCAAAACGAGGAAATTGTGGATATTGCGGCCACTATTGACCACCTCAAAAAATCAAACCCTGATACCTTTTTAACTACTGTAGCTTATCCGATAAAAGGGACGCAGTACTATGAGGTTGTCGAGGGTGAGATTGTTTCCGATTTAGATTGGATTGTTCGTACGGATCGAGACCTGAAAGTAGGTGGCCGTTACTCCAAACGTTTTTATGATCATGCCATCCGCTGGATGGTCAATGAAGTTAATTTACACAAGCTGCGTCAGGCCGGTTCTAAAGATTTGCTGCGAATGGGTAAAATGTTTATCAATGCCCAACGTGGCCGCCTGGGTATGTATCGCACCCAACATGAGCGTGAGATAGGCAAGGGTCAAGCTGGGAGTGGCCGTGGCTGGTCGGCCAAAGAGCGGGCAACAGATGCCTGGTAGAAACATTAGGCTTTCCTGTTATGCATGTTTTCTCCAGCGATCATTTCTTATTTAGAGTCTCTCAAGCCACTCGCTAATAAGGCGGGTAGTTCTTCCACATGGGGCGATAGCTGTAAATTATAACAGGGCACTTGTTCAACTAGAAAACTAAGCAACTGTAAATTCTTGCCAATTGTCTCTTTATCCCAGCCCTCAATAGCTTGCGGTATTAACTGTAGCAGGGCTGCTTTTGGCTCAATCTCAATCAGTTTACTTTGCTGCAGGCCAGGAACGACTTTGGGAAAGAAAATTCCACCCGCCCTAGCCGATGAAGCCCATGGATTGTGAAATGCTTCCTCCACCCGGAAGACCCGCTTTTGTCGGCTGGTTGCTTCTGGTTCAGGTTCGATGGGGATAAATTGCCTCAAATGGTCAAAGCGAGCCAACGAGTCGTCAAAGGCGCTCAACCTGCCCGGGTAGGCCAAGACATGTACCTTGTCGCCTTTCATTGTTAGAAGTGGTGAGTCGTTACTGAGCAGTTTCCAACCGGCGCTGAGCAAGGCCAAGCCCGTGGTGGTTTTTCCGGCGCCCATCTCGCCGCTAATTAAGGTCGCTTGACCGGTTGGGGCCTGGGCTGCAAAGCCGTGAACCGGAAACCAACCGCGCCGACGATATAGGGGGGCCAGCGAAATCATCATCACATCTTCGAAGACGCCATAAGCCTCAAGGCATGCCTGGGTGACGACTCCGGTCAGGTGGTACTTATCTAAGTCCACGCTTATCAAGCCATATTTAGGTAGCCGAACATAAATTAGCGTTCCATGACCGTAATAACTGACAAGCTCACCCTCTGTAATAATGGGAATATCCGGTGGCGGCATGGGGGCTAGTGCTGATGGTTGGATAGACCAGTTAACGGATATATCGGCTTCTGAGGCTTGAGCACTGGGCAAATGGCCGTAGACCGCCTCAAATCGTTCTCGAAGCAGGCGATCTGGAGATTGAAAATCCAGTTTTAGTCCGTGTAGGTCTACCGTTTGACCTGAATCCAGAATATCGTTATGCCGCATAAATCAGAGTCCCATATAACCCATGAACGTGATTCGAGATGAGATTTTATCATAAGTGCCTGAATCTTGATATATTCTTTGCTTTGTTTTCAAGATCAAGCGTTTTTTGCTTGCCCTTAAAAGATTTTGAGTCCTATCTTTCTTTTGCTAAAATTCAGGTTGAAAGTGTAACAAGGTGAAGGAGCGTCTCATGCAACTAACAGATATACCCAAACATAGCTCGCAAGCCACCCACCAGGAAGTCGGCGAAGAGGCTATTATCATTGACCTGTCCACCGGTTCATACTACTCACTCAATGATACTGGAACGATGTTCTGGCAATTAATTGACGGCCAGCGAACGATTGCCGATTGTGCCAAACTCATTGCCGAAGAGTATGATGTCGAGGCCGGTGTCGTCGAGGCCGACTTGTTAGAGTTGGCGGCTGAATTCAAGGGAGAGGGGTTGATTGTTGTCTGAGCGTATCAGCCGGGGATGGCAGCATACGATAATCATTTTACGTGCTTTGTTATTGTCGCATCATAGGCGGTTGCTTGGAAACCTGGTTGATTTCAGTCGTGCTTTGCCCCGGCAGTTTGACCAGCCGCTACCTCAAATGATGGCTCAGTTGACCCCCTCTCCCCAATCAGAGTATCCTTTGCCAGAGAATGAGGTTCGCCAATTGGCCGATGCAGTGGCTGCCTGGCATATTCGCTCCCCCCTTGGGATATGTCTACGTCGCTCACTCTTACGATATCATTTTCTTCGCAAAGCAAATGTTCCGGTCAGAATCATTTTTGGCGCACGTTTTAAACAAGCGGAAGAAGGAGGGAGTATCGGTGGGCATGCCTGGTTAAGCTTAAATAACCTCCCGTACTACGAAAACCCCAATAATTATGAGGGCTTTGTAGAAATGTATCAATATCCCCAACACGAAAATTGCGAATGAAAAAAATGACACGAAATTATTTGTGAAATTCGTCCATTTGTGTCATTCGTGATAAATAATTGTAGCAGTTTATGCAAAGTATATGGTAACTGGAAAACTAATCCAAGATGTGCGGAATTAGCGGTATTTATGCCAAAAATAGCCAACTAATAGGTCGGGCTGAGATTGCAAGTCAAATTAAAACGCTCGTTCATCGAGGGCCTGATCAGGGTGGTGTTTTTTTATCGGCCCAGCAGCGATGTGGCCTGGGTATCCGGCGTTTGAGCATCATTGATGTGAGCGGCGGTAACCAACCTTTGTGCAATGAAGATGGTTCCATTCACCTGGTTTATAATGGGGAAACCTATAATCACCAATCCATACGGCGGGAGCTTGAACAACTAGGCCATCATCCCCATAGTCATAGCGATGGCGAGGTCATCATCCACGGCTACGAGGCTTGGGGGGCTGAAGCTGTTCTGCAAAAGATGCGAGGCATGTTTGCCTTTGCCCTCTGGGATGAGAACCAACAGCAACTCTTTTTAGCCCGGGATCGATTTGGCATCAAACCCCTCTATTATGCCGAATACGATGACCGTCTTTACTTTGCTTCAGAAATCAAAGCCATTCTTGCCCAATCTGATATACCACGAAGAGTTAACCTTGCCGCCCTGGAAGCGATGTTCACGTTGGGCTTTGTCCCTGGCCCCGCTACGATGTTCGAGGGTATTTATAAATTGCCCCCGGCTCACTATTTGATTGCCGGGGATGGCCATCGAACCATAAAAAACTATTGGCAACTGGATTACCAAGAAGATGAAAAGATTTCGATGGGTGAAGCAACCGAGCAATTTCTGATGCTCCTGCGCGAGTCGGTTCAGTTACGTTTGATGAGCGAAGTGCCACTTGGCGCCCTCCTTTCCGGTGGTCTTGATTCGGGAACATTAGTGGCCCTGCTGCAATCTCACCTGTCATTATCGGCGGTAAATAGTAGCCAATCATCGCTTGATAATGGTTCTAATGGTAGGCTTAAAACAATTTCAATTGGGTTTGAGCAAGCTGCCTATGATGAGGCTTCACTTGCCTCAAGTTTGGCCCAGACTATTGGCACTGAGCATTATCCTATCACTTGTACGGCTGCTGATTTTGCTGATTACCCGGCCATCCTTAATCATTTGGAAGAGCCGCAGGCTTCGGCCAGTTCTGTTCCGATTTACAAATTGTATCAAACGTGTCGGCAGGCTGGTTTAACTGTTATTTTAACGGGTGAAGGTTCCGATGAGTTGCTTGGTGGCTATCATTGGCATAGAGGGGATGCGCTGGTTCGTCCAATGTTATCTTTACCCGCAGCTTTGCGCCGAATCTTAGCTGGTAGTCCCTTGCCTATGTCAAGCGCAGCCCGGCGGGTCTTGACTCGTGGCGCGGGGGATGTCGTCACCCGGTATCAGGATTGGTTAGAACTGGAGGGCAGTGATTATCTGGGCAAGTTATTGTCACCTGAGGTACATAACGCCTTGCGGAAAGACAAATCCAACCCTCTTTTAGGTAATTGGTCTGAAAAGCTAACCAATTTGCGAACAACCACACCACTTCATCAAGCTCTGTGGTTGGAAAGCCAAACCCGCATGGTTGATTTTATCAATTTTGAAGTAGACAAAATGAGTATGGCTCATTCAATCGAAGCACGGGTTCCCTATTTGGACCATAAGCTGTGGGAATTTTGTGCCGGACTGCCCGCCCATTACAAATTAAAGGGCAGGGTTGAAAAATATCTTTTGCGCCGGGCCACAAAGAACATCCTGCCTGAATCGACTCGCAAACGGAGAAAGAAGGGGCTGGCTTCGCCTTACGGCTACTGGTTGCGACAGGAGCGACTACCCGAGTGGGCCGAAATGGTGTTGTCTGAGGGGCATCTTCAGCAAGCCGGGCTGTTTGACCCTAAGATGGTCCAGACTATCCGGCGGGTGCACCAGACAAATTATCCCGCCAAATATAACCAGACAAATCTGGCTCCCTTGTTGATGGGCGTGTTAAGTACTCAGTTATGGTTCGAGCAGTTTATAAAATGATACGGGATTTCAGACTAACCCCCAAGACCATTCGTTTAATTGCTTTGGCCATGACTCTGTCCGGTTTTTGGCTGCGAATGTATGCTCTGGCTAGCGAAAGTTTGTGGTATGATGAACTGTTGCAAGTCAATCTAGCCCTGCTCGACATCCCGTCGATGCTACGCCATTTGCCACTCCATGCGGCCGTCCCGTTAGATTATATTATTTCTCATTATTGGATTATCTGGGGTAGGAGTGAAGAGTGGGTACGGTTTCCGGCGGTCGTAATGGGTACATTGACTCTTCCAGTGGTTTATCAGCTTGGGCGGCGATTCTTAGGCAGTGTTTCCGCCCTTCTGCTGATGGCTCTGTTGACGTTTTCCCCCTTTCACATCCGCTTTAGCCAAGAAGTCCGGCCCTATGCGCTTGGCCTACTGGGGATAACAGTGTATAGCTATTTTATCTGGCGACTTCGTGGTACTGGTGGCTGGCGTAACCTTATACCCATGATGTTGTCTGCTGTGATTTTTTCCCTGTCGCATTATTTTGCTAATGTCGTTTTTGGCGCATGGCTGCTGTTTTTGGGATTCGATATAGTTTTTCGCAACCCCAAAAAGTATAGTCTTCGAGCCGTGGGCGGGTTATTAGCCACCGGATTTGTCTGTTTTCTACTTCTCCTGATGTTAGGTTGGGGGCCTACACTACTAAAGGTATCGGAGGGCTTTGGCGAGACCCTGGTTGACCCAGAACAACTTACCGCCCCGGCAGAGGAAAAGCCCAATTTAGGGACCGGCCCCGAGATTAGTGAAGATTTTATAAGAACTCAAATTCTTGGGCCTTTGGGAGCGGGGTCCACCGACAATTCAATTTTGTTATTTAATAGCTTAGTTATTGTTGGTGTGATTAGCCTGATTGTTCAAAAAGAATATAAGCTTGATCTGCTGCTGGTATTATGGGTGGGTTTCCCGGTTGTAGGGATCGTTACATTTTTGGTCCACCGAGGCACATTTTTTGCCTCTCGTTATATTATCTTTGTTTTACCGGCATATCTAACCCTGCTTGCTGTAGGAATTTTGGCTCTACCTCGCGTTCTTAAGCGACTAGGGGCAACCCGGATGGCGGTAGCTATTTTTTTACTCATAGGCGGGTTGGTCTTCGCTGATTTTGATGCCGATATTTACCGGCTATACTATCAAAAGGATAAAGAAGATTGGCGTTTGGTGGGTAATTTTATTGCGCGTAATGCTCATCCAGGTGATGCGGTAATTGCGGTTAAAGCCGAACCGGCCATGAATTGGTACTATCCTCCGGCAACAGCCGAAGGAAATACCTACTCTAAGTTAGAGGTGATCCAGGATACCGTATCGAAGAGCGAAAGAAGCTGGGTTATTTTAAGTATCTATTCTTCCGGGATAGACTCTAATATTAAGGCATGGCTCAGCGATAGTGAACATGGATCAGTTAAACTTGTGTTGGACCCGGTCATAACTGTGTACTACTTAGGACAAAATATAGATAAGGAACAACTGTTGCAAGAGATTCAGGGGTTTGCCCTGCCTGTTAATCACGCTCTATATGCTAGTTTGGCCCGTGAAAACCGGCGAAATCCAGAGATAGCCCGCCGGTATTACGAGCTAGCTATTGAATATGCCCCCGATGATGAAATTCGGGTCCAATATGAGGCGGCTCTTGACGGTTTTTAGGTAATATACTTGGAGAAAGATTTTTAAAAGACTTGTCAAACCTTAATTAGGATGGTATTATTTGATAGTGACACGGATAGACACTATCATATAGTTTTGCACCACCGGAAACATGTTGCACTTAAAATTTTGGACAAGCCCACCATATCCGTGTGAACCATGTGGAGTAACCTTGAATGAGTAATGAGAACGCTGCCCTGGATGAGTTTATGGCTGATGCTTTGGCTGTTCTCCGCGAAACAGAGAGCAACCTGCAAAAGTTAGCTCAGATGGCGCGGCTGAGGTCCGAACAATTGCGCTCTAACCAAGAGAATGGGCGCGATGCCGATACGGATGAAGCGGCGCATCGGGTACAACAGATAGGGCAGCAACTGACAAAGCTTTCTCAACGAAGCAATACACTCCAAACTTACCTTAAAAATGGTTTCGATGCGCCGCCTATAGACGACGACCATTGGCCTCGCATTCGAATCTTACAAAGCCAAGAAGAAGAACGTAGCCAATTAGCCCGAGAATTAGAAGAAAATGTGGGCCAATTATTGGCTAATGCTGTATTCGAGTTGGCATCTTGCCAGCATCTGCTGGTCAATGATAAAGATGCTGTTGCCGATGGTTTAGATGCCTTGCAGATTGAGTTAGAACAAGGCTTGACCAATATTCGGCATTTTATCACAGATTTGGAACCTGCTGCTATCTTGGGTAATTTTGGGTTGGGCGGGGGAGTCAGGCGTTATCTGGAGCAGTTTGAAGCCCGCACAAATATCAAAACTGAACTTCGTATTAACACCAATATAGGCCGATTGCCGAGCATAATAGAAATAACTATATTTCGTATCATTCAAGAGGCGTTGCGTAATGTCTATCTTCATGCCAATGCTACCCGAGTAGATTTTGTGATTGAAGAAAAGGACGCTCTACTTGAATTTAGTGTAATCGATAATGGTGATGGGCTAATCCCAGATAGAATCGATGTCTCTAAAAAGAATCTCGGTTTGGCTATTATGGTAGACTATGCTGAACTTTTAAACGGAAAGCTAAGAGTGTTTAGTGAACCGGGCCAGGGAACACAAGTCACTTTATCAATACCCTTATGAGTAACTTCTTTCAACGAGGAGATGTAGAACATGGCACCTAAAACAAGTGTAATGCTAGTTGACGATCATCCACTCTTTCGCCAAGGATTACGTAGAGTTCTTGAAAAAGAGGAAGATATCCAGGTTATTATGGAGGTGGCCGACGGCGAAGAAGCGTTACGTTTAATTAAGCAGTTGGTTCCCGATGTTGTAATTATGGATATCAATCTGCCTCATATGAATGGCCTTCAAGTTACTCGCGAGTTAAAACAAGCTGTGCCCGAAGTTGCCATTATTATGCTGACCGCCTACCATGATGATGAACAGATTTTTCATTCGGTACGGGCAGGGGCTGCGGCTTACTTCCCCAAAGAAATAACGCCCCGCCGGTTGGTGGAAGCCATTCGGCAAGTGGGCAAGGGCAACTATGTGATAGATGATGAAGTACTCGATAAGCCAGAGGTGGCAACCTGGTTATTAACCCAGTTTGATAAGGTGGCCTATATTGATGGTATGCCTAACGAGATGTTTGCCCCTCTATCTCCCCGTGAAATGGAAATTTTGCAACATATTGCCAAAGGCCAAAGTAATAAAGAAGTGGCCTACGAGTTGGGCATTAGTCGCCAGACTGTGAAAAACCATATGACCAGTATTTTAAGAAAATTGGCGGTTAATGATCGGACTCAGGCAGCCCTATATGCCGTCAAACGGGGCTGGATTCGCTTAAATGACGAAGAGGAAACTTAGATGCTCTTATTTTAGTGATATTCAAATTTGTTATTTTTATAGAAGGGAAGTACTTCAATGAGCTTGCAGCGATTACAAAGATTAGAAGAAGAGCCAGCAAATAAAGCTCCCCAGGAATCGGGTCCCCCAACCCCGGCTCAGGTTATGGAACAGACATCTCAGGAATATGAACAGATTCAAAAAGAATTAACCGAGATACAGGTTTTAGAGAAGCAAAGCACGTCCGAGGTTGAAAAACTGGCTCAAAAAAATGCCCAACTGACCAACAAATTGCGCAGTATGGAAGACAATATTGATACCGTGCCTCGCCAGGATATTAAGGAGACATATACCGCTGCCCAAGAGTCACAAATGCGCCTCTTTATGATGCGGGGCCAGGTAGAGCAGTTGCAGAGTCGACAAGAAAACTTGCGGCGATTTTCCGATAGTTTGCGAAAAATTTTGGATATCTCTCAGGGAATGGTCGCGACCAGTTCAGCAGTTTCTACCGAATCATCCCCAGGTCCCCTCCCTGAACAAAGTGCCGGAATTATCAGAATCATCGATGCGCAAGAAAATGAGCGCCAACACCTGGCGAACCAACTCCACGATGGCCCGGCTCAATCGTTGACGAACTTGATTCTACAGGCAGAAATTTGTGAGCGTCTATTCGACACCAATCCGGTGAGAGCCAGAACCGAGCTAACCGAGCTAAAAGACGCCGTCACAACCACCTTTCAAAAGGTGCGCGAATTCATCTTTGATTTGCGCCCCATGATGCTCGACGATTTGGGCCTTAATCCAACCCTGAAGAAAAGTGTCGAGGATTATGAACAGAAAACCGGGATTGCCTGTAATCTTACCATCACTGGTAAAGACCAGCGCATGCCATCCCATGCCGAGGTTACGATATTCCGGGTGATTCAACACCTGCTTAACAACGTCAAAAACCATGCCCAGGCCAGCCACATTCAGGTGCAGTTGAATGTTGATGAATCTAAGGCCAAAGCCGTTGTCGAGGATGACGGGGCCGGATTTGACGTGGTTGAGGCTATGGCCGCCTCGCGGGCCCGAAAAACATTGGGCTTGAGCAGCATGCAGGAGCAGGTCGAGATGCTGGGCGGCGGCATCAAGTTCGATAGCGCCCCCGGCAACGGAACCCGCATTGAGTTTTGGCTGCCGGTAGGGCAGTAATCCCCGAATAAACCGCATAAATCAGACCGCAGAGGTTTTCAAAACCTCTGCGGTCTTTTCGAATAATTACAAACTGAATCGAGGAGAAGATGAATGGCGGAACAACGACTGGGCCGTTATGTGATCGAGGAGCAGCTTGGTGAAGGCTCCTTTGCCTTTGTCTACCGGGCCAGGGATGAGGATTTACATCGCTGGGTGGCCTTAAAGGTTCTCAAGCCCGTCTGGATGGCCGACCCCAACGCCATTGACCGCTTCAAGCGCGAGGCTCGCACCATGGCCCGGCTGGACAAAAATCCCCATATTGCCATAGTCTACGAAGTGGGTGAGGATCAAGGACAGGTTTTTCTGGCCCAATTGCTGGTCGATGGCGAGACGTTGACGAAACGCTTACTCCGTGGCCCATTGGACTGGTCAGAGGTTCTCGATATTTTACGGCCGGTGGTCTCGGCTCTCGATTATGCCCACAGCCAGGGCGTCATTCACCGCGATGTCAAGCCTACTAACATCTTGCTGGATAAGACTGGTAAGACCTATTTGGGGGATTTTGGCCTGGTACGGGCCGCCGAAAGCTCGGACACTATCAGTGCCAGTGTGAGTGGAGGAGTAATAGGTACGGCCTCCTATATTCCTCCCGAAGTTTGGGATGCTAAACAGCCTACCCCCGCCTCCGATGTCTACGCCCTGAGTTGTGTCATCTTTGAGATGTTGACTGGCCAGGTACTTTTTGAAGGCTCCTCAATGATGCAAGTCATGCGTAAGCATGATAAAGGTCCGCAATTTCCTGATAGCTGGCCTGAGGGAATCCCTTCAGGCGTGACCAAGGTCTAGCAGCAAGGTCTCGCCGCCCATCCGAATGAGCGTTTCCAAAGTGCAAGCGAGTTGTTGGCGGCGCTGGAAGCAATTAGCCCCACACCCCAGGTTGTTCCACCGACCCCAACCCCGACACCCAGAGCTACCACCCAACCCACAGCCATAGGAGGTATGAATAAAGGTGTGTTCATAGGGGGTGGGATTGTCCTTTTAATTATTATAGAAGTAATTATTTTCTTTGCCGGTAAGGACGGTGGAAACGAGCCAGTTGCAGTTGTCACGCCGATAGAGACCCCAGTTGCGATTGTGCCTGATGACGAACCAACCGATACACCCCTTCCGTCACCGACTGATACCCCCGTTCCACCTACGGACACCCCCGTTCCGCCGCCAACCGACACCCCCGTTCCACCCACAGATACTCCTGTCCCACCGACTGATACCCCATTCCACCCACAGATACCCCTGCTCCACCAACCGATACGCCCGTTCCACCAACTAATACGCCCGACGGTTCACGCGGTAAGGGTGATACCCTTACCCTTTTGTATTGGCAAGCGGCTTCGACTCTCAATCCGTACCTCTCTGGTGGTACAAAAGATATTCATGCTGCATCCATAGTACTGGAGCCATTAGCTCGCCATGATGAGAATGGAAATCTAGTCCCATGGCTCGCTGAAGAAATCCCGACCATAGAAAATGGTGATGTGTCTCAAAATCAAAGAAGTATCACTTGGAGGCTGAAACCAGGGATTTTGTGGTCTGATGGAACCACACTGACTGCTGAGGATGTCGCTTTTACGGCCAAATACTGTCTGGATCCGAACATGGGCTGCAATTCATTGTCACAGTTCGATTCTGTTATAAATGTGGAAGTTGTTGATGAACTGACCGTTCGCATCAACTTTGATAAGTCTAAACTTTTCCCTTATGGTCCCCTGGTTGGGGCAGTTTCCCCAGTTATTCAAAAAGCACAGTTCGAATCTTGCCTGGGTGCCAGGGCTCAAGAATGTACTGCGCAAAACTTTGGCCCAATTGGGACTGGTCCCTATAAGGTGGTAGATTTTAGGGCAAATGATGTGGTTGTTTACGATATCAACCAAAACTATCGCCACCCCAACAAGCCCTTCTTCAATCAAGTTATCTTTAAGGGCGGTGGTGACGCTGCTTCTGCTGCCCGCGCCGTGCTGGAAACCGGTGAAGCCGATTACGCCTGGAATTTGCAAGTTGAACCACAAATTTTGGTTCAGATGGAACTTGCCGGTAATGGTAAAATTATTAGCGCCTATGGAACTGCTGTAGAGCGTCTGATGGTAAATTTTACTAACCCTGATCCGGCGCTGGGCGAAAATCGCTCCAAGTGGACATCAGGTGGTGAGTTTGTCCATCCTTTCCTATCTGATTGGACAGTTCGGCGGGCATTGTCTCTGGCTATTGATCGCATTGCCATTGCCAACCAACTTTATGGAATTCCTGGCGCCAGCCAGTCTTATGGGATTGCTGGGCAACCCACTTGCAATGTATTGCCTGGTCCATCCCTTTACGTATCCACCGCCAACAATGAGTGTTTGAACCAAAATATTTCTCTGGCCAATCAAATCTTAGATGAAGCTGGTATCGTTGATACTGACGGTGATGGTATCCGAGAAAAAAATGGTGTTCCATTAAAAATTCTCTACCAAACATCCACCAACTCTGTTCGTCAGAGTACCCAGGCTTTGATTAAGCAATGGTGGTCACAAATTGGGGTCGAGACCGAATTGAAAAATATCGATCCCGCTATCTTCTTTGGGGGCGATCCGAATAGCCCCGATACCTATGGCAAGTTCTATGCCGATATTGAGATGTATACCAATAACTTTGATGGGATTGATCCAGAAGCCTACATGAGCAATTGGCACTCTCGTGAAATAGCCGGTGAAACAAACCAATGGTTGGGTAATAATATTCCCCGCTGGCAAAGTAATGAATATGATGCTCTGGTTGACGAAATGGCTCAGGCAACTAGCCTTGAGGCCCGGGCTGAGATTGCTAAGCAGATGAATGACATGCTGATGCAAAATTACGTCATGATTCCACTAGTACACCGTGGTAGTGTGTCGGCTCACGCTAACACTCTTCTCGGTGTCCGCATGAACGCTTGGGATTCAGAACTGTGGAATATCGCAGATTGGACGCGTGCTGAGTAATAAAAAATACGAATTGCAAGAGGTCTCTGAACTTATACGTCGCCGTAGTGGTGGTGGTTGGGTAGTGGGGGGCTGGGAAATTTGCTTGTTTAATTGGGTGGGGATGTTGTAGGCATCTATAATTCCTGCTATACTTTCTTGAGGTAGGATCAAATGCCTGGTCAATTGATATTGTCCGATGCGGCGCGAGACAGGGTTGTTGCTGCCCTCAAGACAGTTCGAAAGAATATCCGTTGGAAATCCGGCAAAGATCAAGAACACCTTCAAACCCGCAAGCGGTATGGTCATCTTACCGCAACTACTACCATCGAGGAGTACAATGAAATTATCCAGACATTGGTCAATTCAGAGACCGCTGAATTATACATTTATGCTTGGCAAGAAGATGTGATTTACCCTACGATTGCCTCTCTCTATGATAGGAAAACTTGGCTGGTAATGGTTGACTTGTCTGGGGTACTTGAAACGGCTTTTCCGCCAACAAAGCCGGAGGACTACCTATCTGACAGACGCTTCCATTATGAAGGTTCGTTACAGGAGTTTCTGAAATGAATAAATATCTGAGCGATTATTTGGCCGGTACTTATGCTCCGGGTGTGAGTGGTTTTGAACACTTAAATACCCTTATGGTTCGTGACAAACTCTTTGAGCAAAATGAGACACTTTCCCCTGAAGAAAGGGCAAAAGTACTGGCTGCAGACCATCAGTTAATTGAGCAAGCCCCTGCCTTTTTGTCGGCGTTAGAGCATGTGACGACACTCGAATATGAACGAGAACAAAGGGAAGCACCTCCTGAACGCTGGTGGTGGTATCTTGACGTTATTGTTCATCTACCCTTTACAATACCATTACCGGCAGGTGATGAGCACGCTGAAACTGTCTTCTCCTAAACCTTCTCCAACGCCTGTGCCAAATCGGCGATAATATCCTCGATATCCTCAATCCCTACCGATAATCGCACCAAAGAATCGGTCAGGCCCCGCTGGAGGCGTGTCTCTCTGGGTACGGAGGCGTGAGTCATCGAGGCGGGGTGGGTAATCATCGTCTCTACTGCGCCCAGACTTTCGGCCAGCGAACAGAGTTTGACATTGTTCATCAAACGGATACCGGCCTCGATATCGCCCTTTAATTCAAAGGAAATCATGCCGCTAAAGGCTTGCATCTGGCATTTGGCAATTTCGTGTTGGGGATGGCTGGCTAAACCAGGATAAATGACCCTGGCTACTTTGGGATGGCTCTCTAAAAATTGGGCCACGGCCATGCCATTCGATGAGTGCCGCTCCATACGCAAGGGCAAGGTTTTGACCCCCAACAGCGTTAGCCAGCAATCAAAGGGGCTGGGAACGGCCCCGATGCTCTTTTGGATGAACTTTAGCCGCTCGAATAAATCCTGCTCATTGGTGATCACAATGCCGCCAATAATCTGATTATGGCCGCTCAGATATTTGGTGGTACTGTGGACGACAAAATCAACCTCCCATTTTAAGGGTTGCAGCAGGTACGGCGTGGCAAAAGTGGAGTCCACGCCGAGCCATAGGTTATGCGCCTTGGCGATTTTTGAGACGGCTTCCAAATCGGTGATTTTTAACAGAGGGTTGGTCGGTGTCTCGACCCAGATGAGTTTGGTGTTGGGCTGAATGGCCGCCACGACATTTTCGGGATTTGAGGTATCGACGTAGGTAAAGGTGAGTTGGTACCGGCTCAAAATCTGGTTGAACAGGCGCGAGACACCGCCATAGACATCGTCGCTTGAAATGACATGGTCGCCTGCTGACAAAAGGCGCAGAATCGCATCTACAGTTGACATCCCCGAAGCAAAGGCAATGCCATATTTTCCCCCTTCGATAGTGGCTAGATTTGCTTCTAAGACGGCGCGGGTCGGGTTTGAGCTGCGGGTATAATCAAACCCTTTGTCTTTTCCCACCTCTTCTAAGGTATAGGTGGCCGTCTGGTAAATCGGCGGTACAATTGCGCCGGTTGTTGGGTCTGGCGAAATTCCGGCTCGAACTGCTTTGGTCGCAAATTTCATAATTTATTCTCCATATTCTATACGTAATTCTACATCTGATATAGAGTGTAACACCGCTCTGGAAACTTCAACCTGGCTGCATATAGCCTCTTGTGTTTCAACCAGAACCGCGGCTTGAAGACCATCGAAAGATTGACCGCACATATTCATATGGATCAGTGCGGCTTGCATCGGTGACATACTAGGATTAAAAGCCACATTCTCGGCATATGGTCCGGCGTAAATTTGGCCGGTCTGGGTCAACAGAGCAACTCCTGAATAGCTTTTTGAATAGGGGGCATAACTCTTATTTGCCATCTCTAAGGCAGTAAGTACCAGGGGGGCCTCGGAAGGTGTGACCAAATGTAATTGGTGGTTCTCTGGTTGCATCAGCCCTCCCTGGTTATCGAGGTTATGTGGACCAAATGCGCCGGGCAGTAGGGCTTCTATTGGGAGCGGTTCTCTATTTGGTAAAATAATCCGTAATTGCGAGGCGGCTGTAGAGAGTTCGTTAATGAACTGACGACAATGCCCGCACGGAGCGCCTCCAATGGCAATAGAGGCCAGGCCTTGTTCACCATGAAGCCAGGCATTCATGATGGCAGCTTGTTCGCCATGGATGGTGAAATTCAGAGTTTCGCCGCCGAATTCCATATTCCCGCCCAAATAAAGATTTCCGGTTAACCCCTGGCTCACCACGCCTACATGATAGTTTGAAATGGGTGGTTGGGCATATAACCTGGCGGGGGCAATAAGCTTAAGCATCAGTTGTTCTATGGATATGCCCAACACCTTGGTTAGTTGAAGTGCGTCTTTCGCTGTAATAACGCCACAGAAATCATCTGCCAGAAAAATTTCTTTAAATTTATCTTGCACTTCTGCTGGAAAAGATTTGATGGTTTGCTCGAATGAATTTTTGAGAGTCATAGGCCGCTGGTCGATATCCTGAAGTTAACAGGCAAGAGTTTACATCAAATTCTGCAATCGCCCAATTTTAGCTATATCATGAGTCATTCTAGCAAAGAAAAAAGGCCATCAACCTAAAGCTGATGGCCTCTATTGCTTAACATGAAGCTTATGTGATTAGTGTAATTCTTGATTGGTAGATGAGCCACTCCCCAGAGCAGCTCTAACGTGTTTAGCTAAAGTTTTTGGGGAAAAAGGTTTCCTGATAAAGCCCAATACGCCCTCATCTTTAAGGGTTTCTACCTCTCGTGACGGTGCTGCATACCCACTGATGATAAGGCACTTTACGGCAGGGTTATACTCTCGTAAAGTTCTATAAAGTTCTGCTCCATCCATACCTGGCATCTTCGCATCAAGCAATACCAGGCTAATTTCTGGCTGGCATCGCTTGTAAACATCTAAGCCAGATGCCCCATCTACGGCTACTAAAGTTCGATAGCCTAATCTTTCCAAAGCTAGCTGAATAAGCGCTCGTGTTCCCATATTGTCATCAACAATTAAAACAGTCTTATTTTGGTCTAACATAGTATCTACTAAATTTTCTCCTGTTATCTACCTTGGTTCTTATTCACCAGCATCAAGTAAATCCTAATATAATTATATCGTTGCTATCTGACAATACAAAATCCCCATAATCATCTTACCAGAACAAACTCAAAGCCACATAAAGATGAGGTTAAAACGATATTAAAATTTCTGTAACCCTATTATAACCTCAGTTCGGAGTTTTTAGGCCGGACAGGTTTCTGCGAAAAATTGTTTTAAAAGTAACTATTTCAATTATCAACAATGATGAAGCCATAAGTTGTACCTTCTCACAGACTTGAGGTACAATATAAGATAACATAAAGAGGGATATCACCCGGTTAGGAAACGAGAGGTTGATTTTAAGGGTTCAGAATTAGTATGATAGATATGTCGTCGGCAACTAACCTCATAGGCCAAATTCTGGGCGGTTACAGGCTGGTTGAAATAATCGGTTCTGGGGCTGTCGCTACTGTTTTCAAAGCTTATCAGCCTGATTTGGATCGATGGGTGGCGATTAAAGTCTTACACTATAAAGAACCAAATACCATTATCCGCTTCCAACGAGAAGCAAAAGCGATAGCCCTGTTACGCCATCGTAATATATTGCTCATCTATGAATATGGCGAAGAAGAGAATTGGCCCTATATTGTAATGGAATACGTGAAAGAAGGAACCTTAAGAGACCATCTCTTGAGCCGACCTATGGGTTGGTCCAAAGCGGTGAATCTTATGACTCCTGTGGCCGATGCCCTATCATATGCTCACGGGAATGGTATTATTCATCGTGATTTAAAACCCTCAAATATACTGTTACCCGCCCCGGATTGGCCATTACTGGCCGATTTTGGCCTGGTGAAACTGTCTGAGGCCGAACAGGAAATAACCCGGGTCGGTACCTCGATGGGAACACCAGCTTATGTTGCACCGGAGCAAGCGCGTGGCGGCGAAATTGATCGCCGTTCGGATATTTATTCATTTGGGGTGGTCTTATTTGAATTGATGACTGGCCGCCTGCCTTTTGATTATCCCAACCCCAATAAAATGTTGTTGGCGCATATTTCTGAACCGCCCCCTAATCCGAGGCAATTTAATCCGGCCTGTCCTATGGCCCTTGAGAAAATCATTCTAACCTGTTTGGAAAAAGAGCCTGAAGATCGTTATACAGCAATGGGTGAGATGATTACAGCCCTGCAAGGTGTAACGGATGACGAGGCCGTATCTGCCCCCCGGCCAGAGGCTCTATCGCGCCTGCCAAAGGACCGGCAAGAGACGATGCTCTTCAGGCCCAAATCATCCGATGAGATGTTAATACCCCACTCTGCTCCTGATGATACCTCCCCATCCCTGTCTGCCCCCTCACCGCCTGCTCAGCCCGAAGTCCGAGCGCCTGCCGCCCAAATTTTTATATCCGAAGGCAATATAACCCTCGATGTTCCCCAACAGGACACCGTTATTATTGGTCGCACCCACAAACAGACCATCGCCGATATTAATCTGGGGCCTTATGGGGCGGCTCAGGTGGGGGTATCTCGTCACCATGCCCGCTTGATCCGGCAACGAGGCCAATGGTTGATTGAGGATATGGGTAGCCTCAATGGCACCTTTGTCAACGAAGTGCGGGTAAATACCGGCCATCCCGTTCCCCTCAAAAATGGCGATATGATTCGCTGCAGTCATATGTCGTTTCTATTTTTGGTGTCTTAGATAAAGAAATGCTTCATCCAATTTATCGCGTTGTAGAATGTGAAATTGTAAAGGATTACACCTTACGGATAGGCTTTAATGATGGTACTTCCCAGACGATAAATTTTCAACCTGTTTTAGCCGGAGAGTTATACGGCCCCCTCCAGGACTTATCGCTATTCAACCAAGTTGAGATTGACCCCGAAGTTCATACTGTGGTCTGGCCGAACGGAGCAGATTTTGACCCGGCAACTTTACACGATTGGCCGGAACATGTAGAGGAATTGGTAGCCAGAACTCAGCAGTGGTCTCGTGTTTTATCATAGGATATAGTAACCCAAAGCGGATTGAAATTCTTTAAGTTCGGGTGACGGGTACATACCCGTCACCATCGAAAAACATCCTGAGCTTCGGCGTTCAATCGATCCGCATTGCGATTGATAATCTCTATATCGCGGGCATTTTGTTGATCTCGAATAATCTGTTTGATAAAGGCCCAAATTGCGGCTTCAATAAAATCCGAACGATTTTTATAGGGTTGACCGTACTGCTCGATGGCTTCGATCAATTCATCTGATAGAGTTATAGATGTCTTGACTTTCATACCCTGACTATGCTCCGTGTAGGGTATGTTGTCAAATTTTCGCGGGTTACGGATATTCATCTGTGACCCAAAGCGGATTGAAATACTTTAAGTACAGGCGACGGATACAATACCCGTCGTCATTGGAAAATTCCAGAGATTAATGTGCTATGAAAGCGAAGTTTTGATTTAGGTAACAAAAACCCATTAGGAATTTATGTGCTTCTCAAGAGGCTAACAATCATCATGGAGGCATCATGAGTAAAACAATCTGCAAAGATCAGGAAATTCTTAATTTTGGCGACTCGGATCCATCGACGTTTGAGGTTTGCATATTCCTTGTAAATGTCATGGGAAATATGTATCAACAATGGGCGGATGCGGGAAAACCGTCGATTTTTTTGTGGGGGACAGGGAAGGAAACGCAACCATCTGATGTATGCCCAATTACCAACACACAGTTCAATGTAGACGACTATAATTTTGGCTCGCTCATCTGGAGTACTTTCAAGCTTGGAACTAAAGAAATCACTGAGCCTTTTGGCTGCATTGTTAAATCAAAAGACGGAAGTATCTACCTTGTTTTCCGGGGGAGCAAAAGTTTAGAAGATTTTTTAGTAGATGCTCAGAAGAGTGCCATGGAGTATATAGCTCCAACAGAAAATCCGCCGACTGATGTTATTCAGGTCGAAAAAGGTTGGTATAAAGTGTATTGCGGCCTTCTTGACGCGTTGCGTAGTCAGCTAGCGTTAGTAGCGAATACAGATAGACAAATCACTATCACTGGTCACAGCCTTGGCTCTGCATTAGCTACATTAGCGGTGCCAGAAGCCGTCGCACATTCCTTGCAGGTGCGTATGTATAATTCTGCCAGCCCAATGGTGGGGCTTCAATCTTTTGCTGACTATTATAATTCTTTGGGTGTTGAAGAAACGTTCCGTCTTGTCAATAAAGCCGATACCGTGCCTAATGTTCCTAATAACCTTCTGCCCAAAAATATACCTCTCTATATACCTGTCGGAAATGAAATTACTTTCAGCTCGGATTATGGTAAAGAACCGAAGACCCATGATCCTTGTTGCAGCTATGCTTATGCGATCTTCAACCCGGATAATCCATGCAACCAAGATTATGATGGCTGCAATCAGGATTAGCACCAATAACTACAAAAAGAGTTGTTTTTTTGAGTTCGCACAATCTAACAAGGCGCTGCTGCCGGACAAATTTTCCGCTTCGCTCCAAATTTGCCGCAAAGCGCAGCGTTAGATAGATTTTAATCTGCAAACCTCACGTTATTCAATCTTATCAATCACCTTCGGAAGTCAGATCCCATATCCCACTTACTCCCGTATCCGCCATATGTAAGTCTGGACCGTCCACTCCTTTTCCCCCTCGGTGGCAAGGCCGCCGGTATCCTTGGGGAGTGTGTAATGTCCACTTTTTCAATCGTGAGATTGTTGTACTTGGTCTGATTTCGTGGTACACTTCTGCAAAGAGTTTGTGGTGAAAGGGGTTTATCATGGAAGGGATTCTGGCAACCAAAATATCCGACCTAATGTCTTCAAAAAATGAGGGTAGGACAGGTGGCGTAAGTGATGAATTCGCGGATGTATCGTCATACCGTGAAACAACCTTCCGCTTTATGGTGTTCTATCGCTGGTTGGCATTGGTTGCGGCTCTTTTGCTCACCCTCTTTCTGTCTGGTGGTCGTAATTTGGCTCCACCCCTTATAATCGCCGGAGTAACCGTGGCCTATACGCTAGCAATTACCCTGACGAGCCGTCCCCTTAATCGCCTGCTGTGCCAATATCCTCCTTTACTTGGGGTTGATCTCATTTTTGTGGGAGGGTTGCTTGCGGTTACGGGCGGTTGGCACAGCCCTTATTATCTGTATGCGCTTAGCCCTATCCTGGCCGCTGCCTTCTTCTTTCAATGGCGGGGGTCGTTCATTGCGGCCAGTGTGCTGGCTGTACTTTTCGGCGCGGAATTGTGGTGGCAGTGGCTATCTTTTGAGATATTACCGGCCTGGGAAATTGCGCTGACCTATCTCACCAGTTTTTACCTTATTGGTATAATATTCAGCTATCCGGCCACCTTGCTGCGCCGTCTGCGCCAAGTCCACCATGACTTACGCATCCGTAACGTCGATCTTTCCCGCGCTCATCAGGAACTTCAGATCATTCACGATTTGACCCGAACCATGCAATCCGCCTCAGACCCCACCGATGTTCAGGAACTA
>Ga0210124_1000132_pt1 | contig 43043 bp, 35 predicted proteins | sample Muzzi_PWC_D2_FD_185554 | JGI IMG/M metagenome (GOLD analysis project Ga0210124, IMG submission 185554) | Wetland microbial communities from San Francisco Bay, California, USA, that impact long-term carbon sequestration - Muzzi_PWC_D2 (SPAdes) | ecosystem: Environmental > Aquatic > Marine >...
TCGAGGCCCTGTTGCCCTGGAATCTGAAACCCGATCAGGTGGCCGCACGCTACGCCGCGTTTCCCGCACCATAGCCCCAACACAATTTGCCACAATATCCTAGCCTGGGGCGCATCGTGCGCTTACGTCTCTTGAGCATTGGATCGTTTTTCCTGCTCTTCGAGCCGGGCTTTTTTTTCTGCATCAATCTTTGCCGCATCCTTCTTATAGCCCTTATCACCTTCCGAAACAGCTTTTTTCTGATCGGCAAGCTTCTGATCGAGGGAGCGAACCTTCTGCAATGTAGGCGCGGCCGCTTTCAGCTCTTCTTTGACCCGAGAGGTTTGTTGCTCAACCGACTTCAGTGCTTCGGCCTGTTCCTTGGCGGAGGATTCCAGTCCAGGAAGAGCCTCTTCCTCAGTTTTCAATGCTGCACTGTCATCCGCCTGTTGTTTACGGGTGGCGGTGAGCGTCGCGTATGCGCCGTCCAGTGCGGCAGCATTCAAAGCCCGGTTGAGCTTTTCACGATCCGGTTTGAACGTCTCGATATCATTTTGCAGCTTGCTCGCCTCGTCAGCCAGGTTGCTGATTTCCTGCTTCAGCCCATCGATGGTGGTGAGCCAGACAATGGCTTTCCCGGTCTCAGCGGATTTGGCCGCAAGGTCTGCCTCCTCCTTCCGCCTTGTCTCGTGCGCTTGCCCAATCTCTTTTTCCTGCTCCGGGTCAAGAATCATGATGCCTGCCGTTTCAGCCTGGAGCAGGTTCAGCTTGTCCTGCTCCTCACGCTGGCGTTCATGGACACGGATGGATATCTGGCTGTAGATCTCTGTGCCCGTTATCTGCTCCAGGATCGGAGCCCGATCATCGGGTGCCGCCTGAAGGAATGCGGCAAAGCCGCCCTGGGCCAACAACATGGAACGGGTAAAACGATCAAAGTCCATGCCGGTAGCCGATTCGATCTGGTCGGCTACACCTCTGATCTTGGATTCAAAAATCTCCCCGGAATCGGCATTGGCAATCTCATGCTTCGGGGCCTGGAGTTCGCCATCCGGCTTCTTGCGCGCCCGGTGTTGGCTCCAGTGACAGCGGTAACGCCCAGTCTGGGTTTCAAAGATCACCTCAGCAAAGCATTCGCCAGTCTGGCGGGACATGATTTCGTTTCCGCTCTTGGTAACCTTGTTCAGTCGAGGTGTCCGTCCGTAAAGGGCCAGGCAAATAGCATCGAGGATCGTGGTCTTCCCCGCGCCGGTGGGGCCAGTGATGGCGAAGATACCGTCGGACGCGAAGACCGGGTGCGTCAGGTCGATTTGCCATTCGCCGACCAGAGAGTTCAGATTCTTGAAGCGTACCTGCAGTATTCTCATCGACAGCCTCTCTATTCCGCCTGCACATCGTCTTCATAGAGAGACGAGACCGTTTCCTGGTATGCCCGGAGCAGTTCCGGCCGCTGATCTTCAGGCACGTCATGAACTGCGAGGCATCGTTCGAACACGTCATTGACGTTCAGGTCATCGAGGGTTTCCTCCTCATGGATTTGACCCAGCACGCGGTCGATGATGCGGTTGTTCTTTATCCGGAGGATTTCCATCTGGGTGCCAGTAATTGCAGCCTCCAGGCGTTCACGCAGGTCGCCTATGACTTCGTCACCCTCGTAAATGACTTCGAGCCAGCCTTGGGAGTCCGTTGCAAACAATTCTAGGATGCGGCTTGAGATGCCGTCCCAGTCTCCCTTGACGCGCACGAGCTTCTGAAACACTGGCACGTCGATCAGTTGGACGGATGCAATCGCGCGGTGGCCATTGTTCTGATTAAAGGCAACCAGACAAACGCTCTTCTGCTGTTTCGCCTCTCCAAAGCCCATGGGCAGCGGAGATCCGCTGTATCTGATGGTCTCAAGGCCGTTCACCTTCTGTGGGACGTGGAGGTGCCCAAGCGCCAGGTAATCAAAACTCGCAGGGAAAATTCCGGCTGTCACGTGAGCCAGGGAGCCAACATAGAGTTCGCGCACGCCATCGCCGTCGACGGTTTGTCCGCCTGCGGTGAACAGATGTCCCATAGCGACGACGGGAATACCAGCCCCAAGTTCCACGCGCTTCTGTTCGGCCAAGGCGGCGACGGCGGCGTAATGGGTGCAGATGCCTTCGAGCAGCTTTCGCTCCTTGTCCTCGACGCTCTCACCTGCTTCCGCCACGCGTATATCCCTGTCGCGAAGGTAAGGTACAGCACAGACAATCAATTCCGGCGATCCCTGCTCATTACGGAGCACCAGCACTTCGTCTTCCAGGGTTTCAGTGATACTACCGACCACGTGGACATCAAGGGCTTTGAGCAGCTCCTTGGGAGCATTTAGAAAGGACGGCGAATCGTGGTTGCCCGCAACGACGACAACATGCCGACAGGATGAGGTGGCCACCCGGCACAAGAAACGGTAATAAAGCTCCTGGGCACGATTGCTCGGAGCGCTGGTGTCAAAGACATCACCTGCCACCAGCAGCGCATCAATTCCATTCTGCTGAATCGTCTCCGCCAGCCAAGTCAGAAAAGCCTCGAACTCCTCGTAGCGTTTTCTGCCATAAAGAGTGCGCCCAATGTGCCAGTCGGATGTGTGGAGAACTCTCATACTACTACCCAGCCACCGCGGAGGCGGGACGCTTCGCGTATTCTTCACGCCAGTTCTTCAATGAAGTCATGTCGGCCAAAAGTTCGTCTGGCTTCGGCAGCTCCACTGGTGATTCTGCTGGCTGTGAGTGTTCAAACCCGGAGTATTTGGTCATGAGCGAATCAAGGAGATTGCAATCCTCGTCCTTCAATTTGGCCAGATCCTTGAGCTTCAACGTATGGACTGGACGCTGGAATCGTTGGACCACCCCGCACAGCAGATCATTTTCAATAGAACGCTCCACCAAGGTCCTGAAATCGCTACATATCGACTTCAGCAAAATATCGGCATGTTCGAATTCGCCGTTTTCACTCGCCTTCTTTGCCTCCTGGTACCGCTGATTCATGAGAATGTTCAGAGCGGTTTTGATGTCACTCTGTGAAAGTGGAATGGGAGCTGGCTCTCCGGTACCCCAGTCAGCAGAGCGGACGCTTACCACATCGGGCTTTATGGACTTCTTCTCGGCAAAATGCCTGACAGTTCCCAACAGGGACAGGCGGTGAGTAAAGACAATGACCTGCTTGTCCTGGGACAACTCAATCAGCCTTTGAACCACGGCCTCCTCATAGCTTTGGTCAAGCGAGGATATTGGATCGTCGAAGACAAACGGGGCCTGGTTGCTCTTGCCGGTGACGTCGGCTAAAAATGCCGCAATGGAAACGATCCGATTTTCTCCCTCGCTCAGGACATCGGCGAGGCCACTCTGAGAGGCACCTCGAAGCTGGAGTTTATGAAGGACTCGGCCCTTGGAGACTTTTGATTTCACGAGCTCAACCTTCACCTTAGACGCGCCGAGGGCCTTGAGCTCTGCGTTGAATCTTTGCACAAACGCATCCGTGATCAAGGCTTCTGCCAGCTCCCCTTTCTTCTGGGATAGGGCTTTGGTGTTGGTCGCCCTCTTGGCTTCCTGAATCTGATTCAGCAGCTTCAAGCGTTTAACTTCTTCATCAATGGCGGCGCGGTGCTCAGACAACCACTTTCTGGCCTGCAGGCTGCTTAGCTTATTTTTTGGCTCTTCTCGACTGTCGCTTTTGGCGTCTTCGTCATATTTTGCTGCGAGTTCACCGAGACTTTTCGAGTAGGCGTTGGCTTCTTCGATCCATTTCGGTGAGAGCAGAGGGTCGGGAATGGCTTCTTCGGAATCGATCCCAGGGAGCAGGTCTTTTCTGGCCTGCAATTGAGCAAAGAAATCCGTCACCTGGCTGGCGACTTCATCCTGTGCAATGCCAGCCGCATCGATACGTGTCTTCAGCGTCTCCGATGTTGGTAGCGCCTCGATAGTTTGACTGGCATTCTCGTATTCCTTGGCCGCATCCGTTGCGGCTTTCTGCATTTCGCCCTTCACGAAATTTTCGAAGGAGATCAATCTCTCCTTGGCCTCCTGGGTCAAGGGCTGATGGCACAGGACACAACGGGAACCATCAGAAATATTCGGGTACACGGCTTCCTTGTACGCAGACGATACGGAGTAGTTCCGGGCCGCTTCCCAAAGCTCTTTCCATACATCAGACCCGATGCCTTCCAACTCGCTGCCGGAGAACACCTTTTCCGCCGCCGTATCTGCCGCTGTCTTCGTGAGGATCGACTTCTTCTTGGCAGCAATGATCCGTCGGTAATTCTCGTCCGATAATTGCTCCAGATACTTTTGGGCATCCTGGACCAGAGTGTCGATATGCTGTTTCTGCTTTCTCAGCTGCTTCGCTTTTTCCGCCGGTGCCTGTTCGGCAAGGCGCTGCTGCAGCGTTTGCATCTCGGTCTCGTCAGCGCTGCTATTTGTGCAATGCTTATCGATGTCCTGTGTGACGGTCTTGGCGCTGATGGCTTCGTACCAGACACCTTCAGGAGTAACCTTCTTGTCAGCCGGGATATTCGGCTTTTTGGACTGGTGCCGGTTGGCCTCGGCGTCCAGGGCCGATGCGACCCTTTCGCATATGAGGATGAGCGAGCTGAAAAACGATAATACCGGCGGCTCATAGCTCACCTCATCTTCGCTGCCGACAAAGACCTTGCCAAACGCGGTGTCAAAGATGTCAACGCTATTAAGGTCATCGCAGATACCTTGTCCTGACCAGGCATGTGTCTTCGGAATGCCGTCCTGTTCAAACGAAATGCAGGCTTTCTGTACAGAAGAGCCGGGCTTATAGACATTGCGGTGAAGAGTGCCCGTCTCGCGGGCACCGCATACATGCTTGAGGAGTCTGACGTAACCGGATTTGCCTGAACCGTTGTTCCCATAAACAATCGTGATATTGCCCTTGCCAAACTCCAGTGGCTTTTTCGGAGCAAGGGCATTTACTCCTACGACATCACTGATTGAACACAAACGCAGGGTGCCTGCAGCGCCCTGTGAGAAAGCGGTAGCGGGAAAGGAGCAGGTCGTTTTGGGCAACTTTCCGTCGGCTTCCTGCTGGCACAGGGTTGCGAGTTCGGAGACGTCTTTGTCGGATAGCTCAGACTGCTGAATTAGCCGAGTAGCTGCAATCTGGAGCCACTGGGGGCGCTCTGAAAACCATTTGGTCAGTGATGCCGATACGCTACTCATGTGATTCCCCTTCCACTATCTGTACTTCTAAATTCACCATTCACCTTCAGCATCTCTTTACACCGCCCCTGAGCCATTCCCGCCGCGCCCGCGATAGTGCCGCATCCGCCGGGAAGACCTGGCGAGGTTGCCGCCACGGCTTTGCCCGTGCGAACCCATCTCCTGCAACTGAAACGCACACAGATGAACCACTCGATCCTGTGCACTGAGCGCTCCGCCGGCAAGCCCTGGGGCACTGATTCGGATGTCATCCCCTACACCCACCGCCGGATGCTCTGAACCATCAGCTGCCGCGACCGCTGACAGAAAACGCATAACGTCAGGCGGACTGCTATTCGCACTACCATCCTGTTCGTCGATCGCATCCAGCGCATAGCTGCGTAACAGCTTGGGCATGAGCTTGCGAAACGTCACCGCAAAATCGAAAAGCTCCACACCCCGAATCTGGCCATTGATGGCGAAAACCGCCCCCGCCTGACCATCTACCACTTCAATTGCCTTCAGGTACTCTTCCACCTGGTCCTGGTAATCCTCGTACAGACATTCCATTGCCGCCGTATCGGAATAGCTCTCCATTCGCCTCGACTTCGCGGCGATGTCTTCCCAAACTTCACCTTGGCGTGAGTGGCGCGTGCCGCTTGTCCGCAATGAAGCAGTCACCTGATCCGCCTTCCGAGCGCGGCCTGCAGCATAAAAGGCGCGACCCTTCGTGCTGAATTCTGGACTGGTATGCGACCATCGGCCTGCCTCGACACAGGACACCGGAATCGTGATGGTGCTTTTCGCCGGGGCCAGAATCGTGAGATTGAGCACCCGATTCTGTTTGGCGCCTACCAACTCCTCCCCGTCCAGCAGCAGTACAGGCTGTTCGCCCAGGTTCTCCAAACGAAGCTCCGGCACATCACCTGCCTCAGATGTCTCGGTCACCCTCACATTCCCCCTGGCCAGTGCCTCATCAAGCGTGAGGTAATCCGGTTCAACCCCATTCGCAGCAACCAGCGGGATCACTGATAGATTGTTAAATGAAACACCGGCATCGGCTTTTACACGCGAGAGTGTTTCCTCGATGATCTGCATTACGCACCTCCTTTACTAGACTCACCACTGGTACTGCAGTTGGCGTGCCAACAAATAGAGGCGCCATCGAAATTCGCGTTACCTGTTTATTTTCATCCTGTTACACACCATTATCCAATTCCAAGCAGGTATGTGGCCTTCCTGCTACCATTATTTATCTTGTATTAATACAATATTTCTTATACTTTGTAATCAATAAATTTTTCTTAGTATGCCCATGAATATCCTTGTAAGCTGGCTCGGCCAGACAGACCTCAATGCTGCTTCCGGTGATGAGCGCGCCGGCCTGGGGCCAGTGGGCCAGGCCGTCACTGAGCGATCCTTCGATCTCATTGTCCTGCTCAGCAACTACCCCAAATCTGAATCAGCAAATTATGTGGCCTGGATTGAAGGCCACACCAAAGCGGCTGTGGAGCTCAACCTTATCGAGCTTTCAGGCCCCACTAACTTCGGTGAAATTTATCAGGCAGTCACTAAAAAGATCAGTGCGCTGCTTGCCAAGCATGGAGACTCTACCCGCTTAACCTTCCACTTGAGCCCGGGCACACCTGCTATGTCGGCGGTCTGGATCATTGTCGCCAAAACACGCTATGGCGCCGAACTCATTGAATCGTCAAAGCAACAAGGTGTTCGCACGGCCAATATACCATTCGATATCTCTGCCGAATTTGTACCGGAAATTTACCGACGCGCGGATCAGGATCTGGCACGACTAAGCGCTGGCGCGCCGGAAGAAGCGCCTGAATTCTCCGACATCATTCACCGCAGCCCGGTGATGCGGCGTGTTGTCGAGAAGGCCCAAATGGTCGCTCCACGGTCTGTACCGATTCTCATCGAAGGGGAAAGCGGTACCGGCAAGGAAATGCTGGCAAGGGCAATCCATCGTGCCAGTCCACGACGCGATCACCCATTCATTGCGGTCAACTGCGGCGCCATCTCCCACGAACTCGCGGAATCTGAGTTGTTCGGGCATAAAAAGGGCGCATTCACCGGCGCAGCCACAGACAAAGCCGGCTACTTTGAGGCCGCTGACGGCGGCACATTGTTTCTCGACGAAATCGGCGAGCTATCGCTTGAGCTTCAGGTGAAGCTGCTACGGGTCTTGCAAGAACGCCACGTTGTCCGTGTAGGCACCACTACACCGAAATCTGTGAACGTTAGGATCATCGCTGCGACTAATCGAACGCTCGCTGAAGAAGTTGCGGCGAAGCGGTTCCGTGACGATCTCTTCTTTCGGATCGCGGTGGCATTGATCAAGCTACCTCCCCTGCGCATACGGAAAGGCGATTTCACCCTTCTTGTCGACCACCTTCTTGACCGCTTCAATGCTGAGAGCTCAGCAGACCCAGCCTGGCAGGAAAAGTTCCTTTCACCTTCGGCCAGAAACCTGCTGCAGCGGCATTCCTGGCCCGGAAACATCCGCGAGTTAGCAAATACCCTGACCAGGGCCGCCGTCTGGTCTGCACGCCCCACAATCACCGAGCATGACATTGCCGAAGCTCTGCTAGAGCTGCCTACGGTTACAGCGTCGGTGGATGGCATATTGAATCGCCCGATTGAGTCCGGAGTTGACCTTCCGGCCCTGTTGGAGGAAGTTGCGAGACACTACCTGGGCCGTGCACTCGAGACGACCGCCGGCAACAAAAGTCGTGCTGCGAACCTTGTTGGCTTACCTAGCTACCAGACTTTCTCGAACTGGATGCAAAAATACGGTATCGACTTCTGAATATACTTAGATAGGCTAAGCACACTGTGAAAACAATGAATTTCGAGATACTTCGCGAACTTGCGCCGGATCTTGCCGACACCGGTGGGTTCGCCGAAAAATACGTCTACACAGACCCGGCGAGCTCGGCAGTAAAACTGCGTATCCTTGTTGAACAGATGGTGCTTCACATCTTCGACTGTTTGAATATAGCCCTCCCCGACAAGCCGAAGCTTCGTGATCTCATTGAAGAGCCGGCATTCCAACATGTCACTCCCTTGGCCGTCCGCTACAAGCTCGATGCCGTTCGGATTAACGGTAACGCTGGCGCTCACGGACGATACATATCGGAAGAAACATCCTTGTGGCTGCTACATGAGACTTTTCAACTGGTTTGCTGGTTTTTCCTCACCTATATCTGTCGCGAGAAACAACCTTGCCCCGAATATCGGGCGCCTTCAAAACCTTCTCACGCAGTCGATCTAGCATCATTAAATATTTCAGAAGATGAACTCGAGGAACTGAGAGAAGAATCAATGAAGCTACCCGCAGTTGCTGAAAGCAGATCCGTTGAATACATCAGCTACGACTCATCCGAGCCTGCACTGGGGGAACCACTCGCCGACCTCCCAGCAATGTTCACCCGAGAGCAGCTACGAAAGGGACTTGGCAAAAAGTCACAGGACGAGGTATGCGCCACAGGTGAAAAGGCTGCGGCTTATCTGCACTTGGAGGAATCTCCGTCACCCGAATAGCAACCCCTTGCTATTCGCGGAATATGTCGACCTTAGTCTCCAGACATTTCCGGAGGCTATAGTCATTTGCGCCGACCGAGAACCAGCTATCTGGCTTCTGATAGAAATCAAGGCCACGGCCAATCTTGATGATCCATCCGTTATCCAGGTGGATCTCACGGTCATGCATATTGGCGTTTGCCTTGACATCGAGAACGACGTCGAGCTCCAGCAGACTCTGTTTGAGGGCATCGAGCTTGTCATTCAGATCCACGAGATCCGTATTCTCATCATAGCTTGTAATCAGATTAATGCTGCGAATGGTTGGTTGCTTGATGACTGTCTCGCAGAATCTGACAAAATTACCTACCTGATGCGTGGCCCGGATATAGGGGTCCTCGATCGTGACTACTTTTGCGCCCACAAGATAAGGGCCAATAAGCGAGTCATAGGTATGTCCGTTATCACCATACAGGATGGTGAAATGCTGCTCTTTAAGTTCCTGAAGTTCTTCCTTCTCTGCCTCGACAACAGGTTGCGTCTCCTCAGCACCGCCTGTTGCAGCCCTGATCTCGGTGACACTTTCTACGGCAGCTGTTGCCTGCTGCGCTCCTCCTCCAAGATCCAGCCGGCGTCGTGACGGTGTCTGTGTCGCCGGCGCATCCTTTGATTCCGGGCAATAGACCACCACCTCGGTCCCATCCGGGCGTATGTAGGACAGGTTGATGCGCGCGAACTCATCATCCGGCTTACGCTTGTTCATCTGTTCCTTGACACGGCGTCGCAATTCCACCGCATACTCCACATACTCCTCGAATTCCTCCTCAGTCGGTTCTGTCCCCGGGTGAAGGATCTTTAAGAATGCAGCAACGGTCTTCTTGATCGATTTCTCGTCGCGCCCCTCCACCTCATCGCCCAGACGAATATGGCTATTAACATACTCATAGCGGTTCGTTTGCTTGAAGACGTAATGGAATGCCTCCGCCAGGTAGTCGGTAATAAAACCGTAATTACCGGTCAGGTATGCACTACTGCTCTTTGGCATTTCCCAACCCGGCAGGTAGACATAGAATCGGTCCATGACCGCCAGATCAAGCGCAGCAGGCAGCGGCAGGAACAAGTCATGCTCCGTGGAGTTGACCAGCTGTTCAATTGATTCGTCGATATTCCCGACAAAGGCCATACTGGCATTGGCAATGACTTCTACCCCCCGGGAAAACCGTCCATTGGCCATGAAATCCTTCATGATCTGGATGGCATCCTGGTCCTTGATCTTGATCCCGGCGACCTCGTCGAAGGCAACTGTGTCCCAGAATCCGACCAGACCCACCTTGCCACGCGCATTGTTGTAAAAGAGTGTCGCCTTGGTCGCCTGCCCGCCACTGACCAGGGTGGCATAGGGTGAGAATTCACTGAAGAAGTAGGATTTACCCGTACCACGCGGTCCAAGTTCTATGAAGTTGAAATTAGGCTCAACCAGCGGCAGCAGGCGCGTGATGAAATGAAACTTCAGTCTGTGGCTGAGCTTTGAAGGCTCCAGTCCAACGGAGCGCAGAATGGCGTCCAGCCACTCGTCACGCGTGAATTGCGTCCTGCCTTCCAGATAGCGGTCGAAATTGAACCGCGAAAGCTGGATAGGACGCATATCCTCGACATAGAAGGCATAGTCGTCGTCCTCGACATCGTTGTACCCCACCGACACCTCGGCCCAGAGACCGCCTTCCAGCAACCGGTCGTTGTCCTTGTAGAAGGCCTGGTTAATGGCGATGCGCCGCGAGTTGAAATTCTCCATTGCTGCCCAGTGGCGCTTTTCCTTCTCGACATGGCGCACGTGAACCTTGTCGACGAACTTGTGGGTCCCCTTCTGCTGCACAGTCGACTGGGCCTTGTTACTCTCATCGGGACGCACATAGTGGCTGTTCAGATATTCGAATGTGGCCTCGATCCCCGCCTTGATCTCATCCGCATCATTGCTAGCGCAATATTTGGCCAGCAGAAACTCGAGCACAAAGGTTGGCACGTTGGTGCCCTTCTTCACCTGTTGCACCAGGTCCTTGCGGACTACCCGTCCTGCAAAGACATCATTCAATTTGTTATCAAGTGCATCCATGGGCTCTCTACTCCACGTAATCGGTCTGCAGATCCAGACTGTCGTATGTCACTTGCGTGACCGGGTCAGTGGCGGTGACCCTAAATTTTCCTTCAAACTCTTCTTCCATGCGCAAGGGGACCTTGACTGCCGCCCCGGCCTCGATGGTGACCAGTCCAGTCGCGGGGTCCACGTTGGAGTTCGGTGCCACCTCGCCAACCACTTTCTTTCCTGCCCTTGCCTCCATGCTGAACTGGAGAGTTTCTACGCCAAACATGTCCGGCTGGAACAGCACCACCTCGATCATGGGGCGGCGCATGGTGATCCGGTCAGTCTTTCCGCCCCGGTATTGCAGCTGCAGATGGGCCAATGTCTTCTTCGCACCGGCTTCGCCAAGCTCAACGGTGACAACCGGAATGATACATTCCTGCAGCGAAAGGCCGCTGTGCATAAACGTCTCCCCGGTCTTAAAGGCGCCAAGTGACTCAGGTACAACCATTTGCTGCAGATCACCCAGAACCCCGAGATCTTCCTTGCTGAAGCATATCGCTCCATTACCGCCGGATCCCGAACCTGCAAGACATCGGACCTTCGATAGTTTCCAGTCCCCCTGGGGCTTCTCTACCTTGTCGCCGGGCAACTGCTCGCTCAACAGGACGAACCCATGGTCAGATGCAAACACTGCCTGTTTGAATCCCATGTCCTGCAGCACCTTCACGGCACGCAGGAATTTCTCCAGCACGCCACGCATGATGCTGAGTGCCGCGCCTGACATATTTTCCCCGGCGGTATCAATCTCGGTGCTCTTTATCAGTAGTAGACGGACGGTATCCTTGATCTTAGGCCGCCGGGTCTTCAGCAGATCATCCAGATCAAGGGCATGCACCCGGTCACCGTATATCCCCTGGACGTACTTGATACGGTCGGCGGGTATACATATCCGGCTCCCGTTGATATCCGGGACCAAGTCACCCTTGTAATCGACCAGCCGCAACTTGCCGTCCACCTCAGGCAGCAAAGCGGCCATACCCACCGGTGTAATCGTGGGCATCTGGCCCAGCGCCGGCGCCAGTGTGGCCTTCATGCCTTCGGGCAGCCGCTGCACGAATTCAGCCGCCAGTTCATAGCGCATGGCATCTACCATAAACAGAGCCACCTTGCTGTCCTGTTCCAGCATTGGGGCAAGGTGCTTTTCGAAAACCTGTGTGTGGCGGGTAAAACCGGACACCGGCCATCCCTCACCACGGACAGCCTCCATAAACAGCTTTTGCAGTTCATCACTGAACTGACGGAGATTATGCCGCGCAGATTCGATTAACTGCTCCAGGCCTGCCGTCTGCCCATACGAGTCATGAACTGTCCGCTCAAAGTTCCGATGCAAGGTATCCACGCGTCGTGCACGATCAACATAAAATGTTATGAGCGGAGCCAGTCCCTTGGGAACATCAGCCAGCTCGGCATTCAGATCCCTTACAGCCTGTTGTAACTCCAGACCCCGATCGGCAATAACCCAGGCAGCACCGCGGTCCTCTGCCTGCACCCAGATCGAATTACGTCGATGTTCAATAATGGATCGCGCGACTTCCAGGTCACCATCAGCCGCTGCTTTAACACAGCGCTTCAAGAACGCACGTTCTTCAAAGAGAAATGTGTCCCGCTCGCCAAATTCCTGCACATCAGACAGGCGTGCCGGCAAGTCGAGCTGGTGGCTGACATGGTTTGCCAACGTAATGTAGTCGTCCTGATGAGTACGCGCATCGCGTAGGTGATCGCAAACCGCATACACCAGGAATCGCCGGCTTGTATCCGCCCGCGGCACATCGGCTAGCGCCTCCGGCAGATCCCCCGGCAAGTCATACGCAAACTCACTGAATAGTATAAACCGCGCAAGCTCATCCTGGGCTTCCTCCCAGGCACCAAGCTTCACATGCGATGACAAGCCAAGTGCATCCGAGGAAAACTGCCTGTATTCCTTGAGCCAGCTCTTGTCTGTCGTGAGAGCGGCCTTTTGCTCTTCAGCTGGTGACAACAGGCTGACGAGTATTTCCCGGGGTGACTCCACACCCAGCAGGATCCTGAGTTTGGGCCAGGTAGAGCCGCTATCAAGCGCATCAACTGTTTCAAATGAAGGAGCGGCATCACTATCGAAAAGTGCATAGAGTTTGTCCTGATGCTCCGGTTTGGCCTGCAGGCACAGTGACTGGAATGAGTCGCCATCGCCACGCGGAAATACGTCGCCACCGAGTGCGAATATCTGGTAGGGGTCCAGCTGCTTTTCATCCTCAGTGAGTGGTTTCTTCGCGGGGGTGTAAACAAGCAATCGCTTAGAACACTGAGAAACTCTGCCCAGGGAAAGCCAGTACTCGGTAGCATGCTCTCTAGCCCGGATAGTGCTAGACGACCCGTCTACGACTAGGCACTGATCATCTGACAATCCGATTGCAAGCTCCTGGTAACGCATCTCAGGATCATAAATCATAATGCATTCGGCACTTTCGAGTCGTTCTCGAAGCAGGTCCTGGATGTAATCTTTGATTCTCATGATTACTATTATTGTCCGTTCACTCTATTATTCACAAAGATCTTCAAGATCATGCGCAATGGCGATGGACTTGTCCTTTTTGCATACTTCCCGCACGCGGTCTGGCCAGATGGCATAGGCAAGGTGGGCCCAGTCGTATTTACCAGTTTTCAGCCCATCCCAGTATTTCCTAAGTTCTTTCTGCCATGGCATATGTCGGAATAAACGCCAGAGGGGTGCAGCAGTGATCATCACACCATCATTCTGGTTAGGCTTATAAGGTAGTTTCGCTACTCGCAACAATTCCTCGCGCATTGTTTTGAGTTCACGTTCAAGATCAACCAGTCCATCAAACATTTTCTGCTGCTTACTATTGACTTCTCCAGAACCACGAAAACGATCTAAATCTAGCTCGATTTCTTTTAGCTTAGGATCAATGAAATCATTAACACAGCTGTAAAGAGTCTGATTTGTAATCCTCGGATAGTAAATCCAAAGCGTGTAAATACCTGATTCCGAGGATAGTGGCCAATAAATAGGCGCTTTACGATTACTCTTGCTATATCGTTTTATATGATCTGCGAAATATTTGCTGGGACTCTGAAAATATTCCCGAAGGCTTCTTACGTTTAATAACTGGCATATTTCTTGGTCGATAACCTCTTTTCCTTCCCCCCAAATCGTCAGTGAGGCTTCTCCAATACGATTAATAATGTCATCCTCATGTGTTCCATCATCAACCAAGATTCCACTCCAAGTAATACGCAATGGATAATCTTCTCGTATCTCGTCAGGCGCCGCAGGAATACCATCTTCATTTTGAAGCATCCCTGGTGAGCATATTGGTAGCGGCTCGAATGCGCCCGGTAATTCTGGTATTTCTTGTGATCTATCTGTATAGCGGATATCCCATCGGCCAACGCAGAATCCCACCAGTGTATTAACAAAATCAACAGCACGTACATAAGCAGCTTCTTCGCATGAATTACATGAATATAGCGACTTTACAAGACTCCAAGATCTAGACGGAATCTTTGATAACGACTCTTTTCCAATTTTGTAAAAGCTATTTACGTGGCTATTTATTTCTCTTGAGACGATATCCAGTTCAACCTGAAGTTGCTCTATTTTGTGCAGAGAAGACACTCGCCCTTCTTGAAAAAGACTAACCACATCGAAATACTGTGTCTCTGGAATCTCTCGAAATGCATCTCGGACTACTGTGTAACCAAGGAGCCCTGACTTTTGGAGACTTCGGCTATCAGATTCATGCATGAGTGGAAAAGGTAGACTACCAACATACCCACTCTCTTTATGGAGGCCTGCAATACTATTCAGAACGTATGAAATAATATCAGAGTTCAAATATCCACAAACAGTCCAAATGTCCTTATCAGAGCCAAAAAAGAGCGAATGCCCTTCGTTTGAAAATAGCTGATCTTTTGGTAGCACCTGTATACTAAATTTCTCTGTACGTTTTCCATAACTCAATCCATTTCTTCGATAGTATGGCTGATTCTTAATTGTTCTTGTCTCTGATTGATACAGTTGCTTGGCTAACGCTTTTACCATATAGCCATCTTTTTCGTAATCTATAACGTAAACTTGCGGACGAAAAAAAGGGAATGGCTCGCCGCCATTAGATAAATAACTCCACCTCCGACTTACACCAATAGAATCTCGCGGGACTTCCCATACTAGTTTATAAAACCGTTTATTATCGCTCGAGCTAAGGCCAGAACGTGATTCAGCAATGAATGGATCTAAAGTAGTCCAGCTAGCAAAAGCAGAAATGACTTCAGGAATCACCCAAAATGCAAGCACTTCTTTTGGAAGGTGACGTAGCGTACTTCGAGAGTGAAGGTGCAACAACTCCACCTCACCAGCATGTAATTCACCTGTTAAGGCTTTTTCCAAGGCATATTCTGGATTTACGATCTTTTTGAGATCAACACAAACGATACTGTTTGTTAAATCAGCTTTAGAAAAAATCGCGGAGGCGGTCTGAACATATGAGTCAAGCACACCCCAGCCATGGTCTAGTAACGCAACAATATTCAGTTTTCCATGCTCAGATAGAGCATATTCGTGTCTGAATTCGGTATAGCGCGTATGCGTTACGTAAGTTCTATCGCTTATACAGCCCACACGGCCTAAGGGAGCCAGGATCGATGCCGCGCGCTCTATAAAGGCAATGTAAAGATTCTTTTTGGATATCGGATATTGTTTCTGAACTAAAGGAAGGCATCGCTTCGTGGGCTCGCCAAAAGGCGGATTCATTAACACCACATCGAAACACTTCCGGCAAAGGTCAACAAATGCAAAGCCTTGCGCCGCGTCTTCTACAAACAGCCTACGCCCCAACCCTTCAGTCCCTTGTGCATCATCAGCGTATTCCCTCAAACTATTTAGGATCTTCTCCTCCGCCTGAGTCCAGAATGACTCTCCCGATACTCCGGTAAAATCGAACCGTATTTCTCTTTGTTTGGGCCTCGCCGTATCGTGAAACAACTCTTCCTGATCAGGCTTTGGACCCGCCAGCCACTGCACTCTCGCTGCGTCAATAGCGGTCTGTATTTCTTCTTCGATCCGCAGCAATGATCCAGCCTCACCAGCTAATTCCATCCGGTCGAACACAACTTCGAATAATTGGCCAAGCACTGTCGGCTTCAGCCGCGATGTGAAGTCACGGAGCAAATCGTTCTCACCCGGCATTGGTTCGGCGCAAACAATATTCGACTTCCTGACCTGTGGCCGTTCGTTCGCTTTGAGCCCTTGTCCTTGCCAAGCCCTTTGCGCACGCAACCATAATGAAAGCGCCGCGATCTGCGTCGCGCGGGGATCGATATCAACTCCGTGGAGATTCCAGCGAAGAATCATTTCAGGAATCGCGTTCTGCAGTTCATCCAGAGACGCATAATCCTCTAGCAGATTCGAACCCGTCGCTTCACTCTTTGGTGAATCGTGATCTTCCCACGCTTCCCGATAGATTGTCTCAAGAAGATCAAATGCATATAGCAGGAAGTGACCACTACCGCAGGCAGGGTCCAGCACCTTGAGGTCACGGGGATCCCTCTTTTCCCTATGTGTAACAAATTCCGGAAGCTTGAGACGGTCATCTTCCGACAACCCCGCTTCATCCTCGTTGCCCTCGGGTGGTATCTCGTTGCTCTTTAAGAAAAGCTCGGTTGGCCGACGGATCAGATACCGACAGGTATCTGTCAGATCTGTATCACCCTTTTGCATCTCGTACCAAATGCGTCCAAGGGTATTATCGGTGAGAAATTCAACGACATAGCGAGGCGTGAAAAACTGGTTACGGACCGCTAGCTCACGGCTGTTGCGTGGAGCAATCGAGGCCTTGCGCATGGCCTGGCGCTCTTCCTGGGAGTTGAAATACTGATACACCCAGCCAATCGTCTCATCCTCGGCCCAGATGTGTGCCAGTGCAGGTGAATTGATCAGCTGCAGCAACTCCTTGAGGGTGTTTTCTCTAGGAAACAGGAGCCCGTAGAGTGAGAAACGGTCAAAGAGAACGCCCAGGTCCACCGCCAGCTCATCGAAGAGTAGTTGCAGAAATAGGCCGTAACGGCTGTAGGTATCACCCCCGAGCCTTACCGCTGCCTGGTCATATAGACGAAACCCCTTGGATTCATACCCTTTACGCACACACTCCTGTACCAGTTCGCGCTCCTCACACATCCGCAGCGCGCAAATACGGTTGAGTACTGTAAATGCCTGTTCCCGCAGCATACGGGCAACGGCCTCGGCCTGTTTCTTCGAACCTGCAATACCGGCAGCGAGATGGTTGACACGGTCTCTCAGCAGCTCTGCCCGGGTACGGGCTTCTTCCGACAGGTGCCCAAGTGAGGAAATATCCAGGGCAGTGCCATCCGGCTGGATACCGTAGATACCCTGGCACTGGGAAGTGAACTCCTCTACCAGAAGGTCGCGCGCACGGCCAACCAGCTTCTGCAGTTCGTTTCTTGTAGTAGTGTCAAATGCCACGAATCATCCTTTGACTTTCAGGAACACGATGCGGGCATAGTCCTTGAACCGGGTCTTGAGTTCCTGCAGCTTCTGAATCAGGGCATCCAGTTCGTCCGCAGATGTCACTTGATACGGGAGCGTGAATTCGTTTTCGACCCAGGTCGAAGTCTCCTGCTCGCCCCCTCCTGCTGATTCATCCCGCTCTGCGGCAAGTTCCATCATCTTCTTCTGGATGATGGTAACCCGCTGCTGGAGCGGGTAGCGCGCATTGAGGCATTGGTGTATGCCATCCAGCGTAGGCTCGACAGCAACCTGCAAGGCATCAAGCTCAGCCGCAAAACGTTCCTGTTCCGGGCCGCCAATGACCTGCCATTCCGGCATTTCTTCCAGGCGATGCTTTTCCGACTCCAGGTCGGATGCGTACTCATCGGCCAGAGCGTTTGCCGTTCCCTTAATGGCCTGTTCTACATTTGAGAGATGCGTCTGGATATCGGCAGTGTGGGTGAAGAAATCATCCTTCCCGAGTGTATCGCTGAGCTTGTAGAGATCGCCCCGCACATTGATGCGCAATTCCGCGAGTGGCCCGAAATCTGGCAGAGTGGGAATATCGCCTATGGCGCGGTTTGATTTCCGCACTGTCTCCGGCAGCCCACCTGCCAGAGCCTTCGCCACCTGGCGGGCCCATAGCAAGTCGTCATACAGTGAGCATTCCTCCGAGCCTAGCCTTGACGCGGCGTCTGATGCATCGCCCTTGAGGATCTCCGAGAGACTGTCCTGTATTCGATCTGCCCGATCTGTACCCGGGAGGTTCAGATTGCGTAACTCTGAGGACAAGTGGGCATACTCCCGCTGCAGATCGGGGAAGTACCGCGTGACAACTTTGCTCACCTCGTCTTCCAGGGGGAGAACGTCCTGACCTGTTAGCTGAAGTAACCGCTCCGCCGCCCTTAACAGGCTATCTGGATCGATACCGCCATCTCGCAGGGCGACACCCACACGGTTGAAAGCGGCATTGCTTTTCAGACTGTCTATGGCAGTGGGGCCTCGAACAGTAATATCCTCACCACTAACCCGCAACTTGACCTCACCACCCACCAGTAGGGCAGCGATGATGTAACGCAAGGTATCCTTCGACCAGCCATAGGGGGCACGACTAAATTTATCCAGCAGTACGCGGCCCTCTTCACGACCCGCCTGGTTGATGTAGTCGACTACAGACTTAAGCGCAGGGTGACTTGTGTTGATCTGGCCGTTATTCACCACCAGGTCAAGTGGGTCATTCTTGCTCTCGATGCGGTCCAGGCGGTCGGTCTTGAGAAAACGCTCGGCCAGCGAGGACTCAGCCTGCACTGGCGCCTCATGGTATTTGTGAAAGACCTCACCGGCAGCATCGGCCAGCTGTTTTCTGGTTGCCTCGTCGGCGTTACTCCCGAGACTGGCAACCGTATGCGGGCGCCCGCGAAAAACAAAACCGCCCTGCTCCAGCCCCTTATGCAGTTTCCTAGTCAAGTCACTGCGGAGGTTTTCAGCACGTTGCTGCTGGCCATTGAGATACTCACTGACTTCCTTTTCTACAGTCTTGTTGCGGTACTGGTTAAATATCTGTTCGCAGCGGTAGATCTCCTCCACCTGCTGCTGGAATGCATTTGGCTCGAGACCGAGGAGATAAATGGTGTTCTTGTCGGAGGGCTGCGTGGAGTCGGCAATGCGGCCCTGCTTCAATGGGTCAAACTCAGACTCGGAAACAAACTCCAGCAACAGCTGGATTTCTTCCTTGTCGCCGGCAATGGAGACAGGGCCTGCCAGTCCCTGGGTTTTGATCCCGCACTGGACGGTCCGCGTTCCACTCAAACTCGACCTTGGCAATGGCGTGAAGAGCTCTTTCAGCAGGTCGTTGGTGATGCGGGAACGCTCGGCCTGTATCGGCATGAGCCCGCGTCGTTCCTGTTCCAGCTCGGAGACCGCCTCGCTCATGAAGCGTAGGTTGCCGTCGACTTCGCTTAGTGGCACCGTCTCCTCTGCGATCAGGTTCTTGACTGCTTGCTCAACATTGTCCAGCTGCGATACGGCATCAACCGACGGATGCACCAGCGCGGCCACGTTTTCATGGCTGACCGGGAAATCCTCCAGCACCTGGAGTATGGCGATGGTCTTGGCAGATTGTGCCTCAATAGATGCATCCCCAAAGACCTTCACCGCCTTGTCGACCGCCTCGACAACATGGCGGAAGGAGCGTTGGATGTCCCGGCGCAATGCATCATAGAAGGTTACGGTGGTGGCAAGTGTGCCGATCGGCTGGTCTGCCAACGGGCCCTCATGGGATCCCGAACTGATCAGTACATCCTGGATAACTTTGATGGCAGAGCGCAGCCCCACTCCTCCCATGGTCTTCGCAAGGCGGGCGAGCAACTCGAGCAGGATATCGAAATGTTGCGGCAGAAATGGGTAAAGCCGGGTAAATGCCTGCTTGTCGAGGTCGCGCTGGTAGTAGCGCGTGTTGTGCAGCTGGGTGTTGAAGCGCAGCTGCTGGCCGTGTTTGTCGAACAACTCCTGCAGCTGATTTTCCCCGGCGGTCGCCTTCCCCAGCAGGCGCAAGTAGCAGATCTCCCGAATATCGCTGGCTTCGAGGTCCACCTGGACGGGGAAGCGCGCCTGCAGCTTGAATAGTTTTGGTGTATTGATCTGTGCCCGCGGATCGTCCTCGGTGAGTGTCTGCTGAGCCGTTGCAATTAACCAAACCTTGCCGCCGCCGATCTGCTTGAGATTCTTGGCCAACCCATCAAGGTTAAGAATCAACGGGTCCCGGGCCGCCACATACTGGCCAACCTCATCGAGAATAAACATGATATTTTCACGCCCGGACCGGCGCCTTGCGAGCTCGATCATATCTCGCGCCTGGTCATCCGTCATAACGGCCTCATCGAGCTTCTGGTCGTGAAAGCTCTTCGAGTCGTGGTAGATCCTGGGGTAGAACTCTGCGGCCAGTTGCGAGGCAAGCTGGTTGGCCACAAGGGGTTGGTTTTTCAGCTGATCCCAGGTCATCCCGTCGACCAGGTCGGCAATCTTATCTTTGAACTCACCGAGCTTACCATCCCGTTCCAGCATGAACTCGAGGTAGGCGACCTTGCGATCACGCGAATACCCTGCCCATTGCATGACCCTCGCATACAGCACCGTAGAAATCTCTTTCATGCTGGCATCGGCCAACTGGGTGCTGGCAAGGTCAAGCATGATCACTGCAGGTTTATGGCGACTCGCCACTGTGGCAAGACGTTGGCGCAGTGGATTGCTGGTAAAGCGGTCCTGTAGATAGCTAAGAAACAGTTTGCCATCAATCTGGTAAGATTCGTCGAGGGCGAAACCAAGATATTTTGTGAACGAGCTCTTACCTGACCCATAGAACCCGGACACCCAGACACCGATTTCGTTGCTGCCCTCCCCCATGCCGAGATCAATGGCATCGAGCAGCTTCTCAAAGCTTCGGGTCATGCTGTCAGTAACGACATACTCACCGACCTCCCTTTTAAGGAGCTCCGGTTCCATTGCGTCGTATTGAATGACTTTCTCAATACGTCGGTCGATCTGGCGACTGGGATCGAAAAGGGTTCTGATCGTCATATTTGTTCGTCCTGAAGTTACATCAGCCGCCGATATGCACAGAGCGGTAGTTACCATCCTCCGGGTAAATTCCGAGGAAACTGAGATTTGATTGCCCGCTTCGAGTGCCCGGGTACAGGATGACGGTTGGCACATTCACCTTTCCCGTCAAACGCTGCTCGATCGCGCCAATGCGAAGGTAGGGATGGAGGGCCTCGATATCAGTTATGATCAAAAGCCCGTTGTCTTTCTTTTCCAGCTGCTCCAGGGCTTTCAGTATCCTGTTCTCCACGATTTCGCTATCGACAAGCGCGGCCCGGAGTGTCTCGTTAACTTCGCGAAGCTCATGATCCTGCTCACCGCTCAGCCAGAACTGGCGCAGCGGGTGTTTTGCGAAGAATTCGCCAATCACCTCCGCCAGCGAGAGTGTTTCAACATCCCAGTCATCCAGTTTCAACTGTGCCTTCCACGCTTTCAGCCGACGCTTGACCCGAAGCATTTCCTGTGGCTGAAAAACCAGGTAATAGACAGGGTCACCCCCGGTGCTGCGAAGGCTTGAACTGTCACGTAGACGCTGCTGCAGTTCTCTGAAACTAGCTTCCAGCGATTGCACCGAGGCACTCCTCCATTGACTGATACTTCCAGGATATTCGCAGCAGGTCACCGGAGTACTGCAGGATGAAATGGCCGCCCCGTGACACCTTGTCCAGTTGTTCAACCACTTCCCCCCGTGACAGTCCAAAGAGCTTCCAGTCGGGAGATTCCAGGATGCTGTTGTCGCTGAACCCTTTAAAGTGGATTTCATGAGCGAGAAACAGTGTCGTTTCTGGCAGCAGGCGATAACCACGAAGAGGCCTCTCTTTCTTCTTGACGTCTTCAACCAGACCAAAATCGGCAAGTGTACCGGTCAGGTACTGCGCAACCCGCAGCTGCATGGTTTCAGACCATGGCGGCGAAATTCGCCCATCAGACATAGCCTGTTTTATGAACTCCTCTGCATCCGATCTTGATACAGTATCCGCACCCGCCGAATATCGCCCCCAATAGACTTGCGCGATGAAATCTCTGAGGATGGTATGGATCCGCGAGGTATAAATAAGCATGATCTGCCTGATCAGGGCCCCATCCGCACGATGGTGAGCCAGATACTTGAGGTATGCTGCGGGTTTACCTTCATCCACCAGGTACCTTCTGGAAAAAACGGATTTGACAAGGTCGTTTACCCGCCTTGCCGTAGATCGTGCCAGCACACCTTGTTCAAGAATTACCTGTGCAAGTTCGCCACTGGACATCCCCGGTTCCCATTGTTCCAACAATGTCAGCGTCTCCGTGATAGCCCCTTGGCCTTTCGACAGTTCCGTGGAATAAACACCTGCTTGTTTACTATTCATTCGGCAGTGAAATAGGGGAATGTCTGGTGACTCTGCTTGAATGCATCCCTATAACTGGCTGCGACCTTCCTGATCGAAGGCGAATAAGTGATCTGAGACAATCCAGCAACTTTGAAAGGACCCAGAGTGGAAACATCTACACCTTCAGCGAGGTCATCAAGCTTTTGAATTGCCCGCTCCTTATCAAGTATTAACTCAACCAATTCGTTTCCGTAATCACCGGACATGTGTGCATGGATATCCTGTTCTATTGGATGTGGTAGTCGAAACAAATGGAATACCCGGCTACGGCCAATCCGCTGGTCATGTAGTTCCCTAGCCGCCTGCGATATCGATACCACGCCTGCTGAAAGGGCTGTGCGGGGAAAATTCAGCTCTAGATAACGGCGACCTGTCGAAGATAAAAACGAGGTTGACCACCAATCGAACTGGTCTTTCTCCCCCAGGTAGCCGACAAGGACCCGCAACTTGACCAGGGCGCTTACCCGCTCGGGGTACGAGGACTTCTGTCTTTTTTCTTTGTCCATACTTATCAGTCACTTAAGATACGCATCCGTTGCGAGCTAACAGATTGTATAATCAGTGTCTGTCATCCGCATGCCATAAAATTGGCAATCATAACACGCTAATTTTATGAGGAATATATAACCGACCGCAGACAGCAGTACATCAGTGATTGATGTGATGAACCTATCTGGCTTTGTCACGAACAACCGAATAAGTAATGGACACAGGATATAGATATACAAATCATTCGCGAAGAAAAGTACTGGACTGACAATCCAGACTGATGAATTATTGGGCTGTGAAAATAGAAAGAACCGTAAAAATATTGCAAGCAGCAATTGTTCTGGGCTGGGATGTTATCTGTAGTCTTTTCGGCTTGTTAGCAATTGCTTCCAGGAGACATCAGGATAATGCTGAAGGTGATTTGGTAGGCGTCTTTAATTTCCGAACTCGTAAGTTTGATAATGGCACTGACCCATACGGATGGTACGAAGAAGACGTATAAGACGGTCGTTACCTCCTTGCACCTTTACTGGCAAGCGTTTTTCCAATATTGCCGCCCTGTCGTCCCGCCTCTTGAGCAGGCCGCGTGAATTCACCATATACAGCATTGATTGACCGTCCTATATGTACGCCCGCCCATGCCATCATGCCACTCCACAGCAACGGCAACCCCAGGTAAAGGCTGGTTGTAATCATATTGAGCAACATGCGCTTAATGTCGTGCTCGCCGGGGTTAGCAAAGATCTGCAGGAAGACATTCACGTCCGGATACATGGACTGAATGAGGTTCTGATCTGCCCACATCGCCAGATACCAGAGCACGCTCCAGAACTTGACGGTGAAAATGGCCATGGCGCCGACCACCATCATGGAGATGGAGTAGCGCGACAGGACCACGACCATGGGAAGCAAGGCGTAGATGCCGAGCAAGAGCACCGCCTGGACCATCGGTAATGCCTGGAGGACGGCAGTCATGGTCACCGAGAACATAGCTGATGCAGTGATCACACCGCCTGCGGCCAGGCCGCCTTTGGCGACATTCTCTACCGTGCTCAGTAACCCTGTGCTACCTGAATTGTGGGCCACGAGGTCATTGTTCGACCAGGTTGGCGGTGAGTTGGTCAGCACGGTCCTGGCAACCGCGTCGTTCTGCTGTTCGCTGGCCAGTGATGGCGCAATGGCGACGACGAGACCTGAAAAACCCGCCGAGGTGGCATCGGCCTCGTTGATCAGCTTCTCCCGCAGTCCAATCGAGCTGTCTTCCCACCACTCCTTGCAGTAGGGTTTGCCCCAGGCAGGCGGGGCAGCCGGATCGTACTCGGTATCTCGGGCCGCATTGTAGGCCCAGCCGGCCACTTGGGTAGTCGGTCGCAGGGTATCGTAGAAGCCGGCTGTCGTCCGGTAGACATGCGATCCCATCCAGTCCGGGTCATCTGGCCCGTAGGTCGCTAGTGAAGAGCTGACCGCAGCAGTCCCGGGGCGCTCGTTCTGGTACTTCGACCGTGCCGGGATGTAGCACTGACTGAAGAAATCGCTCACTTCCTGACGCAGGCGCGGATCGGCAATGGTGGCCAAGCGTGCCTGCTGCTCATAGGTACGCATGTCTGCTGCCGTCGGCAGCCCCTGCACCACCGCATGATTGAATCCGGAGGTCATGGATAGCACGGCATACCACCACACCGGCACATTCACCGTCGCCGCCGAACCTGTAAAGCCGGTGGCCCCATAGGTGCTCTGGGGACTGGCGATCGTCGCCGTGGCCGGCGTTGGGTTGGTCAGTGTTGGCGGCGGTGTGTAATTGAGTGCCGTCGCGTTGAGCGGTGTCAGCGCAGCCGGTTGCCCGGCCAGCACAACCACCAGCAAAGCAATGAAAAGCTCCAGCTCCATGCGCCGCAGCGACAGGCCGGTGACGGTGCCGAACTCTCCGCCCTCCGCCGGCTCGCGCCAGTTGTCGATCAGGATCCCGAGGAACGGCAGGAATACGATGCCGGTACCCAGCAGGACATCCCAGAGAATGCCGTAGAAGGTCCAGCCGAACAGCGTAGTGAAGAGTTCGAGATAGCTATCGACGCTCATGCCATGCCCTCCTGCCACACGGCCACGACCTGCCCGAGCAGGTTCTGGCCCAGTACCAGCTCGATCACCACCAGCCAGGTCACCACACGCCAGCGCAGCGCGCGCAGTGCCACGGCCTGTGCCGCTTCGATCCGGCCCCCGCGCAGCAGACGATTGACCATCACCGGCCAGAGCAGGGCTACCAGTGCGATCAGCCCGACCCGGAAACCGGTCATCACCGGTTTGAGGCCATCGATCCGGGTCTGCAGTGTCGCGACGGACGAGGTCTCGACCGAATGCCAGAGCACACTGCCGATCAGCAATGCCAGAATCACCGCCAGCAGCGTCATCCCCAAGGACCAGCGCCGGCGCATGACCAACCCGCTACGGAACACGGCCGTTACTCATCGGGCGGGGATCGATCAAGGGCACTTCCGGCGTATTCAGCGAGGCCTGGCGCCGGGCGGCCGCACGCTCGAGCAGGGTCGCAATGGTGTCGGAGACCACTTCCCGGCGGACCCGGGTCTCGAACAGGAGATTCTCGATCTCCTGGTCCAGCTCGGTGATGGAGGTGTCTGCATGCTCGCGCGCCACCTCGGTGGCATACACCTCCGGGATCTGGCGGCCGGAAAGCAGCAGCCGGCGTGCGTACAGCGCCTTCTCCACCGTACGGGCCGTACTGATCTCTGCGACCAGGCGGCCCATGATGAGGCTCTGCTCGGAGGCCGGCATCTCACGGATCGCCTCGATGACCTGGCGGGTGATGGCCACCCCCGGGGCTGTGACGTTGTCCAGGTTGGCCAGTGTCAGGGGTGTTACCCCATTGACCAGATTCTGGATCTCCGTGGTGACGGTGGTCGCTTCCTGGTTAAGCTTCGGCAGCAGGCCGGTGCCGGGAATGCTGTCTTTGCGGCAGGTGTCACAGGTCGTCGCGATGTTCTCACCCACCACATCGACGACCCAGTCACGTGCATCGGTGGGCGTGGCCCAGATCTGGGTCAGGCGGGTGGCTGATGCCGCTGGAACCGGACCGGTTGCCGTGATGGGCCGGTTCATGGTGATGTTATAGCCGGCCTCAACGATATCACCGGTGAACGCCAGCACGGGCTGTCCCGTACCGCCGGCCTGCCCGCCGATCCAGGGCACACCGTTATCCCCGTTGGCCGTCTCAACGGCGGCCTTGGCGGTCACGGCATCGTTACCGCCGATGCCCATCTGTAACTTCCAGTCATTGCCCTTGGAGATCGTGATGAGGTCGGCATAGGGATTCTTGCCCTGGGCGATCTCGGCCTCCATCTGCTCGCAGGACTTGGTGGCGAGCTGCATGGTTTCCTTGGCCTGCAGCAGGGCATTCTGGAACAGGTCATACAGGCCGGGATTGGCGCGCTGCAGAATCAGCGACGGGAGTGCGGCGATCGCGGCAGTGGCCGCGGCCGTCATGGCGTTCATCATATTGTCGATGCCGGCACCGATGTCATTCAGCGAATTGGTCACGGCAGCCACGGGATCGAACTTGCCGCAGCTGTAGCCCAGCCCCAGCTGGGCGGAGCCACCCAGGGTCACGGAGACGACAGAGGGATTGGCCGGCACCGACACCGGTTCCGCCCCGCCGATCTCGTAGTACCAGAGGCTGTCTTCCGTGGGCGCCTGGGTGATGGCCTGTGCCGAGTTCACGGTGAAGACGCCGATCAGCAGCCAGACAGCAAGCTGATGCATGATGTTGAAGCAAGGGAATGCGGTTTTCATGGGGGATATGGGATCCAGTTGATCGAATACAGGAACCACTGACCACGCCGGCGGCAGCACTGGTAGGGACGCCACAGGTTCCAGACATAATCGCCGGCGCCATCGACCCGGCCGCCGCCCCACCCCGTGAGACTGGCGAGATCGTTGGTGCCAAACACGTTGCAGGTCAGTTCGGGCCTGGGAAGCAGCATCTGCCAGGTTCCGGTGCTGCGATCCTTCTCCACCAGCGAGCCCGGCGGCCAGACGCGCAGGCCTGCGCCCGAGGAACCGGTCACCGGCAGATAGACATGGGGTTGCCCGAGGCGGGTGACGATATCGCCGGCGCGCTGGGCGTTGATGGCCGCGGCTTTCGGCTCCTCGGCCTGGGTGGTCCAACCGGTACGTGGATAAACCCCGCCCCACGTCTGCAGCGGCCAGGTACCCAGCTCACGTAGACCGGGAATCAGACTGGCTGGATAGAAAATCTCCGGGATCTCCTGCCGCCAGGACAAGGCATCAAGGCCGGACTGGAAATACGGCACAAACGACGTGGTCTGGGACGGGCACAACAGGCCGGTCCAGGACGCGATGCCGGAGAGCGAGCTCAGTGGATGGCCGATGGCATCGGTTTCCCGGAAAAGCAGATTCTGGTGATCGCGCTCCGAGGTACCTTCCGTCCGGTTACCGGCGCTGTCCAGTGGCACCGGCAACAAGGCACCCAGAAGGCCTGTTGCCGCCGTCTTCTGCGCCAGACCGAGCGTCGCCCGGATCTCGAGCCACGGATTTCCGCCCAGTTCGTTGTAGCTGCTGACCACCAGGTCCGGGTTGTAGTGGCCGACCTTGACCGAGGTCCTGACGCTGCAACCACTCAGCGAGCAGCGTAGCCAGAAACAGATACCGGTCGGCATCCATTGCATGCAGGTTAATGCAGCAGTGGTCGTTTGGGTGATGATCTGGGGCGTGGTGATCGTGCCGGTGATGGCAGTCACTGGAACCCATAGCATAATGGTTAGCACGAACGATACGACGCGTATGGGGATCATGGATTACCGCCCGACCGCCATGTCCGGTAGTGGTTGAGCGCCACCTGCAGATCGCTGACGCCGTAGACGACACCCTTGCCATTGAAGACGACGGCCGGATAACGATCGATGCCGTACTGCAGGGCCCTAGCCAGGCCGGTGGCGGCGCGCTTCAGGCGCGCTTGCGTTGGGTCGTCCAGCCCTTGAAGGCGGTGCAGCACCAGTCGCTGCGCGTCGTCACGGTTGGCGGGCAGTCCTTCGGAAAGCTCGGCGGTAATACGCTGTATCCCGTCCAGCTCATAAAGCTGTAAATCGGTCATCACATCGAGCGATGCGTCGAGCCCGACCGTTTTCTGGCCTGTCCCAGCGTGGTGAGTGGTCGTAAACACCTCCACCCACGCCCCACCATCGGGCGGTGCGGCGCGAGGCGCCGCGGCAGCACCGAGCGTCAACAGCGCACTGAGCAGGAGAAACCCGAGGCGACCTTCGGTGCCGTATGAGACGTTGACCGGGAGAATACGCATAGCCCCGGAGTCTGGCCCAGACCGGTCGTCCCTGGCGAGGCATAATCCCGTCACCCACTGTCGTGGTTTCAGACGACTGGCAAGGAAATGCGGCAGCCTGCCCGCCCAAGCATTATGCTGATACGTCATCCCGCGAATCGAGAGGCCATCGAGTGAGGATCGTTCATTGCCTGTGTCTGTGCGCCGGACTGATGCTGCTGGACAGCAGCGCCGTCGCCGCAGCAGCGACCGGCACCGATACCGACCTCGACCAGCACCCGCCGCTACGGGTGCTGACCTACAATGTGCTGCACCATACGGATACTTTCATCGACGATCTGAAGTGGCTGTTTGCGGGCACACCGCGGCCGAGCGCGCGCATCGCACCCACGCTCGACCTGCTCGCCGGACAGAACGCCGATGTCATCGCCCTGCAGGAGGTGACGCCGGTGTTGCTCGGCGCCATCGCTGGCGACACCCGCTGGCAGGCATATCAGGTCGCCAGCAGCCTTCCACCCGTTGCCCGTGGCTGGCGGCACCAACTGACCATAGCCGCCCGCTATCTGTTCGGCCTGCAGCCGTGGGGGCAGGTCATCCTGTCGAAGTGGCCGCTCTCCGGGGTGCGCACCTACCCCATGGGCCGGCCGCTGCTGGTCGCGGATGTCACCGTCGATGATCTCACGCTGACAGTGGCGACCTGCCATCTGGACAGTTTTCCGGAACAGCGGCAGACCCGTATCCGGCAACTGCGGGAGATCTTCGGACGCATCGGCGCCGCACGTCATGCGTTGTTACTGGGCGACTTTAATTTTGGGGACGATGCGCCCGAACAGGCCGCATTGCCGCGCGCCTTTACGGATATCTGGCGCGCCTTGAATCCGGACGATCCCGGTTACACTTTCCCTTCCGATGCCAACCAGGCAACCGAAACAATGACGGCTTCCACGGACACCCGCGAGCGACTGGACCGCATCCTATTACGCAGCGACCGGCTGACACCCATTGGTGTCGAACGGATCGGCGATCAGCCCGTCAGCCAGGGAGACACCCGGCTCTATCTGTCCGATCACAACGGTGTTGTCGCGGAGCTGAGGTATTGACACTCAGTCACTCAGTAATCCCCAAGCACATAAAAACCGGGGGCAGATCCTAGTTTCGGCTTAGCTTATATTAGAAAAAACCTGGGATCTGACCCTGGTATTCATGGTCTCCGTGTTATTTGAATATCACCGATGATGTCCTCTGGGCCGAGATGAATAGGCTTCGCATGGATTGGTGATTGGCCGGCAAGCACAAGGGACAACTGCACCAGTTGATCGAGGCAACCGTACAGATAATCAAGAGCATCGGGCTCAGTTGTTCGTTCAGGCCGTCGCCCGGATGAAGCATCAAGCAACTCCTTCAACGTTACATATAGAGGACCGCTTGAGCGTCTCTGGGTCAGTTCTGCTATGTTGGGTGGGAGAGGGTAATAAATCTGCGGGATCGACAGGTCTGGTGAAATCTCACGCGTGTCCAGTATCGCAAATGCGACTCCCTCTGCTTGCTCCATAGGCGCACTGTGTGTGAATAGGTTCCGATACCCAGTGAAAATGGCAAGCCACCCGCCGGCCGCCTTATCTGCCGCTTCAACAAACTGCCGAGCGAGAGGGTTTTCAGATGGATTTTTATCTAACGAACTGATTAGCCCCCTGAGAGTGGCTACCCCGGAATGCTCAAAGCAAAACTTCGCAGCGAACTCTGCCAGCGCGTCGCGCAGAACTGCCAATTCCCAAAATAGGGCGTGTATCGCTTTGTAGACAGCAAAGCTGTTTGTATCTTTGAAACGTTGGTAGTCCACAGCATCGTTTTCGTGGAGGCGACCACGCAACTGAATGCTGTACGCATCGACTAAATCGTGAAGGCGCATTTCACTGTAAGCCAAACCTGATGCAATACGTGATGCAACGTCCATGAGTGGCATATTGTCATGCTTGCCTGATGCGTGCGCAATCTCTCTCCACTGCTGATGAACGTCACAAGCTAGCCAACCCTTGCCAGTACTAAGCATACGGAATTGTGGAGGACGTAATCCTTGCGCCTCCGCTAGACTTTCAATGAAGGTCGCGCCTACGATTGGAAACCCTTGCTGGCTAAGCATCGTAAATAAGCTTGGATATGTGGGGATACGCCGCGACCCAATCAAACGACCGCCAATTCCAGCCCCGATCTGCACCTCAGGTCCAGGATTATTGACGGCGACGACCCCTCCAGACATCCACACAATTCTGGTCACATGGTGCCATTCGGTATGAGCCGTCATGAACTTACAAAGGTGCCCCTGCCAGTGGGGTGACTAGCATAGTTATATGTACCAATGAGCACATAAGCATATCTATATCCGTCTGGTGCCGTTAGATGTCCGTGCTTCATAAAACAATGCCGTTGGAGCACTGAGCGCATTCAATGTATGTCACTCACTGCCTTGTTATGATACACGCAAGCAATTCTCCCTGTGAGGGAGGGAATTATGCGAAATTTACTCATCCCCTGCGATCCTCGGCAATGCGATTCGCTATAACATGAACCGCCTCGAGTTCAGTACAGCCCTCTTCTTCCATAATTGCCGCGCGCTCGGCTTTCTCATGCTTCTCGGTCATGGCAAGTGCCAGTGACAGCGGCGGCGGCACATTACGAAACAGCGCTTCCAGGTTATCGGATAGCACCACGCCTTCGACGTACTTGCCCGGCTCCTTGCGTGCCGAGAGCAGCAGACTGCGCTGCACGTCGGTGAGATCCTTGAAGCGGGCAATCTGCTCAACTTCTTCCTTGGGCATCACCAGGCACAGCCACCACTCCATCATGTTGAGCATCTTGCGGCTGGCGTCGGGGAAGTCCTCGAGGTTCTGCGTCGCGATCCAGAACCAGGCGCCAAGCTTGCGCCACATCTTGGTGATCTTGACGACATAGCGGGCCAGTAGCGGGTTGGTGGTGATGATATGGCCTTCGTCGGTCACCACCAGCGTGGGACGAGCATCATGCTGGTGGCGCTCCACCAGATCGTTGATGTGGCTCATCATGGAAATGTAGGCCACGGTGAGTTGGTCCTCATAGCCTTCGCGGGCGAGGATACCCATCTCCAGAACAGTCACATCCGCCTCTGGCCAGGGCGTGCCGGGACGGTTGAAGAAATGCCCGGCGAGTCCGGAGCAAAACAGCGCCATGCCGTCACCCATCTCGATGGCGCGGTTGCGCCGGTGATCGGGTAGCGTCTCGTCGTGACCAATGCTCTGGAGCGCTTCCACCACATCCTGGGTGAGCACCTGCTCTCGGTCCGCTTGCTTGACGGTCCTGGCGGCCAGAAAGATGGCATTACGAATGAGCAACCGGTCAGCCCGGGTCATGCGCGCATCTTCGCGCTCATCACCGCCGGTGATCATGATGCGGGCCGCGATCTCCATCTCGCCCAGCACGTCCCGGTCCGCACCCTCCTCGTCCAGGTCCTCGTCGTCCTCGTCCAGTGTGTCGGGATCGAGCCGCAGGTGGTGCTGGCGCTCCTTCTGCAACACGCGCAGGGCATCGGCAAACGGCGGCAGGCTTACGTCCGTGTTCGGATTCAGTGTGACCTGGTTGACGGCCAGTCCATGGGCCTGGAACTGCTGGCCCAGCAGTGAGAAGGAACCGCCCGCCTCGATGATGAAGATCCGGGGCCGGTACATGGCCGCCATCTGCTGCAGCAGGTAGACCAGCAGCGCCGACTTGCCAGCGCCGGTGGGTCCCAGAATGAGCATGTGCGCGTTCTTCTTGCGGTCGGCCCGGTGGAGTGGATCAAAAGTCAGCGGCTCGGCGCCGCGATTGAAGAAGGTCAGCCCGGGATGGCCGGTCCCCTTCGAGCGTCCATAGACCGGTAACAGATTGGCGGCATGACTGGAGAACACCAGCCGCGAGCGCCGGCGGCTCTTGTCCAGTGCGGCATCGTAGGCCATGGGCAGATGGCGGATATAGCTGTCCAGCGCGAGCAGATCGACCTCGTGCAGAATCGGTTGCAGCCCGTTGGGCAGCAGGATGGCATTCAGCTGATTGACGTTGGCACGCAGGGCCTTCAGGTCGTCACCGCGCACATAAAAGGCCAGGCCGAGCGGATAGAGCTTGTTCCCTTTTGCCATCTCCCGCTCGACTGCCTCGGCATCCTCCCGGGTCAGTTCAACCTCGGCGGAATCCCCCACGGCGGCGCGTTTGACCTGGGCGATGTGGTTGCGCGTGACATCCTGCGGCCGCACCGTCAGGGTCAGCACCATGATGGTATGTTCCGGGAATCGATCAAACAGCGAGAAGACGTGATCGCCGGCCTGACGCTCCGCGGTCATGTGCCCCACCTCCGGGGCCCGGCGCAGGCCCTGGATGGTGACGATCGTGTGCGGCAGGTCGTCGAACCACCAGGTCGCCGAGGCATTGTCCGAGCGCGGCAGGGTGAGCGTCAGGGTTTCTGCCAGATCATGGCCAAACGGCAGGTCTTCATCGCCCGGATAGGGCGCGATATCGAGCAACCGGTCGGGATCGCCGCCGGCGACTTCCGGTTTCGGGTTGAACCACTTGAGCAACCATTCGTAGAGATCCTGCCCGCCGCCGCGACGTGCCCGAATACCGGCCGCGGCCAACGCAGCCACCCACTTGGTGGCCACATCGTTCAGGGACTCTTCGACTTCCACGGCTGTGGGCACACGGCCACTGGTATTGAGCCGCCGGTAGAGGGTGGCGCGCACGCGCCGGACCTGGCCGCGCCAGTGCGTGCCGGTGACCGCGGTATCCTCGAACAACCCACCCGGACGCGTGATCCGGGCGAGATGCGCGTTCAATGTCTCCAGAAAGTGCTGCGTGTAGGCGGACTCGCGTGCTGCAGGCTGCGGGTAGTGCTCCAGCGCCTTGCGGAAGCCCTGCAGACTCGGTTCGTCCTGGACATAGACTTGCACGATCCACGGGGCATCGTCCTCTTCCGGGATCGCCTCGGTCAGCGCGGTCTGGATGGCATCGCGCAGCTGGGCCATGAACTGCGGGGTGCGCGCCTCGGTGCCCGCCGGGATGATCTCGAACAACGCGCCCACGCTGACGCCGTCCTCCAACACGAACGTGCGACTGCCCGGGTGGTACTCCATCCAGGGCAGGAGGTCGGTAAAGGCTGGCGGGCGTTCATACAGGCGTTTGACCTGTCGGGTGGTGACCGGCGTATCGGTGTCACGCTCCTCACCGTTCGGGGATGAGGATTTTCGTCGGATGCGACTCACGGCATCTCCCTGGCCGGCGGGCCCGGTACTTCACCGGGCAGTGCATATTCCACCTGTTCATACATCGGGAAGGCCGTGGCATACCCGGGGACCGGCGCCTGCGTCGGACCGGCCAGGTGCGGGAACACGTACATCACCAGCGTCGGATTGGGCAGGCGCGGGAACAGGACATTGATCTCGTTGAAGGCCTCCCGGGTATAGCCATCCAGCGCCACCTCGCCCGTCACGAGGGGTCGGTCACCCAGCCCACCCCGGACAACCCGTGGATCCTCTACCTGCATCGTCTGGAGATGGCCTTCATAGATGGCCTTCATCGAAGGACCATCCTGGGGCAGGATGGTGTCCTTGGTGCCGGCGCAGCCGGCTGCCAGCAGACTAATCAAGCCGAGCGCGAAGAGTCGGGTCGAGAGCAATTTCATGGGTCAGTTTCCTGCCGGTGGTATCGAGATCGATGGGGAGTTCACGGTCGACGTGGATGGCCAGGCGGTTGCCGGCCGGCACGAACACGGCATCGAAGCTCTGGGACTGGCGTTCCAGCAGCCACTTCGAGATCTCCTCGCTGCCGCCGGCGATCGTCTTGCCGAGCACGTAATTGCCGGTATTGCCGGTGACACTGCGGCTGACACTGCCGGCGTCACTCACAACGGCCGTGGTCTCGGCATTGGCGGCGGCATCCGCGGCCGCCTGGATGGCCATCACGCCGATGCGTTGCGAAAGGAAGGCTGGGGCATTGGTCTTGCGATCCCCCGTGAGACAGGGGATGCCCTGCGCGTCCGAGATCCAGCCCAGCGACTGTTCGGCGCCGCCGCCTTGACTGCCCCGTTCGTCGCTGGAGATGGTGCGAATAGTGCCGTCATCGAAGACGAAGGTGACCGAGTCGAGGCGCCCGGTGACGCACGACAGGGTCCAGTCCCCGATGGCGGTGCCGCTCCACACCATGCCCTGCACCCCGGGAATCGTCAGACCGTTGGCCGCCAGGTTGTCCGCGCCGGTGATCACCTTGAACGGCATGGGATCCCGCACCTGCCCCTGCACCGGGACACGCCCTACCAGCGCGGTCATGGCCGTCGAGCCGATCAGGGTGGCATTGCGGGGCACGGTGTAGGCCGGATGTACGGTCTGCAAGGCCTGCGCCAACGGACCGGACGGATCACTGGCCGCAGCCAGCGAGGCCTCGCCCGGCTGACCGACCCGCCGCAACAGGCTGTTGCCTGCAGAGGGTTCTGTGGTTGCCTCCCCGGCCTCCAGCGGATCGATCCAGACCCAGGTATGGGTAGCAGCGCCGCCCTGCCCGAGGCCATCGAGTCCCAGCCCCACCGGAATGTCGCTGCCACCCGTTGCCGGCTGGCCCTGCCTGAGTGACTGGGACAACGCATCCACGCGCGCGGTCAGGGAGGACAGCACGCCAGCATCGATGCGCTCACGCGCCACCTGGTCCTTCTCTCGCGAAAGCAGCTCACGCTTGACCCGGGTCGCGACGTTCTCCTCGATCTGGTGGCGGCTGGTCAGCAGCTCGTGGTTTTCCTTGCGCAGCTGGTCATTGTCCTTGCGCAGCGCCTGAACCTCCGTGGTCATAGCCGCGACATTGGCCGTCAGTGTCTTGATGGTGTCGGCCGGACTGTCGGCATCGGGGGCGGGTGCCTGCGGCACGGCCTCCATGACGAGGGGCGCTTCCTGTTCTCCTGTGCAGGACTTCAGGGTGACGAAGGCCAGCATCAGCACCACGGCGCCGGCCAGCAAGGGGAGCAATCGGTTCGAGGTTGCAACGGCCATGGGAACCCCTAGTGCGAAACGCCAAACGGCCGGGACGAGATCAGGTAGAGCGCCGTGGTGTCGGCTTCATCACCCCTGGGCAACAGGCGGTGATGCTGAAAGGTCGCGGCCAGCCACTGGCCCCGCAGCGCGCGCGGGTCCAGGCTCTGCGGCTGATCGGTGCGGTTGGTGAGCTTGACCGCCGTGACATAGAGACCACTGGCACGCCACGCGACCAGGGGCGTGGCCTCGATGGCCCCGCCACGGAGCAGATCGATGGAATCACGCGCGACCGGGACGCGGATGACACCCGGCCTGTCCTTCACCAGGCGTGTCGGTGCATACAACTGCCGGGCGGCGAAGCGGGTCAGCTCGATATAGCCCGGTGATCCGCGCTCGGCAGGCTGGCCGGACACCATGTCATCGTCCCCTGCTGGATTCGACTCGGCCACCGTGATCTGGATCGGATGGCGGGTACCACCCGCCTCACTGGCGGTGATATCGAACAGGTAGATACGGCCGCTGTCGAGTTCACGCACCAGCAGCCGGTGTTCCCCGAAGGGCGCATGGGCCAGCAGGTAGAGCGTCCCGTTGACACTCTGGATCCGCAGCGAGGATTGCAGGACGTCCGGCACGCCGACTTTCACCGTCGCGGGGAATTCAATGCGCTGCTCCTGACCGACCGCGAGTTCCAGCGGAATCGGTGCCTTCTTCCATTCGATGCGTTCCGGCGTCTCGTCACCAGCTTGAACCTGCACTTGCAGCACACAGCACAGCAACCCCAGCACGAGTGCGATAGACGTTTGGAATGGTTTGCGTCGTTGCATGGCAGTTCTCTCCCCTACTTTGCTGCCTCGTCTGCCGCGGCCAGCTCCGACTCCGTCAGGCGCCGCGGGCCTTCGCTGGCAAAGCCGTCCAGCGCCAGTCCCCAGGGATTCGTTTCCGGATCGACGTCGAGACTGACCACCCGCAACGGATAGCGAATCGCCGTCTTCTTCACCGTCATACCCTTGACCGACTCGAACAGATCGAGATCGAGCCAGACCACCCACACGCCGGGTGCGAGCACATCGACACGACGTTCCTCGTAGCCATGGCCGGCGATCTCCTGCACACCGCGGACCCGGGACGCCAGTTCGCCCTGCCGGCCCTTCAAGTCCAGGTCCGCGAGCAACTCGGCCCGGTAACGCGGCGTCACATACGGTGAGATCCGGAAGATGGCCTGGCCATAGTCTTTGGCCCCGTTCTCCGGCCAGCGGTTGAGCTGCTGGTAGATATAGAAGGCAAAGGCATACACGTTGGCCGCCGGCACCTCGTCCACCGACAGCACCGCGCCGGAACGCAGATCCGGAGGCACGTGCACGGTCAGCTGTTTCGGGGCCTGGCTCCAGCCGAACCAGAGCGCCAGGATCACGAGGAACTGGAGGCCGATCACAGCCCACAAGGTGCGCAGGTGGGCGCGGACATTATCGATCTCGGTGCGGTAACGTCGCATAGCGCGTCCTCCCGATATCCCAGGCGCCACTACGCCGGATGAACGGCGCATGCCGCAGACCGTGATCCGACAACCCGATGGCGATCTGCTGCTGGTAATAGCCATCCGGCCGGCCGCGCTTCAGACGCTGGAACAGGCTCGCCATCACGATCACCGTGCCCACCACCCCGACACCGGCCACACCGAAACCCATGGTGACCGCGCCCATCAGACCCGTGAGGAGGAGTGACACGGGTAACCAGACGAACGCGGCCACACTAACCAGGATGCCCAGCTCCGACGACGAGCAGCCCTTGAAGATGGCCGGCTCCGCATTGAGGCGGTCGGCCAGGATGTCGTCGCGCCGGGTCATCGTTCAGATGACGCCGGCCGCTTCGGTCAGCAGGTAGCTGGCGAAAATCAGCACCACGGCGCCGACGATCCCCAGCACGCCCACCTCAGCCCACTCCGCCTTGCCCTGTCGGGCCTCGTTGAACTTGGCGAAGCCGAGATAGGCGACCCAGACGAATCCGAGCACGGCGATCGCCAGCCCCAGTACCAGGCCGCCGTCCTTGATATAGCCCTTGATCAGCGCAATCCAGTCACCGGCCGCCGGCGCGGTACTGGGTGCGACCGGGGTCGGCAATGCCGCCCAGACCGATTGACCTGCCGACATCGCCAGCAAGCCCGCTACCGTTGCCATCTGTTTTACTGATTTCATCACCATGGTTTACTCTCCGAAGTAACGGGGTTGCCCCCTTTGAAAAACCGGGGACATCCCCGAGACCCTGCGACAGTGGCTGACTGCCGCTAGCGCAGATAGAAACCCAGCACCATGAGCACGATGCTGGCGCGCAGTGCACTCCAGACCACATCGAACAGTACCGCCTGCCCGTTCTGCCACGCACGGAAGGTGCCCACTGATACCCAGATCACCCAGATGAAGGTCAGCACCAGAACCACCGATGCGATGCCCGTCAGCAGGTTTGCCGGCGTAAAGCCGGAACCTGCCTGGAATGCGGATGCCTGGGCTGCCGTCATGGCTAGACATTACCGACGGTAATCGCCACGCAGCGGCGGAAAGGACCGTGGTTCCGAGCGCGGCGCATCGATGTGCTCCTGAATCCCGAGGCGAATGCGCTCGAGGTCCTGGCGCAGCCAGTCGTACTGGAACCAGACGCGGGCATCCGGATTGGCCTGCGAGGCGGCTTCCGCGATCAGCGGATCGATGGCCTGGAGTTCATGGGTGATCCGGGCCAGTGCGGCACGCTCACCGTCGTCATCGGCAATGGCAAACTGCACCGACACTGCTGATGCCAGCAGACCCGATACCAGAAGATGGGTGATTCGCATGGATGTCCTCCCCGTGTTGCGCATGGTGCGCAGGATGGGGGATAGAGGGAGGACTAGCTATAGGAAATCAACTCATGGGGATGCGGGGTTTCTCGTATCCCGACAGAAACAAGTACAGTTATGGATCTCTATGAACACTCCATCGGCCAAAGCCGGTAGCTTCGGGTTACGACTGAAAACCAGATAGATCGACAATTCGGCTAGTCAACCACCTCCACCTCATGGAGAGTGGGGTCGTGGGAATCAATCCACATGCCCCTCTTCCTGATATATTCTCCCTACAGCCTGACCTTCTCACAGAGGAAGAAGGTATTCGTTTCTCGTCACAGTGAAATCCCGGAACTCCGGATATACTGTCAATGGTCATCCGCTCTTAGCAGTCATTGTTGACGCTATTATTAACAGCCTATTTCCTCGGATTATAGCCAGAAAGCGCCTTCCAAAGAGCGAGACCGCCCAAGGCACCAACTATGCCCTGAATAGTGTTTGGCATGATTTCGATAATCGCTGCACCAATGTCCGTTATTGCAAAAGCCGGAATAGACTTTCCTATCGCTGGATATATATATGCCTCGAACACGAAATAGCCTACGACCACCGTCAACCCACCAGCAAATGCCGCAATAGTCTTTACCTTGACATTTCCTTCACTTGCCCTAGATGCGATAAGCCCCACTATGAATCCCTCGAGCCCTTTAGTAAGCATGGTCGCTGGGATAAACACAGGAAATCCAATTGCGTCAGCAATTGTTGGCCCAACGCCTCCCACAATAGCTCCTGCGAGCGGCCCAAGCCACAGCCCGGCTAGAACAACAAAAACGTCACCGATATTAAAGTAGCCTGTTGTCGCGGGTATAGGGATTCGAATTACCATGGTTGCTATTGCTGCTAGCGCTATCAACGCGCCAACAATTGCTGTTGTGGCGAAGGTCCACTTTTTGGGTTCTGACATTTGTTTACCTCCTGTAATGATTAATATTTTCTACCTCATCGACCATACCTGGTATTGGTTCAAAAGTATGAATCATGGTCGCATATATCCAGGAAAAAACAGCTCCCCAGGCCCAAGGGAACATATTTGCAGAGGAGTACCACTTTGCTCTCCAGTCTCTTCTATGTCGTGGAAATATTTTATCTGGATGCTCCTCAGCCCATATCTCGAGAAGATTGAATATGACTTCTCCTGCATGCTGTATTACGCGCAGGAGAAGAGCAAAATGTAGTCCTATCGTTTTTCGTTTGCCTTTCGCGTCAGTCAGTTTTGTAATTATATTTTTTGCTGAAAAACTATTAATAAATAACAAGGCATATGGAACCACTGTCACAATTATCAGTAATAAATTTACCATCCTAAGACTGATTTCATCAGCCGACATAGTCCCAGAAAGTATCGGAAATGCTTTTCGCACTACCGAACCCAAAAGAGCCGTTGTAAGCCCGATGATGAATGCGGCAGCCAAGTATTCTAGGAATTTCCTAATTCCAACACTTGAAAACACAACCAACCAAATAATACTTGAGTATACAACCCATGAAACTAAGTCAGAAATATCTCCAGCTCTATCTAGTTCGAAAGGAACGAGCATTTGTATCCCTGTAGTAACTTCTGTTAGCGGCCACCCACTTAATGCTGGGATTCCAAGCAACAGCAATACCAGCAATCTAAGCCACCAAGTTCCTATAGAAGAAATATTCAGCCATTTCATGTTCTAGCCATCCTCTTGAACCGATAACAAAATATTACTGTTATCTTGTTTTTCTAAATGTACATGAGAACGTATCAAACCATCCCACCACATCGGCTGGTGCGAGATTATAACAACAGCAGCGCCATTTTCATGGGCTTGCTTGCAAACTTCTGCAATAAAAAAACGAGAAACAGACTTCGATAACCCCCAGCCTGGTTCATCTAAAACAATCAATGGTGGCAATGAGGCTATACGTTCTGCTACCAAACATATTTTGGCTTGCAGTAACGTACTTCTCTTACCAGCTTCGCCCAAGGCTGATAGACCTGCGAAATGGCTATCATGAAGTGTTTCTCTCAAGGAACGCTCTATCGTTGAATAGATGGATTTAGCCGCTTTTGCTTTCGTGCTATCAAATTGGAAAACCCAGTCCATATGGGCATCTATCGACATTCCAAAAACTTGATCAATCGCATCCTGAAATATAAGTCTTGCGCTTCCATTTCCATTAGCGGATAGGGATGTGGCGACGCCATTCGCAGGTTTAATAACCCCTGCCATTACTTTAGCGAGAATACTCTTTCCAATCCCATTGTCTCCGGTTATGAGTGCTGGAGAAATAAGATTTAATTCTTTTTCGTTACTGACAAATTGAAGGCAAGATTGAGGATGATATGTAGGAAATCGGATTTCTGGGAAAACAACCAAAGGATTGTCTATAAACAATTTCCATTGAAGATTTCTTGAATCTTCTTGTTGAGAAAAAATCTCCTTTCCATCATCGTCGTTGTCAGGAAATGGCTCGCCTCGGAGCAAGGCTACGTCAACATTTTTTTTACTATCTGCATAGAAAGATACAAGTGACTCCCAATATTGATACCTGTTTCTGTTGAGCCAATTTACTGGACTACATGCCACCAATCTGTTGACAGTAGGCAGCATAGCTTTTGCTTTTGCAAAGTTTAATAGCAATAATTCACCACCTGAGAGAGATACTACAGGCTGCCCGGCTTTTTCAGGGCTTAAACCAAATTCCAACAGCAGTGTAATCGCCTCCTCTTCCGCTCTATCTGAGTCTAGGTGCATAGATAGAGCTGCTGAAAGTACGTCTTTGGCAGTAGGAAAAGACAAACCTTGTGCTGGATTTGGTAGTATGTATGAGACATGCTCAGATATGTCATCACTACTGTAATCACGAAACCAATTACCCAATTCCTTAAAAAATGCTCCTCTTCCATTAGTCATTGGTAAAAGGTTGACTTTTGTCGTATCGACAAAATATGACATTTGTTCTTCATATGATTCAAAGAGGCTAATAGTCATACATGCCACCATATTTTATATTTCCTTTATTTTTTCCACGAATGAAGCGCAACATAATCTGCGGCCCGAGTTAATTTGCCTTGTTCGAAGTATTAATTTCACTGACCAAACTTGCTGACTATTCCCAGTAAGACAAGATTGATTTATTTACCCCAGCCCTACCAGCAGGGTTCTACCCCGATTTCACGGACACATCCATTAGAGCTCATAATGAGCGCGGAGGTGTGTCATGTCAAAACGCAGAGAATTTACGCCGGAGTTCAAACGGGAAGCGGTTGAACTGAGCCAGACGCCGGGAGTGACGGTTAAGCAGATAGCTGATGAACTGGGGATCAGCGCCAACATGCTGAGCCGATGGCGCCGTGAGCAGGCGGCTGCCGGCGAGAAAGCCTTCCAGGGGCACGGGAAGGCCCGGGACGATGAAATGGCCCGGCTCAAACGAGAACTGGCCCGGGTAAAGAAGGAACGGGATTTTTTAAAAGAAGCGGCGGCGTTCTTCGCGAAAGCATCGAAATGAGATTTCGCATGATCGAGCGTTGCCGCGATTCCTTTCCGGTGCGGATGATGTGCCGCTGTCTGAAAGTGTCTCACAGTGGTTACTACGATTGGCGGGACCGACCGCTGAGTGCGCGTGCCGAGGATAATGAGCGTCTGCTGGTTCGGATCCAGTCTCTGCATGCCGACAGCGATGGTGTCCTGGGTGCACCGCGGATTTGGGATGACCTTCGCCATGAAGGCGAGGTCTGTAGCCTGAACCGGGTCGCCCGGCTGATGCAAGCGAATGATCTCCAGGGTATCCCGCAGAAACGGCGCTGGGGAAAAAAACCTTCCGGCCAACGCCCGGATGGGATCCAGAATCATCTGGAGCGTGACTTTCAGGCGGATACGCCCAATACCAAGTGGGTGACTGACATCACCTACATCGACACGGATGAAGGCTGGCTGTATCTGAGCGCCGTGAAGGATCTTCATACAGGGATCGTGGTCGGCTGGTCCATGGGTCCATACCAGACACGGGACTTGGTTCTTCAGGCGGTGTTGATGGCACTGTGGCAGCGCGAGGATCGTTCTCCGGTGATCTTGCATTCTGATCGTGGCTGCCAGTTCACCAGCGGTGAGTACCAGCGCTTCCTCAAGGGACACAACCTGGTGTGCAGCATGAGTGCCGTGGGCAGCTGTGCGGACAATGCAGCGATGGAAGGCTTCTTTGGAATGCTCAAGCGCGAGCGTGTGAATCGTCGAAAGTATCGGACTCGGGCCGAGGCCAGGGCCGATGTCTTCGACTATATCGAACGGTTTTACAACCCGAGACGCCGGCGTCAGCTTGAGGTAGCTAAACGGAACGTATTACCCTTAACCAAACCGTCCGTGGAAACGGGGTAGAACCCGCACGAATTTGAGGAATATAGTGAGTTTCGGAGGTACATAGAGATGCATCTTTGATTATAAGATTCATCAATGACATAGAATCTCCACAGGGAACACGCAAATCTTCTAAACCTGAATCCTGATATCCGTTATCCGTTTTCAGTACATTCCTAACATCCTTGTCAGTTTGCTGAACATCCGGAAACGCCCCAATAGCAAGAATGCACTAATACAAATGTATTAGACGAAGCCATATTCTGGTGTATGTCGCCGACGTCACCCCAAATTTGAGTAGCACGATGATTTAGAGTCCAATCCCATAACCGGAAGGAGATTGGACATGAAGAAGCGGTATTCAGAGGAGCAGATCATCGGGTTCCTGCGCGAAGCGGACGCCGGGGTGTCAGTCAAGGAGTTGTGCCGGCGGCACGGCTTTTCGGAGGGCAGCTACTACCTCTGGCGCGGCAAGTACGGTGGCCTGAGCGTGCCGGACGCCAAACGGCTGAAGGCCCTGGAAGCGGAGAATGCCCGTCTCAAGAAGCTGTTGGCTGAGGCGCTGCTGGAACAGGAGGTGACCCGCGAGGTGCTGCGAAAAAAATGGTGACCGCGCCGGCGCGTCGCGAGGCGGTGCGAAGGATGACAACCCTGGGTCTGTCGGAGCGCCACGCCCTGCGCGTGGTGGGCATGAGCGCGAGCAGTCTGCGCTACCAGCCGGCCCCGGACCG
>Ga0210124_1000133_pt1 | contig 43007 bp, 36 predicted proteins | sample Muzzi_PWC_D2_FD_185554 | JGI IMG/M metagenome (GOLD analysis project Ga0210124, IMG submission 185554) | Wetland microbial communities from San Francisco Bay, California, USA, that impact long-term carbon sequestration - Muzzi_PWC_D2 (SPAdes) | ecosystem: Environmental > Aquatic > Marine >...
AAACGAATGGCAGGTTCTCAAAGCACGCGGGTGGCATAAAAAGATTAATAGCTTTTTCACCGAACCTTGGCAGCGAGAGCTAAATCACGAAGAGACTCGCAGGCGATTTGAGAAGATATATCTGGATAAATTCGGCCCGGAAGCTTATACCGAAATCAAGCGAATTAAAGCTTGGCTAGCCGACCACCCCCAAGGAGGAGGTTTACTGGCATATTTGACGGATATGAATCCATATCGGGGTGAGTGAGAATATGACGCCACTCGTCGGTTTTTTGATATTTATAGCTGGATTTCCAATGACCTGTTTTTCTGTCTTGTTCGGGTTTTTGGGATGGGTGTTCATTTTAAAAATGAATGGACCTCCCAAGTTGGCTTATGCCATCCTATTCATTCCTATGGGAATCACGTTTCTCATTCAACTCTTGGGTTTACTAATTGCAAGTATGCCTGCTGGACTTGGCGAAGTCACTCTACGGATTATTTTGATCGGACTCATCTTTCTGCTGTTAGGACCTAGCCTATACATCAATCGAAAACTTTCTGATAAGATAAAGCTAGCGGAAGAAGAGTTCATCAATGCTGTTCTTTTTATGACCATTTCTAGTTTCCTTTTTGGTATTGGCGTAACAATTGCTACATTGTCCAATGAATGGCCACTGGTAACGCGATCTGAATTGCTTACTGAAATAACACTGCATGTGGGTCTCATTCTTATTATGTTGACCGTATTTTTTGCCACTACTGTAAAACTGCAACAAAGGCGACAAACTAAGGTGCCGTGGATTGCATATAAACTACCTGATTGGTTCTTGAGATTATTCGATCCATTTTATATTCCACCTTATAACAAAGGACAACGAAAAGATAGGAAGAAAAATTGATAATAACGCTTGACAGGATTAACGCCTTGCGTTATTATGATATAAGAATGATAAAGAGTTTTGCTGATAAGGAAACAGAGCGGTTATTCAAGCGGCAATTTTCACGTAAACTTCCCCAAGATATTCAGCGTGTGGCCCGAAGAAAACTTGAAATTTTAGATGCCGCAGAAGTATTGCAAGATTTACGTGTACCCCCATCTAATCGCCTTGAAAATTTGTCAGGTGAGCGTGCTGGTCAGCATAGTATTCGTATTAACAGACAATGGCGGATATGTTTCAAATGGCAAAACGGAAACGCTCATGACGTGGAAATTGTCGATTATCATTAGGAGTAATTTATGACTGAAGAAAAGTTGCCCCCAATTCATCCCGGTGAAATTTTGTCGGAAGAATTTCTAAAGCCTATGAAAATTAGCCAGTATCGCTTAGCTAAAGACATAGGTGTCTCACCGAGACGGATCAACGAAATTGTGCATGGAAAACGAGCTATTAGCCCTAATACCGCCTTAAGGCTGTCACGGTACTTTGGCATGTCTGAACGGTTTTGGCTCAATCTTCAAGCCAGATATGATCTTGAAGTTGAAAAAGACCGCCTGAAAGATAGATTGGAAAAAGAAGTGCTGGTTTATACACCTGCCCAGTAATTACCCAAAAGTGGGCATAATAAAACAACCCCAATGAAGCTCTCAAAAACCCAAAAAAATCTGCTCCGTGCCCTTATTAACGGCGACACCCTCAAATCCCATCGCTCGCTCGATGGGACGAAACGCTACAAACTCCATCCCCTCGACGGCCCGGCGGAAACGGTGCGCTGGACAACCGTCGAGGCGCTTAAAAATCACGGTCTCATCGATAGCAACAAGAAATTCCCCGCCGCCACCTACCTCCTCACCGAAAAAGGTCAGCAAATCGCCTCAACCCTGACAGAGACGACGAGCAAGCCGCTGTCGGCCAAGAACTATTAGGGATTGGTAAATGGTAATTGGTTATTGGCGATTACGGCATCACTAAATTTAATTACCAATAACCAATCCCTAATTACCACGCTGATTACGCTAAATCACCTACCTTATCCCCAAGATTACGCCCTTTCCCCAATTGCATACTCTAACAAATTGCACTATAGTTACCTGGTATTGCGGATAATTGATTCATCGTGCCTTATTTTGCATTGAGCCTCAACCTAAGGTAAAATTGGATTTATTATAGTGGTTACTATAAAAATTATTTGTGTCTTATAACGGTGTAGGGGCGAGGCTTCGTCGTGAGCTCAGCCGAACGGCAACTCGGATTGAAGGTCTCGGTGCAAACAAACTGTGCTCCGATTTGCCTCGCCCTATATTCCAAGACAAATCTTTGCGAAATCTTGAAAAGAGTTGGAGTTCCTTAGCATTTTGTCCACTACTGTGTGACAAATTTTTTTTGAAAAGAACCACCAACCAGGAAGGGTAAATTCCTATGCGTGTTATGATTGTTAATCCACGCTTTCGACTACCGATTGATACCCGGACTACACCCCATTTAGGGCTGGCCTATCTGGCCGCCGTTTCGGAGGAGCGAGGGGATGAAGTATTTCTCTTTGACGCCGACGTTGAAGACGAATCAATACCCGATGCCATTCGGCGCTTTGACCCGGCCATTGTGGGGATCACCGCCAATACACCCCAGGTGAAATCTGCCTGGCGTACCGCAGCGGCCATTAAGTCGGTCAAGGATATTCCGGTGGTGTTGGGCGGCCCTCACGTCTCTGTCTTGCCCGCCGAAAGCGTTCAGCGTCCCGAAGTAGATGTGGTTGCTCGTGGAGAAGGTGAGGAAATCTGGATAAAGTTATGCGCCATCGTCGAAAGGCTCATGCAGGATGATCCAAACTTCATCGCCCGCACCCTGCTCGACCCTGAAGCGGGTCATCTTGATGGCTTGCTGGGGATTAGCTATTTCACCACGGATGGGCGAGAACATCACAATCCCGACCACCCACCCATCGCCGATTTGGATACATTGCCGTTCCCGGCTTACCATTTCTTCAAAATGGAGCACTACACCAACTTGCAACCGGCCACGGACGCTGTTGACGGCGCTCGCTCCTTCTCGGTGATGACCTCGCGGGGTTGTCCCTATCGCTGTACCTTCTGCTCCCAAAGCATTATGCCCATCAAATGGCGAGCCCGCAGCCCGGAAAGTGTCCTGGCCGAGTGGCAGCATTTGGTGCATGATATGGGCGCTCAAGAGATTGGCGTTTTAGACGACTCGGCCAATATTCAGGTTGACCGATTGGAAAGGATGGCCGATCTCTTTATTGAGCATGGCGTGAATCACGTCCCCTGGATTTTTGTGAACGGTATCCGGGCCAACCTGGCGACCACTGACCTGTTAGGCAAGCTGAAAAAGGCCGGACTCAAGCGCACTGCCTTTGGCGTCGAAAGTGGCGACCCAGATGTGTTGCTCTCTATCGACAAGAAGATTGACCATGATACCATTCGTCAAGCCTTCAAAAATGCCAAGAAGGTTGGCTTAGAGACAATAGGCTTCTTCATCATCGGTCTGCCCGGTGAAACCGAAGAGTCGATGGAAAGAACCATCAAGTTCGCCTGCGAAGTCGATCCCCTGATTGCCAACTTCTCGATGATGACGCCTTATCCTGGCACAAAAGTTTATGAAATTGCCAAACGTCAGGGTCGGCTCTTACTGGATGATTGGGAGGATTATGTCTTTTTTGATGGGCGCGCTCGTTATGAATTGGGTGATATGACCGCCGAACTCATCGAGCGAAAATGGAAAGAGGCTTATCGTCGCTTTTACTTGCGTCCGCATCGCATTGCCAAGACCCTCACCCGAAAAGACTTCTGGGTTAATTGGCGGCGCACTTTCAAAGTAGCCTTCAAAACCATCTTCCCTAAGAAAGAGAAAACAGAGTTACGCAAAGCCGTGGAAGCGGGTATGTAAGTTTGTAAGTTATGCTCAATTAATACATTGTTTAGAAAATTCCTTCGTCTGCTATTTGGATTAATTGCACTTTGGTCTGTACAGAGTTGTAGTTTGGCCGGTATTGGCTCGCCTACTCCTACTCCAACCCCCAATTTGTCAGCCAAAGAAATAGCCGCTCGCTCCAGCCAGACAATGTTAGAACTTGATACGTTACATTTTGTTATAGATTTAACAGGTTCTCTTGCTTACATTGATAATCCACCCACAACTGCTCTAAAACATGTAGATGGCGACCTGCTCCGACCTGATAAGGTACGGGGATTGGTCAAGGTGAGCAGTTTGGGGATAGTTACAGAAGTTGGCCTCATCAGCATCAAAGGCCAGTCGTACGTTACCAATCCAATAAATCAACGCTGGGAACAATTACCCCCCGAATGGGGCTGGTATTTTGACCCCCGTCTTCCCTTTGACGAAGAATATGGGATTCCGGCTGTGGTGCCCTATATTGAGCTGGAAAAGGTAGGTGTCGAGCAAATAGACGACAACTTTTACTATCACCTAGTTGGAGTGGCTCAAGGTGAGCAAATTACCTGGTGGACGGCTGGTTTAATCAAGGAGGACGACGTGCCGGTGGATCTGTGGATTGATACCAGTACATTTCTCATTTATCGCGTTCATCTGGTAGAATTAGTCAGTGACCCAGACCGGCCAACTGAGTGGGATATTACATTCTCTAACTTTGACCAACCGTTAGAGATTGAAGCCCCACCTCTAAGCCAGTAAGATATTCTCACTCGTAACATCATGACACATGTGAAGCAGACGGCCATCCATCAGAAAAATAGTAGCTACCCGTACCTCATTTTGGCGTTGGTTGCCTTCGGTGTTTTCATCGCCGCCGATGATTTAACCGTTATCTCCACGATGCTGCCCCAAATGATCTTCGATTTTCAAATTCCCCTACCCGCCGGTTTAGATGATGCATCGTGGATAGTATCCAGTTATCTGATTACCCATGTTGTTGCGATGCCCTTATTAGGGCGTATATCTGATGTTTATGGACGACGTTTCATTTTTATTGCTTGTATGGCGATTTTTGCCATTGGCTCATTGATGGTGGCCCAGGCCCAGAGCCTGAATTTTCTGATTTTTTCCAGAGTTGTACAGGCTCTTGGCGGCGGGGGCGTAGTACCGGTGGCTATGGCTGTCATTGGCGATATATTCCCTGTTGGGCGACGGGCCTTTGCTATGGGCCTGCTAGGGGCCGTCGATACACTGGGTTGGATAATTGGTCCGCTGTATGGAGCCTTTTGGGTTCGTTACTTTACCTGGCAGTGGCAATTTTATATCAATATTCCGGTGAGCCTGATCGCTATTGTGGCGGCGTGGTTTCTTTTGCGGGGCCTATCTGCGCAAACACAAAGCCGAGTTGTAGCCATAGATTGGGCTGGGGCATTGTTTCTGAGTATCACGCTGGCCTTAATCAACATTGGTCTGGCCACCAGTGGAGGCCAGGTAGCCGCCGGGCCAGTTTTTGATTTTTCAGCCGGTACGACCACCATTCCTACCTGGCAAAAAACATTGCCTTATTTTGTTGGTGGCGGGCTGGCCTTGCTTGTTTTTATTTGGCTAGAGCGCCGGGTGACGAACCCCCTCATTGATTTGCATATGTTTCGTGCACGCAATTTTACATTTGCCTGCCTGATAAACTTTGTGGTAGGCTTTGTTCTTATTATCGCTATGGTGGGTGTGCCACTCTTTGTCAATGCTGTTCTGGCTGAAGGGACAACCGTTGACGAATTTCTAAAGGCGGCGGCGGTGGATAGTGGGCAGATTCTTTCTGCTCTAACCGGCGCAATGGCCGTTTTATCAATCGTTGGGGGCTGGCTGTGTACCCGTTTTGGCTATCGTTGGCCGACGACAGCTGGTTTGCTTTCAATAGGCATCGGCTTTTTTTTGATGAACACCTGGTCTCCGACGGTAACGTTTAGCCAAATGGCCTTCCATTTGATGATAGCCGGTATAGGTTTTGGCTTAGTGATAGCCCCGATAGGGACAGCCGTAATAAATGCGGTACAACCAGAAATGCGTGGCATTGCTTCGGGAATGGTTGTAATCTTACGTCTGATGGGTATGAGTGTTGGTTTATCCAGCTTGACAGCTTGGGGATTATATCGCTTTGAAATCTTGAGTCTCCCTTACTCTGTTGCTCAAATAGGCCAACATATTGGCCCCATCACCGCTCAAATTTTAAACGAGACATTTTTTGCCTCTTCGGTTTTTGCCATCTTAACAATCGGTTTGGCGCTTATTCTACGAGCCGAAACGAGTAATTCTTAAGGTGAAATCTCGTTAATAATAGCATAAAGTATGGTACAATGTAAGTAAATGTGGAGGAGGAACTATTATGAACGACAAAAACCGAAGACTTGCCATTGGTGTTGGCGCCGGTATTTTAGGTATATGTATAATTTTGGCATGCCTTGGTGGAATTGCCTACAGATACCAGGATGATTTGAAGGCTATATTAGGCTTATCCCCCTCTAAAACCATCGCTGAAATGCTACCGGAAGACACCGGCCTTTACGTAGCCTTTTCGCCGAATATACAGAGTTTGCCTGGCTATCAAAATCTCAAAACTTTATATCTTGATAATCCTGAAATTCAAGCTTTATTTGACGAGTATGAAAGCGATATCAATGAAGGTAGCGATATCACGTATGAAAATGATGTTAAACCATGGTTGGGCAGAGAAGTAGGAATGGCTGTGATGAATTTAGCCCAGACAATAAATGACCCATCTGCAACACCGGCTGTTGTAGTTGTTGCCGAAACCAACGACCAGGAAGCCTCTAACAATTTTATTAACAAAGTTTTGACCGAAGCTGCTGCAAAAGACGAGCCTTTTACCGAAGAGGTATATCAAGATATTACCTTACACCTGCAAAAAAATCAGTCTACCGATGAGCTATCGGTTTTGACCACATTTAACAATTTCGTTGTCTTTTCAAGTGATGAAGCTCTGGTTAAAAGTATGATTGATATCACCCAAGATAGCAATCAGCCATCGTTGGTAAATAACCAACACTTTCAAAAGATTACCGCAGAGTTACCGCCAGAGTCGGCGCTTACCTTTTACATGAATTTTTCCACCTTTATTGATGCCGCGCTTGAAGAGAGTGCCTTTCAGTTGCCATCGGAACAAGTTAATGATCTGGAATCATTTGAAGCTATAGGAATGGCCAGTACGCTCCAACCCGATGGTATAAAAATTGACTTTGTTATATCCTATGATTTGGAAAATATGAGTGAGAGGATGAAGGCCTCGTTAGAGCAACCCAGCTCGCCAAATGCAATTCTTAACGACATCCCAGCCGACGCTTTGTTTGTTTATAGCCTCAATAACTTAAACAATGTTTGGCAGCAAGCCAAAGCGGGTTTCGAGTCCAATCCTGATTTTGCCGAAGGGTTAGCAGACTTGGAGCAGGAATTAGGCATTAGCATTGACGAAGATGTTTTTAGCTGGATGACCGGTGAGTTTGCCCTGGTTTTAATTAAAGTCACCCCTACCAATGATTTTATACCACCTTTGGGAGGGTATGTTTTGATTGGTACGCACGATGTTGACGAGGCAAGTAGCCATGTGCAAAATCTGGTTGACAGTTTTGGCCCAGGTATGCCCCTTGAACAGCAAACAATAGGCGATGTAGAAATGAATGTTTTTACCGATTTTAATAGCGAGGTTCAAGGCGGATATGGTTTTTATAATAACTATTTTTTGCTTTCTTATCTGGAAGACTCAATCATAGCGGCAACATCGGCTTCACAAAATCCGCTTACCAATAGCGATAACTTCAAAACGATTCAAAATCATTTACCTGGCGAAAATTATGGCTATGTGTATGCTGACGTTGACCTTGGGCGGCAGTTAGTAGAAGATCAGTTAAGCGATTTTGAACGAGAAGATTACAATAAGAATGTTCGCCCATTTCTTGAGCCTATTCGTGCATTTGGTGGGGCTGCCAGTACCGAGGGGACTGATCGTGGCGTAAGTAAAGGCTCTTTCTTTTTTCTGATAACTGAGTAACCCTATCTTAATAAACCTGAATTCGGGATTTCATGGGTAGGTTGGGTTGAGCCGAAATTTAGGTTATGGTCGTGCTATATGTTGGGTTTCACTGGCTTTATTTAGCCATCATATTGGGCGAAACCCAACGTTGATATGTCTCCGATGGCTCTTTGCCCTCGTTCAACCCAACCTGCGATTTATTATCAAACTGAAGTTATAAATTACTTTATTGGGAGAAAAACATTGAAAATTTTACTGGCGAGTCCAGATTCTGATGTTTGGAACAGCCGGAAGCATATCCACATGGGCTTGGGCTATTTGGCTGGTTCCTTGATAGCTCACGGCTATGAAGTTGAAATTTGGGATGCTTCTGTGGAGTCCGATATTGAAAGTTTAGACGAAAAACTAGCCCGTGACCACTTTGACGTTGTGGGCTTATCTGCGCCTACCCCGCTGATTAACAATGCCTGGGAAGCCGCTGCTATCGCCAAAAAGCATGGAGCCGTCACCATCTTGGGTGGACCCCATCTAACTTTGATGCCCCACGAGTCTATGGGAAAAGATCAGATTGACCTGGTCGTTCGCGGCGAAGCAGAATATACCATTGTCGAGGTCATTCAGGCTCTGGAACGTGAATCTCAACTTGCAAAGGGTAATCCAACTTTCCATCTGACATCCGATACTTCAAATCCAAAATCCAAAATCCAAAATCCAAAATTGTTTGATCCTGAAGCCGGTTGGGGCAATATTTTGGGCCTCTCTTGGCGTGATAAGGCGGGTAAAGTCAAGCATAACCTGGATCGTCCCCTGCCCGATGATATCGATGCGCTCCCCTTCCCAGCACACAATCTATTCAAAATTGATCGCTATACCAATCTCAACCCCCTCACTGACGGGTTGGATATGAATGCGCGGGCCTTTACCATTGTTACTTCGCGGGGCTGCCCCTATAAGTGTGTCTTCTGCTCCAAGCCGATTACGGGCAACACCTGGCGGGCACGCAGTGTGGAAAATGTCATCGCGGAGTGGAGTTGGTTAGTCAATGAATTGGGCGCAACCGAGATTGGCATCACCGACGATATCTGGAATCTGGATAGAGACCGGGCCAAAGATTTGTGTCGTGCCCTGATTAAGTCCAATCTGAATCATGTCCCCTGGGTGACTATTCATGGCATGAAGGTTAATAATACCGATGCGGAGCTATTTCAGTTGATGAAAGCCGCCGGTTGTAAACGAGTCGGTTTCGGCGTAGAGAACGGCGATGATTGGATGCTGCGCAACGTCATCAAAAAGGGCCAGACTGTTGAGATGGTCCGCAATGCCGTCAAATGGGCAAAGAAGGCCAAATTACAAACAATGGGCTTCTTCATCTTTGGCATGGCCGGTGAAACCGAAGAGTCGATGGAAAAAACGATCAAGTTAGCCCTGGAACTTGATCCCGATTTGGCTCATTTTATGATGGCTGCGCCCTTCCCTGGCACCGAAATGTGGGAGACTCTCAAGGAACACGGCGATGTCTTCTCTGATAATATGGACTGGTCACAACTGGCTATTCAGGAGAATTCGGCCCACTTTGCTTTTGGTGATTTAGATAAAGAAACCGTAGAACGCAAATGGCACGAAGCCCATCGCCGGTTTTACCTGCGGCCCAAGCGGATAGTTCGTATCGCCACCCGAAAAGATACCTGGCAGCGCTTCCCGTACTATGTAAAAACTGCGGCCAACATGCTTTTGGGCCTGGGTGATAGAGAAACAGCGGCGGCCTAAAATTGGAGATGAGGAGATTGGTTAGTGGAGATTAATCTCTCAATCTCCAATCTCTAATCTCCAAACTATTAACCCATGTTACGACTCTTAACAAAGCTCCCCCTCTATTGGTCATATCGCAAGTTTGGCTGGCCTGTAGTCCTTCCTTTCTCCATTGTTGTCAGTGTGAGTTATCGCTGTAATAGCAAATGCCAAACTTGCGATGTATGGCGCAAGCCCAACGACGATATGACGTTAGAAGAGTGGGACAAGACCTTCGCTAACATTGGCCGGGGGCCGCTCTACTTTACTTTTACCGGCGGCGAGCCATTTATGCGCAAAGACCTGGCCGATATGGCTCTATCGGCCTACGAGCATTGTCGCCCCTCGGTTATTACTATCCCCACCAATGGCATTCTCACCAAACGAATCATCGACCAGGTTGACCGCTTATGCGAAGGCGCTCCCAAAGCCAATATCGGGGTAAATTTATCTCTGGACGAAGTAGGGGAGCGTCACGACGAAATCCGCATGGTGCCAGGTAACTGGAAAAAAGCCATGAAAACGTGGGCCGAACTTAAAGCCCTGCAAAAGCAACATAAAAACCTGGTGTTGACCAACCATACTGTTATTTCCAATCTCAATATTAATCGATTCTTTGAAATTTATGCTGGGCTGGAATTCTTGGAGCCAGATAGCTACATCACCGAAATTGCCGAAGAGCGAGTTGAATTGGATACTGTTGGCTGGGATATCACCCCTATGGCCGAGAAATATGGCCCTATAGCCGATTATCTCAGCCAAAAAGCCCGTGAGCGTTCGGTCAAAGGCTTTGCCAAAATAACCCAGGCTTTCCGGGCCGAGTATTATCAACTTGCCAAGCATATTCTTTACGAACGGAGGCAGGTTATTCCCTGTTATGCGGGCTGGGCCAGTTGTCAAATTGCCCCTAACGGCGATTTATGGAGTTGTTGTATCCGGGCCGAAGGGGCGGGCAACTTGCGTGAAAATGATTACGACTTGGGGCGCATCTGGCGCGGCGACGACATGGCCTCACTTCGACATAGCATATATCAGGAAGAATGTAATTGCCCTATGGCTAATGCCTCCTATGCCAATATGTTACTACACCCCCCAACGATGGTCAGGGTTGTCTCAACTGTTATTTCATCTTGACCGGTCCTACTTGCCACATTTTGAAGAATCTCTTAACATCTAAAAAAACTTTTGTATAAGGTTAAAAAATGTCTCAAGCACCAGCAAGCTCACAAGATGATGCCCTTAAAGATCATTTGATAGTAAAACATTCCGATGGCCGTTCGGAAAAATTCACCGTTCCAGATGGGGACGATGTTACCATACGGATTGGCCGCGAGTTGGATAATGATCTTGTTTTGGTAGACCCTCGTAGTTCGCGTTACCACGCCGAAATACGTCGCCTTGGCTCTGTTTTAGAGATTAAAGACCTCAAGAGCGCGAATGGGATATTCATCAACCAAACACGGATAGAGCCAGAAACCTGGACAAAGATCACTCCCGGCCAGATTATACAGTTGGCCGAGACCCGTCTTTCCTGGGAGAAAGCGGTTTCATCGCAATCTACCATGGCGATGCCCGTGCAGCGGACCACAACCCGCACCAGTACCGTGCCGCCACCAGCTGCGCCAGCGCAACCTGTTTCGGCACAGCCTCAGCCAACTGGACCGACAACAAAACCGGCAACCACAATGTTGCCCTGGGCCATGGGCTTAGGGGGGATTGTTTTGCTGATTATTCTGGCTGGTCTAATCTTTCTACTGGTCTCTCGTGGCTCGGAGCAACCCGAAGAAGCGGCCGGGCAACCCACCGTGGTTGAGACGCCAGAGACAGTTACCGAGGGAGTATCGCCAACTGCCGGTCGGGATAGTGAGAGCAATCTGTCCCTACAGACGCCTGTGGGTGGCCCTACGCTTACTCCGACGCCATCTGGACCACAATTAGCCATCCCGGTACTGGAGATTGTCTCAACTCAGGTCAGCCCCATCATTTTTGGAGCGTCACCCAGCACCAATCGGGCCTATATCTTTATTGATGTTCGGGCTAGAAATACGGGCAATATTCCGTTTCAATTTTCTATCAGCAACTTCTCACTGGAAACCAGTGACGGCCAGACAATCGCCGAGGCTGGCTCGAATACCAGCGAAAGCTATTTGAAGCAGTTAGGCGCTATTGACCGCTTTGAAAACCTAGCCTTAACTCCGGGCGGTAGTGTCTTCGGCAGCCTTGTTTTCGAACTTGAAATCGGCACGTATGACCTCAACCTTGATTTTCAAATCCCTGATCTTGCGCCAATTGTGCTGGGGTTAGGTACTATCAATATGGATAGGGAGCTAAAGCTTGCCGCTGGAACACCGGCGGCTGTGCTCGATGCGGAAGCCGGGGGGCAACCGACACCTGAGCCAACCCTGGAACCGACCCCCACCCCTACCCGTCCGGCGCTTATTCCGGCCCCACAAGTTGTGGCTCGTTCGGCTTTGGTTGGGACCATTGCCTATCCAGTCTTTAATGGCACAGATTTCGATATCTATTTAGGTCAGGTAGATGGCTCAGGAACTCAATTTTTTAGGGCCAGTGCCAGCCAGCCAGCTTTTAGCCCCGACGGGTCACGAATTGCCTTTCACTCATGGGATAATAATTCGCGAGGTCTGATGACAATGGACACATCCGGGGCTAATCCTGTCATTGTGGGGGGATTCATTGAAGATCAATTACCCACCTGGAGCACCGATGGCACAGAGATTATTATGTTGTCCCGACGCTCCGGTGATCGCAAATCACAACTAATTAAGGTGGGCAGTTCAGAAGAGCGCAGTGATGGAACGGTCTTGGGTGAGGGCGAATACCCCACTGTAGGGCCAAATAACCAGCTTGTTTTCAAGGGGTGGGGTAACACCGCCTTTGGTTTGCGGATGGCTACGATTAATTTTGATGATATCCAAACCATTACCAATGTAGAAGAAGATACGGCCCCAACTCTTTCGCCTGATGGCCAGAAGATTGCCTTTATGTCTCATCGAGAAAATAATTGGGATATTTATGTGATAGATATTGATGGTTCTAACTTGCAGAGATTAACCACCAACGAGGCTCAAGACGGCCTGCCCACCTGGTCACCGGATGGCAATGCGATCGCCTTTGTCAGTGATCGGGGTGGTATTTGGGCGGTGTGGGTGATGACACCCGATGGTAAAGGCCATAGCCAGATCTTTACTATGGAAGGTTCACCCGATGGCTTTGTTGGAACAGACACATTCGCCAGCCGTGGCTGGGCCGAAGAGAGAATCAGTTGGACTAGGTAATTATTAATTCAGTGATCGTTACGGGGTTAACCCCGTAACGATCACTGACACCATTATTCACAATTAGTTTATGCACTTTATTAATTATAAAGTTTACAAACGGGATAGAGTTGACAAAAAATTACTCTTCCCTATAATCAAGTCATCTGTTAGCTACTTCACAAAGAGCCTTTGAACAAACTAACAAGTTGTTCAAGTGCTTGGGAGGTTTGCACATGACGAAAGTTTTATGGGTAGAAAAACAAATCGATTATGAACCGCAAGGCATCATGTCTATGTCGGCGGTTTTAAAAGAAGCGGGCCACGATGTCCAATTGACCATTGCTGCTCAAGAGGACCCGGTTCGGTTTGCCAAAGAGTACCAGCCGGATATTATCGGATACAGCATGATGACCGGCTCTCAGCATTATTACTTTAAGCTGAATCGGGCGATCAAAGAAGCTTTAAACGGCCATGCCCCCATGTCGATTTTTGGCGGCCCTCATGCCACCTTCTTCCCAGATTTAATTCAAGAAGAGGGCGTCGATGGTGTCTGCGTTGGTGAGGGGGAAGGCCCCATTGTTGACCTGGCAAATGCGCTGGATAATGGCGGGTTTCATCCTGATATTGCCAATTGGTGGTTTAAGGTTGATGGTGAAATTGTCAAGAATCCGGTTCGACCTCTCATTCGCAAATTGGGTGATTTGCCGATGCCAGACCGTGATTTGATTTATAGCAAGCATGCCCCCACCCGTAATAGCCCCATCAAGCACTTTATGGCCAGCCGGGGATGCCCGTATAACTGCACCTACTGCTTTAATCACGCCTGGTACGAAATCTATACCCGTGAAAAACGAGGCTATCAGCGCAGCGTAGAGTCGGTTATTGAAGAGGTCAATTGGGTCCGCGAACACTATCCCTTGGAGCAAGTTGTTTTCTTGGATGACTTATTTATCATCTTTGTTGATTGGCTGGAAGAGTTTGCCGAGGAGTTCCCAAAACATGTGGGGCTGCCTTTCTTTGCCAATGTCCGCTCGAACCTGATTACCCCAGAAAAAGTGGCTTTGCTCAAAAAGGCCGGAGCCAATACGGTCAGTATGGGCATCGAAGCGGGTAATGACCGGCTGCGAAATGACCTGCTCAAGCGGAAGATGTCGCGTGAAACCGTGATTGAATCGGGTCTTATGTTGCACGAAGCCGGGATTAACTTAACCGCGACCAATATTCTGGCCCTCCCAACCGGCACGCTGGAAGATGATTTTGACACGATGCGCCTGAATTCCGAGGCCAAAGTAAAGTATGCCCATGCTTTTCTTTTCCAACCTTACCCGGCCACCGAATTGGGCGAATTTACCAAGAAAAATGGGCATATGGCTGGCAGCTTCGAAGATATTGGAGCCATTGCCTGGGACAGTTCTATCCTTATTCGCTCGGATGAAGAGAGAAACCGGATGGAAAACTTGCAGCGCTGGTTCGCCATCGGGGTGGAATTTCCCTGGCTAGAACCCTTGATACGCCTCTTGGTCAAAGCACCCCGTAATGCCTTTACTGATAACCTTTACTGGTGGATTCATAAACTTTGGAAAGGGTGGGCCATCACCCGCCGGGTTCATCCCATAAAGATAACGCCCAAGGTTATTTTCGAGAACGCCAAGCACTTCATGAAAATGGAGGCTTGAGGGAGAAGTTTGGTACCGAAGAGTCCACAGGTCAGCTGTGGACTCTTTTTTATTTGTTGCGGGAGTACGGATTACAATCCATACTCGTATATCTTGGGATATGTCTGTTTGGCCTTGCAAATAGCAATAGTGTACGTATAATAGTTCATTATTGGCCTCACGGCGGAAATGTAACTAACATTCAGGTTGTTATATTCACAGCCACTGAAAATTCAAACTCTACTTCACTTGATTACACTACGAAAAGGTTATCTAAATGTATCTTGAAACGTACGGTTATGCTCATATTCTTGGCGGGTTATATGGTCAGGCGCTCGGTGATGCGTGGGGTATGCCCGCCTATTCGCATCCCGACCTAACCTGGGAGTATTACAGCGGCTGGGTTGAGGAGTTGCTTCCCGGCCCGGCGGATCACCCCATCCACTTCGATTTTGAGGCAGGCCAGGTAACAGATGACACGCAGCAGGCGATGGCGCTGGCTCAGGCCATTATTACCAGGAGCAAAGTCACGGTCGAAGGAGCGGCTCAGGCCATTATCACCTGGTATGATGAGATAGATGGGGATAATTCCACCCACGTTGGCCCCAGCACTCGCCGGGCCGTGATGGCGCTCAAAGCCGGAGAAGATCCCCGGCAAACCGGTATACGGGGCGATACCAATGGTGGGGCCATGCGTATCAGCCCCATTGGCTTGATACATCCCGGCCAGCCCGAAGCCGCGGTGCAAGATGCCATTATTGCCTGTACCCCCACCCACTTCACCGACGTGGCCCTCTCTGGAGCCTGTGCTGTAGCGGCGGCTGTCGCCGAGGCCATGAACCCCGATACGACGTTGGAGGATATTATTGAGATGGGCATTTGGGGGGCCAGTACCGGGCGGCAATATGGCTCGCCCTGGTTAGGGGCTTCCGTCGCTCGCAAAATAGATTACGCGGTTCAGTTAGCCAGCGATGTTAATCTATCTGAGTATGAACGTATCCAAAATTTATATGACTTGATTGGGGCAACCCTGGCGACCCCCGACTCAGTCCCCTGTGCTTTTGGTATCTTGGCCTTATCCGAAGGTAATCCCATTGAAACAGCCGTCTATGCGGCAGCCCTATCAGGTGATGCGGATACGATTGGGGCGATGGCCTGCGCTATCGCCGGAGCCTGGCATGGCATTGAGGCAATTCCGCAAGAGTATGTTGAAGTCTTGCGCCGGGCTAACCCTCAATTTGATTTTGAAGCCACCGCCACCGGCCTGTACGAAATTGCGCTCCAAAATGAAGCCTCAATCTCCCCAGAGGATGAGGATAACGATTTACTGGAAAATATTTTGAACCAGGGTGACTAAAGAGGTGACAAATGTATGATTTAATCATCTACAATTGCCATGTCCTTATAATGACCGGCGAAGGCCAGCCGGAGATTCGCCGGAACCAGGACATTATCATTGATGAGGGCGAAATTCTGAGAATCCAGCCTACCGACCCAGCAGAGACGGCGCAAGTGCACCGGGTCATTGAGGCCCATGAAATGCTGGCTATGCCCGGCCTGATAAACACCCACGCCCATGTGCCGATGGTCATTTTCCGAGGGCTGGCCGAAGATGTCTCGATTGAACGTTGGTTTAACGAATTCATGTGGCCGTTGGAGAGTAATCTGACCGAGGATGATGTCTATTGGGGCATGTTACTGGGTCTGGTCGAAATGATTGAGGGTGGTGTGACCACTGTAGCCGACCATTACTTTTTCATGGATCGGGCCGCTCAAGCAGTAGAAGAAGCCGGGACTCGAGCGGCTTTGGGTTGGGCTGTATTTGCCGACCGGGGCTACGATGCCCTTGATGAAACCGCCGCTTTCGCCGAACGCTGGCATAACACGGCCGATGGCCGTATCACCACCTGGATGGCCCCTCACGCCCCCTACACCTGCGATGACGATTTTCTTAAAGCTGCGGTGGCCCATGCCAAGCGGCTGGGTATCGGCATTCATATCCACGCCGCCGAAGAGATGGGCCAAACCAAGGCCAGCCTGGAAAAGCGCGGTATTACCCCCATCAAGGTGTTGGAAGAAACCGGCATCCTCGAACTGCCAACCCTGATTGCCCACGGCTGTGGCATTTTGCCGGAAGATATTGAGCTGCTAAGACCTTACGCCGACCATGTTGGGGTGGCCCACTGCCCCAAAACCTACCTCAAGTTGGGTATGGGCCTGACCCCCATCGCCGGTTTGCAAGACGCGGGTGTGTCTGTGGGCTTAGGTACGGATGGCGCGGTCAGCAACAATACCCTCGATATTTTTGAGAGTTTGCGCCTGATGGCGATGCTCCAAAAACATGAGGCCCGCGATCCCGAAGTGATGACCATTCCCCAAGCCCTCGATATTGCTACGCGGGGCAGCGCCGCCGCCATTGGGCTGGGAGACAAAATCGGCCAGCTTTCTCCTGGCTACCTGGCGGACATTATTCTGGTGGATATGAATGGCGCTCATTGCCAGCCATTGCACAGTGTCACCGCCAGCCTGGTTTACAACACCCGCGCCAGCGATGTGCAAACGGTCATTGTCAACGGTCAAGTCGTTATGCAAGACCGCGAGATTTTAACCCTGGATAAGGCCCAAATCATCCGCGAAGTCAACAAGAGTATGGAGCGTCTAGCTCAGTGTACCCCGGAGAAGCGGATTCAGGTTTACAACCCCTAGAAGTTGTAATGTAACCGGTCTTTCCTTTTTCCTATTGACTTCCCCCTACAGATTTGATATATTCTTGATGTTAAAATGCCTGAAGTTTCCCATCAACTTCACAAACTCATCCCAACACAGCTAAGGGCGTGACAATCCAGGTTGTTCAAGGTGTCACGCTCAAAATTGGAGTTTCCTAACTATGAGGACCAAGCGCCTGCGATTTCCTCTCATTAACATTCGACGCTCATTACAGATAAACATTTTGGTGGCTTTTGCGGTCCTCTTGATTATTACCGTATCGGTCATTATCGGTTATACCTATCGACAGAACTCGCTGGCCTTATTGCAACTTTCTGATGATTTGGTCGATCAGGTGACAGAAACCCTGATTGAACGCACCACCAATTATCTCTCTCCCGCCGCGATTATGGCCCAAATTAGCGCCGAAATCCCCGCGGTCGAAACCCTCTCTTTGGTTGACAATCAAGAGTTGGAACAGTATGGCATGGAAATACTTGACCAATATCCACAATTAGCCGCATTTTTTATCGGCAATGAGCAAGGTGATTTTCTATTCGTCAAACGATTTCCCGACCACAGTATTGGCACCCAAATCATCGATCGCGCGGCCAACCCGCCTCTCCGCACCTGGACCTATCGCAATGTAAAGGGCGAGGTCACCGACGTTGAAAAGACCACCGACTTCACCTATGACCCCCGCGAACGTCCCTGGTATATCGGCGCTAAAGAGAGCCATCGGCAATATTGGACCGACATCTATATCTTTTTTACGGATCAAAAACCTGGTATCACGGCGGCTTTCCCCATTTTGGACGACCAGGATAATTTGATTGGCACAATTGGGATTGATGTGGCCCTGGACGAACTCTCTCAGTTTTTACGGACCCAAGAAGTGGGGCAAAACGGAGTCGCCTTCATTATCAATGATAAGGGAGAAATTGTCGCTTACCCGGATAGGGTTCTGGCTGCCGAGGAAGGTGAGGGATTTCGCCCGCTGGCTATGCAGGAGTTAGATGTGCCGTGGGTGGTGGCCGCTTTTCAAGAGCATCAACTCAACAACCAGTCTCGCTTTACCTTCGAAAATGGAGGACAGCAATATATCGCCTCGTTTACGCCCTTCCCCCAAACCTTTGGTAAGGATTGGAAAATTGGGGTGGTGGTCCCAGAGGATGATTTTATCGGTACGCTGAAGCAAACCAATCAAATTAGTCTGCTCATCTCTCTGGTGGTGCTGCTGGTTGCCATTATTCTGGCGATATTTATCTCGCGTACCATCTCGCAACCCATCGTACAGTTGACCGAGGAAACAAAAAAGATCAGGGATTTTCAACTTGACAGCGAGTTAGAAATCCAGTCGCCTATCCTCGAAGTACAACTGCTAAGTGACTCGATTACGTCGATGCGCAGCAGCCTCCAAACCTTCATAAAATATGTGCCAAATGAACTGGTTCGGCAAGTGATTCAAACGGGTGAGGTGGCTCGTTTGGGGGGATACAAAAAAGAGTTGACCATTTTCTTTAGCGATGTGGAGGACTTCACCTCCATCACGGAGGATATGGTGCCCGAAGACCTCATGCTACAGCTTTCGGAATATTTAGGCCGGTTAGCCACACTGATTGGCGAAGAACATGGCACCGTCGATAAATATGTGGGCGATGGCTTGATGGCCTTCTGGGGCGCACCGTTGCCCAATCCCGACCATGCTTGTCATGCCTGCACGGCTGCCCTACGTTGTCTGGAAGTAGTGGCCGAACTGAATGAAACCTGGCAGCGAGAGGGCAAACCTCTTTTTACCACCCGAATTGGCCTCCATACCGGCGAGACCCTGGTTGGTAATATGGGTTCTGCCGAGCGCATGAACTATACCGTGCTGGGCGATAGCGTCAATCTGGCCAGCCGCCTTGAAGCCATCAACAAAATCTATGGGACCGCCATCATTATCACGTTGTCGACCTACCATCTCGTGGCCGACCGCTTTCATGTTCGCCCCCTCGATATTGTGACCGTCAAGGGCAAACGGCAAGGTGTGTTATTGTATGAGTTGATCGGCGAAAAAGGGCACACCCTGCCGGAGCAAGTGACCCTCAGCCAAAGATTTACCGAAGGTTTTGATGCCTACTTGATTAAAGATTGGGACAAAGCCATCGATATCTTCCAACATCTCGTACGACGATACCCTTCCGACCTGGCCTCACAAATCTACCTCAAACGCTGTCTAAAGCTCCACGCCGACCCTCCTGGCCCCGAATGGGCGCCGCTGACCCGTCTGACGTCTAAATAAAGGGTGGTCATTGCTGAGGAGTTGGCCTGAAATTGCCGGTTTCTGGATTCTGCGTATATTTAGTCCTTAGACTATATAAGGACTATCCGAATGCCACCAAAACTTAACTTCCACCCCGAAGTCGAAATCGCCCTTGAAGAAGGCAAAGCCGTTGTTGCCCTTGAGTCAACGCTGATTACACACGGTTTTCCCAGGCCGGAAAATATCGAAGTCGCCCGCAAGATTGAGGATGCTGTCCGCGAACAGGGGGCAGTACCCGCCACCATTGCCATTTTAGGCGGAGAAATCACAGTCGGGCTAACCTCGGAGCAACTGGAATATCTGGGGATGGCCCAAAATGTCCGCAAATGCTCTCGCCGGGATTTACCCCTGGCCGTAGCTCGTAAAGAGGATGGGGCCACTACCGTCGCCGGGACCATGATTGTAGCACATTGGGCCGGTATCCACGTGTTTGGGACGGGCGGCATCGGCGGCGTCCATCGAGGGCATCCCTTCGATGAGTCGGCGGATTTAGTCGAATTGGCCCGTACCCCGCTGACCGTCGTCTGTGCCGGAGCCAAAGCCATCTTAGATTTACCCCTAACCCTGGAAGTCCTCGAAACTCAAGGCGTACCCATCATCGGTTATCAAACCGATGAGCTTCCGGCTTTTTACTCGCGTCATAGCGGCTTGCCTGTCGATTTACGAGTTGATACCCCCCAGGAAGTTGTCGATATCATTACCGCCAGAGAACAATTAGGGTTGGCTGGGGGGATGCTGGTCACGGTTCCGGTTCCAGCAGAAGATGAATGGCCCGCCGAAGAAGCCCAGGGCATCATCAATCAAGCCCTGGCCGAAGCCGAAGCCGATGGTATCACCGGCAAAGCCGTCACCCCCTATCTGCTTGACCGGGTCAGCAAGCTCTCCGGCGAGCGCAGCAAAAGAGCCAATATCGCCTTGTTGCTCAATAATGCTCATGTTGCGGCACAAATAGCCCTGGCGTTGGGTGAATAAATAATGATGCTCTCTAGTCGAGGAGGCGAGTTGGCAAGTCTGCGAGTAAGCAAGTAGTATAGTTACTTGCCAACTTGCTCACTTGCAAACTCGCAGACAAGGTTTTCACAATGAGGTGTTTTAATCGATGTTGCTCACCAAGATAGATTCAAAAGCGTTCCCTATCGGCAGTACAGTGACGCTCAAAGAGTTGAGCGGTAATCCCTATCCCATCTATCGTCGGCTACAAAGCCAAGAACCCGTCTCCTGGATTGAAGAGACTCAAATGTGGTTCATCACGCGCCGTGAAGATGTGTTAACCATCTTGGCCGACCCCGAAACATTTACCGTCAACTCCCCTCACTCCCCTATTCAAGACACCTTTGGCACGACAATGATTACCACAGATGGCCCGGAACAGTATCGTTTGCGCCAGCCCTTTATGCCACCATTTCTTCCCAGAGCGTTACGCCGTTCAGCCCCGGTGATGATTGAGCGAATTACGAACCGGCTTATTGATGCCTTTATTGATGCGGGTGAAGTCGATTTGGCTTGGGAGTTTTCCGATAAGTTGTCGCTCTATACGGTTACAGGTGTGTTGGGCCTGCCCATTGAAGACTTTGCCCGCTTTCGGGGCTGGTATGATAATTTTGCCGTAGCTTTGGGTAACTTTCTCGGTGATGCCGAGATTCGGACTAGAGGTCACACCGCTTTTAGCGAGTTTAGTGCCTTTGTGGCTTCCCATCTCGAGCGTTTAGCTTCAGAACCTGATGACTCTATTCTCAGCCTGATGATGAATGATACCTCGCACGACCTTTCGGAAACAGAAATCGTCTCCGCCGCGGCGCTGATTATCTTTGGTGGGCTTGAAACAACTGCCGCCATGTTTTCTAATACAATCTGGGCCCTTTTGAACCATCCCGACCAATTTGAGGCCGTCTTACAAAATCATGATCTCCTTAACCCGGCAATTGAAGAAGCTCTCCGTTGGGAGTCGCCGGTTCAAACCTGTACCCGGCACGTCACCCAACTGGTGACCATTCGTGGGGTAAGGCTCGAACCTGGACAGACACTTCAATGTATACTCGGCGCTGCCAATCGTGATCCAGCCTATTTTACCGAACCTGACCCAGATATCTTTGATATCCGGCGTTCAAACGCTGACCAGCATTTGGCTTTTGCCAGAGGTAAGCATTACTGCATCGGCGCCGCTCTAGCCCGCTTAGAAGGAGAAATTGGCCTGCGTATCTTGTTCGAGCGCCTACCCAACTTGAGACTTCATCCCGATTATGCTTCAGCGCCTCAAGGTCATGAGTTTAGATCATTGCCAACCCTCCATGTTCAATGGGGATGATTGAGATTAACCATTCTATATTAAAAGGAAATCCTTTCAATGTCTAAGAAATTCATTATTGATACCGATACCGCTTCCGACGATGCTGTCGCTATTCTTATGGCCTTACAGTGGCCTGATGTCAGTGTTGAAGCCATCACCATAGTCTCCGGAAATGTACCCGTTGAGCAAGGCAGTATCAATGCCCGATACACCGTGGAAGTGTGTGGTGCAGACACACCTGTATACGAGGGTATCCGTCGCCCATTGGTGCGTGAGACGCGCCATGCCCTTGAGTTTCACGGTCCCGATGGCATGGGCAATATGCAATATCCGCCACCGCAACGGCCACCGGCACCGGGAAATGCCATTACCGAACTCATTCGGCGTTTTAGCGAGTCGCCTGGGGAAATCACCTTGGTTACTTTAGGCCCGCTGACGAATATCGCCACCGCGCTACTACGTGAGCCTCGTTTGGCGACGTGGGTTAAGGAATGTTACGTCATGGGTGGGGCTGCCTGCACGATTGGCAATGTTACCCCGGCGGCTGAATACAATATCTGGTGTGACCCCGAAGCCGCTCAAATGGTATTTCACTCCGGTATGCGAATTCTGATGGTGGGTTGGGAGTTGTGCCGAGGAGAAGCCAATTTGACCGATGTAGATATAGAAAAGGTTTACGGCTTCAATACAGAGCGAGCCAAGTTTGCTATAGATTGCAATAAAAGCCTGATTGAAGCTAATCGTGAATTTTTGGGTGATCCTGGCCTACCCTTACCCGACCCAGTAACCATGGCCATTGCCCTAAACCCCGCAGTTTGTACCCGGCGCAGTGCTCATTACGTGGACGTGGCTTGTGATGTGGAACTCACCCGGGGTATGACTGTAGTCGATCAGCTTGGCAGAATTGACAAAGCGCCCAACATTGAGGTTTGCTGGGAAATCGATGCCGGTCTTTGGAAAGAAACCTTGTACCGCACCCTTCGCTAAATGAATATGACTCTAAATAGCCACATAGATTTTGTAACCTTTAATATCATTATTGATGATATTGTCTTCCCCGATGGCCGGACCGCTATGGGGGTTTTGGGCGGGAGTGGCCCCCAAACGGCTCTCGGAATGAAATTATGGGCCGATAAGGTAGGGTTGGTGGCCGGGGTGGGGCCTGATTTTCCGCCCGAAGCTAAAGCCTGGTTGGAAGAGATTGGGATTGACCTGGAAGGGCTTTTTTATTCTGAGGAGTTGCCCACCTTGCGGGCCTGGCAGGCGATGGAAGAAGATGGTCGTCGCACTCAGGTATGGCGTGTGCCCGGTTCGTCGATTGGCCCGCAGTTGAAGCGAAGTGTGGAAATACTACCTGCTAGCTATCGAGAGGCACGTGGGTTTCACTTTGGAGTTCACCCTGAAGAGCCGGGGAGCCTTGAGTTTGCCAGAGAGTTGCGCAAGCTAGGAACGGTGGTCAGTGTGGAAACGTTTAGAGTTGCAGAGCGAACTTTGACCGATGCTGAGCTACGAAATCTGGTCACTGCCGCCCATATCTTTTCGCCCAATCTCTTGGAAGCCTATTCGATGGTTGGTCCGGGTGAACCGCTTGACCTCATCCATCGCTTGGCCGATGCCGGGGCTGAGGTCATTGCTCTCCGGCAGGGGGCCGATGGGATCACGGCTCACCGGGCCGATACCGGCGAAACCTGGTATATCCCAGCTGTAGAAATCACGGCGGTAGACCCGGTAGGAGCGGGTAATGGCTTTTGTGGTGGTTTTTTGGCTGGCTGGGTACAAACCGGCGATCTCCGCTTAGCCGGGATGTATGGTGTTGTCGCGGCCAGCTTCATTGTCGAGCAGGTTGGGTTGCCGGAGCCAGGGGCTCATCTCTGGGAAAAAGCTAATGCGCGTTTAGCAGAGTTGGAAACCAGAGTAAGGCAAATAAAGTAAAAAACAAGTTCAAACTAACTGATAGCAAGTGGCAAGTTTGCAGGTCGCAAGTCCAATGCATTGCCACCTACTACTTTGAAGCACATCAAGCGTATTAGATATAATAGAACACATAGTTCGATAATTCAAGGTAGGTTGGGTTGAATGGCGTGACCAGAGTGAAATTGGTCCAGAATTTGTTGGGTTTCGCCTCATAATCTGGGGTAATTGCGCCAATGAAACCCAACTTTGGGTGTCCAAAGCAGATAAATCTTGGCTCAACCCAACCTACGCCAGAATTTCCGAGTTCGGGTTATTAGATATAATAGAATACATAGTTGAAAGGAGTAGCATATATGTCCAATTCAAGCGAAATGGTAACGTTAGAAGTTAATGGCAAAAGTACGTCGGCCTACCTGGTTTTACCCGAAGGCTCTGGGCCCTGGCCGGGTGTGGTTGTTATTCAAGAGTGGTGGGGGCTGGAGGAGCATATTAAGGATGTGGCGCGACGTTTTGCTGATGAGGGTTTTGTCGCCATTGCCCCGGATTTATACTACGGCCAAATTGCCACCGAACCCGACGAGGCAAAGAAATTACGAATGGCTTTGGAATGGGACAAGGCATTAACGGCTATACAGGTCGCCATTGATGTTTTGGTGGCCCACGACAGCGTGTCCTCCGACAATATGGGCGTGATTGGCTTCTGTATGGGGGGTGGTCTAACCTGGCATGCCGCAGCCAAACTCAATCATGTTGGCGCGGCGGCCCCCTTTTACGGCGGGGGTCCAGAAATGACCGATGAAGAGGTAGGCCAGATTAGTGTTCCGGTTCTGGCTATCTTTGGCGAGTTAGACCAGGGTGTTTCACCGGAAGTTGCCAACCGTCGAGCCGCTCAAATGGACAAAGCCGGGATTAAGCACGAAACAATTATCTATCCTGAGGCTCAACATGCTTTCTTTAATGACACGCGGGCGGCGCACCACCCCGAAGCAGCCGCCGACGCCTGGCAACGGGTGAAAAAGTTGTTTAAAGAGGCGCTATAGATTTTACAGAAAGGAATCGAACAATGGTAGATGAAAAAAAATCAACAGAGGGTCAATCTGCGGCCAGCGATGCCTGGAACGAAGTGGGCCAGCAGTTTAAATCATTGGGCGAAAGTCTGGCCTCGGCCTTCAATGCCACCTGGCATAGTGAAGAAACTCGGGAGCATTTGAAGGAGATGCAGGCCGGTCTGGAGGCAATGGTTGATCGTATTAGCCAGATTACAAAAGAGGTGAGCGAATCAGGCGAAGCTCAGAAGGTGCAAGCTGAGGTTGAAAAGGCGGCCCAATCGGCTAAAGTGGCCGGTGAAGAAACCATTGAGGAAATACGCCCTCACCTTCTTTCCGCTTTTCGCAAAATCAGAGCAGAGTTAGACCAGATGATTAGCCGGATGGAACAAGAACCAGAGAGGGGTGAAGGCTCGTCTGGTGAAAACGACTCGGCCTCGAATGACGGTTGAGTTTGTCGCCATCGGCACCATCATCATCGATGATATTGTTGACCCTCAGGGCCGTAGCAATATGGGGATTCTGGGCGGAGGAGGCACGCATGCCGTGGCTGGTATGCGTGCCTGGAACAAGAATACAGCCTTCGTTTCCGTGATTGGGGAGGGGTTTCCCGAAAATGCCTGGCGGCATTTAACTGCGATAACCGATACCAGCGGTATCTTATCACGACCGGTGGCTCAGGCTCGGGCCTGGCAGCTTTTTGAAACGGATGGTACGCGCAACGAAATATTTCGAACCGATTTTGAGGCATTTCGGCAAAGTGCCATTCGCCCCGATGAATACCCTGATGTCTTTGCCCCGGCTAAAGGCGTTTTTATCCAGACACCCACCAGCAAAGAGGCAGAAATTTGGGCCACCCGCCTGAGAGCCTTAAATCCTGAAGTGGTGATTTTGTGGGAACCCTGGCAGCTTTTATTTAAGCCGGAAAATTTGGCCGAATTTTGCCGGGTTGCCCCATTGTTTGATATTATCTCTCCTCAAACCACCGAAATCAAATGGATGATCGACGAAACAGAGCCACAGAAACAAGCCGAGATTCTCTTTGAATGTGGGGTGCGCTGTCTGGCTTTACGCATGGGAGCCGCCGGTTCGTTGGTTGGCACACTTGCAGAACAACATTATATCCCGGTAGCATCGGTGCAAGTGGTCGATGAAACCGGAGCCGGAAACGCCTATTGTGGTGGATTTGTGGTCGGCTATGTTGAATCAGGTGGCGACCCGCTGGTAGCAGGCCGATATGGAACGGTCTCCTCTACCTTTGCTCTGTCACAGGTGGGGGTGGCTCACTTTGGCGCAGACAGTCGTTCCTTAGCGGAGATGCGCTTGCGGGAATTCGTTGAAACTTAGAACAGACAACATTCTTACACCATCGGAAATAAAAAACACCCAATTCGACTTAGGTGTTTTCTGTGGGCCCTGTAGGATTCGAACCTACGACCACCCGGTTATGAGCCGGACGCTCTAACCGCTGAGCTAAGGGCCCTGAGAGCGGGCAACGGGGCTCGAACCCGTGTAGCTGGCTTGGAAGGCCAGGGCTTTACCACTAAGCTATGCCCGCATTGTAAATGTTATTATATTCAAATCATTGGAAAGTGTAAAATTGAGCTTGCCTATAAGATGTGTCCGAACAGACCCAATTCCATCCACTTAACCCAGATTATCCACATACTCCTGCATTTTTCGTTGAGAAATCCGGGTATATTGATCGGGGATAATCTCGGCCATTTCCTCTTCGCTCAGGCGAATCCTTAAAATATCCAGCGCATCTTCGGGCGATTGCCCATAGGCCAGCTTCTGCTTGCCGTTCTTCATCTCAAAAAGGTACATATAGTGGGGATTGCTAAAGCTGCTCATAGTTTCTGCTATGCCTTTATCAAGGCATCGGAATAGACACCAGATTTGTTCTGGGCATATTCATCAAGCCCTCGATTGATTTCATCATCGTGCTTCCCGGCCAAAAGTTCGCGATAGAATTGGTAGTCCACCCCGATCACCTTTTCGTCGTCGGGGAAGCGGTGATAATTTTCTTTGGTCATCATGCTCTTGCCCTCGGCAATGAGTTGGTAGCCCAGAGCCGAACCGGGATAGGGTGCATAATAAGAAATAGAGGGAAAAACATACCTCATTGTCTTGAGCATGCGCATGGTCTTGAAGGCGTCTTCGGGCATCTCGCCGGGAATACCGAGCATGATATTAGCCCAGAATTTGACCGGATTTCTGCCTTCGCGCTTCATCTCATCACCCAGCCGGTTGACCAGGTCAATGGTGAAGTTGTTATCCTCTTCACTACACTCTTTGTTGAGCAGACGCAAAATCCGGTCACTGCCCGACTCAAAGCCAATGGAGACGGTATTCCAGTTAGTTTCTTTCACCAACGCTTCAAAGAGGTCGGGCCATTGGCGCACAGTATCAGAGCGAGCGGCGGCCCAGTAAGGCCACACTTTATTGGCTTTACGGGGGTACTTGTCGATCCATTCCTTGAGCCATCTGGGGTTCTGGAAAAACATCGAGTCGTGAATGACAATAGAGCCAACCCCATATTTGTCATCCAGATAATTCAGTTCCTCAATGACCATATCAACCGGCCTACGCCCCATATTGGGAATGTATGAGTTTTCGTTGCAGAAGACACACTGCCAAGGACAAACCCGGTTGGTCAAAATCGTAGCAACCGGCGGCGGTCCCCAACCACATTCCGGCTCCATGGGCCAATTAAAGTTCTTGCGCAGCCGTCGGTGGGGTTTGGGCCACAGTTCGCGATCCATCATGGGCCATTCGGCCATTGTTTTTGCCCCAATCCCCACAACCACTCTGGGAAAGGATAAGGGGTCTTTGACTAAATCAACAATGACATTTTCGCCCGGTCCCTGACAGATGCGGTCAAACTCTTCGACGGCGGTCATCTCGTCAAGGGCCACAGTGGCATGCATGCCACCGGTCAGAATTAGACCATTGGGATTTACTTCCTTAAAAAGCTTCGCCGATTTGTAAGCAATGGGGAAGGTATAACTCCGAACATTCATAATAAGCATCTCATAGCCTTTGAGATTCTTACGGAGCTGATTCCAGGAGGTCATGGAGCGGGTAGAAAGCAAATCGGTGATTATTCCATTATTATGAAGGATAGTCCGAAGCAGGCCCAGGCCGTGGTCTTGCCATTGCTCGTGAGGGCCATCCGGCTGGACTAAATCTCCCAGGTCTCCCAAATCTAACCACAGTATTTTTGAATTGGGACTTTTCTGCGGCCAAAATTTGAGCATAATATTTTCCCTTCCAAAAAATTTTCTTAGAATTTACACAGTTGAAACCTTACTTGAAGATTCAACCACAGAGGCACGGAGTTCACCGAGTCTTAAAATATTGCTCTGTGTCCTCTGTGCCTCTGTGGTTAGAAATGGTTTCGACTCAACTGTATAAGTTCCACTTATAACGGTTGGCGACCGGCAAAACCGGCATCAATGTCGTGCCAAAAGGCAATTTCCGGCTCATTGTACTGCCAGCATAGATAAACTTCGCGGCCATGCATGATAGCAGGAAAGTCGATTAATCCCTGCTCTATACCTTTTAATTCGCAACCAAGCCCGTGCAGGTCACGTACAACCTTCTCGAACCTATCGAAGATACCAAGAAGCTCACCAACCTTGTGACTCCCACCATTACTAGCAGCTTTTTCCAGAACAGGCACCAGGTCCGGGCGTTTAGCTATTGCCTCATCTCGAGCTTTGAACATATCCTCAATTAGGACTCTTATCTGAGGCAACAAAGCATTCGCTTCTTCGACCATAAAAAACTTTGTCACACCCACTATCCCCATACAAACAAATCGCTCCCGTAAAAGAAGCACAGCCACTTTAGATGCGGGAGCGATTGAATTTAATAAAGGTCAATTAGGAGCAGGGAGTACCTTGTTCACCGGCCCCAGTTTGGAATGAACTGCCACAGGCGCAAGATCGAACAGCATTGGGGTTTTCGATGCGGAAGCCACCGCCCATGAGGCTATCGATGTAGTCAATCTCTGCCCCATCCAGATATTGGATGCTGCCGGGGTCTACCACAACCTGTACCTTACCTGCCTCAAAAACCTGATCGCCTATGTCTGGGCCTTCGGCAAAGGTCATGCCATAGGAAAGGCCAGAGCATCCCCCACCGGATACAAACACACGCAACGCATGATTATCGAGACCTTTTTCTTGCATAACTTGATGAAGTTGGTCGGCTGCGGTTGGAGTTAATGTAATCATATAAAAATACCTCCTTAAAATTAACAGATTTATTTCTGGATTTAGCTTTTAGACGCTTCAAACAATCAATATTTTACTAGTGCCTGGCTGCTTTGTCAATATTTTATATGAAAAAACCTATAAAAAAACACTAGCATTATTTAAGTTGTGTAAAAAAAGCTATTGACACAAACATCCTGGACGGTTATAATTACACTAATCTAGGTAATAGTTTGCAAAATCAAGGATGAGTTATGAGCAATCTCCCCCAGGTTTATCGAAAATATGATTTATTATTTACACCTCATTTAATTCCACAATTACGTAATTTAAGAGGCGAAGAGTGGGCAAAGCTCATCGATTATCTGGCAGCTTTGCCGGAATTGCACCCCGATACTTTATCTTTTGCCGTAATGATGATTAACCTGGGTGGCTGTCTAACCTGCGAAATGGATAGCTATCGTGCCCAACGCGGCTGTGCGATGTGCGCCCGCCAAACCATTCTCAGCTACAAGGGCAGCGACCAGCAATTGATAAATCGCTATGAAAAGGCCAGAAAGATAGTTACCCAGCATTTCTCCGAGACCGAGTTAAAGCAGGTTGCTTGATTTCACTTCGCCTTTATTGATGCCTGCTACCGTCTGGCATGATAGCCCCACTTAACCACACGTTATTCAATTTTATTCCTTCTATAATTGCGCCTTCAAACCAGGCTCCACGGGCATCAACCGCATCTAAAGAGGCTCCAGTTAGGGTCGCATACCGAAAATCAGCCCACCGCAAGCGAGCCGAAACCAAATTAGCCTCTGTCAGGTTAGCTCCAGCCAGATCAACCCAATTTGCCTCAACGCCACTCAAATTGGCCTTGTAAAGATTAGCCTGGTTCAAGTTGGCCTGGTTTAAATTAGCTTGACTGAGGTTGCTATAGCTCAGGTCAGTGCCCCATAAGCTGGCTCCACTCAAATCAACGCCACTTAAATCCCGTTGCTGGCCGCCTTGATTGACCAACTCCCAGACCAAATACCATTTGGCATCGAGTTGGGTTGACTCATCAATTTTGGTTCCAATGAGTATAGTCCCGCTCAAATCAGCTCCACGTAAATCAGCCTTATAGAGAATAGCTTCACTTAGATTGGCCCCACTCAAATTTGCCCCCGACAGATTAGTACCAACCAAATTTGCCCTGCTCAGGTTAACCCCCTGTTGTAAAGGACCGCTCAAGTTAGCCCCAGCCAGGTTGGCTCCACCCATGTTGGCATCAGCCAGGTTATAGCTACGCAAATCTGCTCCATCCAAGTTTGCCCCGGCACAATCTGGCGGGCAGTTTGTAGGTCTACAAGCTACAGTCATCAAAATTAGGCTAACGAGTAGAATAATCCATTTCATCGAGGCGATTGTAGTCAGTTGTCTCCGACTTAGCAAAATCCACATTCATAAATTTAAGCAAATTAAATCTGCTATATACCGTATATTGTGGTATAATGGGACTAATATACTATATATTGATAATAAGCTTTAATCACTTACCATAATATTTTGAATTGCAATAGTATCATGGTACAATACAGCTTGTCATAAAATAAGAGATTGGGTTCATGGAAGCCTTAAAAGAACGTATTCGCCGAGAAGGAAAAAATCTGGGCAGCGGGATTCTTAAAGTGGATAGCTTTATCAATCACCAGGTAGACCCAGCTCTCATGTTAGCGGTTGGTGGCGCGTTAGCGGCTCACTTTGGCGCTTTAGGCATCACCAAAGTTTTAACCGCAGAGATTTCTGGTATCGCCCCGGCCTTGACAACGGCCCTGGCTCTGGGTATTCCGGTGGTATATGGTCGAAAAACCAAACCCATTACCATGCCCAAAGATATCTTTATCCAAAGCGCCCCCTCGCATACCAAGGGCCAGGAGATACACTTAATGGTTTCGCCGGAGTTTTTGGGCCAGGAAGACAAGGTTCTGATTATCGATGACTTTCTGGCGACCGGCCACACGATTATGGCCTTAGTGCGGCTGGCTCAAGATGCCGGTGCGGAGGTGATCGGGGTGGGCGCGGTAATAGAAAAATCGTTCGAAGGAGGACGGGCCGAACTAGAGAAAATGGGCTTGCGGGTGCGTTCTCTGGCTGTCATTGAGAAAATGACAGATGATGAGATTATCTTTGCCGAGGGCGTTTCGCCATGACAACCTCGCCGGGCGAGGCGAATACAGTGCGTGAGACGATTGTAATCTTAGATTTTGGCTCGCAGTACAGCCAATTAATTGCTCGTCGGGTGCGCGAGCTTGAAGTTTATTGTGAACTGATACCATACGATGCTCCGGCAGAAAAAATCGCCAGCCTGAACCCGATGGGATATATCTTATCAGGAGGTCCGGCCAGTGTGTACGCGCCCGACGCGCCACATCTGCCGGACTACATCTTAACAACAGAAAAACCGATTCTGGGCATTTGTTATGGGATGCAACTTTTAACTTATCACTTGGATGGCCAGGTTGCTCCCAGTTCGGAACGTGAGTATGGCCCGGCAGAAATCAAGCTGCTTGATGCGTTACAGGTACCGCTTTTTAGCCAGATTCCGGCTACTAAGTCTGGTCTGGGTGTATGGATGAGTCATGGTGACCGGGTGACCAAGTTGCCAACCGGCTTTCAGACTTTGGCGCAGTCTCAGAACTCACCTTACGCGGCTATCGGCAATCTGGAGCGTGGTCTATATGGTTTACAATTTCATCCAGAAGTGACCCATACACCACAGGGTAAGGCTCTACTCAAAGCTTTTTTGTATGATGTATGTGGTTGCCGGGGCGGCTGGACGGCAGGAAATTTCATTCAAGAGAGTATTGCCCAGATACAGGCCAACGTTGGTCACCGAAAGGTGGTGTGTGGCCTGTCGGGTGGGGTTGACTCATCGGTTGTAGCGGCTTTACTCCATGAGGCTATTGGCGACCAGTTGATCTGCATTTTCGTTAACAACGGGTTGATGCGCCAAAATGAGCCGGAGCAAGTGGTTCAAACCTTTGAGAAGGAGATGCACGCTCAATTGGTGGCTGTTGATGCCACAGAAGAGTTTTTGAGCGCCTTAGCCGGTATAACCGACCCGGAAAATAAGCGAAAAGTTATCGGGGAAAAGTTTGTTCGGATATTTGAAGCCGAAGCCAGAAAATTAGGACAGGTAGGTTTTTTGGCCCAGGGGACACTCTATCCCGATATCATTGAAAGCGCCAGCCGCGAACAGGAAGCGGCTGCGGCCAAGATTAAAACGCATCATAACGTTGGTGGCTTGCCGGAAGACATGCAGTTCGATTTAATTGAGCCACTGCGTTACCTTTTCAAAGATGAAGTCAGGGCCGTTGGTGAAACGTTAGGTTTGCCCCGCGAAATTGTGTGGCGACACCCTTTTCCCGGCCCCGGTTTGGCAGTGCGCATCTTAGGTGAAATCACCTGGGAGCGATTGGAAACGCTCCGGGCCGCCGATGCCATCTTTATCGAGGAGTTATGGGCTGCCGATTGGTATCACCGTACAGCCCAGGCTTTTGCGGTGTTATTGCCGGTACAAAGCGTCGGCGTGATGGGCGACTATAGAACATATGGCAATGTTGCTGCCCTTCGAGCTGTAACCACCAATGATTTTATGACCGCCAATTGGACCAGGCTGCCGGAGGATTTACTGGCTCAGGTGAGTAACCGCATTGTCAATGAAGTGCCCGGTATCAACCGGGTTGTATACGATATCAGCAGCAAACCACCGGCTACCATTGAGTGGGAGTGAGGATTTCCGATCTTCGATTTTTGGATTTTAGATTTGTAACTATTCAGTATGAACAGAGAATTGTTGCTTTTACAGGTGATTGGTGATTAGTAAATGGTAATTAGATCAAATAACCAATAACTAATTACCAATATTTCAGCAACTTTTAATAGTCTAGCTGAATAGTTACTTAAAATCTGAGTGAGTATGGTAGTAAGGGAGGCAACCTTATGACCGTCGAATTAACAACTATCGTAGGCCAATTAAATATTAGAGAAGGCAAATGGCGTAACAAAGCACCCAACCAAGTGGCCGTGCGCGAGCCAAAATCGGCGGATACTCCTGGAATGGGCAAGGGTGATTTATTCATTGTCACCGAAATTCAAGGGACCACTGATAAGATTGATGTCCTGGAAGAGAGATTAGCCCAAGCCGTGCGCGACAGTTACTATCTGTCTCGAGGGTCGGTTACGGCCAGCTTGCGCCGGGCTGTACAAACAGGCAATAGTTTGCTTTTCCATCATAATCAGCAAGCGGGTCCTGAAGCCCGATTGGTGGGGGGCGTAGTGGTACTGGCGATGTGCCAAGAGGACACTTTTGTGGCCCAATTCGGGCCAACAGCATTTTATGCTGTATTGGGCGACCATATTCAACGCTATCCGCTCAGGTCTGTCTGGCTCGATGAGGCGATAAGTCCAGCTCAAGATGAGTACGGACCGGCCTTAGGACTAAACAAATTAGTGGAGCCAAATCTGCATCACCTGCGGGTTAGCCCCAAAGATATGTTGATTTTGGCCGATAGCCGCCTGGCAAGCCAACTCCCCTTAAAGGATTTGGTGCAAGCGATGATGACGGGCAATATTAAAACAGCTATGAAAAAGCTAGGTAAAGTAGCCAAAGCTTACAACTGCTCGGCTCTAGCAATGGAAGTTGTTGAGGCCACACCGGCCACCATAGGTCCCTTGAAAATTGCTACACCACCACAATTAAGTAGTTTCCTATCTCGCCGCCGCAGCCATTCAGAACCGGCAGAGATGTCTGAGTCGCAGGACCGTGACGCTCCTGCTACGATAGAGACTGCAAACGAGCAGTTTACATCAGACTATGCGGATGACGTATCTGCTCACTCGTCCGATGTGGTGACTAGCAGGTCGGTGTTTGAAAAACCGCTGCGATGGTTGGGTACATTTGGCCGGAAATCCGAACCAGAAGTACCGGACATGGAGGAGCCAGTTTATAACAATGATGATATAACTGAAGCGTCATATCATCAGCAATTATACGAGGATTACGAGACAGAACCTGAAGAAGTACTAGAGAGGGGCCGAACGATGACTTCGATGGCCCCTGAGACAACATTCGGCTCACGATCACACCATAATAAGGCAGCCGATAATCTACCATCGGTGGGGAAGATTTTTCGATGGGTAGGCGTGGGGTTGTTGATGGTTATAGCCTTGTTAGGGAGTGGTCTCAAAACAATTCTCGGCCTGGTTCTGCCGAGTGGGAGCAGCCACGGGCCACGTCTAGCCGGGACCCATGTGCAGCGACAACCTCCCACAGCTTCTACCTGGAAAATGCTGCGCAATATCGCTCTGGCAATTCCACTTTTGATTGCCCTGGTTGTATCGATCAGTTACCTACAAAAAGGACGCATTAGAGAAGCCGAATATAATGAATTTTTAACAACGGCCCAAAACAAATTTGAACAGGCCCAGGCTGTCCCCGATGTGAGCTCGGCTTTGGGCTTGATGGCCGAGGCTGAAACTGCCCTGGTTCAGGCGGAAAAAATTAAGGAAACGCAGCCAGAAATTACCGCACTCCGCCACCAAATGGCAGAAGATGCCGACAGACGAGGCAATGTTATACGACTTGATAATTTACCACAACTCCGCCAATACACTGACCCCGGTACATACCTGAAAAGCATTATCGTTCAGGGGGTGGAAATCTATATTATAGACACGGGCAATGATAGAATATATCATCACCGGCTTGATGATTCGGGGGAAGCGCTGCTACCGGATGAAGACTCGGTAATTATGCTTTCACGCGGGCAGACGGTCGAAAATGTCACCGTGAACGACTTATTAGGCGCAACCTGGATGCCAACCGGCGGCAATCGTCAAACCAGCGATTTGGTGATTCTCAATAGTACCGGCCTATTGGAATACAATCCCAATTGGGGTCTCACCACCTCGGCTTTGGCTGGGGGAGAGTCGTTAGTTTTGCCTAACGCGGTAGATAGCTTCTTTGGCAACTTTTATATACTCGATTCACAGGCTAACGCGCTATTACGCTACCGGCCTACTAACGATGGCTACAGCGACCCGCCGGAGAGTTACTTTGCCGAAGGTCAACCGGTTGACCTGACCAATGCTATCGACCTGACGATTGATGGCGCAGTTTACATTCTGTATCAGGACGGGCGGATTAACAAATATCTAAGCGGCCAACCTGATAACTTTAATGTCACCGGGCTGGATATACCGTTCAATAATCCCGTAGCTATCTTTACCGCCCCAGAGGAAGAGGTACAACACGTCTATGTGGCAGATGCCGGGAACCGTCGTATCGTGAAGTTGAACAAAGATGGCAGCTTTGTGCGCCAATTTAAGCCCCAACAGGGTCAGGCAGTTTCGTTCGCCAATCTTCAAGATATCTTTGTTGACGAAATCGGCGCACATATGTATATACTGGATAGTAACAATTTTTACCTAGCAAACATCCCTACGGATACGAGTAGTTCTACCGAATAGCTGCATCACCCATACTCTAACTTACCCCCGCAACATCCGGGGGTTTTTTATTCACGCACTCTGCTTGTCAAGTACTTAGTTTTTGATTTTGACATCGTATCAAATGATGTGCTTAGAAATTATAGGGCACGGATCGTGCGGATTATACGGATAAAATATTAAAAATCTGCTCGATCCGTACGATCCGCGTCCCATTTAAAGCATCAAGGCGACTCAAGCACATAATTGATACCTATCTCTCGGTTTTTTGGCTCAATTGGAATCGTCTGGCATAATGGTCTTGAAAGAGGTATTGGTAAGTTGTCAAGCCGCTTAACGGAATACGCAACACGCAATACGTGCTACACCCGTGTTGGGTTAAGTACAAATTTTTGATAATGAATGATTTTCCGAGTAAATTCATTGTTCAAGTAAGTTCATTGTTAAGGAGGGTTCTATGCCTCAGAATAGTCTCACGTGGATTGATGAAGAGATAAGCCATCTGAAAGAGGCAGGGTTGTTTACCACAATCCGTACCATTGACTCGCCCATGGATGCCTGGGTAACAATTGATAATCGCCGGATGCTGAATTTCTGCGCGAACAATTATCTGGGATTGGCGAACCACCCCCAGATACGGAAAGCCACCCAAGAAGCCATTGAAAAATATGGGGTAGGGCCGGGTGCAGTCCGCACCATCGCCGGAACGATGTCGCTGCATGTTGAGCTAGAGAAGCAACTGGCCGAATTTAAAAAGGCCGAAGCCTGTATCACCTTTCAGAGTGGTTTTATGGCAAATTTAGCCACCATCCCCGCTCTCGTTGGGCGCGATGATGTAATCTTCTCGGATGAGTTGAACCACGCCAGTATTATCGACAGTTGCCGCTTGAGTCGAGCGCAGGTGGTTCGCTATGGGCATAATGATGTGGCGGACTTACAGCGTAAGATCAAAGAGACAACCGAGTACAATCGCCGCCTCATCGTCACGGATGGAGTTTTTAGTATGGACGGGGATATTGCCCCATTAGATAAAATTTGCGAGGTGGCAGAGGAAAACAGCATCTTACTCATGGTAGATGATGCCCATGGTGAAGGCGTGTTAGGTGAAGGCGGACGGGGAATTGTTGATCACTTTGGTTTGCATGGCCGGGTGGATGTTGAAATAGGCACGCTCAGCAAGGCTTTTGGTGTGGTTGGCGGGCTGGTCGCCGGTAAACAATCTATTATTGATTGGCTGCGGCAACGTGGACGCCCCTTTCTGTTTTCTAGCGCCATGACCGTCCCTGATGTGGCGGCCTGTATCGCAGCCACTAAACTCTTGCGGGAATCGACTGAACTGGTCGATAAACTGTGGGATAATGCCAATTTCTTTAAGAGCGAGATGAAAAACCTGGGCTTTGATATCGGCCAGAGTCAAACGCCGATTGTCCCTATTATGCTGGGCGAAGCGCCGCTGGCCCAACAGTTTAGTCGCCGCTTGTTTGAGGAAGGTCTATTTGCCATGGCGATTGGATTTCCCACCGTCCCCCAAGGCAAAGCCAGAATTCGAGTGATGAACTCGGCAGCCCACAGTCGTGATGATTTGACGCTGGCCTTAGACATTTTCAGCCGTATCGGTCAGGAATTGGCTGTTATTTAGCGACAAGGATAAATCAATATGCGTAAAAAAGTCATTTTAATCACCGGGGCCAGTGGTGAGATTGGGCACGCTTTGGTCAAACGCCTGGCTCAAGATGGTACAAATCAAATATTGACCCTTGACCTGCGGTCGCTCCCCAAAGATATTCAATCTCTAACCACCCACATTGAGGGTGATTTACTCAACACCATTTTGCTAGCCCGAATGGTGAGCGAGTATGAGATTGATGTCATATATCACCTGGCGGCATTGCTTTCCAAGAGCAGTGAATTCGCGCCTGAAATGGCTCATAACGTCAATGTCGAGGGGACGCTGGGTTTATTGAAGTTAGCCACGGAGCAATCTCAGTGGCGTAAACAGCCTATTCAGTTTATCTTTCCCAGCTCAATCGCCATTTATGGGATGCCCGGTGCGGACCGGAGCAAAAGGTTATACCAGCGAGTCCGAGAGTGGGAGTGGAATCAACCGCGCACAATCTATGGCTGCAACAAGCTATACTGCGAGATGCTAGGCAGTTATTACAGCAGTAATTACCGGCAATTGTCGGCGGAACAGCCAGTGATGATTGATTTTCGGGGGGTGCGTTTTCCAGGGTTAATCAGCGCTTTTACCGAACCCACCGGCGGCACCAGCGATTACGGCCCGGAGATGCTTCATGCGGCGGCACGGGGAGAGCCTTACGAATGTTTTGTCACCGAGGATACCTATATTCCCTTTATGGTGATGCCAGATGCGGTTCACTCCCTTTTGCTATTAGGCCACGCGCCCCGCGAGAAGTTGAGCCGCCTAATGTATAACGTCACCAGCTTTAGCCTATCCGCGGGAGAGATTCGAGATTTAGTGACAAAGGCTTTTCCAGAGGCTAAAATCACCTTCAAACCAGACCCAAGGCGGCAATCAATTATAGATAGCTGGCCCGCCGATTTAGATGACAGCGCCGCCCGCCGAGATTGGGGTTGGGAACCCTTGTACGATGTGGAACGCTCCTTTAGCGAGTATCTCATCCCCAATATCAAGCAGCGATACCGGCAACCGGTGTAGGGGTCGGGACAACCCTATGATTTTCGATGGTTACAATTACCCCAACAAAACATACTCCAATTCCTTCAACCTTTTCCGAAAAGCCTTCTCTTTATTGGCCGGAATGACCAATATTCTAGAGTCAATCTGCTTGCAGAATTTTCGCAATATCGAATCAGCCATAACCATCTCTGCCACTTCAGCCGATTGCACCTTTATAAAAAGGGCCGTTTCTCCTTTTTTAAAGACTTGACTATTCTCTCGTATTTCCTCTAACCAGGCTAAAATTTTATCCGGTAGCAGACCATCATGACGGTCACGCAAAAAGTCAACGAGATACTGCCAATCGTGACCTTCTTCCAGAGCGGTCAGTATACGCTGTGTGTCTAGCCGGTAGTGCCCATTTTCCAGTGGTTCGGCCATCAACACGAGTTGATATTGGTCATTTGGGGTGAAAGCGTCCGGCTGGGTGATAGTGACTGTTCTGTCGGCAGAAATGGTAAAAATGGCCGGAGCTAATGGCTGAGAGGGCACATACTCCCCAGCCTGACCGAGCAAATAAGCCCCCAGATTATTGATGCGAAAATATTTCAGGCCATCGAAGAGGCTGTAAGACTCATCGTAGTAAATATCAACAGACTCCGCAAAGCCAGCCTCTTCGGGATTGGTATAGAGCAAATCGACCGCCCCAATTGTCCCCAGATATTCCCACAACACCACATTGATATACAGCCCCTTGATGATGGTCCAATAATCATCACCATAAAGCATCCCGTATTCTTGAGAGCCGACATATAGATTGCTGTAGAAGGTGGTTTCGACATCAAAATCAAAGTGCCAAATTTTGACGGCACGGTAGAAATCCTGAATATCAATCCAAACATTCACCGGACACCAGGAGAGGGCTTCGATGATGGCCTCTCGACGAGTGGTGGGTTGGGTCAGGCGAGTGGCCCGTGCTCCCAGCCCCTTTAAGGCGCTGATGCGGCTCAACTCATCGAAGGTTCCCGTTTGAGTCCATCTTTCAAAAGCCTCCAGCAATATCTCAGGGTCCTGGCTTTGATAATATTGCTGTCCAGTCTCGGTTAGTTGCAACCCATAAGAGTGGTCTGTGACCAATCCAGCCCCACGCGCAAAAACGTCCAACCCACTAGGTCGAATGGTCTCATTCGCCCGGTATTTATCGGGTAAAGGTAAGAAATCCTCCGCCATCAGGCTATCGACGATTTTGCGGATACTACTCAACGTAATCTTGCGCGATGAGGTACTGATACCCAACGCACCTTGAGCGACCAAGCGCAGGTAAGCCGTCAAATCGTGCAGGCCAATTTGTTCTGTTTCGGCAGACATCAGGGCCATGACCGCACCATGAGCAGACATCACCACCTTGGGCGCATTGGTCAAGCCTTGCACCTGGAATCGCTCCGGCGGGGGAACCAAATCCTGCAATACGGGGATTAAATCTGAGGGAAGTATGGTATCATAAATAAATAAGTCGAGCAGAATGGGCTGGTAGCGCCAGGACCACCACTCGTGTTGGGGGCGAGCAGGGAGTTGGCCGTACTGGGCCACAAAGGCGGCTTCATTGAACTCGCCGTCATTGTGATAGGCCGAGGTCACGGCTTTTTGGGCTAAATCATCCAATTGCCGCCAGAGTTGGCGCAACGCGGCGGGGGATAGCATCATTGCCCGGATACAGCCTACCAGATCATCTTTACGCGTGATCTTGTGACAGTCATCGGCGAGTTGAGCCAGTTGTTTAAGCTGGTCAACGGTTTTTTGATAGAGGATTTCCGAAAGTTCCATTGGCTCGATTGTATTTACCGCTGTTAAGATGTCAACTTGGCGATTTACGATTAAGGCGCAGAAATGGATATTTATGGAGGAAGCTTATGCTGGAAACCCCTATGCAGGCATTGATAGTGTCGGCAGTACTGGGCATGATCGCAATAATTTTGGTACCGGTAGCTGTTCTTATAAATTCCCGCAAGAAATTCGTCAGTAAACAAGTAGTTAACTACATTTGTATGCCATTAATGTTATTACCAGGTATCATAGTAGGAACATATATCATTTTACCTAAAGGTTCCGTAAACTTTGCTGTCAGGCTATTGGTATCAATAGGTATACTCATTATTGTTGTTTTGCCTGTTTTTCCTATGGGGCCATTGCTTGAGAGAATGTATTTAAAATTCGCAAAATACTCTGTAAAAGAGGATGAGGACAGTAACGAATAGTTGGCAAGCGCAAGGCCACCACGTCTACGTGCGGCGAGAAACGTAGGGGCGAGGCAACTCGGTTTGATGCTCTCGAAACAAAAGATGACCTGTCCGAGTTGCCTCGCCCCTACACCTCTTGGGTTACGGTTCAAGGTGAGAAGCCAGCACTCCCACATACGACGCTTAGGATTGCTCATCCTCCAGCTCATCGCCAAAGGCCACAGCAATCGCGGACTCGGTGATGGCCTCGTAGGCCGGGCCGAGGGTTTTGAGCAAATCCTCGTTTAAAAAGGTGGGCTGTCCCAGGCGTTTAAGCACCGGAAAGGGAGTGATAGGCGGCTTGATGGTGGTTTTGAATTGCGCCTGCGGGGGCTGTTGCATCTCCCAAAAATTGCCAATGGTCTCGTCCAGGGGCGTGACAGTGTCTTCAATATCGTCAATATCATCTTCCAGACCGGCATCTTCCGCCCGGCGAGCGCGAAGAGCCTCTAAGATTTGCTCCTGTGACCGGCCTCGTAACCGGAAGAGCAGGAAGGGGTCCTCGTCGAATTGCTCGCCCAAAATATAATGAACTGCAGCAACATGCTTGCAAGGATTGGCCCAGTCGGGGCAGCTACAGTTGGTCACCAACTCCGATTTCCTTTCGGGAAATAAGCCAACCCCGGCCGCCTCGAAGGCTTCTTCTATTTCATTGGGCATCTCACCCGCCAACAATTGGGCCGTAAATATAGCTTGCTCGGCCAACACGTCGATGACCTTCTCCCATTGGGCATTATTCAGGGTGTCGATATCAATTGTTACCTTGTAGGGCCGTTTCTGAGAACCCTGAACTTTGGCCACAACACCGCTTTTCGTCTCCTCGATGGAAAGAACCTGCCCTTTTCGGGCATAGCTTCGTCCCCGGCGCAGGCGTCCAGCATCGAGCAATCGCTCCAAGGCCTTAATCCAGCGGGTAGCCCACCAATTTTTAACGAACGCGCCTCGTTTACTTTTAGCCTTAATACCTTCGTCTGTAGAAATGGGCTTAGTAGGTTCGAAATAACGGTAATAGTCGTATCGACTCATCTAGTCATTCTCCCGTTTTCAGATCGTTACAGGGTTAACCCTGTAACGCATATTTCGCCGACTTAAGTCGGTATATTAGGGTTACAGATACATATCTGTAACCATCAAATTCACTTTATTCCCTGTCGTCGCAAGGTTACTAAATCTCGTAACTCGTTAGTAGACATCTCGGTGAGCCAATTCTCGCCGCTGCCGACAATGCTCTGGGCCAGGGCTTTTTTACTCTCGATCATCTCGTCGATCATCTCTTCCATCGTGCCGACACAGACAAATTTATGCACCTGTACATTGCGCGTCTGCCCGATTCTAAAGGCCCGGTCGGTGGCCTGATCTTCGACTGCCGGGTTCCACCAGCGGTCAAAATGAAAGACATGGTTAGCCCTGGTGAGGTTGAGTCCCGTTCCCCCTGCTTTGAGTGACAAAATGAAGATGGGCGGGCCGTTGGGGTCTTCCTGAAAGCGTTGAATCATGACCTCGCGCTTTTTGGCCGGTATGGCCCCATATAAAAACAACGTCGATACCCCCAGCCGCTCTTGCAAGTGTTGCTTTAGTAACTGCCCCATTTCGGCAAATTGGGAAAAGATCAGCACCCTATCCCCAACTGACACCGCTTCTTCCAGCATCTCGGTGAGGCGGGCCAGTTTTCCGCTGCGATCTGTCTCTTTCTCAGGGTCGAGTGAGTGACCATCACCAATCTGGTGTAGAAATTGAGCCGGATGATTGCACACTTGCTTGAGTTTCATCAGCATACTTAGAACCAATCCCTTACGCTGAATACCATCCGCTTCGGCCACCTCCTGCATGGCGCTCTGCACCACCGACTCGTAGAGAGTGGCCTGTTCTTCACTGAGGTTGCAGTAGACTTTCATCTCTTGCTTATCGGGCAAGTCCTGGATGACGGTGGGGTCGGTTTTGACCCGGCGCAAGATAAAAGGCGAGACCATTTGCCGCAAACGTTGGGTGGCCCTTTCATCGCTGTACCGTTCGATGGGCAGGGCAAAGCTGTGCCGAAAGCCTTGCCGCGAGCCAAGGTAGCCGGGATTGAGAAAGTGCATAATCGACCACAATTCTGAGAGCCGGTTCTCGACGGGCGTGCCGGTCAAGGCCAGGCGAAACTGGGCCGGTAGCTGGCGAATGGCGCGGGTTTGCTTGGCTTCGGGATTTTTTATATTTTGGGCCTCATCCAGAACCACCCCAAACCAGTCGATTTTTTGCAGCGTCTCGGCATCGCGGCGGGCGATGGCATAACTGGTCAAGATCATATCCGTCTCTTTAACCCGCCGGATGAGAGCCTTGTCGCGTAGCCGGTCGCCGCCTTGATGTATCACGGTGGTTAGGGTAGGGGCAAAGCGTTGCACCTCCTTGGCCCAATTTGCCACAACAGAGGTAGGGCATACCACCAGAATGGGACCAGGTAAGGCCCCTTGCTCCTCTTTTTGCCGCAATATCATGGCAATTGTTTCCAGAGTCTTGCCCAAACCCATATCATCGGCCAGACAAGCACCCATAC
>Ga0210124_1000135_pt1 | contig 42745 bp, 48 predicted proteins | sample Muzzi_PWC_D2_FD_185554 | JGI IMG/M metagenome (GOLD analysis project Ga0210124, IMG submission 185554) | Wetland microbial communities from San Francisco Bay, California, USA, that impact long-term carbon sequestration - Muzzi_PWC_D2 (SPAdes) | ecosystem: Environmental > Aquatic > Marine >...
GAGATACCTCGATAGCGACGGTATCTCTTTTGATTTATAAGCTACCCCAGGTAGAGTGCAATCCCTCGTTTAATTTGATCCGAGTAAAGTATAGCTATAACCGCCAACCCGTATAGAACAATTGCAATTTGGAGCGACCTGTCCGTCAATAATACTTCATCCGGGGCACCGCCATCACCTTGAACATGAATAATGTAAAGATATCGGAAAATACCATAAATTACAAAGGGGATCGTCAGCATCATCAAATGATTCTCCGGTAAATTTGGAGCCGTAAAAGTGTAAAAAGCATAGGTCATAATGGTGCCGGTTGTTACTATCGACATCATTGCATCTACAAAAGGGATATTATAATCGCTTAGATTAGCGCGAGTCTTGGTGGCCTGTTCTTTGAGTAAGATTAATTCATGGCGACGTTTGCCCAACCCCAAAAAAAGAGCCAGTAACACAGTAAATAGGTATAACCAAGGTGAGACGAATAACCAAGGTGAAACGCGGGTGGCGTCCACTAAAGGTACTCCGGCTGCTACACGCAATACAAATCCGGCGGCTATCGTTAGAACATCTACAATTACAATATTCTTGGCAATAAATGAATAACCGATTTGTAATAATAGATATCCTGTTGCAATTATGCCAAACTCAGGATTTAACAAGAAACTAAGTGGTAAACATATAGCCAGTAAAATAATTGTGGCTGCTATGGCTGTGTTGAATGGCACCTTTCCGGCAGCGATCGGCCGATTTTTTTTGATAGGGTGTGCTCGGTCCTTCTCGATATCTGCCAGGTCATTAATGAGATATATGATGCCGGAAATTAAGCATAGTAAAGCAAAGCCAAGAAGCGTTCTAACTAAAGATTCAATTTGAAATAGCTTGACGTCAAAAATTAACGCTGCAAAAATAAAACCGTTTTTGGTCCATTGCTTTGGACGCAATGATTTGAAGATGCCAGAAATCAACCTTGTCTCTCCATAAAAATGATAGACAGATATGATACCCGAAGAAAAACTTGTTGGCAAAAGCTATTCTTGGTATCCTTTGGCAATAATTTCACTTGTGGGTTATATATAATTGTAATCTCTTTCTAAAATAGTAATGGTCAAAAGAAGATTAGATATTTTGTTAACCGAAAAAGGGCTATCTGATAATAGGAGCAAAGCCCAAGCCTTGATTATGGCCGGTAAAGTATCTGTTGACGGCCAAACGGTCACGAAAGCTGGCATGCAAGTATCCTCAGAGGCTAGCATTACAGTCAAAAGCGAATTGCCCTATGTCAGTCGAGGTGGATTGAAGTTAGTAGCCGCCTTAGACGCTTTTAATATTGACCCTACCGGGGCTATCTGCGCCGATGTGGGCGCTTCGACCGGCGGATTCACCGATGTTTTGCTACAATGTGGGGCAGCGCGGGTATATGCCATTGATGTAGGATATGGTCAACTGGCCTGGAAATTGCGTCAAGATGAACGGGTTATAGTGATGGAGCGAACTAATGCCCGCTATCTTGAAGAATTACCAGAGCCGGTGAGTCTGGCTGTAATTGATACCTCGTTTATCTCGCTCAAGCTTATTTTTCCGGCAGTGGTGAAATGGTTAACTACCCCAGCACAGGTTATTGCTCTGGTAAAGCCTCAATTTGAAGCCGGTAAGGCGCAGGTGGGTAAAGGGGGTGTTGTGCGTGATGCTAAGGTGCATCGGCAAGTGCTAGAAAAAGTTATAGCCTATGCCTACCAATGTGATTTATTCACAGTGGGGCTTATCCCTTCACCCATTACCGGACCAGCCGGTAATCATGAATTTTTACTCTATCTAGGGCAGGGTATGGATTTGCCTCTCATTGATGTTCAAAGGGTTGTTGAAGACTGTATAACTACCCTACAATATTGAAGCAAGACCTCGATTTTCTTTGAACCATAGACAAACCCTGTCACCTCTTGTATAATTTAACAATACACAGTATTATTCCTGGTGTGTAAATCTGCATAATAGTTTTTAACTAAAGGTGAAGTTTAGATGTTAAGATACCTTGACAATCCAGAAGGGAAATCGAATCCCAGCCAAGAACAAGAACCCGATGTTGAAGTATCGGAAATCGAGGAAGTATCGACAATATCCGAAGATGATGTTGCCGAACCCGTTTCAGATTTAGCCGAAGATATGGAATCTCTTGATGAGGAGCACTTGCAAGGAAGTCAAGAGGACGAACAGGTCACATTGTTGAAACAAAAAAATCGAGACCTGGAACAGCGTATCAGCTACCTGGAGCGCGTTGTAAAAGTTAGCCAAATCTTAAACTCTACCTTGAGTCTTGAGCCTCTATTACAAATTATTATTCAGGCTGCCACCGAACTGACGGCCACTGAAGCCTGCTCTATTATGTTGATTGACAAAGCCACCGGCGAATTGCGCTTTTCCGAAGTCACGGGTGGTTTGACAAATGAAATGAAGAAAATAATTATACCCCTTGACAACAGTATTGGCGGCTATGTGATACGCAAAAAGAGGCCGTTACTCATTCGGGATGTCAAAAATGACCCCCATTGGCACGGCGAAACAACAATGGACTTTGATACACGCTCTATACTGGGGGTGCCGCTTATAGTTCGCGATAATGTTATCGGTGTCGTGGAGGTCATTAATAAAACAACCGAAGCTGGCTTTAATGAAGATGATATTCAAATTGCCACAACGCTGGCTTCCCAAGCAGCTATTGCTTTAGAAAATGCTCGTCTGTTGGATGAGCTTCAGCAGGCCTACCGTGATTTATCTGAGATAGATCAAATTAAAAATGACTTCGTCAGTATCGCCTCTCATGAGCTACGAACTCCTTTGGCTGTAATTTTGGGATATGCCACATTTCTGAAAGACAATGTAAAAGGTGAAGCTGGCGAGCAGCTTGGAATTGTCTTAAATAGTGCGGTAAAGCTGCGCTCGTTGATTGATGATATGGTCAACCTGCGTCATATCCAGGCCAATGATTTTCACTTAGAGCGCACAATATTTCCCCTCAAGCAGCTTATATTAGATGTAGCTAAAGAGTTTTCTGAGATAATTGCCTCGAGACAGCTTGTTCTTACCAAAAGATTTATCCCCAATGATAGCCCGCTAAATCTTGATGCTGACCGGCAAAAAGTGTACCTCATCATTGCCAACCTGGTTAATAACGCCATCAAGTTTACGCCGGACGGGGGACGGATTCATATCAATGTTGAGTTAAAAGAACACAAATATTGGATAAATGTCATAGATACGGGCATTGGTATTCCTAAAAAGGATTACGAACGCATTTTTGACCAATTCTATCAGGTAGAACCACCCCTTACTCGAAAATATCAGGGCATGGGCTTAGGATTATCTATCACTAAAGGCATGGTTGAACTCCACAAAGGTCGAATATGGGTAGAAAGTATAGAAGGTAAGGGTAGTAATTTGTTCGTGGTTTTACCCACTGCTCCCGATGTTCACGATATGTAATACACGTTTCTATTCATGATTTTGCCTCGGAGTTCATCTTTATGCCCGATATCATTGTCATGGGCGATATCAATGTAGATGTAGTTTTTTCAATCCCCGCCTTTCCTTTGCCGGGTAGTGAAACCGTTGCGACGTCCATCGAAATGCATACGGGTGGCTCGGCTGTTAATACGGCGATAGCCCTGGCTAAAATGGATATGGATGTTGGATTCATTGGCAGAGTAGGACGAGACTCGCTGGCAGATCAAATTATCGCAGATTTAGAAGAGGTGGGCGTAGATTGCACTCATATTCAGGTTGACCCTAAGGTAAGTACAGGTTTGATTTTTATTGCCGTTACCGAAGACGGCGAACGCACCATGTTTGGGGCCAGAGGGGCCAATTCATTTACTCAGGCCAGTGCCATAAAACCTACATATTTTGCAAACTGCCGTTGGATTCATCTATCCAGTTATTCATTTTTAGCTCATCATCAATACGAAGCCATTCTTACCGTCCTTGATTTGGCAGAAAATTCCCCCTATACCCGAGTCAGTCTAGATATCGGCACAGAACCGGCCTTGCGAGCGCGTTCTCAAATTATGAGTGTCTTGCCCAGACTAGACGTCATACTTCCAAACGAGATAGAGGTAACACTTTTAGGGCAAGGATGCTCTATGGCTGAGAGTCTCGATAACCTTGTAAATGGTAAAGGGGCTAATGCTGTGGTGGCTAAACAGGGGAGCAACGGCTGCTTATTAGCCGTGGACAAAAAGCGAATTCAACTCCCCGCCTTTGATGTCAAGGTAAGAGACACTACTGGTGCTGGTGATAACTTCAATGCCGGTTTAGTGTTAGGTCGCTTAGTTGGTTTAAGCTGGGAGGCTTCGGCTGCCTTAGGGAATGCTCTCGGTGGATTATCTGTTACTCGTTCTGGGGCCGCTGCGGTATCGCTTAACAGAAATGATGTATCTCAGTTGATAGAAAGCCACCTATTTCGAGAAGAATGGAAACCCACGCAGTTCGCTTTGGAGGAGTTAACCGCCTGGTTTGAAGGCGTTTTATAAAAGTTTTTTGTAGAGGAGAATAACCATTAATATGAGAACTCCAATTATTGCCGGAAACTGGAAAATGCATAAGACCGTGGCTGAAGCCGTGCAATTAGCTCAGGAAGTACGAGAGGCCGTGGCCGACATTAAGAATGTAGATGTGGTATTATGTCCCCCGTTTACAGCCCTGGCTGCATTGAAAGATGTTTTGTCTGGTAGCAATGTTGGGTTAGGCGCCCAGAATCTCTATTGGGCCGAACAAGGAGCCTTTACAGGCGAAGTCTCGCCTGTCATGCTTCAAGAGTTATGTACCTATGTGATTATAGGCCACTCCGAACGCCGCCAATATTTTGCCGAAACAGATGAGGGGGTGAATAAAAAAATCAAAGCGGCTTTGGCTCATAATCTGATTCCAATTGTCTGTGTTGGAGAGAATCTGGATCAGAATGAGGCCGGGGAGACTGCATCCTTTGTCGGAGGGCAGGTTAAAGCCGCCTTTGCTGGTTTATCTGGGAAAGAAGCAGCCGGGGTGATTGTGGCTTACGAACCGATTTGGGCTATCGGCACCGGCAAAAATGCCGATCCGGCCACGGCCAATAGCATTATCGGGCTTAGTATTCGGGGCGCGCTGGCCGAGTTGTATAGCGAAGACCTGGCCCAGCAAATTCGGGTGCAATATGGCGGCAGTGTTAAACCCGATAATGTTGAGAATTTCATGGCCCAACCCGACATTGATGGCGCTCTGGTTGGGGGGGCCAGCTTAAAGGTCGAGAGTTTTCTGCCTTTGGTCAAGGCAGCCGAATAAAGTTTCTTCCGATAGGCTTTCAATCTTGTGTCTGGCTGGTCTGTTCTTTTTTGGCTAATTGTTGCCTTTTTGCTCTTATACCCCCTGAATCGCTGGATAAGTACCCATGTACAGGGGGTTGCTTATTTGTTGACTGGTAATCTCAATGTTGCAATGTGGTTCTTCTGGGTTCTATTTTTACCAGGAACATTACTCCACGAATTGAGCCACTGGTTGGCAGCTGTTTTGCTGCGTGTAAAAATAGGGGGTTTTTCGCTCTGGCCCAAATTAAAGAAAGGGGGCCAATTGCAGATGGGCGCGGTACAGGTCGATGTGGCCGACCCCTTCCGGCACAGTCTGATTGGTTTGGCTCCGCTTATCTTTGGCAGCATTGCAGTGTTGATTATTGGTCAAGGAAGGCTAGCGTTAGACAAAATAGGGTTTGCCTTAGGTACAGGTGATTTGGAGATCATCTGGCAAGCCCTGACCGAAACCTTGGCCGTGTCGGATGTGTGGCTGTGGTTTTATCTTGTCTTTGCCATCTCCAATGCGATGTTACCTAGCGCCTCAGACCGTGAGTCCTGGCGAACCGTCCTTATCTATCTGGGGCTGGCTCTCATGCTGGCTGTTGGCTTGGGCCTCAATCCAACCATATCCACCCCGGTACAAAACTTTAGCCTGACCGTTCTCACCCGTCTCCTCTCTGCTTTTACCATTACTATCGCCGTCGATCTTTTCTTTATTTTGCTTATTCTTCTTGTCGAAACAATAGTGAGTTGGTTATTAGGAAAACAGGTTCAGTATAATCGTAGCAGCTAGTGCTATTGAAGAAAATGGTTAGTAACTCCTTCTATTCAAGTGTGCGTACCATAGTCTCCATTAAATGCTCTAGAGACTTGTTCGGGTCTGTGCAAAGACCCGTATGGACAGGTGAGATTTGAATAATAGTGCTACGGGGCGTGACCAGCCAGTGAAAGCGTTCAGGCTGATTTAACTGGCCTATCGGGCTGTCATCACCAACGGCAATCCGGGGGATGAGGTCAAGGTGTGCCTCCACTTCAGTAACATCCAGATGGGGGGCCAGGGCTTTCAGGCGCTCCTTATCTAGCTCGATCCGTGCTCCCAGAAAGCGTTGGGTGCGGCAAAAGAGAATGATTCCCACATTGATAAATTCTTCTCGCTCAACGTGAGGCACTACTCGCACAATAGCATAATCAAACGAGCTTGGCGTGAGCATTAACAGCTTCCTCAACAAAAATAGACGACGCTTCCAATCTATTTAATAAATATTCCACATAAGCTTCCTGGTGTTCGGCTGGGTTAGCGAAATCGGCCTCATGGTTGAGCCACTCATTTGGGATGAGATTGATGATGTCACGGATGATTACCGGAGTCAATTGGGGCCGCAGGGTTGCATCGGCCTCGGGTAGTTTGCTGGCAAACGAAAGCAGGGTGTGATCCTTGATTAGAGCAAAAGAACTTTGGCTGCGTGAGAGATAATCGCGCCAGTCGTGATGAAAATAGAGCGAGGCCCCATGGTCGATGAGCCACAGACTTTCTTCCCAGATGAGCAAATTTACGTTGCGTGGTGTACGGTCGACGTTTGTTACATAAGCATCAAACCAGACGATATTTGAGGCCAATTCTGAAGTCGGCGGTGGTTTTAACAGCATATTATAAGAAAATGCGTTGGGTAGATACTGCATCCCTAAATTAAGTCGACCCGCGCTGGCCTGCAGTAGGTCTTGAATTTCGGGGTCTGGTTCAGAACGACCCAACATTGGATCGAGATTCATAAGAACGATATTGGGTATCTGTAACCCCAATACTCGACCAATCTCTCCGGCCACCAACTCTGCTATAAGGGCCTTTGGCCCTTGCCCCGCTCCGACAAACTTCATAACGTATATTTCCCCATCGTCGGCCTCTACAATGGCCGGTAGAGAGCCGCCCTCGCGGAGGGGGGTGACGTATCGCATCGCTGTAACAGTTTTTATCATAATTATCTCTTGGCGTATTACTTTGATAAACCCTTCGCTACTTCCTGCCAAACACATAACACCTCAGCTACGGTCCAGGCTTGGGCAATGCAGCCTCGTGCGGTATGGGGTGGATCGCCATCAAAGACTTCGCTTAGGTTGCCCACGCCTTTATCGGCCAAATTTCGAAGTAGTGGCTCTAAATAAGACTTAGCTAAGGCCGGGTCTTGATAAACTTGCAAGTGTGCTCTCACGAATGGCCCCAACAGCCACCCCCACACAGTGCCTTGATGATACGCCCCGTCGCGCTCATATTGGCCGCCGCCATACCGTCCCTTATATGCAGGGTCGTGGGGAGCCAGGGTACGCAAGCCGAAGGGAGTCAACAGGTAACGTGTACAGACATCGACCACAGCCTTGGCCTGTTCGTCACTGAGGAGCTTAAAAGGTAATGATACCGCGAAAATCTGGTTGGGACGCAGCCGTCGATCATATCGCTTGCCGTCGTAGCCAGGGTCGCCGCCCGGTCCATCAATGACATCGCACAAGTATCCTCCTGCTTCATACCAAAATCGCTGCCGGAAGTTCTCCGCCACAGAATCGGCCTGCTCACGATACCGCCTGATAACGGCTCTGGATTTGCGGAGTCGTTTGGAAAAGAGAGCCATCACTCGCAGCGCATTATGCCAGAGGGCGTTAACTTCTACAGGCTTTCCAATGCGGGGGGTGATGACCCAATCACCCACTTTCGCGTCCATCCAGGTAAGTTGTAGTGAGGGTTCACCAGCATACAGCAGGCCATCTTTGGAGTCCACATGAATATTATAACGGGTGCCTTGCTCATGCCAGTCGATGATGTCAACCAGAATCGGGTATAGCTCTTCAATCAGGCTCATGTCTTTGCTCTTAACCAGGTATTGATGAATGGCATGAAAATACCAAAGTGTGGCATCAACCGTGTTGTAATCTGGCTCCTCACCAACATCGGGAAAACGATTAGGTAACATCCCCTCACTAACAAAGCGGGCAAATGTTTTCAGAATATGCCGGGCCACCTTGGGACGACCAGTGCTAAGGGTTAAACCGGGTAACGCAATCATCGTGTCGCGTCCCCAATCACTAAACCAGTGATAACCGGCGATGATAGTCCGGCCTTCGACTTCATCGGGCAAGGGACGCCGAACGATAAACTGGTCGGCCGCCAAAATGAGATGTTGAATGTAGGCCGATAAATCTGGTTTGATGGCGGCTTTCGATTTGGAAAGACGCAGATTTCTTCTCGCCGGGGGAATTAATTGCTGCTCATAATCCCGTCGCTCAGCATAAGCTGATGTTTGGTCGAGATTTGGCTCGGGTTCGGTACTGGCTACCAGAGTAAGCGATTGACCCGGCAATAACTCGGCTTGGAAAACCCCAGCATATAGATGATCCTCTGTTGCTTCTAGCCCCCGGTACGCTTCTCTACTAAGGTGAAAATTCCGATACCATGTGTGGTCCGCTGCGACCTCGGCTTGGGGACACAATAGATAAAAGGGGGTGGCTTTTTTGAAAGCAACCACTTGCAAACCGCAGGGTATGGGGATAATCTGCATCTGCCAGTTGTTAGCACGGGTGGTAGCGTGATAATCTCGGTAATTGACCAGAGCCTTAACGGTTAAATTTAGTGGCAAATTACCCCGCTGTAACGTGTACTGAATGTAAGTGGTATTCGCCTCAGGTTGCATCCAAATGCGCTTCTCCAGCAAAGAGTCGGCACAGGAAAACGTCCATACCGGGGTTGTGCCTTCTAAATGAAACTGCTCCAGATAGTGAAAACCGCTTGGATCAACGCTTTTATCAGTCCAACGATTAGCATATAAGGGATAGCTCTGCTCATGATAAGTCACCGTTTCATCGAGCTTGGTGAGGAGCAAGGTGCGCCCCAGGGGAGGCTTGAGGGCAGCAATCAGCAAACCGTGATAACGCCGCGTCAGCAAGCCGGAAATAGTGCCAGAGGCATACCCCCCAAGGCCATTCGTAACCAACCACTCTCGCTTTTCGGCGGAGGGTAAAAAATTGCATATTTCACGACCAAAATCAAACATTGGCTCGTCTTGATAACCTTTATTGATAACGATTGATTAAACTGCCAGGAAGTATACTATAACCTCTCTGCAAAAACAATGGGAAAGCAGCAGACAGCGAAGTTATTATAGGGCAACTAAAGAAATGCGTCCTCACGAGTTTCTTCAGCCTCATCCCAGGCCCGTTGATACGAATAATCGGGCCGGCGTGACATCACGGCCCGTAAATCAAGCCGCAGTTCCTCAACGGTAGGTCGACCTACAAACCACCAACCGTCGTATATCTTATAGATTTCGCGGTTACGGTCGAGAACAAAGGTATAGGGGATGGGGATGGGAGAATGTTTGGGGTCCGTATTATCAACGATATCCAGTTCTTTTGTTAGCTTACGGTCCGCGTCAATGAGAAAAGGATATTCCGCACCCAGGTCTGCGCGAAATTTGCGGGTTGTTTCGGGGTCGTCCACCGTCACCACCAGTAGTTTGCAGTAGTTAACCGCTAACTCCGGCTGCAGATACTTGGTTTAGTTTTCCAGGTGGAAAAGTAGCTACCACCTTTAATAGTGAAGATTAGAGCGCCTGTACAGCTTGCTTTTTCGCTGCTCCCCTAGCAATAAAAAAAAGATTGCCCTGGTTCAAAATTGGAACCAAGGCGGGTGCTTTTAAGTCTCTATTTTGGCCTTTGAAAATTGCGGCTGCAAATCGAGTTCCGGCTGGAATTTGGCTGTCAAGCGGAGGAGAAAAATTTTTCCAGATCGAGTCAGACCAGTCCACCGCACTCAAGTTAAGATTTCTTGAGATTTCGGTCAATCTTTTTTCAATTTGCTGGATGTTATGTTCATACTGTTGCCTTGCCTCCTGTATCTTGGCTAAATATCTGGCATTGGCATCTGAAACGGCTTTAGAAAAATTTGAGGAAGCTTTTAACTGCTGTTCTTCGTATCGGTAGTATACTGAAAGTTGATACTGTTGGCGAAATAGTCAGAAGCGCCAACTGGCAGCAAGCAAAGATGGGTCTGGCGCTAAGGTCGCGAACGACGATGTCCGAGTCGCGGCTCGTGGAACTTCCGACAGCCAATCAAACAGACGATGCAAATTAATCGCGGCCGCGGTAGCCATCATCTGTAAACGGGTCTTGGCCAGCCCGATGTAACGTGAACGCCGCAGGTCACAAACCCGGCCAGCTTGCGAGATTGTGCCTTCAATGCCAGATCGTTTAGCATAGTTTTTCCAGAATTCAGACGTCTCCTGGGCTTGACGGGCTTGTTTCAAGGCTTCGTGGTGGGCTTGCGGTTGGAGAACCAGGCTTCTTGAGCCACGCTTGGAACGGGTACAGAGTTCTCGACTAGGACAAGCTCGACAGAGACTGGGTTTGAATTTGACGTGGATGACCGGCTGACCATAGGCATTGGTTTGCTGGGACCAGCCACTAGATAGCTGTCCAGCCGGACATGTCACCGTCTGGGATTGCCAGTCAACATTGAAATCAGCGGACGCAAAACCTTCCCCTGCCTGCGCTTGCCAACGAACATCTTTTTTCACCGGCCCGAGGACTTGCATAGCCAGATCACGAGTGGCCGCGACCAATAGCTCAGCGTCAATGTAGCCGGTATCCAGCAAGTGTTCGCCGGGCAACAAATCCTTTCCAGCCAAGGCCGTATGAATGAGAGCAGCCATATTCATATCCTGGACGTCCGCAGAGGTTGTTTCAACGTGGGTAATCAGGTTGACCCCCTCCGTCTCACACGTTTCCGTTATGTGGGTTTTGTAGCCCAGCCAACTTGAAGTGCGTTTGTGGCCATAACGCGCTTGGACATCATAGGGGGACTGGATCCGTTGCTCAATGGGCGGCTGATTGTCATCTGCTCGCAGGCGCATCCGTGTTGTGCCATCAGTTTTATACTCCACCCAGTATTGCTGGATCCAGATTTGCCGTAGAACTTCTACCCCTTCGAGCTGTTGCAATTGCTCCTTAGCTGGGGCTGCTTGGATTGCAGAGAGCAGATAGGCCCCGTCTGTACCGATGAGTTCAATCAGTTGTTCGCGCTTGGTCTGCTCTTTAGGTAGACGCAGACTGTCAAACCGCTGACTATAGCGGCTGAACCATTCAGGTGGGGCCACCGCTCGTAGCCAGTCGGGCTCAACCTTCGCCAACTCGTTTAAGGCCTGTCGCATCGTTTCACCCACCAACTCCAAGCGGTTCAACTGCCGCACGGCGGCCAGAACGTGGGTCGAGTCTGTCCGTTGCCGACCTCGAGCCTTGAGCCAGCCCCGTTGTTGGCAAGCTGCTAACAAGGTATCGAGCAACTCTTGTTCCTGACCGCCCTCAAGTAAACGCTGCCGAAATTCACTCAGCAGCGAGTAATCAAAGCCAGGATCACTCAGTTCAAGACCCAAGGTGTATTTCTAATCTATCCGAGCTCGGACGGCGTCGGCCGCCTGTCGATCTGATAAATTTTCGCCAAACTGCATCACCGTCACCAGCGCCAGCCGTCCTGGAGCCTCAGCCGGTTGTCCTTGGATCGAAAACAGTTCAACAAACTGCTCATCCGCGTACAACTCTCCCAGTTCATCGCGCATCCACATATAGATATTACCCTTCGGAAAGGCGGCTTGAGCCACGCGTTTGGTTTCTTCTGGGACCTCTTGGGTCGGACGGGGCTTGATACTCATTTTCTGTGCTCCTATTCAAGTTTTCCCGTATTATACTTCGTTCTGATTTCGCCAACAGTATCACAATTTGACATACTACCCCAAAAAGGGCTAGCTATGAAGTTAGCCCTCCGGGATTTTATCGTTATTATTGTTTTAGTATCGTACATATCTTAGAGAATTAGCCGAACAGTAAGCAAAATTGTTTGTCCATTGCGACAGCCATCACGGCTGGTCTGTTATCTAACACATAATTTTATTACAAGTGGTAAAAGTCCCCAAAAGAAGAGACAGCCTACAAAGCAGACCTTATTCAGCTAATTTTCCCCAAAACAAACTCATGACTCAACAGAAAAGGTTTATGAACGGTATAACCCTGTTTTTGGATAGTGTTACACATTCCCAAAAAGAAAAGGACTAGCCCAAAGACCAGTCCTCAAATATCTTTATGGCAATTCTAGCCTAACTTTTATTTCGAAGCAGTGACTATATTGACCAAATGAAACTGACGTTGAATAACCAATTGCCAGGTGGGTAGTTAAGGTGATACCCCCTTGACGGTTCCGTAATACCCTATTACCGTCAGCAAGTGACTTAATGACCTTCTAAAAGCTCGTTTGTATTACTGACCGTAGTCGTAGTCTTTCGTGCTGGTATTGTTGCTTCAGTTTTTGAGGGACTAACTCCAAGAGCAATCCGATATTCTTACTCCAGATGCCCTGAAACTAGAGGAATCAAATTAATTATTGTCTGAGATTATAACTCTAGTTGGCGGGGAAGGTCAAGAGGGAATTCTAAGGAAAAGATCGTGTCAGTATTACTATAAAGGACGCTCTCATATATGAAATGAAGTGTTTACAGTGGAATGTAAAAGTGGGGCGGTTAAGAGGCTCAGCACCAAAGAATTATATGGCCTTATAGTCTTGACTTCCACACCGGAATATATACCGCAGCGAATGAAAGTGGGGAAATCGATCTGCCGGTTGAATATCGGGATTTGCTGTCCGACCCAGAAAAATCGATGATCGAACTGACACAGGCCGATGGGCAGGACCTACGCTTGCCTGCACTAGATCTGGTCGCAACGACCTGGGTTAAGCTTCATGGTCATAATACTGGAATTGGATACTATTGCTCCCTGGCCAAAGTAAATCATATAATTGTTTGACTCACTTTATCGAACCATCAGGCGTGGTTGTGTCTGAGAAAAAGGCGCCGTCAAAGTCAGCACCTTCAATGTTCGCGCCGGTAAGGTTGACGTTGTCGAGTTCGTTAGCCCCGCTCAAGTTAGCATTGGTCAGGTTTGAGCCTATCAAAAAGGCTCCCTCCAAATTGGCTCCTGACAAGTTTGCTCCTGTGAAGTTAAGATCTGTCAAGCGCAAGCCTTCCAAGTTTTGTCTTGAAAGATCTGTTCCTTCAAAATTGCTCTCACCGTCGTAATATTTGTCCAGAAATTCTTGCAAACGATTGTCGTCCAAAAGATTCTACCTCCTTTTTCGTTCCGCCAAATCATGGGGTCATTCGCAATTTGTCAATATGAATGCCACAGTTTGAACCGTCTTATCGAGGCTGGTTTTTAGGCGATGGCGGGCCTCATTTTGAAAAATCATCTGTTTAGCCATTCGCTAACTCTTTTTCCAAAGGCAACCCAATTGATTTAAGTCGGCTGAAACTCACCAATCGCCCTTGTTCTTCATCCCACAAACTTAAAAAGATGGTTTGGAAACTCGACCACAGAGTCAAAATAACGACATGTTGGAACATAGGATTTTCTTCGTGACACGCTTGCAATAAATAGTTAGGAATCCGGGGGCTGAGATGGTGAATATGATGAAAGCCGATATTGCCGGTAAACCATTGTAACAGCTTGGGCAGTTTGTAGTACGAACTACCCCTTAGGGCAGCCAGAGAATAGTCCCATTCATCCTCCCCGGCCCAGTAGGTGTCTTCAAACTGGTGCTGGACAAAGAACAACCAGGCCCCAAACGTAGCCGCCAAAAGCGTGGTTGGCAAGTATATCAGCAAAAAGGCTTTAATGCCCAGGATAAAACTCAGCATGGCTATCAATATGCCCAATCCCAAATTAGTCCACCAGACGCTGGCTCGCTCCCTTTTCCAGGATTTAGACTCAGGGTGAGGAAAGCGGTATAAGATAAAAAAGAGAAAAACGGGGCCTAAAACAAACAGAACCAGAGGGTGGCGGTAGAGCCGGTATTTCAGTCGCCCCCACAGGGATTGCTGTAGATACTCGCTGACCGTCATGGTGTAAACGTCGCCGACGCCGCGCTGGGCCAGGTTACCGGCTGAGGCATGATGAATGGCGTGGCTCTTGCGCCAATAATAATAGGGGGTTAAGGTTAGAATGCCGCAGACAGAGCCAAGGTAATCATTGGCTTTTCTGGATTTGAAAAAAGAGCCATGCCCGCAATCATGCTGAATAATGAATATCCGCACCAGCAACCCGGCGGCAGGCAGCGCCAGCGTCAGGGTCAGCCAGTAACTGTAATCCAGGCTCAAGACCATTAGATACCATATCAGGAAAAAGGGGATAAAAGTATTAACGACCTGTCTGATACTCGTCCGGGTGTTTGACTTTTGATATTTGGACATTAGGGCAGCCCAACTCGTTTTGTCCGGTTTGGTGGAGCTATCCGTATAAAGTTCTTTTTTTGTAATGTCAGTCATATTAACTCTCTGGATTCTTCAAATCTGTTTCGTTCTCTTTTCCTTGGATGTTGCTGATTGCAGGCAATAATCCGTAGTAGGCATCGGTTGCCAGGTCGTCAGCACTGCCTCGCGGAGCCAAAACGTGGATCCGCAATTCGGAACCATCGCTGAAAGTAATCACATCATTAATCCGGGCCTGTAAATGGGGCAGGGTTGGCCTGGTCGCCTGTGTTTTTTCTTTGCTTGTAACCATTACCAGGTCAATAGTAACCATTTGTTCAGTGCCAGAATTGCGAGCCAACCATTGCAGCAACAGCCTCGAATCAACGGCCCCAATAACTTGAGGTACAGCCTGCTCGATGAGCTTGATCAGGTCAATCGTAATTTTACTCATGGATGCTTGTTAGCGATGATTCCAATTCGGCTTGCCTGGTTGAGAGAAACAACAGGGCGTTGGTCCAGCTCATAGGATAATTGTGTCCGTTGCTACTGTTCCACTCTCTGATGTGATCAACCAATTCAAGCCACACCTTAAGCGTGGTTGTTTCTGTGGCCAACATCGCGGCCCGGTCATACGCTTGATTGGCTTGTTGCTCTGATTCGGCTAAAACGTAGTCAAATGCCAGTTCGATTAATCGCCCTAAATTATGTCCGTTTATCATTTCACTTCTCCTATGATAACTACACTATCATACGGAGTGTCTGGCGTGGGGAAGAGAGTGGGGAGGGGCACCGCGCCATCGGCGGCTCCGCTGGATGCAGTAGAATGGCGGCACGGGATGGTAGGGGGGATTAATCTTCACAGATTACTCCCATTGGGATGGGGTCAAAGTTGACCGGCCAGACCGTTGCCTGATCATACCTTGCCGCCCTAAGATTGGCCCCGTTTAGGTTGACCTGACTGAGATCGGCTCCACTCAGGTCTGCGTTGCTCAAGTCTGCCCCTCCAAGGTCCGCGCCTCTCAGGTCTGTCTGGCTGAAGTTTGCTCCTTTAAGGTTGGCCTGACCCAGGTTGGCCTGACCCAGGTTAGCCAGACTGAGATTGGCCAGACTGAGATTGGCCTGGCTCAAATCTATCCTGAAGAGATTCGCCTGAGTGAGGTTAGCCTTAAAAAGCTTCGCCCCACTAAAATTTGCCCCACTCAGATTGGCCTCACTCAGATTTGCCATAAAAAGGTCCGCTTCGCTGAAGTTTGCCTGGCTGAGGTTTGTCTGGCTGAGATCTGCCCCAGCCAGGCCCGCCCCGTGAAGATCCACGCCGCTAAGGTCAACCCGAATCAATTCCGCCCCGCTGAGTTTGGCCCGGTGAAGTTCTGCCTTGCTGAGGTTTGCTCCGCCGAGTTGGGCCTGGCGAAGTTCTGTCTCAGTAAGGTCTGCACCAAAAAGTTTCGGCATTTCACCCTTTACGCGGGCAGCTTCGATGATTTGTAAAACTTGTTCTCGGGTTAGTGTCGTCATATTAGTTCAGAGCCGCTTCCTGGGTTGCCTGTAGCAAGGTATCAACTTCTTTGGTCGCCTCGGCGATAGATACATCAGCCGCCGATGCCCATTCTTGATAGAGTCTCTGCTGAGTCTTCCGGAGAATGGTCTTGTTCGTTATGCCTAATGGCTTTTGCCAGTCCGATAGGGTTAGATTCCGCACAACTTCGCACATCACCTGGAACGAGCCTTGTTTCAAGCGGCTGACCAGTTCCAGATGTCGTTGCTGAGGTTGATCGTCATTCAAGGAAACTGGAGGGCTTTTCAACAGGTCGCGGTACTGATCAAGATCGCTCTTGGCCGTTACCAACCGTAGCCCATTGGCCACCTGATCCTCGACTGGTGTCCATATGACGTTGCGGTCTGGCATAGTGACTTGGTAGTACAGGCGTGCCGCGCTTTTCTTGGAAAATTGTTTTTCCTCAATCTTGACAATGTGACCTATCCCGTAGGTCGGGTGAACGACAACATCGCCGACTTTGAATTGCATGAGATCCTCCTTAGTTTTGCCGCATTAGCTAGCGGCGCTCGCGCCCACTTTGCCGGTTGTTAAACCTGCCCTTGCGGTCTTCACGGGGTTTAGCCAGGTTCACTTTCAACTCGCGGTCGCCCAGGTTAAAGCCGTTCAACATACTGATGGCCTGTTCCGCCTCGACTTGAGTGCTCATTTCGACAAAAGCGAAGCCTTTGGAGTTACCGGTGTTGCGGTCTGTAATCAACGCCACCGACGCGACCTGGCCTGCTTTTGTGAACAAGGTTGTCAGGTCATCCTCGGTGGTGGAGTACGATAAGTTTCCAACATATAATTTAACTTCCATAATTCTTGCGTCTCCTTGAGACCGGCTCGTTGAGCCAATAGTAAAAATTCTGACATCCCATTTTGGGTTCTCGGCCTAACCAAAATGACCGGATTCGTTATCATAGTCACTTGGTTGAAGGTTCATTAAAGGGTGTGGTAACGCTGTATAGCCTCGTAGCCCGACTAGGCTTGGTCAGCCTCGGCACTCTGCTTATTATTAAACTGCTCGAACAGTTTCGGGATTTGGTCAAACTCGGTTGACTTATCCAGAAAGAAGTCGGCTCCAGCCTGCAAGAATTTCTGCCGGTAGGCCGGATATGGATAATTGGTCAGGACAATGACCACCGGCGCTGGCTCATCCTGTTTGATCGTTTGCAGGACATCTATCCCGCTCCCATCCGGCATGTGGATGTCTAAAATCACCACGTCCGGACGGAGTTTCCCGATAGCGCTGATGGCTTCGGCCACAGTTTCAGCCTGGCCCACAATTACGATTCGAGGCAACTCATCCAGCATCGTGACCAAATGTTCCCGGACAACGAGTGAGTCATCGGCGATAAATACTTTGATATTTTGGTTTGAGCTTAGAGCTGTCAAAGGCATAATTAATTACCAGGGACCGTGATTAAAGTCCTATAAGTTTAGCGTCAGGAAGCTGATTTTGCCGTGGGTTATTGCTTTGCTTACTGGTTGATCTGCACCAGTAGTTCAGCACACGCGTCGGCAACTCTATTATCGGGTTTCTCTTCACCGGGCATGGTCGCCCAACCCTGCTCTTTTACATAATCATTCCTCTGGTAAGAACTTACTGCTTTCAATTCTCTGAGCTTCTGGATTTTCCCCAGATCCTGGTTGAACTGAACGACACAAATCGGGGCCAGGCGCTGGACGACCGCATCTTGAGCCATCTTTGCACTCATTTTTTGGGCCGTACCACCGGTAACCCAGCCGCCCCAGTTGAAGCCGACAATCATGGTTAGAATAATAGCGGCCACCAAAGACCAGAAAACAATCGTTTTTGTTGGACGGATTAGATTCCACCGCTCGCCATAACTCGGTTTATATTCTGGTTTCACCTTTTTACTGCTGATTTCGTCTTCAGCCCACACATTCTTTTTAGCATCAGACAGCTTGCTTACCTTATCTTGGTTCATTGTTACACCTCTTCCGTAGAGTTACTATAAAGTTTATATTAAATACATCATTAGAGTTATCTTCAGTATAAACCATCCGAGTTCGGAAGACTATCAGCAAAATTCTGATGGTGGGGTAGGGTTTAGACTGATTCCTTTGTCGGTATTTGCCTTACAGCTGTCACTACTACTGCTCGGCATAAGTCTTTTAGTAGCTTAGGGAACGTGACTCTCCCGTATTGACCCCTAGATGTCAGGTTATTGAACATTTCCCTTTGGAAAATGGGCTATATTATCGTGCCCCAAAGATATCAGGCGCCAAATGAATCCCAGTTGCCTCAATTCGCTCATAGAATTTGGGACGGATACCGGTTGGCTTTAACCGCCCGATAATCTTATCATTTTCTATGCCTTGTTGCTCAAAGGAAAAGATGTCGGACATGACAATCACATCACCTTCCATCCCTTGCACTTCGGTAATATTGATTACCCTGCGACTGCCATCCCGCAGGCGTTGCTGCTGAATTATCAAATCAACCGCCGAGGCAATCTGCTCTCGAATAGCCCGCACCGGCAAATCCATCCCGGACATTAAGCACATCGTCTCCAGCCGCGATAGCATATCACGGGGCGTGTTGGCGTGGGCCGTGGTCAGGCTACCATCGTGACCGGTGTTCATCGCTTGCAACATGTCTAACGTCTCGCCTCCCCGACACTCGCCTACTACTATCCGGTCTGGACGCATCCGCAAGGTGTTAATGACCAGGTCTTGAATTGTGACTTCACCTTTGCCTTCTATGTTTGGCGGGCGCGATTCTAAAGTAACCACATGTTCCTGACGCAACTGTAATTCGGCGGCATTTTCAACCGTTATAATCCGTTCGTCATGTGGAATAAAAGAGGATAGCACATTTAACAACGTGGTCTTGCCTGAGCCTGTTCCACCAGAGACAATGATATTTAGCCTGGACTTAACACATGCCTTTAGAAACTCGGCGGTTTCATTGGACATTGAGCCAAATCTAACCAGATCGTCAATGGTTAAGGGGTCTTTTTCAAACTTGCGGATGGTCAAAGTAGGCCCGTTTAAGGCCAACGGGGGAACAATGGCATTCACTCGAGAGCCATCAGGCAAACGGGCATCTACATAAGGCGAACTCTCATCAATGCGCCGCCCTAAGGGAGAAACGATCCGGTCAATCACCTTCATCACATGCTCGTTGCTTTCAAAGGTGACATTGGTCAGGCTTAATTTTCCTTTACGCTCAACAAATACTTTGTCCGGTCCATTGACCATAATTTCACTGACAGACTCATCAGACAATAGAATTTCTATGGGGCCAAAGCCGAGTATCTCGGCCACAATAGCCTCAAATAAACGTTCTCGCTCTGACCGGCTGAGAATTGTATTTTCCTGCTGCAATATCTGGTCAAACAAATCTTGGATAGAATGACGCACTTCGTTGGTGTGAGAAATATCCATCCCCGGGTCTAATTCTGCGACCAGCTTATCTTGAACACGGTTCTTTAAATCCTTAAATACATCTTTTTGGGCAGTGGTCGGCGCTCGCTGACGCTGCGCTGGGGGTTGAGGTTTTACCGGGTGGGAAGTGATACCTGGTTTCGGCCTACCATCTACCCGACCACTTTTATCCATACGTTTTAATAAAGACATAACTTTTCTCCTTTTAAAGGCAAAACTACCCCAACTGTTAATTTTAGCCAGCTATATAGTTTTCCGAATGGATAATATCCGTCATATCAGGCCATCAGGCCCTCAAACTGAGGCCGTTCAACGGTTTCAATATCCAAGAGTGTCTTGGCCAGCTTCTCTAACTTGTCTTTCTGTTGGATAATGATGTTTTTGGCCCGTTGGTAAGCCGTACTCAGAATTTGACTGATTTCCTGGTCAATACACTGCGACATCGCCTCGCTGTAGTTGGGGGTCTCGCCCAGGTGGCCCAGATAGGGATTGCCCTGCACCTGACCAAAAGTACGCAACCCCAACGTCTCGCTAAAACCGTAGCGGGTAATCATCGACCGGGCCAGTTCGGTTGCTCGCTCCAAGTCGTTGGCCGCGCCGGTCGTTATCTGCTCGAAGATAATCTCTTCCGCGGCCCGCCCGCCCAGCAGACCGGCGATTTCGTCTTCAAACGCCTCCTTGCTGCGCAGGTATTTTTCACTTTCAGGCAAGGGCATGGTGTAGCCCAGGGCCATCCCGCGGGAGATGATACTGACTTTGTGAATCGGGTCGCCGTTCTCCAGATTGTGCATCACCACCGCATGACCCGACTCGTGGTAGGCCACCACTTCCCGTTCGTGGGCGCTGATGATTTGGCCCTTGCGCTCCGGCCCGGCCACAATCCGCTCCATCGCATCTTGAAATTCCGGCGGGCCGATTAAGCTCAGGTTGCGCCGGGCGGCCAAAATAGCCGCCTCGTTGACCAGGTTCTCCAGGTCGGCCCCCACAAAACCGGGGGTCAGTTTGGCCAGGTCAACGATGCTCACGGTGGGGGCCAGCGGCTTGCCCCGGCTATGGACCCGCAGGATCGCTTCGCGGGCAGTGACATCCGGCTGGTCCAGAATGACCTTGCGGTCGAAGCGTCCGGGCCGCAGCAGGGCGGGGTCGAGTACATCAGGCCGGTTTGTGGCCGCGATGACAATGACGTTGGTATCGGTGCCGAACCCATCCATCTCAACCAGGATTTGGTTGAGCGTCTGCTCGCGCTCATCATTACCCCCGCCCAGGCCGATACCACGCCGGCGACCCACGGCGTCAATCTCGTCGACGAAAATAACGGCCGGCGACTGTTCTCTGGCCCGCTTGAACAGGTCGCGCACCCGTGAGGCCCCGACACCCACAAACATTTCGACAAACTCCGAGCCGGAGATACTAAAGAAGGGGACCCCGGCTTCCCCGGCAACGGCCTTAGCCATCAGCGTTTTGCCGGTACCGGGAACGCCGGCCATCAGCACGCCCTTGGGAATGCGCGCCCCCAATTTGACGAATTTTTCAGATTCTTTCAGAAATTCAACCACTTCCAAAAGTTCCAGTTTGGCCTGTTCCGCCCCGGCCACATCATCAAAGGTCACCACCGGCATTTTTACCGTTTCATCTTTGGCGGCAGCACCTGACGAAACGCGCGGTGTGCTGCGCCCAATTCGTCCCAGGATATCGCCGCCGCTTTGCATTTGCCGCAAAAACCGAAAGACGATGTAGCCGACAAAGAGAAGCGGCATCAAAGTGAGCGCAAGGCTAAATAGATTGCCAAAGCTGAAACTGGGATTTTCGACTTTAATCGGCAATGTTTTCAAGGCCTCGGGCGAAGCGCCCAAAATTTGGAGCGCTTCAACCGTGCTGATATTCGACTCTTTGCGGGAACTGAGCCTGGCGCCATCGAATTTAGTAGCAACCAGGGCATCGCCCCGCACAATGAGGGTCTCCACCTGACCGGCTTCAATGGCGCTGACGATGGTGGGCAGCGAGACATTTTCCGTCGCCGGGGCGCGATTGAATAGAGGCAAGAAAAAGTAGACGCCAATTACCAGCATGATTGATACACCAATGATCAACCGCCTCAACGGCGAGGAACGTTGTTCTTGCTGCTGGGGGTTCTTATGAGGGGTCATGGATTAGGTCACTACCTGGAGTAGGTCCCCAAGTCGGCTAACTCTTTCTTGAGTTTGTCGCTTCAGGATTTTTTTAATTGCAGCGTCAACCTCTTTAACATCAATCGGTTTGACAAAAAATTCCTCAATCCCGGCTTCCTTACATAATTTGCGGTTCTTGGCATCGCTATAAGCTGTTAACACAAAGATGGGGATGGCCGAAGTATCTGGTTTACTGCGTAGAATATCAATTGCTTCAGGTCCATCCATCACCGGCATCCGCAGGTCCATCAAAATGATATCCGGTTTCCAGCTTTCGGCTGTTTCTATTCCTTCCTTGCCGTTATCCACACACATAACCTCATAACCCAATATTGCCAGGATTTGGGATATTGGGTGTCTGAGGTCTTTATCGTCTTCCACATAAAGAATACGAATTCTGTTGCTATCAGTTTCTCTAATCATCGAAAGCCCTCTTTTTGCTCGATAGCCGCTATTGTCCAGGTCGAAAAACCTACCGTCTACTCCGTTGGTTACTCTAATACTGGGGCAGGCTCTAGCCCATTGTTAATCAGGAACCGGAAGAATTCCGAGCTGGCCGGGATAATCACAGTATCCCCCTGGTTGAGAATGCCGGCGTATGCTTCCAGGCGACGGGAAAAGGCATAGAACTCCGGGTCTTGCGACAGAGCCTCGGCATAGATGCTGATAGCCGCGGCTTCGCCTTCGCCTCGAAGCTGTTGAGCCTCTTGCTCGCCTTCAGCCCTAATCACTGTACCGGCTCGGTCAGCTTGAGCCCGGATGATATTGGCTTGTTCTTCACCCTCAGCTCGGAATAGAGAGGACTCCCGCTGGCGCTCTGCCCGCATCCGGTCGAATACAGCTTGCTCCACCTCTTCCGGCAAGTCGGCCCGCTTGGTCCGAACATCCACCACGTTAATGCCAAATTCCGATGCCTTTTCGGCGGCGGACTTTGCGACCCGTTCCTCGATATTTTCACGTTCCTCGGCAATAACATCCCTAAATCTAACGGTTGCCAGTTCCTCTCGTAGTTCGGAAAAGACAATGTCGTCTAAGCGGGCTCTAGCCCCCGCCTCTGTTCTGACAGCTTTGAAAAAGAGGAGCGGATCGGTAATTTGCCAGCGGGTGACGTGATCGACCACCAGGCGTTTCTTGTCAGCGGTCAGATATTCCTGAGGGGGTGCGTCACTGGACAGGACGCGCTTTTCGAAGAGAATCACATTTTGGGCAAAAGGTAACTTCACATTCAGACCTGGGACTTGAACAGTGTTGATAGGCTCACCAAATTGAAGAATGATGGCCTGGTTGGTTTCACCGACAATGAACAAACTCTGGCTGGCGATGATCGCCCCGATAATCAACAGGATAACGATGATACTAGAAATGTGCTTTCTCATCTTACTTACCTTCTCCGCTCGAATTTGAGCTATTGGGTACCAGGTTGGGAGCACCTGGTCTCGTGTTGGAATTGCTCGGATCGGTCAAGGGAAGAAACGGCAAGACCTGGTTGCCGATGGCATCTTTATCCAGGAGAACCAACTCAACCTGATCCAAAATGCCTTCCAGGGCTTCAATATGAAGCCGCTCCCGGGTGACCTCTGGGGCCAGGCGATAGGCCTCAAGTACGGACAGAAAACGCTGGGCGTCACCGGTAGCCCGAAGGACTTCTCGATCTTTAAATGCAGTGGCTTCCTCGATCAGCCGCTGTTTATCACCTCTGGCCCGGGGCACAATGTCATTCTGATAGGCTTCGGACTCATTAATGAGGCGCTCTCTATCAGCCAAAGCCCGAACCACCTCCTGGAAGGCATCCCGGACCTCTTCGGGCGGATCGGCTACCTGGAGACGAACGTCAGTGACCTGGATGCCGGTCCCGTAATTTTGCAACAAACGTGACAAGAAGACACGTGTATCATCCTGAACGCGAGCACGCTCTTCGGTGATGACGGCATCAATCGTCATCTGTCCTACCGTACTGCGCAAGCCAACCTCTGCGCTTGTCAGCAAAACATCTTCAGGGTTCTGAACGTTGAAGACAAAATCACGCGAATTGGCGATGCGGTATTGCACCAGAAGTTCTACCTGGACAATATTTTCATCCGTCGTCAACATGAGCGCCTCATTCAGCACTTCCTGCTTGCTATCCCCGGCTGTGGTTCGGAAGCCAATCTCCACCCGACGGACACTCTCAACATCCACAATCGTCACCTGCTGGATAGGCCAGGGTATATGGTAGTTCAGCCCGGACGTGGTAATGCTCGAAAATCGACCAAAAGTTTGCACCACACCTTCCTCTCCGGGCTGGACGATGTAAGTGCCTGAACCCAGCCAGATCGCGACGATAAGGATAGCGAGGATGACGTAAAAGGATCCTCGTTTCCCGGAAAACCAATGGAAAAGCTTGTTAATATAATCGCTAAACTGTTCAAGATCTTGGATATAGGGAGAATTCTTGTTAACCGACAATGTCTGTCCTCCTTAAATTTTGTGATTTTATAGGAATTGTCTACTGGCTGATTTGCATCAGCTGTGTGGCGCATGCGTCGGCAACCTTGCGATCGGGTTCGTCCTCGCCGGGCATTGTCGCCCAACCTTGCTCTCTTACATAATCATCCCTCTGGTATGCCTTTGCTGCTTTCAATTCTCTGAGCTTCTGGATTTTTCCCAGATCCTGGTTGAACTGAACGACACAAATCGGCGCCAGGCGCTGGACGACCGCGTCTTGAGCCGTTGCTTCAGCCATTCTTTGGGCTGTACCCCCTGTAACCCAGCCGCCCCAGTTAAAGCCGACAATCATGGTTAGAATAATAGAGCCTATGACGATCCAGAAGACCACCGTTTTCGTCGCTCGGGCTTTATCCCAGCGTTGTCTAAAATTTACCTTCTTTTCCGGTTCCATTTTATGCCTCATTCCGTGAGAGTCACTATAATATAAGGTTTATGTTTAGATACATCCATAATAGAGTTATCTTCAGTATAACCCATGCCAAGTTCGGAAAACTATCAGCGGAATTCTGATTGTGGGGTAGGGTTTCGGCTGATTTTCTTGTCAGTGTTTGCCTTACAACTTAGTTGTACAACGTGTTGTTGATGTTTGATCACTTCTGGGATGGCCTGGAATAAACGGTGTCCTTACTCTACCGGCAAAGGTGGCCCCAACAACTCCATACCATGGGCGCGCCACAACTCCGGATCCTGCGGTGGCATCGCGTCGGCTTTGGTCACTTCCCGAAAGAAAGCTTCCATTTTGCCGGCGGGCATAAACGCGATCAGCATCCTGCCATGTGTGTCACCGACATAGGCCCAAACGTGGGGCACCTGGCGTGGCGCAAGCAGCGAGTCCCCTGGATTTAGCCTGATTCTTTCTTGCCCCACCTCAACGATGAACTCGCCTTCAACCGCGTAGAACCACTCGTCCTGGTCGTGATGCAGGTGTCGCGCCGGACCGCCCTTCTCTCGGAATGTGTTTTCGATAATAAAGAGACCGCTGCCATCCTGCGGGGACACCTTGAACTGAATGGCGCTAATGCCGAGTCCCCGCTGCTCACCGAATCGGTCTTCACCTGCCGCGACTCGCAGTGCGGGTGGAAGCGTAACCGGAGTTTGCAAAGATTTGTTCATAAAAGCCCTCTTTCTTTAGATTGGATACGTAATATGCAATATGAAATACGAACTTGGAACAACTATTTTTTTAAATAGCCTGATTACTTGGGGAGTGTCTCAGGATGCTTCTTCTCGTTTTTTCTTTTCTCTTCTAGCCTGCTTTTTTTCCTTCATGGTTTTTAGCGGCTCTTTTTTGGTTTTCTTTTTGCTGTTTTGACCTTTACCCATAAGTTTTTCTCCTCTTGATTAAGGTGCCGTGGTTTAACCAAAATGGTTAACCTAACGGCCATGATTTTTACTTTCGTTGCCCAACCCTGATCTGGCGGAACTATAATCGGACTCTGTTTTACGTCCCAAGTTCTTCTCTACGCGCTATTAAATCTTGTTTATTTTCCATAAGTTGAACGCAAAACATTTAGCCACTCCAACTTACTCTTCAAGAATAAAATTACGGCCAGACATCACACACTTTTTGATACCTACCATCCAACCCTGGCTCAGTTATTGAGAATGGAACATCATCTTTCAAAGTTAATACAAAGTCTGGCAGTTATGCAGCTGTTTCTTCAACACCACCAAAGGTATATAGGGCTTCAGGTGCTCCAATTACCCCGGCTTCGGCCATTAGCTTTTGCATTTCAGGCGTTTGCATACGCGCCATCATAGCTTCTATGCTTCCCATATCTTTAAATTTCATAAGAATAGAAACAGTATTTGAACCATCGGCATCACGAAAAACCTGTGCACCTATAGAACCACCTGCCTGGCGGACCTTAACATCGTTATCAAATCCAGCTTTCCATTTAGTGTAATCTTCAACGTTCTGGCGAATAAATATGTAGGGCATTACTACACTCCTCTTTTTTAGATACTATAATATATTGGATGATGTTCCATTCTCAATAACGGAGCTAGTAGAAGGTAAACAACTTTTGGCCCTTTGTTTTCCTCTCCTTATCCGTGCTGTTCAAGCCACTCAAGCATCGCGCATATACTGCCGGTGGCCAGGGCAATGCTCGTATCCGCCGCGCCATAATATAGGTGCAGGGTGTCACCATCAGGGAGTATGGTGTAACCGCACGGAAAGGTGACATTGCCCACATCCCCCTGCAACTCGTAGGGTTTTTCCGGACCAAAGACCCACTCGTCGCCGCGTTTTAGGCAGCGCTCCGGTGTTTCCAAATCGAACAGCGCCAGTCCCAACCGATAAAGAGAACCGGACGCGGTCTGCCGCACACCGTGGTAAATCACCAGCCACCCCTGCGCGGTTTCGATGGGCGGCGGCGACAGGCCGATTTTATTGGCATCCCACCATGCCCCCCGCCGGGCTTCCATCATGAGCTTGTCGCTGCCCCAGTGCCGCAGGTCGGCCGAATAGGATATCCACATGTGGGCACGAGCAGAACTAATCGGGCGATGGATCAAGGCCCAATGGCCGCCAATCCGATGAGGAAGTAGCGCCGCATCTTTATCATCGGGGGACATGATCAGCCCATAGCGTTCGAAGTGCTCAAAATCTTCCGTTAAGGCCAGGGCCACACCGGGACCGTCGCGGGTGAAGGCGGTATAGACGATAGCATACTGGCCTAATTCGGGAACGCAGGTGATGCGCGGGTCTTCAATGCCCCACAATTCTTCCGGGAAATGGTCGGGGTCGGATAGGAAGGTGGGCTGGGGGTCAATCTGCCACTCATCCACGCCATTGGCGGAGCGGGCTACACACAAGTGGGAAAGTCCGCGCCGGTCCTCGACCCGGCATAAGAGTAGAGTTGTGCCATCGGGTAGCAGCGTGGCGGCCGGGTTAAAGACGGTATGGACCGGATAGGGCCAGTCGGCGGCGGTCAAGATGGGATTCAGCTTATGACGGCGAAAGAGTTCGGGATATTGCTGATTCATTAAATTTGTGTCTCCATAGATAGTAAAGGATTCTCGGCCAGGCGCAGCTCCAACAAAGTCTGGAGAAAGGCCAGCGTCGACTCCGCGCCTTGATTCTCATTGGGGCGGTCGGGATGGAGGCCATCGCGGCAGCCCCCTGTAGTCGGGTCGTAAAGGGGCAGGTTTAAGTCGTTGCGCCCCAGGAACCACTCGAAGGCGCGCCGGGCTTCTTTGCGCCAGTGCTCATCGCCGGTACTACGGTAGGCTTCCAGGCAGGCGGAAGCCATGGTTTGCGCCTCAACCGGCTGTTGATCGAACCGGGCCTGTTCGCCATCCCGCTCATAAAAGCCGTTGGAACCGATGGGCACAAAATGCCCCCCCACTGTGTCCGCCCGCTGCAAATCGGCCAGCCAACGGAGCGACTCCAGCCCGGCCTCGGTCATGGCCTCATTCGGGATCCATTGGCCGCACATCAGCATGGCCTGCGGCAGCACGGCGTTGCAATAGCTCAACTCCGCTTCATACCAGCGCCAGTCATCCAAGCGATTGCTTTGGTACAAGGTGAGCAAGCGCCCGGCCAATTCATCCCGGACCTGGCTGGCCCGGCGATCCCCGTCAAAGCGCCGCAGATACTCATGAATGCCGATGAGGGTAAAGGCCCAAGCCCGCGGGCTGGTCGTTTCCAAAATGGCGGGCAAGGCTTGCTCAAACAGCCAGCCGGCCATACTCTGGAGGGCTGGCGTGTTAGAGCGACCCAACACGGTGCCCAACGCCTTCAAGGTGCGACCGTGGCTGTCCTCTGAGCCACTTTCTTCCAGCCAATGACGCTGGTAATCCATAAAGTTGCGAAAGCGGCCGGTCTTATGATTGAAGGCATAGTTGATAAAAGCGAGATAGCGGGACGCCAGGGTTAAGGCTTCGCCGTTGCCCAATTCCAATTCCGCCAGATGCGTACTCACAATCAGGGCGCGGGCATTATCGTCGATGCTGTAGCCCTCGTGATAATTGGGCACGATGAACGTGGCGTGTTGAATCATCCCGGTGTCATCCGTCATATGGTGCAGGTGATCGAGTTTGAGGGGCGGCAGTTCGCCCGGACGTTGGTCGAGCGGTTTAACCGCGAAATTGGAAGGGATGAAAGAGCGGCGTTCGGCGCGGGCCCGTTCAAAACTTTCCATATAGCGCTGGGCCACCTGCGGCCAAATCATGGCCCGCCCAAACAGATAGGCCCGCTTGCGCATGGCGTGGCGTTTGGATTCGTGGTCCAACAGGTCAATCACCTGCTCGGCCAACGCCGCCGGATCGCGGAACGGCACCAGTGTGCCCCGTTCGTCGGCCAGCATCTCTTCCGCATACCAATAGGGCGTTGAAATGACGGCCTTACCCGCGCCCAGGGTATAGGCCAGGGTGCCGGAGACGATCTGGGCCGGGTTGAGGTAGGGCGTGATGTAAATGTCCGCCGCGCTAATAAACTCAATCAATCTCTCCAGGCTGACAAAGCGGTTGTAGAAGATTACGTTCCCGGCCACGCCTTGCTCCTGGGCCAGCCGTTGCAGCGACAAGCGGTACGTTTCACCGTCCTGGCGTAAAACGTGGGGATGGGTGGCTCCCACAATGATATAGACCACGTTGGGATAGCGAGCCACAATGGCGGGCAGGGCGGCGATGACTGTTTCGATCCCTTTATTGGCCGAGAGCAAACCAAAGCTGAGCAAAACCATTTTGCCCTCGACGCCAAACAGGTCTTTATGGAAACTGGGATCGACAAAGGAGACATCGGGGATTCCGTGGGGGATCAGATCGATCTTCTCCGGCAGGATCCCATAAACCGTCTGCAAGAATTCCACGCCGCGCTCACTCATCACCACCACCCGATCCGACAAGGCCGCAACTTCTTGCAACACCCGGTGCTGATCGGGGTTGGGTTCTTGCAAAACAGTGTGTAAGGTAGTGACAATGGGCATACGCAATTCACGCATTAGGGCCAGGATGTGGCTGCCCGCTGGCCCACCGAAGATACCATACTCGTGCTGCAGGCAGACCAGGTCAACGCTGTTGATATTGAGGAAGTCGGCGGCGCGGCGATAGGACTCAATATCCTTCTCCGCCAGTTCAAAGCGAACGCGGGGCGGATAGGCGTAGCCGGCCTCAATGTCGTTGACGGGCAGGGCAATGCAGGTGGTGTCACTATATTCACTGGTGATAGCCTCACACAAGTCGGTGGTGAAGGTGGCGATGCCGCACTGGCGCGGCAAATAGTTGCCGATGAACCCAATGCGGTTGATCGCTGAATGGGGTGAGTTATGTTCCATAGACGAATAGCTCCTATTGGGCTTCCGTTACTTCTCTACTAAAATCCTCTGCATCTCGGTCGTTCGTGTCTATTTTCCGGGTGCGATAGGTCTCGTAATCCGGGACCAGACGGTCATATTCTCCGTCCATTAACGGCGACGAGATCATAAAATCAGCGGAAGCTCGATTACAGGCAATCGGAATGTTCCACACGACCGCCAGGCGCAAAAGTGCCTTGATATCGGGGTCATGGGAGAGGGACTCAAGCGGATCCGAGAAGAAGATGACGAAATCAATCTCGCCATCAGCAATCTTGGCCCCAATTTGCTGGTCGCCGCCCAATGGCCCGCTTTGCAGTTTGGTGATGTCAAAGCCAAGTTCCCGTTCCAAAAGCAGGCCGGTGGTGCCGGTGGCGTATACTTTATGGTGGGCCAAGAGATCGCGGTTGAATTTGGCCCATTCCACCAGATCCCGTTTCTTATGGTCGTGCGCAATGAGGGCGATCTTTTTATCATGCTCCATCGCGATTTTTTTGTGCATCATATACTGCCTTTAAGTCCCTTCTCTGCCGTAGCGGAATAACCTGACAGGTGGTCGTTTACATTGATAGTTCCATCACCGTTTGCAAAGTTACACAATCAATTTTTGGGCATTTTCTCCATATCAATTGTCCAGAGTGTTACCTGTTCGTGGTTGGCTTTATCTGCGTTGAAGACTTCCCCCCTAGCCCAGTTACCTGGGCCACGGCTTGTAAGGCTTCCTCAACGCCTGCCAGGTGCCTCTTAGCAAGTTCGCTGGGGTGTTGGGCCATGCTCGCATACTCCATCTTCCAAATGGCGAGCAAGACATTTAACAAATCGTCGTGTCGGATCATGCCGACAGGGGTTTTAAGTTGTGCGTCCATTGTCCTTCTCCTGATATAGTAAACGGCTCACCTGCCTTTGCGTTCTGTTGTAGTTCATTCTTATTAAACCAGATACGTATCTCGGTCGCTTTAACGATATAATCATTCCTATCCTAATTTCTTGGATTGAAAAGGTTAGCTAACCCTAACCTTCGGCGCTGACCGCTTTACTGGAGCCAATAGCTTCAACGACTCTATCTTTACTTTGGCCTACTGCCTGGATGATGCTGTCTTTACTAAGACTAATAACCTCAGTTGTATTGCGCTTCCCTTTTTCAAGTACCTCTTGGCCTTTTTCTTGCCAGACGTCAACCTGCGCCTGGGCGCGCTGACCGGCTTCCGCCAGGCCCTCGACTGCCCCATCTTTTAGCTCAAGGCTTTTATCTCTCATTTGGCCGCGTGTCTCCGCGCCCGATTGAGGGGCCAGGAGTAAGGCCAAACTTGCGCCTACCAACCCCCCCGTCACCAAACCGGCAAAAAATAGTACGCCGCTGTTTTGACTTGACATAGTTTATTTTCTCCTATATTGCTTATGTTTACTTGTTAAAATTTGCTAAAACAACTCCGGGCAACATTTACCCCTGCGCCAGCTTGCGCGCCACGATAGGTTTGCCACCCGGATTACTGCCTGTTATTCGGTTGGGCCGCCTGAACCCCAGTAGGGGGACCACCAGGGTATGCCTCTACAAAATTTCTATGTCAGACGGAATTACATCATACCGCCCATGCCACCCATGCCCATATCACCCATTCCGCCGCCAGACATTGCCGATTGGGGTTCGGGGATGTCGGCGATGAGGGCTTCGGTGGTCAGGATCATGGCGGCAATAGAGGCCGCATTTTGCACGGCGCTGCGCGTCACTTTGGCCGGGTCAATGATGCCAGATTTGAGCATATCTTCATACGCCTCGGTCATCACGTTGTAGCCGATAAAACCACCCTCACTGCGCCGGCGACGCACTTCGTCAATGATGATGGCCCCTTCTTTTCCGGCATTATGAGCTAATTGGCGCATCGGCTCTTCCAGAGCGCGGCGCACAATGTTAATCCCGGTATTGATATCAGGATTGTCATGTTTGAGGTCTTTAATGGCCTCAATCGCATTAATCAGGGCCACGCCACCGCCAGGCACCACGCCCTCTTCCACAGCGGCGCGGGTGGCGCTCAAGGCATCCTCAACCCGATGCTTTTTCTCTTTCAACTCGGTTTCGGTCGCCGCGCCCACGCCAATGACGGCTACGCCACCAGCCAGCTTGGCCAGACGCTCTTGCAGTTTCTCCTGATCGTAGTCGCTGGTGCTATTCTCAATCTCGGCCTTGATCTGGTTGATGCGGGCCTTGATCTCTTCTTCTTTCCCATGACCGCCGACAATGGTAGTTTCGTCTTTGCTTGAGGAGATTTTATCAGCCTGGCCCAAATCTTCGAGGGTGGTGCTATCCAGCTTGCGCCCCATTTCTTCGGTGATGACGGTACTGCCAGTGAGCACAGCAATGTCTTGCAGCATCGCTTTGCGGCGGTCGCCAAAGCCGGGGGCCTTAACGGCGATTATGTTGAAGGTGCCGCGCAGTTTGTTCAGTACTAGCGTGGCCAGGGCTTCGCCGTCCACATTTTCGGCCATGACAACCAGGTCGCGTTTGCTGGTCTGAACCAATTTTTCGAGGATTGGTACGATATCCTGGGCCAAGGAGATTTTCTTGTCGTAGATGAGAATGTAGGGGTTATTCAGCACCGCCTGCATAGTTTCAGCATCGGTGATGAAGTAGGGGCTGATGTAACCGCGATCAAACTGCATGCCGTCTACATACTCGGTTTCAAAGGCCAGACCCTTGCTTTCCTCAACCGTAATGACGCCATCCTTGCCGACTTTGTCCATCACTTCGGCAATCAAATCACCAATGGCAGGATCGGCGGCGGAGATGCTGGCCACGTGGGCGATGTCATCATGGCCTTTGACGTCAATCGAATCCTTACATATGGAGGCGGCGACCGCCTCGGCAGCCAATTCGATCCCGCGCTTCAACTGCATCGGGTTGGCCCCGGCGGCCACGTTCTTGAGACCCTCATTGACAATGGCCTGAGCCAGCACGGTGGCGGTGGTGGTGCCGTCGCCGGCGATGTCGTTGGTTCTGGTGGCCGCTTCTTTGAGCAGTTGGGCGCCCATATTTTCAAACGGATCGGATAGTTCGATTTCTTTGGCCACAGTGACGCCATCGTGGGTAACGGTGGGCGCGCCCCATTTTTTATCCAAGGCCACGTTGCGACCCTTGGGTCCGAGCGTGGTTTTGACCGCCTGGGCCAGGATGTCTATCCCCACCTTGAGGTGGCGGCGGGCATCTTCGTTAAAGCTAATTTGTTTTGTCATGAGTTATATGCTCCTTATAGTGATAAATCCTGACGGCTACTGGACAATGGCCAGGACGTCAGTTTCTTTCAAGATGAGATATTTTTTATTTTCAAGTTTGACTTCGGTACCACCATACTTGGCGTAGAGTACGGTGTCGCCCGTACTCACATCCATAGCGATACGCGAGCCATCCTCTTTGCGTGCACCGGGGCCAATGGCTAAGACCTTACCTTGCATTGGCTTCTCTTTTGCGGTTTCCGGCAGAACGATCCCGCTGGCAGTCATTTCTTCTTGTTCAATAGGCTCGATAATTAGCCGATCACCCAAGGGTTTGAGATTCATGCGACATTACCTCCTCGATAAAATTTATCAAATGGTTATCACCTGTTGGTTAATCTTTAACCAAGATTATGAGTGAAAAGATTCTGTCCACAGCTTTGGCCGACCGTTGGAAGATTCTATAGGTAAGACCTTTCAGATATTTGCTTTTTGAATTCTAAAAACAATCTAAGACCGATGCGATCAAAGCAATACTCACTAGTTAGGATTAGGACACCCACAATCAGGCAGAACAAAAGGAATTCCATTTCAGTTTCTCCATTCTTTTTCAGGCTCAGATGCGAACGCTTGCCGCTTCGCGTCCATTTTTCTCTATCGCTCGATGACATACTGACCGGCAACAGGGTCGGGCTGATGTCGATTTCGGTAGGGTTGCGATGGCGCAACAATTCTCGTCAACTCGCCACAATCGGGCCGACGGCTGAACTAAGCCACCGGGCCGCCATCATCAGCCCAAACCATCAACGCGTGTGTAGTGACGTAATCGGCTTGGGTGATGGGTGCTGCCACACCTCTTTCTTTGAAGTCGCGTTGCGCTAGCGACCATTGCCAAAGTTCGGCTTCAATTTCGTGAGCACGGCGATTCAGGGCCGGCCAATTGATTTTATCCCACTGCTTCATACGGTACTCCTTAGCCAACAGCTTCAACAATCCCAGGTTCTACTTTAGCTTATGGCTTGTGATACTGTCCTGACTTTATAGTTGATACTGTGGTCACCTAATTGGCCTTTTTCTTGACTCAGGTCGTTTGCCACCCGGATTGTTTGCCGTTATTCAGTTCAGCTGTGCCCGGACCACTCTCTATCGGACAGCGTGCAAGACTGTCAACGCAAGCGAAACCCTCGGCGGCGGAAGAGATTAAGGATCGCCAGTAGGATGACGGCGCCCCCGACCGACACCAGCATGGCTGGAAAGTTGAAGGGGTTTTGGTTAATCGTGATGATACCCAACAGAGGAGTCGCCACGAGACCAGCCACGACCGCGCCAAAGATGCCCACAATGATATCGAGGATGAGGCCTTCTCGCGTTCCCATAAACGAACTGGCCACCCTACCGACGATAGCCCCAACGACGAGCCACATAATAAAGTTCATCTTGTCGTTTCTCCTTAAATAGTTTAAGAACACGGATCAGCCCTGTCTGCTTGAGACTACATAATCAGGATAACCGATCTGAGTTCAGAAAACTATCAGCAGAATTCTGATTTTTCTGTGGGATTTAGGCTGATTCGTCTGTCGGTATTTGTCCTACAAAAGTGGAAGTATTTATCTTGGAGGATTAGGTCGTGTCCGTTTTAAAGAGTAGCGTCGCTCTGCTGTGTCAAGCCTGCCAAAAAGAGTAATACTACTGCGCTCAACATGGCCGCCAGCAGATTATAAAGGTTGAAGCCGCTCACGCTGCCTGTGCTAAGCAGGTTCATTAAGATTCCCCCAACGGCGGCCCCAGCAATCCCGACGAAGATGTTAGCAAACGCTCCCATCTGACTATTACGTTTCATAATGGTGTTGGCAGTCCAACCGAACAAGGCGCCAAACACCATCCCAAGAATGATATCGATTGACATATTTGATCTCCTCTTGTTAGTTTAATATTGACATTTTGTTGTTTTTTAAGTTCACCGGATTGTAATATCAACTAGGTTCATATTATTACAATCCAGGCTTTTGCTCATGTATAATAGCGCTGGATAGTTGTACGCTGGCCCACAAGATCAATGAGACGAGCATAAAATTAAGGCTTAACCGAAGGCGACCAAACTTCCATAAGGCGATTTGCGATTTGGTATGGATTGTCTCCAATAGAGACATCAAGGCATCACGAGAGGTTTGACTCAGAAATTGCCGTGTGAAATCTTCCTGGCTCAAGCAACTGATGGTGCCAAAGTATAATAGTGTCCCCTGCTGTGAAGATGTTAGCCTGGGGCGCATTGTCAAGATGGCATAATATACGGCGATTAGCAAGATCAGAAACATGAAGACGTTCAGCAAGGCCACGGTTCGGGCGAGCAGGCTTGCTTGAATATCTATCAGGCTGATTGCTGACCCTTTATTCAACGCGCCAGCGATGGCGATGGCAATAATGACGCTGGTGATGAGGGTTAACACTGATTGAGCTTTGGTATCCGCCAGACGGATCTGATCTTCTATGTGCCCAAATAGGATTTTAACAAGTTCGGTAATTTCAGGATTATTATTTTCGGCGACCATTGCCGGCACTTTATTGATCATGATTCCATCTATCATAGATTTACACACTCCTTAGTCATCTGAAAATTCTCTTCCGTCAAGTAGAAAATGGTTGGTATTGTCCTGCAAAATTTTTGCAAAGTGGAGGATTAGTATTTTTATTTTTGGACGAGGGAGGTTAGCTTATTAACATAAATAAATTTGAGAATGGATCAGGTTCTTGGGCTTGTAAGCACTCCCCCTCCTCTACTTCGACCGCAATAATGATTCGGTCTGACCTTAAAAATGTACAATAAACCAAGGATACACGACCCGGATTCTAAAAACTATCAGCGGAATTCTGATTATTGGGTAGGGTTTCGGATGATTTTCTTGTCGGTATTTGTCCTACACCGGAGCGTGAATTATAAGGGAGCAGGGGATTGTGTACATGGCGAGACTTATTATCATCGCGCATGGCGCGGGGAACTTGGGAGAGTCTCCTCCTCCAAGCCCCCGCGCCATAGGCGACTGGCATTGGTTTCCAAATTATACCTTGCCTCGCTCATATTCTACCAGAAAATAGGCTTCTGGAGCTTCGATGACCCCGGCTTTCCCCATCACCTCCTGCGAGTCCGGGTTGGCCATAAAAGCACGGGCATTGGCCAGGTTGTCCCACTCGAAGAACAACACCAAGTTATTGGGATCGTCATAGGGATGAAAAATCTGGTACGATTTTTCACCACCCCCCCGTCTTGTTTCAGTGAGGCCATCGAAAGTGGTCTTCCAGGCGGTGTAATCCTTAACTTTGTGTCGAATAAATAAATATGCCATTGTTTACCTGCTCCTATATCTGTTTATTGAAATTAGAAATTTCTCGCAGGCAATTTGCAGCTTTCAGACAATCATAGCTATCGCCTTGCTCGCGTAGCCCCAAAAAGGGGCATTGTCTAAACAGAATGGAAACTGCTTTCAGTGATTTAACCTTATATTTTTTGCAGATGAAAAGAGGTAGTAGCGGTTGTTCGTACAAATCCATTTCGTTCCGTCAGATCGAAGAGGTCGTGTTGTTCGTGTATCGAGCGCATCAAGTCCGCGTCTTCAAACTGCTCTGATGATAGCTGTGTGTACGTCTCCAGCAACCCCTCAATACCAGCCGGGCTGTAGATCATCAATATCCGGCAGGGCTTGTCGGCCTTAGCCCCGTGAGGTGTATCCGGCGGTACGTGAATGACGGTGCCGGCCGTGGCCAGGAATGTCTCATCACGCAACGTAAACTCAATCTCACCTTCCAGAATATAGAACGTTTCGGTGTATTTGCGGTGCAAGTGCAGCCCTAGCTTGCAACCAGGCTCGAGATTATCCTCCATAATCGTGTATAAGCCGCCCGTATCAGTGCCTGACATTTTGACGAAAATGTGATCAAGGAACCAATCGTAATCTTTGCCACCCCCTGAAGAGATGATTTTGGAAGATGCTTTGCTCATAGGTTGTTCCCCTCTGTATCCATAATAGTACCTAAATGCTTAGATCCCATCGCCAGATCGTAAGGGTACTCTGGACCAAGCGATGATTAACGTGGAAGATAAATCAATTACAATGATAAGCGATCCGAGTTCCGAAAACTATAGGCGAAAATCTGATTTCAATGTAGGATTTAGGCTGAGTCGCCTGTCGGCATTTGTCCTACAAGGTGGGGGTAAGGGTGCAAGGGAGCAAAGGTGCAGGGGATGTATTTAATATGTGCTTCGCATCTGTGAACGGATTTAACGAGGTAAGGAGAAGCGTTACTCAATCAATTCGTTCTCAATAGCGTACCGGATAATGTCGGCATTGGTTTCCAAATTCATCTTGTGCAGCAGACGGGTGCGGTAGGTGCTGACGGTTTTTGTACTCAGTGATAATTCCTCAGCAATTTCTGAGAGTGTTTTCCCGCTCGCCATCAGTTGCATGACCTGGAACTCACGGTCGGACAAGGCTTCATGCCGTGGCCGGACAGAGTCTGTATCCAGGCCAAAGGCCAGGCTCTCGGCCAGACCCCGACTGATGTATTTCCCACCACTCACCACTTTGCGGATGGCCTTGACCAGTTCATTTGGGGCGTTTTCTTTGGTTAAATAGCCGGACGCACCCGCTTTCAGAATGCGTACCGCCAGCTGTTCTTCAGCATGGATGCTGAGGACCAACACCGGCAGGTGGGGCTGTTCGTGTTTTAGTTCCTTGAGGATGTCGAATCCACTGCGGTCAGGCATGGTAATGTCCAGGCTGAGGTACGTGAGATGCCTGATGACCAGAAATGGTATTAGCGCTGTGATGAGTTCCCCAGTGCCATGGTCTCGGCCAGACACTTAATCAATATCCGGCAATACTGATAATTTTGCTGGTACTTGCGGCTAGATTTCTACTAATCTTGCTAAGAAATGTGCTTTAGGTCGGAACCCGTTCAAGTTTTACGCAGATGAGGTTAGGAATCACTCTAAAATTCGACTTCCTCCGGTTGGGGGATTGGTTCGGTTCCCCCCGGTGGAACAACCCCCTACTCCAGTTCCAGTCACCCCAATATCCTAAAACTCAAGCTCCTCAATGTTGGGTTTTGGTTCCATTCCCCTTGGGGATGAAGACCAAGACCACAAGCGAGTCAACAGCGTGATTTTTCCAGACCACACCAAATACTTTTTCGTAGCTGCTCAAGACATGGTTCAGAAACCTGAGTAGAGAAATGTCATATCATTTTTAGGTGACCATCTGGTGAGTCTCTCCCCGCTATATTAACATAATCCTTTTTAAATGTTGAACGTTATTACAACAAAAAAAGGCTGACCCAAAAGGCCAGCCTTGTAAGTAGTTCTACGGCAATTCCAACCTAACTCTTATTTCGAAGCAGTGACTATATTGACCAGACAATATTCTAGTTGATCAAAGGTGTTGTTGGTCAGTCTTACATCTTTTCGCAATACAAAAAACCAGCCAGGAAGCCAGCCCTCATAATGTGATAACGGGAGATATTTTCATGCTATTTGTTCAATCAATTGCAATCTTGCCATAGATGTAAATTTGCTCCCGATTGATGTTAGAACTACGTGTAATTCTCCAACTGGAGACGACACTTCGGTCACCATACCCCGCGTTAGAAGACAAGGATGGTGGGCCAGCCGCGCATGCGCTGGCTCAACTTCATTACGTTGCCATCGTGGTTAGGGAGTACAAAGTCCGGGAACTTATTACCCGGTTTCAAATCCGGGTGAATTTTCATCAATACCTCCATCATTAGTATGGTCGAAATATCAAGTTGTCATCTTGGAATCTACGTGTAAAATCTTGAGGTGCGAAATTTATTCCGCCAGGATTTGCAGACTGAAGTCTGCACTCCAATTTGCCGATAGATACCCAATTGTGTTAACTCATTGTTTATTTCTTTGGTTTCTGTCTATCCATGACAGTAAACAGATTATTAAACGATTCTACCAGTGTTGGGTGAGCAAATACCCCATCTCGAAGCGTAGTATACGGCAAATTCCCCATCATGGCGATTTGCAAGGCCGACATAATCTCCCCACCCTCGATGCCAAGGACAGCCGCTCCCAAAATCTGGTCGGTCTCCGCATCTACAATGGCCTTCATAAAGCCCCGCGTCTCATCGACCTCCAAGGCTCGCGCTGTATTTCGCATTGCCAGCTTTGCCACCCGAATATTACGCCCTTGCTCTAGTGCCTCTGTTTCACTCAACCCCACCCGGCCTAGTTGCGGGTCGATATAAACCGTGTAAGGCGTGAGACGATTTCTAGTTGTTGCCTGGCTATTCTCAACTAAATTGGTGCGGATAATCCGGTAGTCATCATAGGAAATGTGGGTAAAGGCTGGGCCACCGTTCACATCGCCCAGAGCATAAATTCCTGGCACGTTTGTCTCCAACCGCTCATTCACCGGGATAAAACCCCGCTCATCAACGTTGATACCGGCCGCTGCCAAATTGAGTTGCTCTGTATTGGCTTGGCGGCCCGTCGCTACCAGCAAATGAGACCCTATTAAGGTGCTTGTTCCTGCGGGTGTTTGTACGCCCATTTGAATCTGGCTGCCGGTAAGCTGCTCCACCTGGAGCGCCTGAGTTTGCAGCAACACTTCGATACCATCCTCGCGCAATATTTTGGCGACTTCCCCCGCTACATCTGGGTCTTCTCGACTCAAAAGCTGGTTACCCCGTTGGATAATTGTAACCTCGCTACCAAACCGTCGAAACATCTGCCCAAACTCCAACCCAATATAGCCGCCACCCAATACCAGCAAATGAGAGGGCACCCTATCCAGTTCCATAATCGAGGTTGAATCCAAAACAGGCACATCTTCTAAACCGGGTAGGGCTGGCCTGGCTGGCCTGGCTCCGGTATTGATAAAGATTTTGTCGGCGGTCAAGGGGCGCATTTCTCCATCGTTCATCGAAACCTCAACCGTCTTCGAGTCGACGAAGCGCCCTTCACCCAAAAGTAGCTCAATCCCTTCAGTTCTCTTTAAGCCTCGTTCGTTGCCCCGGCGAAAGCGGGCGACGATGTCTCGCTTTCGTTGACGTACTTGGGCTAAATCTATCGTAACCGGTCCGGTATTGACCCCATAGTCTGCGCCACGCCGGGCTAAATAGGCCACCCGAGCGCTGGCAACCATTGATTTGGTTGGGGTACAGCCAACATTGATGCAGGTTCCTCCCACCTGGTCTCGCTCAACGATAGCAACTTTCCAGCCCGCCTTAGCCAGAGTCCTGGCCAAAGGTTTTCCGGCCTGACCGGTGCCAATGATAATCGCATTATATTCATGTCGTGTAGTCATCATCTAAATCTCTCAGGTTTTCTATCTTAGGTATATTTCACATGATAAACCAGAGAGATACCATCCCCAAATTGAGGCAATATATTTGGGTAACTTGAGTTACCATCTATCAGACCTGACAGGTTTTGGTTATGCATTTCAGAGAAAAACCAAGGTGATTTGGATGGTTTAGCCGGATTAATGCTATTTTGAAAACCTGTCAGGTCTTGCTTGGAGAACGGTATCAACTTGGGTTAGGTATCAAAAAAGCCACCCTTGAAATTGGGGTGGCCTTTTTTGTTGGATTACGTAAGGGTCAAGAAGTTACCCTCTTTTGCTCAAATTTTAATTCTTATTAAGAATAGGTAGGTAGACTCCTCCACCTCCAGGTGGTATGGTGTTATCCGGACAGTTACCACCGACCGGTTCGCTGCTATCCGGGCAGACCGGCGGAACTGTTGGGGGAGTAGGCACGTTGGTTGCTGTCACCGAAACAGTATTGGTAATTAACTTTCCGGCGCCTGTGTCATTAACCACCACTAAAATCATCAAAGATGCGGTTCCATTCTTGGCCAAATCGCCAACCTGCCAAACTAACGGGTCGGCACAAACCGGTAGCGGGCCGGGGCTTACACTTACGCAGTCTACTTCGTTAGGTAAGTCATCCGTGACCGTCACATTTAAGGCCGTCTCACTTCCGGTGTTGGTTACCGTGAGCGTATAGGTGATATTGCCGCCTACTGCCAATGGGTCATCCGCAATAGCCGTCTTGCTCAACGCAAGCGTGGTACTGGGAATGGGTACACCATCACCGCTACAGTTGGGGCCGGGAGTGCTGCCATCCGGACAAGTGTTGTCGTCTGGTGGGGGAGCAGGCACGTTAGATGATGTCACCTCAACGTTGTTGATAATTGTATTGTTGTTGGCGGTGCCCAGATTGATCTGCACCCGAACCAGTATGCTCTGGGTCTCGTTAGGACTAAGGCTGCCAACATTCCAAACGATTGGATTGGCGCAAGCCCCCGGCCCACCAATTACACTCAGGCAGGTGACTTCGCTGGGCAAGGTATCCGTAACAACCACATTGTAAGCCGTGAAGGCTCCGGTGTTGGTTACCAGCACCGTATAGAGGATTGTATCACCTTCTGCCAAAGGCGGACCGTTTTCATCTTTAGCCGTTTTGTTCAGGCTCAAGGTTGTTATTGGGATAACAAGGGTTGTGACATCTTGGGCGGTCACGGAGCTAAAGGTATGCCCACCAGCCGAATTCTGATAACTAAGCTCAGCGTTGTTGGTGAGGACAGTTCCATCCACCGATAGCTCTGGGTCAATTTGGTACGGAATGTTGACGGTGAGAGTGCCACCATTAGCCGCTATTGTTCCCAAGTTGTTGTTCCAGACCAGGGTTTGCCCATTCTGGCTGGTGGGAGCAGTACTAGGTGTGCCGAGAATAATATTTGATGGCAACACATCGGTAAGGACCAGTCCGGTGATCGCCGATGGGCCTGTATTGGTGATTTGGATGACATAAGTTAGCGAATCACCTGGCGCGGCTGTGGTTGCTCCATCCGTTTTGGTTATGGAAACCACCGGAGCGCGAACCGTGGATGTTACCGTACTGGACAGCACTCTAAAGGTATCGGCGGCAAGGCTTGGCCTGATGATGGCTAAATTGGCCTCATTAAGCAGGACCGTACCATCGGCAATATCCGCGCCGCCACCATCAACCAGCACCGAAAAAGTGAGCGTACTTGAACCCCCCGGTGCAAGGTTAGTTATATTCCAGCCCAGCCGGGTGGCGCTTGATTCGCTCGTGTCGTTGGTCGGGTTGATTGTGCCGGGTACGATGGAAACATTCGCCGGGAGGTCGTCCCAAATCCACATAGAGCCAACTGTCTGAGTAGCATTGTTGGTATAGGTAATGGTATATTGTAATTGCTCTCCCTGCTGAACTTCCGTCCGGTTGACCGTCTTGGTCATCGAAAGAGAAACACTACCATTAACTTCAAACCTTGTACCGAAGCCACTCCGGCAGAAATCTTTATCAAATTTATCGCCGCCTGAAGCTTTAACGGCCGCATACGGACAAACGGTCGTGGTTGCGGGGAGTAGGGCTACAAATTCATAAGTGACTTCGACTGAGTTAACATTATCCTTGATGGCTATCGGTACCGTAACGGAAACGGCATCGGTCCAGGTGCCTAACTCAACTGTGCTAGAGAGAAACCGCCCGTAGACCTTGGTTAAACGGTAGGCGCCGGCGTTAAAATCAGTGTTGCCCACCGGGCCAAGGAGAATCTGATCCGGTTTAGTTCCGGTTGAAAAAACCTGGGTCATGGTAAAAGCGACCCCAACCTCAACCCCGAAGTCGGTTTGGGCAAGCCCCTGGTTTCCGGTACTTTGAAATGATTGGGTTTGAATTGTATAGGCGAGATTTGGTGTATGGCTATTTTTCGAGGTTGAAACCGGATCGGCATTATCGGCCGTGACGGAGACTGCGTAGGTATGAGTCTCGCCTATGGCGCCATTGGCCGGATTGTGCCGGGCAAACCAGTAAACGTACTGAGTTGTCGAAGGCGCCAGAGTACTCAGGGTCCGGGTTGGAATTTCGTTGTTTACCAGTGTCCAATTGGTAACTTCATTATAATCCAGCACGACTTTTACATTGGTCGCGGTGTCTGTAGCGCTTTGATTGGTCACAGCCGCCGCAATAACAGTTACTTCAGGCAGAACCCCAC
>Ga0210124_1000139_pt1 | contig 41780 bp, 36 predicted proteins | sample Muzzi_PWC_D2_FD_185554 | JGI IMG/M metagenome (GOLD analysis project Ga0210124, IMG submission 185554) | Wetland microbial communities from San Francisco Bay, California, USA, that impact long-term carbon sequestration - Muzzi_PWC_D2 (SPAdes) | ecosystem: Environmental > Aquatic > Marine >...
CGGCCCCGCTTACAGCCGCGCGCCCCGCAGGCGCAGGGCGTTGGTGACCACGGAGACGGAGCTGAAGCTCATGGCCGCCGCCGCGATCATGGGGGAGAGCAGCAGGCCGAAGAACGGGTACAAGATCCCGGCCGCGACCGGGACCCCCAGGCTGTTGTAAATGAAGGCGAAGAACAGGTTCTGGCGGATGTTGGCCATGGTGGCGCGGGACAGGGCCCGGGCCCGCACGATGCCGGTCAGGTCGCCCTTCACCAGGGTCACCCCCGCGCTCTCCATGGCCACGTCGGTGCCGGTGCCCATGGCGATGCCCACCTGGGCCCGGGCCAGGGCCGGGGCGTCGTTCACTCCGTCTCCCGCCATCGCCACCATGCGGCCCTCGGCCTGGAGGCGCGCCACCACGTCGGCCTTGCGCTCGGGCAGCACCCCGGCCTCCACCTCGTCCAGGCCCAGCTCGCGCGCCACGGCCTGGGCGGTGGTGCGGTGGTCGCCGGTGAGCATCACGATGCGCAGCCCCTCGGCGTGCAGGCGCCGGATCGCCTCGGGGGTGGTCTCCTTGATCGGGTCGGCCACCCCCACCAGCCCGGCGGCCTCGCCGTCCACGGCCACGAACATGACCGTCTGGCCCTCGCCCCGCAGGGTCTCGGCCCGTTCGGCCAGCGGCCCCGGATCGACCCCCAGGTCGTCCATCAGGGCGCGGTTCCCCAGGGCCACCCGGCGCCCCGCCACGGTCCCCCTGACGCCCTTGCCGGTCACGGCGGAGAAGTCCGCCGCGTCGGCGGCCTTCACCCCCCGCTCTCCCGCGCCCGCCACGATGGCCGCCGCCAGGGGGTGCTCGCTGCCCTTCTCCAGGCTCGCCGCCGCCTCCAGGAGCCCCGCCTCGTCCCACCCCTGCGCCGGCACCGTGGCGACCAGCTTCGGCCTGCCGACCGTGAGGGTGCCGGTCTTGTCCACCACCAGGGTGTCCACCTTGCGCATCACCTCGATGGCCTCGGCGTTCTTGAACAGCACCCCCAGGGTGGCGCCCCGGCCCGTGGCCACCATGATCGACATGGGTGTGGCGAGCCCCAGGGCGCAGGGGCAGGCGATGATCAGCACCGCCACGGCGTTGATCAGGGCGTGGGTCAGGCGGGGCTCGGGGCCGATCCAGGCCCAGACGGCGAAGGTGAGGACGGCGATCCCCACCACCGCCGGCACGAACCAGCCCGCCACCACGTCCGCCAGCTTCTGGATCGGCGCCCGGCTGCGCTGGGCCTCCGCCACCATCTGCACGATGCGGGCGAGCAGGGTTTCGGCGCCCACCTTCTCGGCCCGCATGACCAGACCGCCCGTGCCGTTCACCGTGGCGCCGACGAGGCGGTCCCCCGGGTGCTTCTCCACCGGGATCGGCTCCCCGGTGACCATGGACTCGTCCACGGCGCTCGCCCCCTCCAGCACCGTGCCGTCCACCGGCACCTTCTCGCCCGGGCGGACCCGCAGGGTGTCGCCCGGCTGCACCTGGTCGAGGGGCACGTCGGCCTCGGTGCCGTCCTCGGCGATGCGGCGCGCGGTCTTGGGGGCCAGGCCCAGCAGGGCTTTGATGGCCGCGCCGGTGCGGCTGCGGGCCCGCAGCTCCAGCACCTGACCCAGGAGCACCAGGGTGGTGATCACGGCCGCCGCCTCGAAGTACACCGCCACCGTGCCCTCCGGGCCCCGGAACGAGGCCGGGAAGAGCCCGGGCAAGAGGGCCGCCACCAGGCTGTAGCCGTAAGCGACGCCGATGCCCAGGCCGATCAGGGTGAACATGTTGAGGCTGCGGTTGACGATCGACCGCCAGCCCCGGACGAAGAAGGGCCAGCCGCCCCACAGCACCACCGGGCTGGCGAGGAGCAGCTCGAACCCCGTGACGGCACCCATGCGGCCCTCGGTCAGGGCCTTGAGGCCCGGCACCGCGTCGGCCATGGCCACGGCGAAGACCGGGGTCGTGAGGACGAGGCTCACCCAGAAGCGGCGCCGCATGTCCACGTATTCGGCGTCCTCTCCCTCCCCCCCTTGCGGGGTGCGGGGCTGGAGGGCCATGCCGCACTTGGGGCAGGCCCCCGGCCTGTCGCTGACCACCTCCGGGTCCATGGGGCAGAAGTACTCCGCCCCCTCCGGGGCGGGCGGGGCAGGTGCGGGCGCCGGCACGACCGGCTCCAGGGCCATGCCGCACTTGGGGCAGGTGCCGGGGCCGTCCCGGCGGACCTCCGGGTGCATGGGGCAGGTATAGACGGGGCCCGCGCCGGGCGGGGGGGCCTCGTGGACGTACCGCCCCGGGTCGGCCCGGAACGCCTCCAGGCAGTGGGGGCTGCAGAAGTGGTACGTGCGGCCCGAGTGCTCGGCCGACCCCGCCGCCTGCGCCGGGTCCACGGCCATGCCGCAAACCGGGTCCGTCTCGGATTTGCCTCCGGTGCCTTCTGAATGCGCGTGCGTCATCGGGTGTTCCCCCCAGACGATCGATGGTGCACCCGGACCGGCCACCGTGCAACAGGCCGCCGGCCGGGTGCCCCGTGGCCTACGTCCCTCCGTCGCCTCCGGCCCGCCCCCGCGCGGCCCGCTCCCGGACCTCGACCACCAGGCCGTAGACCACGGGCAGGACGACCAGGCAAAGGACCGTGGTGGTCACCATGCCGCCGATCATGGGGGCGGCGATGCGCTGCATCACGTCGGAGCCCGTGCCGGTGCCGAACATGATCGGCACCAGCCCCGCGATCACCGCGGTTGCCGTCATCGCGATGGGCCGCACCCGCAGGGCCGTGCCCGCGTGGACCGCCTCGGTGACCTCCGCGCGGCCCAGGGGGCCGGCCGCTCCGGCGCGGCGCCGCGCCAGCTCCTGGTCGATGAAGGTCAGCACCAGCACGCCGATCTCCACCGCCACCCCCGCCAGGGCGATGAACCCCACCGCGACGGCCACCGACAGGTTGTAGCCCAGCAGGTAGACCAGCCAGAACCCCCCGGCCAGGGCGAAGGGCACGGAGAGCATCACCACGAGGGGCGCCGCGAGCCCGCGGAAGTGCAGGTAGAGGAGCAGCAGGATCAGGGCCAGGGTGACCGGAATCACCACCCGCAGGCGCTCGGCCGCCCGCTGCATGTACTCGAACTGGCCCGACCACACGATCGTGTACCCGGGGGGGAGCTGCACCCGCTCCGCCACCGCCCGCTTGGCCCGGGCCACGAAGCCGCCGATGTCGGAACCCTTGATGTCCACGTAGACCCAGGCGTTGGGGCGGGCGCTCTCGCTCTTGATGACCGGGGGTCCGCGGTGGGTGACGATGCGGGCCACCTGGCTCAAGGGGATCTGGGCGCCGGTGGGGGTCGGGACCAGGACCCTGGCGAGCTGCTCGGGGTTGTCCCGAAGCTCCCGCGGGTAGCGCACGTTCACCGGGTAGCGCTCCAGGCCCTCCACGGTGTGGGTGACGTTCATGCCCCCCACCGCCGACGCGATGACGTCCTGCACGTCCCCCACGGTCAGGCCGTAGCGGGCCGCCTCCTCCCGGTCGATCGCGAAGTCGAGGTAGTAGCCGCCGGCGGCCCGGTCGCCGAAGGCGGACAGTGTCCCCGGCAGGGTCTTCACAGCCCGCTCGATTTCCTGGGAAAGGCGGTCCAGCTCCGTCAGGTCGGGACCGCTGACCTTGATTCCGACCGGAGTCTTGATGCCGGTGGAGAGCATGTCGATGCGGGTCTTGATCGGCATGGTCCAGGCGTTGGTGACGCCGGGAAACCGGATCGCGGCGTCCATCTCCCGCATCAGGTCGGCGGTGGTCTTGCCCGGGTCGGGCCACGCCGACCGGGGCTTCAGGCGCACGGTGGTCTCGAGCATGGAGAGGGGGGCCGGGTCGGTGGCCGTCTGGGCCCGCCCCGCCTTGCCGAACACGCTTTTCACCTCGGGGAAGGTGGCCAGGACGCGGTCGGTCTGCTGCACGAGCTCCCGGGCCTTGGTGATGGAGATGCCCGGGAAGGTGGTGGGCATGTACAGGATGTCGCCCTCGTCCAGGGGCGGCATGAACTCGGTGCCCAGCCGCGCCAGCGGGTAGGCCGTCGCGGCCAGGAGCACCGCCGCCAGGGCCAGGGTCAGCCAGCGCCCGGCCAGGGCCGCCCGCAGCAGCGGCGCGTGCGCCCAGCGCAGGAGTCGGTTGAAGGGGTTCTTCGCCTCGGGCGGGATCCGGCCCCGGACGAAGTAGCCCATCAGCAGGGGAACCACGGTGACGCACAGGAGTGCCGAGGCGCCCATGGCGTAGGTGGCGGTGAACGCGAGGGGTCGGAACAGGCGCCCCTCCTGGGCCTCCAGCGTGAACACCGCCAGGTACGAGACGGTGATGATCGCCAGCGAGAAGAACAGCGCCGGCCCCACCTCGCGGGAGGCCGCCGCCACCGCGCCCCACCGCTCCCCCGGCGACAGCGGGCCGTCCTTCGCGCCCGCGGCCCGCTCCAGGTGCTTGTGGGCGTTCTCGATCAGGACGATGGCCCCGTCCACCATGGCGCCCAGGGTGATGGCGATGCCCCCCAGGGACATGATGTTGGCGTTGATACCTTGCAGGCGCATGACGATGAAGGCGATGAGGATGCCGAGGGGCAGGGTCACGATGGCCACCAGGGCCGAGCGGGCGTGCAGCAGGAACAGCACGCACACGGCGGAGACGACCAGGAACTCCTCCACGAGCTTGTGCCTGAGGTTGGCCACGGCGCGCTCGATCAGGTCGCCCCGGTCGTACACCGGGACGATCTCGACCCCCGGCGGCAGGCCGGCGGCCAGCTCGGCGAGCTTGGCGCGCACGCCCCGGATCGTCGCCAGGGCATTCTCGCCGTACCGCATGATCACCACGCCGCCCGCCACCTCGCCCCGGCCGTCCAGCTCCGCCACTCCCCGGCGCAGCTCCGGGCCGATGTGGACGTCGGCCACGTCGGCCAAGCGGATGGGCGTGCCGTTCTTGTCCACTCCCACCGGCACGGCCTTCAGGTCGTGCATCGAGTGGATGTAGCCCAGGCCCCGGACCATGTACTCGGTCTCCGCCATCTCCACGAGGCGGCCGCCCACGTCGTTGTTGGAACGCACGATGGCGTGCTTCACCCGGGACAGGGGAATGCGGTAGGCCTGCAGGGCGCTCGGGTCCACCTCCACCTGGTATTGCTTGACATAGCCGCCGATGGAGGCCACCTCGGCCACCCCCGGCACGGTCTGGAGCGGGTAGCGCAGGAACCAGTCCTGCAGCGAGCGCAGTTGGGCCAGGTCGTGCCGGCCGGTCCGGTCCACCAGGGCGTACTCGTACACCCAGCCCACCCCGGTCGCGTCCGGCCCGAGGGCCGGGGTGACCCCCTCCGGCAGGCGGCCCCGGACGTAGTTGAGGGCCTCCAGGACCCGGGAGCGGGCCCAGTACATGTCGGTGCCGTCCGCGAAGATCACGTACACGAACGACAGCCCGAAGAACGAGTAGCCCCGCACCACCTTGGCCCGGGGCACCCCCAGCAGGGCCGTGGTGAGGGGGTACGTCACCTGGTCCTCCACCACCTGGGGGCCCTGGCCCGGGTAGTCGGTGAAGACGATCACCTGGACGTCGGAGAGGTCCGGGATCGCGTCCAGGGGCGTGGTCCGCACCGCCCACACCCCCACGGCCACCAGGAGCGCGGCCCCCACCAGGACCGGCAGGCGGTTGCGCAGGGAGGCGTCGATGATCCGGCCGATCATGGCGCCTGGCCCTCCGCCGGGGGCGTCCCGCCGTGGCCCTCCATGGCGTGGCTCCCCGTGGACATCCCTTCCATCCCGTGGCCCGGCATGGACGGCCCGTCCATGGAGCGTCCCTGCATGGCGGCACCGTCCGGGGCATCGGACCGGATGCCGTGCCCGTCCATTGCGGGGGCGCCAGGGGCCGGTCCCGGCGCCATCATCTTGGCCGTGGCCTCCCGGAGCTTGGATTCGGAGTCGATGAGGAACTGGGCGCTTGTGACCACCTCCTCGCCTTCGCTCAGCCCGTCGAGCACCTGCGTCCAGCCCCCGGTGGTCAGGCCCAGGGTGACCGGCCGGGGCTCGAACCGGCCCGGCTCCCGCACCACGAACACCCGCTCCCCGGTGCCGGAGCGGATGACCGCCTCGGCGGGCACCGCCAGGGCATCCACCCGGCGGTCGGCGCGCACGGTCACGTCGGCGAACATGTCGGGCTTCAAGGCCCCGTCCGGGTTGGCGAACACCAGGCGGACCCGCACCGTGCGGGTGTCGGGCTGCACGAAGGGGTAGATGTAGGCGATCCGCCCCGCGAAGGTGCGGCCCGGGACGCCGGCCAGCCGCATCTCGGCCCGGTCTCCCTCCCGCACCCAGGGCAGGTCGGCCTCGAACACGTCCACGTACACCCAGACGGTGGCGAGGTCGGCGATCGTGTAGAGCTCGGTCTGGGGCGTCACGTACTGGCCCTCCCGGGCCCCCACGGTGACCACCACCCCGTCGAAGGGGGAGTGGATGTGGAGGGCCTTCTTGACCTGTCCGGTCTCCTCCAGGTCCCGGATCTGGTGCTCGGGGACGTCCAGCAGCCGGAGCCGCTCCTCGGTGGAGGCCAACAGCTCCCGCGCCCCCCGCCGGATATCGGGGAAGTCGCTGTGTCCCAACGCCCGGGCGTTCTTGAGGGCGAGGAGGTACTCCTGCTGGGTGGTGACGAGCTGGGGGGCGAAGACGCTCATCAGGATCGTGTCCTTGGCGACGGGCTCGCCGGTCTTGTTGACGAAGAGCTGCTCGATCCACCCCTCGGTCTTGGGGTGCAGGCGGGCCACGTGCTCCTCGTCATAGGCCACCCGGCCCACGGCGTGCACCGCCCGCGACAGGGTCCGGCGCCCGGCGCGGGCGGTGCGGACGCCGATGTCCTGCACCACCGCCGGGTCGATGACCACCGTGCCGGCGGGGCCGGGCGCGGGCCCGGCGTTTTCGGCGTAGACGGGGACGTAGTCCATGCCCATCGCGTCCTTGGCAGGGACCGGACTGGTGACCGCGGGATTCATGGGGTTGCGGTAGAAGAGCGGGCGGGGCCCCTCGGGCGCCGCCTGCGGGCCGCCAACCCCCACGCGGACCGCCGCCAGCCAGCCCGCGCCGGCACCGATGCCGAGAGCGAGCAGGACGACCAGCATGACCTTGGTTTTCATGGCGTTCACTCCGTCGGCCCATCGGTGGGGGCCAGGGGCAGGCTGCCGCCAACGGCGGCGGTGAGGCGGGCCAGGGACGAGCGGGCGGCGGCCAGCGCCCGCCAGTACTCGATCTGGTAGCCGTAGAGCGTGACCTGGGCACGCACCAGGTTGAGGAAGTCCACCTTGCTGACCTGGTAGCCCGCCAGCATGGAAGAGACCGTCTGCCCGGCCTGGGGGATGATCCCCTCCTTGAACAGGTGGGCCTGGGTGCGTGACTGGGCGTAGGCCGCCCGCAGCGACGCGATCTCCGCCTCCACCCGGTTCGAGAGGTCCGCCAGGTCGTCCGTCCGGCGCGCCATCCGGTGCCGGCCCTCGGTCACCTCGCGCGCCTGTCGGGCCGCCCGGTGCACCGGCAGGTCGAAGCTCACCATGAGGGTCGCCATGTCCGGCCGCTCCGCCCCGCCGGCGCCCGTCCCCTGCCGGAAGCCGTAGGCCGCGCTCACCATGAAGTCCGGCTGATGGGCCTTCTCCGCCAACCGCAGCCGCGCATGGTCCGCTTCCACGCGGCGGGCGGCGGCGGCCAGCACCGGGCGGTCCCGGTGGGCGCGGGCGATCAGGTCGGGCATCGGGGGAACTTCCGGCAGCGCCTCCGAGGCCGGGGTCGCGAGCCGCACCGGGGCATCCGCGGGGCGCCCCATGAGGGCGTTGAGGCCCGCGGCCTGGCCGGCCCGGCGCCCGTCGAGCCCCAGGGCCAGGTCCGCCAGCTTGGAGAGCTCCAGCTCGGCCAGCAGCACGTCCTGCTGGAGGCCCCTGCCGACCTCGTACTTGGTGCGGGCCACGGCCACGAACTCGCGCATGAGCACCTGGTTGACGTGGACGATCTCCAGGGCCCGCTCGGTGGCGAACAGCTCCCACCAGGAGGCGCTCACCCGGCCGGCCAGCATCCGCCGGGCCTCCTCGGCCTCGGCCCCGGCGGCTTCGGCGTCGTGGGTGGCGGCCTCGCGCCGGAGACGCAGCTTGCCCGGGAACGGGAACATCTGGCTCACCCCCACCTGGAGCTGGGTCATCGGCTCCTGCGCCGTGGAAAAGGTGTCCACCGGCAGGTTCGCCGCCCCCAGGCGCAGGCTCGGGTCGGGAAGCGTGCCCATCCGGTCGGGCATCTCGCCCATCGCCGCGGCCTGCTCCCGGGCGGCCGCCAGGGCCGGATTCGCGTCCAGGGCCGCCGCCACGGCGTCCGCGACGGTCAACGCCTCCTGCGCGGCGGCGGGCGCCGGCGTCAGCCAAACCAGGGCGACGAGCGCCCCCAACACGATTCTCGCGGGGAAGACGGCCATCCCCACCTCCACGTCCACCGCCCGGGTTTCGCCAGGCGGCGGGTCCGGGGCCGGGCGGATACACCCGGCCGGCGGACCCGAAGCACCAACACGGCGGACCGCCGCGGACGGACCGCGGCCGTCAGCCCTTCCGGGCCGGCGGAGGGGGGATCAGATCAGGTAGGTCTGGAGGAAGGCGTGGGAAGGGGGGAGCGGGTCCGGCGGGTTCCGGTATGCGGGCAACGCCCACAGCGTCGCGCCGCCGCGCGCCACCGCCGTCGCGGCCACGGGCACGGCGGCAGGTCCCGGCGAAGGCACGGCCGGACGGGTTGTCGCCACCGCATGGGCGCCGTCGCAGGCCATGGGCGCCATCGGCGCCCCGTCCCTGGCGGCCACCGGGAGGTGCCCCGGCGCCACATGGGCGGATGCACCCCCGGCACGCCCGTCCGCCGCCCAGGCCGCATGCCCCATCAGGCAGCAGTGGCTCACCGCGACCGCCGCCACGAGCAGCAGTCTGAGGAGGACCGGACGGATCTGCAGGCGGAGGGATTCCATTACAGCGTAAGGCTAACGGGCAACCCCTGGCCCGTCAATCCGGGCGCCCGGAGGCCCGGACCGGCGGGACGGAAACGACCCCGCGACCCCTCGCGGGGAGCGGGCCTTGGGGACCTTATCGGGCTGGACGCCATCGAACATGTCCCGTAATTACTTGTTGCCGTGCGACTGCGGCATGCCCTCCTCGCGGAGGTACCGTCACAGTTACCGTCACGGGGCCGGTGCTGGTGGTGTCGCCGCCACCACCCCAGGGCCGGCCGGCGCGCCCCGGACGAGCTCGACCCAACCCCGGCCCTGGCGAGCCTGGCTCCCCTATCCCCAACCCCGGGGTTCGTCTTTCGCCCGCGCCACAAAAAGGGTTCCTCCCTCGCGACGTACCCTCGCGCGGGGACCGCGCGGGCTTTCCGTTGTGGGTTGTCCTCCAACGCCTGTTATCCAGGCGCTGTTCCGTCCGAAAAGAGGAGGATGTCAACCCCTCCCACAGAAGAACCCCAGGGGGTTCTGCGCCGCCAGCAGCGCCAAGCCCACACCAGGGTACCCTTTGACGGAGCCGTATCCGTGTCATGCCTTGGCTGCGAGACTCGCAGTTGGGCGGTCAACATCAGCGCCGGCGGCATTTGCGTGGAGGCCGACGAGCAGTTCCCCGAGGGCTCCCGGGTGGAGGTGGAAACCCAATTGACCCTGGAGGAGTCTGTCCACCACCTCAAGGCCGAGGGCCGGGTGGTTCACACATTCGGACACGGCATGGGCATCCAGTTCGTGAACCTGTCGCCCCGCTCAGCGGTGTTCATCGGCCGCTTGGTCAATTTCTTCCTTTACAGCCACAGGCGCTAGGGCCGGACGTGCCTCGGGTGGACCTTGCCCGAGCCGGGGGCAGGGGCCTTGTCCGCGCACGGGCGACCCCTCGGGGGCATGGGCGTCAGGGCCGGCCGAGGGGGTCCGCGATGGGCCCCAGATCGGACGCGGAGGATCGCTTCCTCCTATTCCCCCAACTGGCTATGCGCGGCCGACCCACCGGGGCACTGGCGGGTCACAGTCCGACGGCGGCGGGCCGATAAGCCTAGGAGCGGGAAGAATCGAGGCGAGGTTCGGGTGGGGACACGGCCCAAGAAGCACGTCACAACACACAACACCCGGGAGCAGCGCGTATCCGTCCGAGTGACGGTGGACACCTACGTTCGGGCGGCCGTGTTTCACCCCGCCACGGGGCGCACGACCCACGGCTGGGTGCGCGACCTGAGCTCCGGTGGCCTGTTCGTGGATGCCCCGGATCGGTTTGACGCCGAGGAGGCCGTCATTGTGGACATCCTCGCCCGCAGTGGCAACAAATCCGAGCATCTGCGGGTCGAGGGGTGGGTAGCCCACAGCCACGCCACTGGCATGGGCATCCAGTTCCGCGACCTGGAGCCCGAGATGGCCGGCCGCCTCGCAGAGGTAATCGACCACTACCGGTAGCCGGGGGCATTCTCGAACCCGCACGGCCGGCGGGACGCCACCGGCCCCCGCATCCCGTCACCACCCCGGCCTCTCCGGACTGAAGAGGCCGCAAACCCCTTGCGGGGAGCGGCCCTTGCGGACTTCTTCGGACTGTCTGGGAAGTTGGGTTGGTGGAGCTGGGGGGGATCGAACCCCCGACCTCTTGACTGCCAGTCAAGCGCGCTCCCAGCTGCGCTACAGCCCCACGCAGGGAAGCGTGAATTCTATGCGGGGCGGGGCTCCGTGTCAACGCGGGCCGGCGGGGCCGGCCTGGGGGGGGCCCAGCTCGGCGAGGAGCAGGCGGACCCGGTCCCGGAGGTTGTCCCGGATGGCCTTGAAGCCGTCGTCCACCAGGCGGGGGAAGTCCTGCTCCAGCAGCGCCGTGTCGGGCACCGACCAGTGGCGCCGCTCCACCCCCCGGGGAAAGTCCGGGCAGGCGGCCGCGGCGGCATCGCACACGGTGATGACGTGGGTCAGCGAGGCCGCCTCCACGGCCTCCAGGCCCTTGGGGCGCTGGGCGGCGATGTCCACACCGGCGTCCGCCATGGCGGCCACGGCGGCGGGGCTCAGGGGGCCCGGCTCGAGCCCGGCGCTGGAGGCCCGTACCCGGCCCCCCGACAGGGCCCGCAGCCACGCCTCGGCCATCTGGCCGCGGCAGGCGTTGGTCACGCTGAGGAACAGGACGTGGGGCTCGGTGGACACCGGGGAGGCGCTAGAAGTTCAGGTAGACGTCGTCCTCGGGGATTCCGAGGCCGGCCAGGGTCTTCTTGACCGCGTCCACCATCGCGGGCATGCCGCAGACGCAGGCGATCGTGTCCTTGCGGGGCAGCTCCAGGCCCTCCAGGATGTGCTGCACGTAGCCCACGTAGCCGCTCCAGTCGGCGTCGCCGGGCTGGCTCATGGCCTTGTAGACCTCGATGCGGGCCCGCCAGGTGGCGATCTCGTCCCGGAACGGGATGTGGAACGGGGTGCGGGCGCCGTAGAGGAGCATGACCCGCTCGCCGTAGTCGGTCCGGGCGGCCAGGATGGAGCCGATGACGCTGCGCAGGGGCGCGATGCCGGAGCCGACGCCGATCAGGATCACGTTCTTGCCCAGGAGGTGCTCGCGGGGAAAGCCCGGACCCATGGGGTCGCTCAGCCGGAACGCGTCGCCGGGCTCGGCGGCGTACAGGGCCCCGGCCGCGCCGTCGCCCTCCTTGACCAGGAACTCCACCGTCCGGTCCCGCTCCGGCGGGCTGGCGATGGCGAAGTAGCCGGGCTTGACCGAGTCGCCCTCGGGCGCCACCTGCACGTACTGGCCGTATCCGAAGGGAAACGGCGCCGGGGACTCGAGGGTCAGGTGGCGCATGTTCAGGCCCTCCTGGACCCGGGACGCGACCCGCATGGAATGCCAGTTTGCCGCCATGGCGCCTCCTTCCAGCCGGAGCGGGATGCCTCAACGCGCGGGGGGGCGCCCCTCCGCCGGAACCGGCGCGGCGCCCCGGGAATGCGAAACGAGTTTCCCATTATACGGTCGTACGCGCCCCGAACGGCCAACCCGTTGCCCCCTTTCCCGCCGGGCTCCCGCCCGAAGTCCGGTGCCCGGGCGGCCGCACGGGGCTGGGCCGGCACGGACCGGCGGCCGAAGAGAGACCGGGAGCGGGCGCCCGGGCTCCTCCGTGGCCCGGGACTTGCGTATATCCTGAAGGCATTCGGACCTCCGATCCGGCCCACACCCATGCCCGAGCCCAGCCGCCATTACCTGCCCTTTCCCGACCGCCGCTCCGGCTCGGCGTTCAACCGGGCCCGACGGTTCCTGAACAACTACTGGCTGGTGCCGGTGGTGGTGATCTACTTGCAGCTCCTGGCGGCCCTGATGCACGTCCACGGCGGCGGCGAGAGCGGCCTTCTGGCCCGCAACCGGGCGTTCTTCGAGGGGGTGCCCCTCACCTTCCGGATCCTGTCCTACGACTTCCCCTACGCCATCCTGGGGCACGGGCGCCAGCTGGCCTACTACCTGGGGCACGGGGCCGAGGCCCTGGCCCCGGGGCAGGTGGCGGACGCCCTCGGGCCCCAGGGGCCGGCGGTGCTGCGGGCGCTCCTGTCGTCCCGCGAGCAACGGGACACCGAGGTGGGGGGGATCGTGGTGGCCGACGGGGGCGCCGTGCGGCTGGTGCGGGTGCCCTCCTCCAACGGCGCCTTCCTGAGGGAGCTCAGGCGCCTGCCGCCGGAGGCCGCCGTGGCGAAGCTGCGGGACCCGGCCAACCGGGCCGTGGTGGAGGCCCTGGGGGGGATGCGCGCGGTGGAGCGCATCGGCCGGGTGGTGGACAACCCGGCGCTGGACCCGGAGGCCCGGGAGCGGGCCTTCTCCAGCTTCCTCTACGCCCTGGAGGTGGCCTCGGAGGCGCGCTACGTCATGCGGCCCCTGGAGCTGAAGGCCACCCTGGGGCACCTGGAGTCGGGGCGGTTCCTCGCCGTGTACCACTTCCACAACGAGCTGGACTCGCCCCCCTCCGACGCCGACATCGCCGCCAGCGACGACGTGCGCCAGCTCGTCGTCGCCCTGGCGCGGGACGGCTTCGACCTGTACGACCTCTACCGGGGCCGGGCCACCGTGAGCCACTTCACCGTGACCCCGGACGGCACCCCGGCCCCCGGAACGGCGCGTATCTGACACGGGAGGAGCGCGCCCCGGGGCGCTGCCGGCGAGCCGCGGGGACCGCCAGCCGCCGGCGGCGTTCGGAAGACCTGCGCGAATCCCGCCGGGGACCGTGCCGGTCTTCCTTTCGGGCGTGGGTGGGTGTCGCTCGTGAACCGCGCAGTGGCCGCCCGCCGCGGGCCGTTCCCGGGAGACCTGCGCGGACTCCGGCGGGGGCCGTGCCCCTCTTCACTGTCGGAGGCCGGGGGGCGCCGCCGGTGAACCGCGCAGTGGCCGCCCGTGGCGAGCCACCCTCGGAAGACCTGCGCGGATCCCGCGGGGGGGCGTCGCCCCCCTAGACGGCGGCGCGCTGCATGCCGCCGTCCACGGCGAAGTTGGCGCCGGTGATCCAGCCGGCGTGGGGGGAGGAGAGGAACAGGCACAGCCCGGACACGTCCGCCGGGGTGCCGATGCGTCCCAGGGGCACCTTGGCCTCCTTGGCCTGCACGAGCAGGCGCCCGGCCTCCTCGATGGAGACGCCCTCGCGGCCGGCGAGCTGGGCCGCCTCCCGGTCCCAGCTCTCGGTCCAGATGGGGCCGGGGGAGATGGCGTTGACGTTGATCCCCTCCTTGGCCAGCTGCATGGCGAGGGACTTGGACAGGTTCACCATGGCGGCCTTGGTGGCGTTGTAGTGGGGCCAGACCCCGGTGGGCTGCTTGGCCCCCAGGGAGCCGATGAACAGGATGCGGCCCCGGTCGGAGGCGCGCAGGAGGGGCAGGGCGCTGCGGGACATCCGCACCGCCGTCATCACGTTCACCTCGAAGCTGCCGAGCCAGTCCGTGTCGGTGACGACCTCGAAGCCGGCGAACTCCACCACGGCCCCCACGTTGTTCACCAGGAAGTCGAGGCGCCCCACGCTCTCGGCGATCTGGGCGAAGAGGGCCTCGACCTCGCTCGGCTCGGTGAGGTCGGCGGCGATCCCGACGGCGTCGCCGCCGGCCTTGACGATCCGGTCCACGGTGCCCACCAGCCGGTTGGCGCGCCGGGCGGTGAGCACCACCCGGGCCCCCTCCTTGGCGTAGGCCTCGGCGATGGCCCGCCCGATCCCCTCGCTGGCGCCGGTCACCAGCGCCACCCGGTCCTTCAGATCCAGGTCCATATCGGTCTCCAGGCTCCCAGGTCGTCCGCCCCGGCGAAGCATAGACCATCCGCCCCCCGAGTTCCAGCGCGGCCGCTTCGGAGGCGGCCCGGCCGGGCCCGGCGCGGCGTTGTTCCACGTGGAACATCGAACATTCCACTTCGGCCGCCGCCGTGTGGTATCCTCCGCCCGGCGCACCGGACGCCGCCTCCGAGGGGGCGCCCCGGCGCCGGTTCCAGCCGCCTTTTCCCCCGCATCGGGAGGCCACCTTGGGGCACGTCATCTCCATCTCGAACCAGAAGGGGGGCGTCGGCAAGACCACCAGCGCCGTGAACCTGGGCGCCTCCCTGGCCGCCGCCGGCTACCGGGTCCTCCTCGTGGACATGGACCCCCAGGGCAACGCCACCAGCGGCGTGGGCGTCGATGCCCGCGCCCGGGCCCGGACCATGTACGACGTGCTGATGCAGCAGGCCGACTTGGGCGGCGTCGTGTGCCCCACCGAGATGAAACAGCTCTCTTTGGCCCCCTCGTCCGTGGACCTGGTAGGGGCCGAGGTGGAGCTGGTGACCGCGCCGAACCGGGAGGGACGCCTGAAGCGCGCCCTGCAGGCGGTGCGGGACGACTACGACTTCGTGCTGGTGGACTGCCCCCCGTCCCTGGGCCTCGTCACCCTCAACGCCCTGGCCGCGGCCGACGCCGTGCTGGTGCCGGTGCAGTGCGAGTACTACGCCCTGGAGGGGCTGGGGCAGCTGACCCGCACCGTGGACCTGGTGCGGCGCCAGATCAACCCGGCCCTGGAGCTCCTGGGGGTGCTGCTGACCATGGCCGACCGGCGCAACAACCTGAGCGAGCAGGTGAGCCAGGAGGTGCGCCGCCACTTCGGCGACAAGGTCTTCGCCGCCGTGGTGCCCCGCAACGTCACCCTGGCCGAGGCCCCCAGCCACGGCCGTCCCGTGCTGCTTTACAACATCGCCTCCCTGGGGGCCCAGGCCTACCTGGACCTCGCCCGCGAGGTAGTGGGCCGCACCCGCCGGCCCCAGCCCCAGTACGCATCCGTATGAGGCTCGCATGACGCCCCAGCCAGGAGATCCGCCCATGCACCGCCAGGCGCTCGGCAAGGGCCTCGAGGCCCTGCTCGGCTCCGTGGACCTCGCCACCGGGACCTTACGGGAGATTCCCATCGACGAGATCTCCCCCAACCCCTACCAGCCCCGCACCGTGTTCGACGCCGGGGACCTGGAGGCCCTGGCGGGCTCCATCCGGCGCCAGGGGGTCATCCAGCCCGTCACCGTGCGGCACCGGCCCGGGGGGACGGGCTACGAGCTGATCGCCGGGGAGCGCCGCTGGCGCGCCGCCCGCCTGGCGGGGCTGACCACCCTCCCGGCCCTGGTGCGCCGCAGCGACAACGTGGAAACCCTCGAGCTGGCCCTGGTGGAGAACCTCCAGCGCCGGGACCTGAGCCCGGTGGAGGCGGCCCAGGCCTACCAGCGGCTCATCAACGAGTTCCGCCTGACCCAGGAGGAGGTGGCCCGGCGGGTGGGCAAGGACCGCTCCAGCGTGGCCAACACCATCCGCCTGCTCAACCTGCCCATGGAGGTGCAGGACCACCTCCAGGCCGAGCGCATCACCCTGGGGCACGCCAAGGTGCTGCTGGGCACCGGGACCGCCGACCAGCAGACCCGGCTGGCGCGCCGGGTGATCCTCGAACGCCTGTCGGTGCGCCAGCTCGAGGAGGTGGTGGCCCGCGCCCGGCGGGTCCCCGCGGCCCCGGCGCCGCTCCCGCCGGAAGTGGCCGAGGCCCGGGACCGGCTGGCCCAGCGCCTGGGGGCCAAGGTGACGGTGCGGGAGGGCAAGCGCAGCGGCCGCATCGAGATCCGCTACGGTGGCCGCGAGGAGCGGGAGCGGCTGCTGGAGCTGCTGGCCGGCGCCTGACGCCGCCCCCCGGGGCCCGCACCGGAAGCCCCCCGACGAGGACGAGGTCGCGCCCATGCACATCCTGTACGCCACGGACGGCTCGGACGGCGCCCGCCTGGCGGGCGAGACCTTGGCGGCCCTGCCCCTGGGGGCCGACACCCGGGTGGAGGTGCTGCACGTGGTCACCCGCTACGTGCCCGCCGCCCCCGCCCTCCCCCACGGCATGCTGGACGCCCTGCGGGCCGACGAGGACGCCCGCGCCACCACCATCCTGGACGGGGCCCGGGCCCTGCTCGAGGACACCGGCTGGGCCGTGACGGCCCGCGCCGTGGACGGCCACCCCGCCCAGTGCATCACCGAGGCGGCCGCCCAGGGGGGGCACGACCTGATCGTCACCGGGGCCCTGGGGCTGTCGGGCTGGCTGCGCCTGGTGCTGGGCAGCAACTCCCTGGCGGTGGTGCGCCACGCCCCCTGCCCGGTGTGGGTGGTCAAGCGCCGCCCCAAGGCGACCCGCCTCGACGTGCTGATGGCCACCGACGGCTCCGACCACGCCCGCGCCGCGGTCCGCGCCCTGTGCCGCATCCCCCTGCCTCCGGACGCGGTGGTCCACCTGCTGCACGTGATCCCCTCGGTGAACGAGCAGCTGCGCCTGACCGGGAGCCCCCTGGACCCGCCCGTTCTGGAGCCCCTGTTCGAGCTGGGGCAGTACCTGCGCCAGCGCGGCGAGCACATCCTCAAGGAGGACGCCGACGCCCTGTCCGGGACCTTTGCCGAGGTGCGCCCGTTCCTGGAGGAGGGGGACGCCCGGCGCCGCATCCTGGACGCGGCCAAGGAGGTGGAGGCGGACCTGATCGTGATGGGCTCCCACGGCATGTCCGGGGTGAAGGAGTTCCTCCTGGGCAGCGTCTCCCACAAGGTGCTCAAGCACGCCCGGGCCTCGGTCCTGGTCGTGCCCCTGCCCGCCCCATGAGCGCGCCCCGGCGCCCGTTCCGGGCCCTGACGGTCGCCGGGTCGGACCCCTCGGGCGGCGCCGGCCTGCAGGCGGACGTCGCGGTGTTCGCCCGCCTGGGGGTCCACCCCATGGCGGTGCCCACGGCCCTGACGGTGCAGAACTCCGTGGGGGTGCTGGACTGGACCGCCTGCCCCGCCGAGGCGGTGGAGACCCAGATCCGCACCCTGCTGGGGGACATGCCGCCCCAGGCCGCCAAGACCGGCATGCTGGCCGACGCGTCCGTGGTGGAGGCCGTGGCGACGGCCCTGGAAGAGGGCCCGGACATTCCCCTGGTGGTGGACCCGGTGCTCGCGGCGAGCGGAGGCCGGATGCTGCTCTCCGAGGCGGGCGTCGAGGCCCTGGTGGCGCGCCTGCTGCCCCGGGCCGCCCTGATCACCCCCAACCGCTACGAGGCCGAGCGCCTGTGGGGCCACACCGTGAGCACCCCCGAGGAGGCCGGCCGCTGCGCCCTGGAGTTGCGGGAGCTGGGGCCGAAGGCGGTGCTTGTCACCGGCGGGCACCTGAAGGAGAAGGGGGTCATCGTGGACACCCTGGCGGACGACCGGGGGTTGACCACCTGGCGCCACCCCCGTCACCCCGGCCCCGCCCCCCACGGCACCGGATGCGCCCTGAGCGCCGCGATCACGGCCCATCTGGCCCAGGGGGTGCCCTTGCGGGAGAGCGTGCGGCGGGCCCTGTCGTACGTGGCGGCGGCGGTGCGCCTGGCGGCCAGCCCCGGGGAGGGACGCCCGTTCCTGGGGGACGGCACCGCCCCCGACATGGACCCGGTGGCCGGGGAGGTGGTGTGACGGCGGACAGGCTCTCCCGCCTGGCGGGGCGGGTGCTCATGGTGGGGTGGGACGGGCCCCCGGAGCGGGTGCTCAAGGCCCTGGAGGCCGGCCGCGCGCGGGGGGCGATCCTGTTTTCCCGCAACGTGGAGTCCGCCGAGCAGGTGAAGGCCCTCACCGCGTCGTTGCAGGCCGCCGGGGGCGGCGACGTGGCCATCGGCGTGGACCAGGAGGGGGGCCCGGTGGCGCGCCTGGAGCGGGCGGGCCTCCCGGCGGGCCCCGCGGCCCGGGAGATCGCCGCCGGGGGCGACCCGGAGGCGGCGTACCGCTGGGGCCTGGAGACGGGCCGGGCCCTGAAGGCCCTGGGCTTCACCGTGGACTTCGCCCCGGTGCTGGACGTGGACACCAACCCGGACAATCCGGTGATCGGCCGGCGCGCCTGGGGCGCCACCCCGGAGGCGGTGACCGCCTTCGCCGGGGCCGCCGCCCGGGGCCTGAAGGCCGCGGGTGTGCGTGCCTGCGGCAAGCACTTCCCCGGCCACGGCGACACGGCGCTGGACTCCCACAAGGCCCTGCCGGTGGTGGCCCACGACGCCGCCCGCCTGGAGGCGGTGGAGCTGGCCCCGTTCGCCGCCCTGACCGGGTCCCTGGACGCCATCATGACCGCCCACGTGGTCTATCCGGCCTGGGACCCCGAGCGGCCCGCCACCCTGTCCGCCTCCATCGTCACGGGGCTGCTCAAGGGGCGGCTGGGGTTCGCCGGGGCGGTGGTGTCGGACGACCTGGAGATGGCCGCCGTGGCGGACCGCTACGGCGTGGACGAGGCGGCGGTGCTGGCGGTGGCGGCGGGGGTGGACGTGCTGCTCGTGTGCCACACTCCGGAGCGGTGGGAGCGGGCCCACGAGGCCCTGGTGCGGGAGGCCGAGGCCAGCCCCGCCTTCCGGGCGCGCCTGGCGGACGCGGCGGCGCGGGCGGCCTCGTTGAGGCCCCTGTCTACTTGATCTGCAGGAGGGTCAGGCGGTTGGGCACCGGCTCGGCCACCACCTTCACGCCACCCCGGTACGCCTCCGGGCCCCGCATCTCGACGGCGTCCTCGGGGCAGATGTCCTTGCACATGTAGCAGCCGATGCACTTGGCCGGGTCCACCACGTGGAGGGCGTCCAGCTCCCCGGTGATGGCGTTGGTGGGGCACACGTCGCGGCACCAGGTGCAGCCGGTGCAGGGCTCGGCCAGGATGAAGCTCTTGGGGCGCACCCCGGAGAAGTCGAGGATCGTGTCGTCGGGGCACTTGGCGACGCACAGGCCGCAGTCGGTGCACTTGTCGTAGTCGATCTGGGCCAGGTAGGCCGTCACTGTGATCGCCTCGTAGGGGCACACCTTGACGCAGATGTCGCAGGCGATGCAGCCGACGGTGCAGACCTTCTTCACCTCCGAGCCCTTGTGGGTGGAGCTGCACAGGATCTGCACGTCGGAGCCGGTGGGGACCATCTGGATCAGGTCCTTGGGGCAGGCGGGGGCGCACAGGGTGCAGCCGGTGCACTTGTCGTCGATCACCACGGGGATCGCGTTGGCGTTCATGTACATGGCGTCGTAGGGGCAGGCCTCCACGCAGGAGCCCAGCCCCAGGCAGCCGAACACGCACGCCTTGCCGCCGCCGGAGACCAGCACGGCGGCGTTGCAGTCCCCCAGGCCCTGGTAGTTGAAGGAGCGGCGGGCCTCCTCCACGCCGCCGGTGCAGAACACCCGCGCCACCTGGGCCACCGCGGCCTCCGGCTCCACCCCCATGATGCGGGCCAGGGACAGCACGGTGCCCTCGCCCCCCACGGGGCAGGCGTTCACCTTGGCGCGGCCGTCGTTGATCGCCTCGGCGCAGGGGCGGCAGCCGGCGAAGCCGCAGGCGCCGCAGTTGATCCCCGGCAGGGCCTCGATCACCTCCTCGAGGCGGGCGTCCACCTCCACGGCGAAGCGGCGGGCGGCGAAGCCCAGCCCCACGCCGGCCACCGCGCCCATGCCCCCCAGGGTGAGGATCGCCGCGAGCACGCCGTCAGCCCCGCACGAGCCCCGAGAAGCCCATGAAGGCCAGGGACAGGATGCCCGCCGTCACCAGCACGATGGCGTTGCCCTGGAAGGCCCTGGGCACCCGCGCCAGGGCCAGGGACTCGCGCAGGCCCGCCAGCAGCACCAGGGCCAGGCCGAAGCCGGCCGAGGCCGCCACGGCGAAGGTGAGGGTCTGGAGGAAGCCGTAGGCCTTCTGCTGCACCAGCAGGGCCACCCCCAGGATCGCGCAGTTGGTGGTGATCAGGGGCAGGAAGATGCCCAGGGCCTGGTACAGCACCGGGCTGGTCTTCTGCACCACCATCTCCACCAGCTGCACCAGGGAGGCGATCACCAGGATGAACGTCACCGTGCGCAGGTAGTCCAGGCCGAAGGGGGTGAGCACCAGGCGCTGGACCAGCCACGTCACCAGGCTCGCCACGGTCATCACGAACATGACCGCCATGGACATGCCCACCGCCGACTCCATGCGTCGCGAGACCCCCAAAAAGGGGCAGATGCCCAGGAAGCGCGCCAGGACGAAGTTGTTCACCAGCATCGCGCTGACGGCGATCAGGGCAAGCTCCCCGGCCACGGCGCGCCTCAGGCCCCCATCCGGGCCTGGCCCCGGTTGATGGCGGCCAGCATCAGCCCCAGGGCGATGAAGGCCCCCGGGGGCAGCACGAACAGCAGGAACGGCGGATAGGCCCCCGGCAGGACGTGGGTCCCGAACACCGTGCCGAAGCCCAGCATCTCCCGCACCACCCCCAGGGCCAGCAGGGCCAGGGTGAACCCGACGCCCACCCCCAGGCCGTCGGCCAGGGCCCTCGGCAGGGGGCGCTTGGAGGCGAAGGCGTCGGCCCGCCCCAGGACGATGCAGTTGACCACGATGAGGGGGATGAACAGCCCCAGGGTCTTGTGCAGCTCGTGGGTGAAGGCGTTCATGGCCAGGTCCACCACGGTCACGAAGGCCGCGATGATGACGATGAAGGCGGGTATGCGGACGCTGGACGGGATCGCCCCCCGCACCAGGGAGACCGAGGCGTTGGAGGCCAGGATCACCGCCGCCGTGGCCAGCCCCATGGCCAGGCCCCCCACGGCCGTGGTGGTCACGGCCAGGGTGGGGCACAGGCCCAGCATCTGCTTGAAGACGCCGTTCTCCTTCCACAGACCGCGGGTGAAGTCGGCGGTCAGGTCGGCGGTGGTGAAGGCGGGACGGGCGGGGACGGCCCCGGGAGGGGCGGGAGCGGGCACCGCCGTGGGCTCGGCGGCCAGGGGGACGGGGCGGGACGGGGTTGTGGCCTCCATCGGACGGTTCAGGACTCCAGCTCCCCCTCACGGAGCGTTTCTACCCAATGTAAACGGCATCGCCGGGATGGACAAGCCCTCCCGGCGGCGCCCCACGGCGGCTTCCTATCGGCAGAAGTCGCGGCAGATCTCCAGGGCCCGCCGCACGGCGTCGGTGACGGCCCGGGGGGTGATCGTGGCGCCGGTGAACTGGTCGATGTCGCCGCCGTCCTTCTTCACCGCCCAGCGGGTGTTGGTGAGGCTGCGGCCCCGGAAGGCGGGCAGCCAGTCGGGGTCGCTGGTGATCCGATCCCCCAGGCCGGGGGTCTCGGCGTGGGCCAGGACGGCCACGCCGGTGAGGACCCCTCGGCGGTCCACCCCCACCATGAGGTCGATGGCCCCGGCGTAGCCGTCCGGGGCCGTGACCTTGAGGGCCGTGCCCACCCAGTCCTCGCCCTGACGGGCGAGATACAGGGTCACGGGGGAGCCGCCGTCGGGGGTCACCCGGCGGGTGTCCCGGTCGGGCTGGTTGGTGTGGGGGGGCAGGACCGAGTCGAGGGAGCGGACCACCTCCCGGCGCTGCTGCTCGGCGATGGGCCCCCGGGTGACCCGGTCGGTGACGGCCAGCACCACGGCCGCCGCCACGCACACCCCCATCAGGGCCAGGACCATGCGGTTCACCGGGCCGGTCCCCGGCTCGGCGGCCGGCCCGTGCCGTACAGGCGCGGCGCGGTGTAGCGGTCGATCAGGGGCACGGTGGCGTTCATCAGGAGGATGCCGAACGACACCGCCTCGGCGTAGCCGCCCCACATGCGGATGACGATGGTCAGCAGGCCGCAGCCCACGCCGAAGATCAGCTTGCCCCGGGTGGTCAGGGGCGAGGTGACCATGTCGGTGGCCATGAAGAAGGCCGCCAGCATGGCGCCGCCGGTGAGCAGGTGGAAGTGGGGCGGGGCGTAGCCGCCCGGGTCCGCCCACCACGCCACCGCGGCCACCGCGGCCATGGTGCCCAGCATGCCGGTGGGGATGTCCCAGGTGATGTGGCGCCGCCACAGCAGGAACAGGGCCCCCACCAGGATGGCGGCCGCCGAGGTCTCGCCGATGGAGCCGGGGATGGTGCCCCAGAAGGCCGCCGCCAGGTCCACGTGGGCCGCGTCCCCCAGCCCCAGGCCGCGGATCCGGGCCTCGTGCAGCATGCCCAGGGGGGTGGCGGTGGTGACGGCGTCTACCCCTAAGTCGCGGGGGCCGTAGAACGCCGTCATCTGGGCCGGGAAGGAGATCAGCAGGACCACCCGGCCCAGCAGGGCCGGGTTGAACGGGTTGTACCCCAGGCCGCCGAACACGTGCTTGCCCAGGCCGATGGCCGCCGCCGCCCCCACCAGGCAGAGCCACCACTCGGCCCGGGGGGGCATGGTCAGGGCCAGGAGCAGGCCCGTCACGGCGGCGCTCAGGTCGTTGACCGTGACCGGCACGCGCATCAGGCGCTGGCAGAGGACCTCCATGGCGACCGAGCCCGCCACGCACAGGGCGATCACCTTGAGCGCCGGCAGGCCGAACAGGTAGACGCCCACCGCCGTGGCCGGCAGCAGGGCCAGCAGCACGTCCCGCATGATGGAGGCGATGGTGACCGGGCGGCGGAGGTGGGGGGAGTAGGAGAGGGTGTAGCCCTCCGGCCCCGGGGCTCGAGGCGTGCCGCCCGGCGCCTGGGGTTTCGGCGCTTTCGGCGCCTTGGGGGGGACCACCGGAGCCTTCGCAGGGGCGGCCGGCGCCTCGGGGGTCGGGCCGGCGGCGTCGGAGCCGGGAGGGCCAGAGCCGGGGGGGCCGGGGGGACCGGTGGGGGTGGACGGAGTCACGGGCGGATCGGGCGGGTCGGCCGGTGGGGCGGTTCGCTCTAGTGATGGGCCTTCTGCTTGAGGGCGCGGACCTCGGTCTTGGCGAAGCGGATCATCTGCACCAGGGGGCGGAAGGAGGGGCAGACGTAGGAGCAGCAGCCGCACTCGATGCAGTCGAAGGGGTGGTACTCCTCCGAGGTGTCGAAGGCGCGCTGCTCGGCGCACACCGAGATCATGTTGGGCAGCAGCCCCACCGGGCACACCTCGATGCAGGCGCTGCAGCGGATGCAGGGGCGGATGTCGCCGGCGGGCACCGCCTCCGCCGGGATCACCAGGATGCCGGAGGTGCCCTTGACCACGGGGACGTTCAGGTCGTACTGGGCCACACCCATCATGGGGCCGCCGAACACCACCTTGCCCACCGCCCCCTTGGCCCCGCCGAAGTGCTCGATCAGCACCCGGGCGGGGGTCCCCAGGCGCACCCGGGCGTTGCCCGGGCGGGCCACCCCCTCGCCGGTCACGGTCACCACCCGGTCCACCAGGGGCCGGCCGTGGCGCACCGCGTCGGCCACGGCGGCGGCCGTGCCGACGTTGTGGACCACCACGCCGATGTCCACCGGCAGGCCCCCGGAGGGCACCTCGAGGCCCGTGAGGACGGCGATGAGCTGCTTCTCGCCCCCTTGGGGGTACTTGGTGGGCAGCACCCCGACGGTGACCCCGAGGGCCCCCTCCCCGCCCGCCGCCCCCGCCAGGGCCGCCTCCATGGCGGCGACGGCGTCGGGCTTGTTGTCCTCGATGCCCAGGAACACCCGCTCCACCCCCAGGACGCGGGCCAGCACCCGGACGCCCTCCGCCACCCGCTCCGGGGCCTCCAGCATGAGGCGGTGGTCGGCGGTGAGGTAGGGCTCGCACTCCACGCCGTTGACGATCAGGGTGTGGACCGGCTTGTCCTCCGGGGGCTTGAGCTTGACCGGAGTGGGGAACGTGGCGCCTCCCAGGCCCACGATGCCGGCCCGGGCCACCCGCTCGCGCAGGGCCTCCGGGTCCAGGGCCAGGGGGTCGGGCACGGCCTCCAGGGGCACCCAGCGGTCGGCGCCGTCGGAGGCGATCACCACGGCCCGCACGTCGCGCCCGCTGGGGTGGGGGAAGCGGCCGATGCCCTCCACGGTGCCCGACACGGTGGCGTGGACCGGGGCCGAGATGGGCCCCGGGGGGCGGCCGATGGGCTGGCCCGTGAGGACCTGGTCCCCCACCGCCACCACCGGCTCGCACGGCATGCCGATGTGCTGGAGCAGGGGCACCACCACCCGTTCCGGCAGGGGGGGCGTCTCGATGCCCCGGGCGGCGGTCAGCTCCTTGCGATAGGGGGGGTGGAGGCCGCCGAGGAAGGAGCGGAAGCGCCGGATCACGGGGCCGCCCCGGACCGCTCCGGTGGCCCGGCGGCGCTCACCGGGGCTCCCCCTTGATGAGGGTCTTGATCTCCTCCATGAAGGCGTTGACGTCCTTGAACTCGCGGTACACGGAGGCGAAGCGCACGTAGGCCACGGGATCGAGCTCCTGGAGGGCCTCCATCACCCGCTCGCCGATGAAGGTGGAGGACACCTCGGCGTCGGCCTGGTCCTGCACCGTCTGCTCGATGCGGTCGGCCACGGCCTCCAGGGTGGCGCGGGAGATGGGGCGCTTCTCGCAGGCGCGGGCGAGGCCCGTCAGCAGCTTGCGGCGGTCGAACGGCACCCGGCTGCCGTCCTTCTTGACCACCAGGGGACCGACGGCCTCGATGCGCTCGTAGGTGGTGAAGCGGCGGGCGCAGCGCAGGCACTCGCGCCGGCGCCGGATCTCGCGGGCCTCGCGGCCGGCGCGGGAGTCCACCACCTTGTCCTCGGGGAAGCCGCAGAAGGGGCACCTCATGGCAGCCGGCGCGTCTCCTCGTCCCGCGGGTTCTTAGGTGGGGCCGCCGCCCGCCGGCCGGGCCCCCTGGAACGGGGCGCCCTACGGCCCCGGGAAGCGGGCGCCCAGGGCCCGCGCCTCGGCCCGCACCCGGGCCCGGACCCCGGCGTCGCCGGGGGCCTTCAGCACCCGGTCGATGAGGCGGGCGATCTGCCGGCTCTCGGCCACCTTCATGCCGCGGGTGGTGATGATGGGGGTGCCGATCCGGATGCCGCTGGTGACCGCGGGCGGCCGGGTGTCGAACGGCACGCCGTTCTTGTTGACCGTGATGCCGGCGTCGTCGAGGGCCCGCTCGGCATCCCGGCCCGTGACCCCCTTGTCGGTGAGGTCCACCAGGAACAGGTGGTTGTCGGTGCCGCCGGAGACCACGTGGTAGCCCAGCCCCGAGAGGGTGTCGGCCATGGCGGCGGCGTTCTTGAGCACCTGGGCCTGGTAGGCGCGAAAAGCGCGCCCCTCGGCCTCCTTGAGGGCCACGGCCTTTGCCGCCACCACGTGCATGAGGGGGCCGCCCTGCATGCCGGGGAACACGGCCTTGTCGATGGCCCGGGCGAAGGCGGCGCGGGAGAGGATCATGCCGCCCCGGGGGCCCCGCAGGGTCTTGTGGGTGGTGGTGGTGGTGATGTCGATGTGGGGCGCGGGGCTGGGGTGCAGCCCGGCGGCGACGGGGCCCGCGATGTGGGCGATGTCGGCCATGGAGACGGCCCCCACCCGCACGGCGATGGCGCCGAAGCGCTCAAAATCCAGGATGCGGGAGTAGGCGCTGGCCCCGATGATCATGAGCTTGGGCTGGACCCGGCGGGCGATGGACTCCACCTCGTCGTAGTCGATGCGGCCGGACTCGCGGCTCACGCCGTAGCTGGCCGCCTTGTAGAGCTGGCCGGAGAAGCTCACCGGCGAGCCGTGGGTCAGGTGGCCGCCGTGGGCGAGGTCCATCCCCAGGATCGTGTCGCCGGGCTTGAGGACCGCCAGGTAGACCGCCATGTTGGCCTGGGAGCCGGAGTGGGGCTGGACGTTGGCGTGCTCCACGCCGAACAGGGCGCAGGCGCGCTCGATGGCCAGGCGCTCGCACACGTCCACGAACTCGCAGCCGCCGTAGTAGCGGCGCCCGGGGTAGCCTTCCGCGTACTTGTTGGTCAGGACCGAGCCCTGGGCCTGGAGCACCGCCCGGGAGGAGTAGTTCTCGCTGGCGATCAGGATGATCTGCGACTTCTCGCGCCGGCGCTCGGCGGCGATGGCGCGGTGGATCTCGGGGTCGGTGTCCTTCAGGCTCATGGGCACTCGGTCTCGGTCTCGATCCCGCGGATCTTGTCGATGCGGCGCTGGTGGCGCCCCCCCTCGAAGTCGGTGCGGAACCAGACCCGCACCGCCTCCAGGGCCACGGCCTGACCGGTGACGCGCTCGCCCAGGACGAGCACGTTGGCGTCGTTGTGCTCGCGGGACAGGCGCGCCGTGACCTCGTTGTGGCACAGGGCGGCCCGCACCCCGGGGAACTTGTTGGCGATGATGGACATGCCGATGCCGGTGCCGCAGATGAGGATGCCCCGCTCGGCCTCCCCGCTCGAGACGGCACGCCCCACCAGGATGCCGTAGTCCGGGTAGTCCACCGAGTCCTCGGAGAAGGTCCCCAGGTCCTTGATCTCGTAGCCCAGCTCGTCGTGGACCATGCGGACGACCTTGTCCTTGAGGGCCACGCCGGCGTGGTCCGAGGCGATCACGATCGGGTTTGTGGGTGACATCGGGCGAAAATCCCTACCCCGGCAGGGCGGACACGGTGTGGGGCATGGTAAGCGCTGGCGCCCGACCCGTCAAGGAACGGGCACCCCGGCGGGCCGTCAGCGCGCCGCGTGCCCCGGCCCCCCGCTGTCCCGCCAGGTGGCCCGCTGGCGCAGCCGGATGCGCGCCCAGCGCAGGAGCCCGGAGGCCGTGTAGCCGATGCCGATCAGGAACAGCACCAGGTGGGGCTCGGCCACCACGGCCACCAGGATCAACACCCCCGAGACCAGGTTGAGGAACGGGTGGGGCTCGCTGGAGGCGCCCCGGCCGTAGGGCACGGTGCTGACCAGCAGGAACGACAGGCCGAACATGAGGACCAGGGCCACGGCCGGCAGGTGGGTGCCGATCAGGCCGTACTTGGTCTCGAACAGCACCAGGGCGCAGAGCATGCCGCCGCCGCCGGGGCTCGGCAGCCCCGTGAACAGGGCCGCCTTGGTGCCGGGGTCCTCCTGGTGCACGTTGTAGCGCGCCAGGCGCAGGGCCACGCAGATGACGTAGAGGCAGGCCGCCACCCACCCCACCCGGCCGAACGGCTCCAGGGCCCAGGAGTAGATCATGAAGGCCGGGGCCAGGCCGAAGGAGATCAGGTCGGCCAGGGAGTCGTACTCCACCCCGAAGCGGCTGCCGCCCCCCATGGCCCGGGCCACCCGCCCGTCGAGCAGGTCGAACACCCCCGCGGCCACCACGGCGAAGGCGGCGTGCTCGAAGCGGCCGTGGTAGGCCGAGATCAGGCAGTAGAAACCGGCGATCAGGTTGCAGGTGGTCAGCAGGTTGGGGATCAGGTAGATCCCGCGGCGGCGGGCGGCCAGGTCGTTCATGGCAGCTTCCCCAGGACGGTTTCGCCGGCGGTGACCCGCTGGCCCTCGGTGACCCACAGCTCCGCCCCGGCCGGCAGGTGGACGTCCACCCGCGAGCCGAAGCGGATCAGGCCGAAGATGTCCCCGGCGGCGCCCTCCGCCCCCGGCCTCAGCCAGCAGACGATGCGCCGGGCCACCAGCCCGGCGATCTGCACGAAGCGCACGGCGTGGCCCTCCGGCGTGCGCACGGTGACGCCGTTGCGCTCGTTGTGCTCGCTGGCCTTGTCCAGGCTGGCGTTGATGAAGGCGCCGGGGACGTACTCCACCGCCTCCACCCGCCCGGTCACCGGCATGCGGTTGACGTGGACGTTGAAGACGTTCATGAAGATCCCCACCCGGGCCCCGCCCGCCTCCCCGTCCCATCCCGTGCCGACGTCGGGGGTGGCGTCCACCACCCGGCCGTCGGCCGGGGCCAGCACCAGCCCGTCGGCGGCGGGGATGATGCGCGGCGGGTTGCGGAAGAACCACACCACCCAGCCGGTGAGCAGCGCCAGCAGCAGGCCGACGAGGCCCCACCCCGCCCACAGGGCCAGCAGGCACGCGGCGCCCGCGATGGCGATGAAGGGGTAGCCCTCCCGGGCCACCCAGGCCCCTTCGGCGGTGGTGCGCGCCATGGTGGCGGGCCCGGAGGCCCCCTAGTTGCGGCTCCGGTCCACGATCTTGCCGCCGCCGATCCAGCTCATCATGGAGCGCAGGCGCTCGCCCACCTGCTCGATGCCGTGCTCGCGGGCGCGGCGCCGCAGGGCCGTGAACTGGGGCCGCCCGGCCTGGTTCTCCAGGATGAACTCTCGGGCGAAGGCGCCGGACTGGATCTCGCCCAGGATGCGGCGCATCTCGGCCTTGGTCTCGTCGGTGACGATGCGGGGCCCGCGGGTCATGTCGCCGTACTCGGCGGTGTTCGAGATCGAGTAGCGCATGTTGGCGATGCCGCCCTCGTAGATCAGGTCCACGATGAGCTTCACCTCGTGCAGGCACTCGAAGTAGGCCATCTCCGGGGCGTAGCCCGCCTCGACCAGGGTCTCGAAGCCGGCCTGGATCAGGGCCGTCAGGCCGCCGCACAGGACCACCTGCTCGCCGAACAGGTCGGTCTCGCACTCCTCCCGGAAGGTGGTCTCGATGATGCCGGCGCGGCCCGCGCCGATGGCCGAGGCGTAGGCCAGGGCGGTGTCCTTGGCGTGGCCGCTCCGGTCCTGGTGCACGGCGATCAGGGCCGGCACGCCGCCGCCGCCCGAGTAGGTGTGGCGCACCAGGTGGCCGGGGCCCTTGGGGGCGACCATGATCACGTCCAGGTCGGCGCGGGGCACGATCTGGGCGAAGTGGACCGAGAAACCGTGGGCCACCGCCAGGGTGGCGCCCTGCTTGAGGTTGGGCTCCACCTGGGTGCGGTACAGCTCGGCGTGGTGCTCGTCGGGCACCAGAATCATCACCAGGTCCGCCCCGGCCACCGCCTCGGCCACCTCGGCGACGGCGAGGCCGGCGGTCTCGGCCTTCTTCCACGCCTCCGAGCCGCGGCGCAGGCCGACGGACACGTTCACGCCGGAGTCCTTCAGGTTGCCGGCGTGGGCGTGGCCCTGGGAGCCGTAGCCGATGACGGCCACCTGCTTGCCGGTGATGAAGGAGCGCTCGGCGTCCTTGTCGTAGTAAACGTTCATCTGTCCTCCTCCCGCACACGCATCGGGGCGGACGGCCTGGCGGCCCGCCGCACTACTTGGTCTCCCGCGCCACGGCGATCTTGCCCGTGCGCACCAGCTCCTTGATCCCCAAGGGGCGCAGCAGGTTGATCATGGCGTCGAGCTTGCCGGAATCGCCGGTGACCTCCACCGTATAGCTGTTCGGCGACGAGTCCACCACCCGGGCCCGGAAGATGTCCACCACGCGCAGGGCCTCGGCCCGGTCCTCGGCGCGGGTGTGGATCTTGACCAGGGCCGTCTCCCGGTGGACGTAGTCGCCCCCCATGGTGGTGTCCACCACCTTGATCACGTCGATCAGCTTGTTGAGCTGCTTGGTGATCTGCTCGACGATCCCGTCGTCCCCGTGGGTGACGATGGTCATCGAGGAGACGCTGGGGTCCGTGGTGGGGGCCACGGTCAGCGAGTCGATGTTGAAGCCGCGGGCCGAGAACAGGCCGGCGATCCGGGACAGGGCCCCGGCCCGGTTCTCCACCTTGAGGGACAGGATGTGGACCATCGGACCGCCCCCTTCAGCTCGGGCTCGCGGCCCGGCCCCGGTCGCGGGGGGCCTTGGACGGCTCGGCGGGGGCCTTGTCGGGGTCCGAGAAGACCATCTGGTGGTTGGCGCCGCCGGCCGGGACCATGGGGTAGACGTTCTCCATGGGGTCCACCTCGAAGGCCATGACGACCGGCTTCTTGACGCCGAAGCCCTCCAGCAGCACCCCCTCCACCTCGGACGGCTTGGTGGCCCTGAGCCCCACGGCGCCGTAAGCCTCGGCCAGCTTGACGAAGTCGGGGCTGGAGCCCAAGTGGCTCTGGGAGTAGCGCTCGCCGTAGAACAGCTGCTGCCACTGGCGGACCATGCCCAGGTAGTGGTTGTTGAGGATGACCACCTTGACCGGCAGGTCCTGGGTGACGGCGGTGGCCAGCTCCTGGATGTTCATCTGGATGCTGCCGTCGCCAGTGATGGCAACCACCAGCCGCTCGGGGTGGGCCACCTGGGCCCCCAGGGCCGCCGGAAAGCCGTAGCCCATGGTGCCGAGCCCGCCGGAGGTGAGGAAGTCGCGCCCCGAGCCGAACTTGTAGTACTGGGCCGTCCACATCTGGTGCTGGCCCACGTCGGTGGCGACGATGGCGTCGCCGCCGGACAGCTCGTAGACCTTGTCGATGACGAACTGGGGCTTGATGACCGTGTCGCCCTGGCTGTAGGCGAGGGGGTGCTCGGCCTCCAGGTCGGCGATGCGCCCCTCCCACCGGGCCCGCTCGTCGGGGTCGTAGAGGGGGGTCTCGGAGGCCTCCAGGACGGAGACCAGGTCCGCCAGCACGTGCTTGACGTCGCCCACGATGGGGATGTCCACCCCGATGTTCTTGCGGATCGAGGTGGGGTCGATGTCCACGTGGATGATCTTGGCGTTCGGCACGAACTCGTCCACCTTGCCCGTGACCCGGTCGTCGAAGCGGGCCCCCACGGCGATCACCAGGTCGGACTCGTGCATGGCCATGTTGGCCCGGTAGGTGCCGTGCATGCCCAGCATGCCCAGGAACGACGGGTGGGTGCCGGGGAAACCCCCGAGGCCCATCAGGGTGTTGGTGACCGGGCAGCGGGTCAGCTCCGCCAGCTGCAGCAGCTCGGCCGAGCCCCCGGAGGAGACCACGCCGCCGCCGGTGTAGAGCACCGGCCGCTTGGCGCGCTTGATGGCCTCGGCCGCCTTCTTGACCTGGCCCCGGTTGCCCTTGATGGTGGGGTTGTAGGAGCGCAGGTAGACGGTCTCGGGGTAGGCGAAGTCGGCCTTGGCGAACGTGACGTCCTTGGGCAGGTCGATCAGCACCGGGCCGGGGCGGCCGGAGGCGGCCAGGTGGTAGGCCTCCTTGATGGTGCGCGCCAGGTCCTCCACCCGCTTGACCAGGAAGTTGTACTTGGTGCAGGAGATCGTGGTGCCGATGATGTCGGCTTCCTGAAAGGCGTCGTTGCCGATCAGCTGGGTGGGCACCTGGCCGGTGAAGACCACCACGGGCACCGAGTCCATCAGGGCGTCCCACAGCCCCGTCACCGTGTTGGTGGCGCCGGGGCCGGAGGTGACCAGGGCCGTGCCGACGCGGCCGGTGGAGCGGGCGTAGCCCTCGGCCATGTGCATGGCCCCCTGCTCGTGGCGGCACAGCACGTGGCGGATGGCGGTCTGGTTGTAAAGGTAGTCGTAGAGCCCCAGGACCACGCCCCCGGGGTAACCGAAGACGGTGTCCACCCCCTCGGCCTTGAGGCTCTCGATCAGGATTTCCGATCCGGTCAGTTTCATGGCAGACCCACCCTGGAATCTGGCGGGGCTATCGACAGCCCCCGGGCCGTTTCCAGGCGCCGGAACCCGCGGTGGCAAAGGCCCGGCGCCTGCACGCTAACACAGGGCTCGGGACCGGTCAACGAAGCCCGATTCAGGCCTCGGCGCCGGCCTCCTCCGGTACCACGGATACCTTCAGCCGGGCCGTCACGCCGTGGCCCAGGTCCACCTTCAGGGTCTCCTCCCCGACCGCCTTCAAGGGGCCCGCCAGGTCCACCAGCTGGCGGCGGTCCACCGGGATGCCCTGCTCGGTCAGGGCGTCGGCGATGGCCTTGGCCGTGACCGAGCCGAACAGGCGGCCGTCCTCGCCCACCTTCACCGGGAAGGTCAGGACGGTCTCGTCCACGCGGGCCGCCAGGCCCTTGAGCTCCTCGCGGCGCTTGTCGATGCGCCCGGAGATCAGGCGCCGCTCGTGCTCGACCTCGGCCACGTTGCGGGCCGTGGCGGGAATCACCAGGCCGCGGGGGATCAGGTAGTTGCGGGCGTAGCCCGCCGCCACCTCCTTGATATCGCCCAGGTGGCCCAGGCTGGCCACGTCTTCCTTGAGGATCACTCGCATCGTCCGACACGCTCCCGGCGCTGGAAAAGAGACCCATGATAGGCGGTCGGGGGCCGCGCGGTCAACGACCGCCCCGGGGGCCGCCCGCTCCGGTCCCCCCCTTCGGCTCCCTGTGAGGCCCCCCTCCCTGGGGACGGCCGGCCCCGGCCGGCCCCTCTTCCCGAACCGGGTATATAGACAAGAACCGTCGTAGGGGAAAGGGGCTGTGGGCGCGGTGGAGCAACCGGAAAAATCCTTGTTGCGCATGGGGATGTGAGGTGGAAGAGGCTGGGGAGGAAGGCCCCCCGGCCGTCCCCAGGCGGACCCGGGGCGCAGGGCCTGCGAGCCTTGAACCGGACCCCGGTTTTGGAGTAGATTCTCTCCCCACGCCGTCCCCCCCGAACCCGGGGTGTGGATCGCTCCTCCGGGGAAATGTGGATAACGCGATGGGGATGGACGTTTTCCAGTGAAAACAACCGACTCGACACATTTCCTTGCGGCGTCGGGATCTTGGCGATGGGGTCGGAACCGGCTGCCGTCACGGGGGATTCCGGGTTGTCCACAGGTGTGGGCAAGGGTGTGTGGAACCGGCGCGCCATGCCGCTGAAGGGCGCCGATGAGATCTGGCGCGAGAGCCTGGCGCTCATCCGCAAGCGGGTCAACGCCCAGGCCTACCACACCTGGTTCAGCTCGGTGGCCCTGCGGGAGGTGGACGGCACGGTGCTGACCGTGGCGGTGCCCAACACCTTCTTCGTCGAGATGATGAACGAGCCGTACTCGTCGTTGATCCTGGAGACGGTCGGCGCGGTCGCGGCGCGACCCTTCGAGCGGGTCGAGTACGTGGTCTCCGAGGACCTTCCGGCCCCCGCCGAGGCCACCGCCGCCGCCGAGGCGCGGCCCGCCGCGGGGGCGGGCGCGGGGCCGGCCGGCACCCCCCGGGGCGCGGGCGGCCGCATGGGGGCCTCAGGACGGGCCTGGGGCGCGGCGGAGTTCCTCAACCCCAAGTACACCTTCGACAGCTTCGTGGTGGGGGCCAGCAACCAGTTCGCCCACGCCGCCGCCCGGGCCGTGGCGGAGAACCCGGCCAAGGCCTACAACCCCCTGTTCATCTACGGCGACGTGGGGCTGGGCAAGACCCACCTGCTGCACGCCATCGGCAGCCACATCCGCGCCGCCGTGCCGGGGGCCCGCATCTGCTACGTGTCCTCGGAGCAGTTCACCAACGAGGTGATCAACTCCATCCGCTACGACCGCATGGCCGATTTCCGGGCCCGCTACCGCAACTGCGACGTCCTGATCATCGACGACATCCAGTTCATCTCGGGCAAGGACCGGACCCAGGAGGAGTTCTTCCACACCTTCAACACCCTCTACGACGCCCGCCGCCAGATCGTGCTCTCCTCCGACCGCTTCCCCAAGGAGATGCCGGACATGGAGGAGCGGCTCCGGTCCCGCTTCGAGTGGGGCCTGATCGCCGACATCCAGCCCCCCGACCTGGAGACCAAGATCGCCATCCTGGAGAAGAAGGCGGAGATGGAGGGCATCCGCCTGCCGGCGGACGTGTCCATGCTGCTGGCCACCCACATCCAGTCCAACGTGCGGGAGCTGGAGGGGGCCCTGATCCGCCTGGGGGCCTATGCCTCCCTCACCGGGCACGCCATCACCGAGGGCCTGGCCCGGCAGAACCTGCGCGACCTGATCCGGGAGACCCAGCGGGTGATCTCGGTGGAGGTGATCCAGCAGCAGGTCTCCAAGGTCTACTACGTGCGGGTGTCGGACCTGAAGGCCAAGAAGCGCACCAAGGAGCTCGTGCTGCCCCGCCAGGTGGCCATGTACCTGGCCCGGCAGCTGACCGAGCTGTCGTACCCGGACATCGGCCGTGCCTTCGGCGGGCGCGACCACACAACGGTGATGCACGCCTGCCGCCAGGTGGACAAGCTCATGGAGCAGGACGGGGGGGCCCTCAAGGCCAACGTGGAGCAGCTCACCCGCGCACTGAAGGAGGGGACGTGACGGCGCAACCCGAGAGGAATCCGACGATGAAGATCCGGATGGAACGGGCGGAGCTGCTGGCGGGGCTCACGCGGGTGCAAGGCGTGGTCGAGCGCCGCAACACCGTGCCGATCCTGTCGAACATCCTGCTGGAGGCCGACGACGCCGGCATCCACATCTACGCCACCGACCTGGAGCTGGGCCTCAGGGGCAGCTACCGGGGCGAGGTGATGCGCCCCGGCGGGGTGACCGTCTCGGCCCGCAAGCTGTTCGAGATCTGCCGGGAGCTGGAGGAGGCCCCCGTGGAGCTGGCCGAGGAGGACCAGTGGGTCACCCTCACCTCGGGCCGCTCCCGCTTCCGGGTGGCCAGCCTGCCGGTGGCCGACTTCCCGCCCGTACCCGAGGCCGAGGGGGAGTGGGCCGTGCCGGTGGAGCGGGACGTGTTCGCCACCATGATCCGCAAGACCTTCTTCGCCGTGGGCGACCTGGACACCCGCTACGTCCTCAACGGCGTGCTCATGACCGCCCAGGCCGAGAAGGGCGGCGCCGAGGTGCCGTTCCGCATGGTGGCCACCAACGGCCACCGCCTGGCCATGATCGAGCGCCCGGTCACCCCGGACGCCCCCCTGGACGTGAACGCCATCGTGCCCCGCAAGGCCCTGCTGGAGATGAAGAAGCTCCTCGACGAGGACGAGGGCCCCATCTCCCTGTCCTTCACCGACAAGCGGGTGATCTTCAAGAAGGAGGGGCTCACCCTGGTCTCCCAGCTGGTGGACGGCACCTTCCCCAGCTACGAGAAGGTGATCCCCCGGGAGGCCGGCACCTCCGTGACCCTGCCCAAGGAGGCCGCGGCGGCGGCCTTCCGCCGGGTGAGCCTGTTGTGCCAGGAGAAGACCTGGGCCGTGCGCTTCACCCTCACCCCGGGCACCCTCTCGTTGGCCGCCAACAACCCGGACATCGGCGAGGCGACCGAGGAGCTGCCCGTGGAGTATGATGGGGAGAAGTTCTCGTCGGGCTTCAACGCCCGGTACTTCATCGACGTCCTGCAGAACGTGGACGGCGACGAGGTCCGGCTGGAGACGGCGGACCCCTTGAGCCCGTGCGTGCTGAAGGACACCGGCGACGCGGGCTACCTCGCACTCGTCATGCCCATGCGCCTGTGAGCCCCCGCCGGCCCCCCGGCGGCCCGCCCCCCGGATCCCCGAACCCGGCCGGTACCCCCGAAGGAATCGACACGTCCATGACCCAGTCCACCGCCCAACCCGACACCTACGGCGCCGAACAGATCAAGGTCCTCGAGGGCCTGGAGGCGGTCCGCAAGCGGCCGGCCATGTACATCGGCTCCACCAGCCTGGACGGGGTCCACCACCTGGTCTACGAGGTGGTCGACAACTCGGTGGACGAGGCCATGGCGGGGTTCGGCGACGAGATCGTCATCACCCTCCACATCGACAACAGCGTCACCGTGGGCGACAACGGCCGCGGCATCCCCACCGACATGCACCCCACCGAGGGCAAGTCCGCCGCCGAGGTGGTGCTGACCACCCTGCACGCCGGGGGCAAGTTCGAGAACGACGCCTACAAGATCTCCGGCGGCCTGCACGGGGTGGGCGTGTCGGTGGTCAACGCCCTGTCGGAGTGGCTGGAGGTGGAGATCCGCCAGAAGGGCAAGGTCTTCCAGCAGAAATACCACCGCGGCGACCCCGCGGGAGATTTGGCCCCCGTGGGGCGCACCACCCGCACCGGCACCACGATCACCTACCGCCCCGACCCGGAGATCTTCCCGGAGCTCGACCACTCCTTCGACGTGCTCGCCCGCCGCATGCGGGAGCTGGCCTTCCTCAACAAGGGCCTGACGATCCGCATCAACGACGAGCGCACCGAGCAGTCGGAGGCGTTCTGCTACGACGGCGGCATCGTCTCGTTCGTGGAGCACCTCAACGAGAACAAGAAGCCCATCAGCGTCCCGGCGTACGTGGAGAAGACCCGCGACAAGGCCGCCATCGAGATCGCCTTCCAGTTCAACGACGGCTACGCCGAGAACATCTTCTCCTTCGCCAACAACATCAACACCCGGGAGGGGGGCACCCACCTGGCCGGCTTCAAGGCCGCCCTCACCCGCAGCGTGAACGCCTACGCCACCGCCAACAACCTGCTCAAGGGGGTCAAGGAGTCCATCTCCGGCGACGACATCCGCGAGGGACTCACGGCGGTGGTGAGCGTCAAGGTCCCCCAGCCCCAGTTCGAGGGCCAGACCAAGACCAAGCTGGGCAACAGCGAGGTGAAGGGCTACGTGGAGAGCGTGGTCAACGAGTTCCTCTCGGTCTACTTCGAGGAGAACCCGGCCGTCGCCCGCCGCATCGTGGACAAGGCGGTCAACGCCGCCCGGGCCCGGGAGGCGGCGCGCAAGGCCAAGGAGCTGATCCGCCGCAAGAGCGCCCTGGAGAGCAGCAGCCTGCCCGGCAAGCTGGCCGACTGCGCCGAGAAGGACCCGGAGCACTCCGAGATCTACCTGGTGGAGGGCGACTCCGCCGGCGGCTCCGCCAAGCAGGGGCGCGACCGCCGCAACCAGGCCATCCTGCCCCTCAAGGGCAAGATCCTCAACGTGGAGAAGGCCCGCTTCGACAAGATGATCTCCTCCGAGGAGATCCGCTGCCTGATCACCGCCCTGGGGACCGGGGTGGGGGACGACTTCGCCGTCGAGAAGGCCCGCTACCACCGGATCATCATCATGACCGACGCGGACGTGGACGGCGCCCACATCCGCACCCTGCTGCTCACCTTCTTCTACCGCCAGATGCCCCAGCTGATCGAGCGGGGCTACGTCTACATCGCCCAGCCGCCCCTGTTCAAGGTGAAGAAGGGCGCCAAGGAGTCGTACCTGAAGGACGAGAAGGCCTTCGCCGACCACCTCCAGCAGCTCATCGTCTCGGAGGTGGATCTGGACATGGCCCGCACCGGGGCCGCCTCCGGGGCCCGGCTCAAGGCCGTGCTCGAGAAGCTGCGCCACTACGAGGACCTGATCGCCCATTGGGAGCGGCGCGGCATCCACGAGGCCGTGATGCGGGCCATGACCCACAAGGTGGAGCTCAACCGCGCCGTGCTGCGCGACGAGGAGCGCCTCACGGCGCTGCTGGCCAAGGTCCAGGCCCACCTGGACGGCCACTTCGCCGACCTCCAGGCGCGGGTGGCCTTCGTGCCCGACGCCGAGCACGACTCCCACCGCATCGTGGTGTCCTTCGAGAAGGACGGGGTGCCCCGCCGTGTGGAGCTGGGGGAGGGGGAGGTGGGCTCCGCCGAGTTCCGCCAGACCAAGGCCGCCGACCCCGGCAAGGCCGGCGTGGCCGGGCCCCCCTACCGCCTGACCTTCAAGGGCGAGGCCCACGAGTTCGCCACCACCCGGGAGGTGTTCGAGTTCATCCTGGAGGCGGCCAAGAAGGGCCTGTCCATCCAGCGCTACAAGGGGCTCGGGGAGATGAACCCGGAGCAGCTGTGGGAGACCACCATGGACCCCGAGACCCGCTCCCTGCTCCAGGTGGACATCGGCGACATGGTCAAGGCCGACGACATCTTCACCGTCCTCATGGGCGACCAGGTGGAGCCGCGGCGGGCGTTCATCGAGCGCTACGCCAAGGAAGTCCGCAACCTGGACGTCTAGCCCCCGTCCGCTCAAAGCCCCCCCCCCGGAGCCCCGCGTTTAAGGACCGCCGATGACCTTCGAGAGCCGGATCCCCACCAACATCGTCGACGAGATGCGCAGCTCGTACATCGATTACGCCATGAGCGTGATCGTGGGGCGGGCCCTGCCGGACGTGCGCGACGGCCTCAAGCCGGTGCACCGGCGCGTCCTGTACGCCATGCAGGACCTGGGGGTGGGCTGGAACCGGCCGTACAAGAAGAGCGCCCGCATCGTCGGCGACGTGATCGGCAAGTACCACCCCCACGGCGACGCCGCCGTGTACGACACGATCGTGCGCCTGGTGCAGGACTTCTCCATGCGCTACCCCCTGGTGGACGGCCAGGGGAACTTCGGCTCCATCGACGGCGACTCGGCCGCGGCCATGCGCTACACCGAGGTGCGCATGCAGCGCATCACCGAGGAGCTGCTGGCCGACCTGGACAAGGAGACGGTCGACTTCGTCCCCAACTACGACGGCTCCATGGAGGAGCCCCAGGTGCTGCCGGCCAAGCTGCCCAACCTGCTGGTCAACGGCTCGTCGGGCATCGCCGTGGGCATGGCGACCAACATCCCGCCCCACAACCTGAAGCAGGTCGTGGGGGCCCTGAGCCACCTGATCGACAACCCGGCGGCGGGGGTGGACGACCTGATGGCCCACATCACCGGGCCCGACTTCCCCACCGGGGGCTTCATCTACGGCACCCAGGGCATCCACAGCGCCTACCACACCGGGCGCGGCATCGTGCAGATGCGCGCCAAGGTGCAGGTGGAGGTCAACGCCAAGACCGACCGGGAGAGCGTGATCGTCACCGAGCTGCCCTACCAGGTGAACAAGGCCCGCCTGATCGAGAAGATCGCCGACCTGGTGGGGGACAAGAAGCTGGAGGGCATCTCGGACCTGCGGGACGAGTCGGACCGGGACGGCATGCGGATCGTGGTGGAGCTCAAGCGGGGCGAGATCCCCCAGGTGATCATCAACAAGCTCTACAAGTTCACCGACATGCAGACCAGCTTCGGGGTGAACATGGTGGCCCTGGTGGACGGCCAGCCGGTGCTGCTGAACCTGAAGGCGGCCCTGGCGCACTTTCTGGACCACCGCCGCGAGGTGGTGATCCGCCGCACCCGCTTCGACCTGCGCAAGGCGGAGGAGCGGGCCCACATCCTGGAGGGCCTGAAGGTCGCCCTGGACCACCTGGACGCGGTGATCGCCCTGATCCGGGGCTCCGAGTCCCCCGACACGGCGCGGGAAGGCCTGATGAGCGAGTTCGGCCTGACCCAGCCCCAGGCCCAGGCCATCCTGGACATGCGCCTGCAGCGCCTGACGGGCCTGGAGCGCCAGAAGCTGCTCGACGAGCTGGCCGAGCTCACCGAGCGCATCGCCTACCTGCAGCGGGTGCTGGGCAGCAGCGAGCTGCTCATGGGCATCATCCGCGACGAGCTGACCGCCCTGGCGGACCGCTACGGCGACGAGCGCCGCACCGAGATCGTGCCCGACACCGGCGAGATCTCCATCGAGGACATGATCAAGCAGGAGGAGATGGTCATCACCGTCTCCCACTCCGGCTACATCAAGCGCGTGGCGGTCTCCACCTACCGCTCCCAGCGCCGCGGCGGCAAGGGCAAGGTGGCCATGGGCACCAAGGAGGAGGACTTCGTCGCCCTCCTGTTCGTGGCCAACACCCACGACTACCTGATGTTCTTCACCGACCGGGGACGGGTCCACTGGCTCAAGGTCTGGGAGGTGCCCGAGATGGGCCGCACCGCCCGGGGCAAGGCGATCGTGAACCTGCTGCTCCTGGAGGAGGGGGAGCGGGTCACCTCCATCCTGCCGGTGCACGCCTTCCGGGAGGACCGCTTCGTGGTCATGGCCACCGAGCGGGGGGTGATCAAGAAGACCGTCCTGTCGGCCTACGGCAACCCCCGCGCCGGCGGCATCATCGCCATCCACCTGGACGCGGGCGACCGGCTGATCTCGGTGCGCATCACCGACGGCAACCAGAAGATCCTGATGGCCACCCGCAAGGGGCTGTCGATCCAGTTCCCCGAGGACGACGTGCGCCCCATGGGGCGCGCCACCCGGGGCGTGCGGGGCGTGGCCCTGGGCGCCAAGGACCGGGTGATCGCCATGGTGGTGGTGGGGGACGACTCGAGCATCCTGTCCGTCACCGAGAACGGCTACGGCAAGCGCACCGACCTGGCCGAGTTCCGGGTCCAGGGCCGGGGCGGCAAGGGGATCATCGCCATCAAGACCGGCGACCGCAACGGCGACTGCGTCGGCGTGCTGCCCATCGGGATGGACGACCAGGTGATGATGGTGGCCGCCAGCGGCAAGATCATCCGCCTGAACGTCAACGACATCCGCTCCATCGGCCGCAACACCCAGGGGGTGCGCCTGATCCACCTGGATGAGACGGACCGGGTGGTGGGCCTGGCGCCCCTGGCGGAGAAGGTGGAGGAGGGGGACGAGGACGGCCAGTCCGAGCTGTTCGAGGTGGCCCGCCCGGAGGGGGTGGAGGACCCGGACCCTGAGGACGCCGCCGAGGATGCCCCGGAAGACGCCCCGGAGGACGCGCCGGACGGCGGGGACGAGGGATGAGCGAGGCGGCCCCCCTGCTGGTGCCCCGGGGCGGCGGCAGCCTGCGGGAGGCGGTGGCGGCCCTGCCGGGCTTCGCCGGCCTGGCCCCCGTGCTGCGCACCCTGCTGACCACCGACGGCACCGTCACCGAGGCCCTGGCCGCGTTCTACGGCGAGGACGTGGGGGTGGAGGTCCTCTCCCAGGGCTACCGGGCCTACGAGGGGCGCCTGAACCGGGAGCTGGAGGCGGCGGTGGGCACCCGCATGCTGGAGCGCACCATCGTCCTGGTGGGGGCCGCGAGCGGACGCCGCTATGCCGCCGCCCGCTCGCGCATCGTGCCGGTCCTCCTGCCGCCGGGCCTGCAGGAGGGGCTGCTGGCCGAGCGGGAGCCCTTGGGGAAGCTGATGCTGGCCCACCGACTGGAGACCTTCCGCGAGATCGTCGCCGTGGGCCGCTGCCCGGCGGGCGAGGCTCCGCTCCTGGGGATGAGCTGCGCCGACGCCCTCGGTCTGGGGGCCGGGGACGGCGTGGTGTGGCGCACCTACCGGGTGGTCAGCGGCGGGCGCCCGGTGATGTCGGTCACCGAGTTCTTCCCGGAGTGCTTCCCGGAGATTCGGCCGGAGACCCCGGGGTGAGACGCCCCCCGCGGGGGTGGACCGGGGCCCTGGCGGGCCTCGCCGGACTGGGGTGCCTGGCCTGGCTGGCGGCCGGGGCGTGGACCCTCACGGCCCAGGACGCCGAGGCCCCCGCCGACCCGGCGGCCCGCATCGCCAAGCTGGAGGCCCGCGCCAAGGCCACGCCCCGGCCCGACCTCTACTTCGAGCTGGCCCGCCTGCGCCTGGCCCAGGGCGACGACGTGACCGCCTTGCACGACCTGGCCCGGGCCGCGCGCTTGGCGCCCCAGGGCGACTACGTGCAGACCTACTTTCTGACCGTCCTCGATCACGAGCGCTACCGGGGCCGAATCGAGCTGCTGGAGTCCCTCGCCAAGGAGCTGCCCGACTACCCGCCCCTGCTGGAGCGCCTGGGGCTCCTCTACCAGGGCAAGGGCCGGGATGCCGAGGCCGAGAAGGCCCTCAAGACCTGGGTGCGGGTGCGCCCCGACGACCCGGGGGCCCACGCCGGCCTGGCGGAGTTCTACCGCGCCGTGGACCGGCCCAAGGACGCCATCCCCCGGCTGGAGAAGGTGCGCGGGCTGTCGGGGGAGAACACCTACGCCCTAAGGCGCCTGGGGGTCCTCTACCGGGAGACCGGCGACCTGGACGCCTCCGCCGCCCGCCTGGAGAAGGCCATCGCCGAGGCCGAGGGCGTGCGGTCCGCCGCCGCCGGCACCGTCAAGGGCCTGAAGCCCG
>Ga0210124_1000140_pt1 | contig 41326 bp, 39 predicted proteins | sample Muzzi_PWC_D2_FD_185554 | JGI IMG/M metagenome (GOLD analysis project Ga0210124, IMG submission 185554) | Wetland microbial communities from San Francisco Bay, California, USA, that impact long-term carbon sequestration - Muzzi_PWC_D2 (SPAdes) | ecosystem: Environmental > Aquatic > Marine >...
GGCTGGCGGGAGTGGCTCGCCTTTCCCGACCTGGGTATCGCCCACATCAAGGCGAAGATCGACACCGGCGCCCGCACCTCGGCCCTGCACGCCTTCTTCGTCGAGCCGTACCGCGAGGGCGGTGCGCGGATGGTGCGGTTCGGCGTCCACCCCTTGCAGCGCAGGGACGACGTGGCGCGTGAGTGCCGCGCCGCGATGGTCGACTACCGCTGGGTGAGCGACTCCGGTGGCCACCGCGAGCAGCGCTACGTCATCCTCACCACCCTTGTCCTCGGTGCCCTTTCCTGGCCGGTCGAGCTGACCCTCACCAACCGTGACGACATGCGGTTTCGCATCTTGCTCGGCCGTACTGCCATGCGTGGACGGTTGCTCGTCGATCCGGCCGCCTCCTACCTTGTGGGTCACCGGCCGCGGCGCACATCGAAAGGAAGTCCTCCATGAGAATCGCCGTGCTCTCTCGCAACCGCAAGCTCTACTCGACCCGCCGTTTGGTGGAGGCGGCGGAGCAGCGTGGCCACGAGGTGCAGGTGCTCAACACCCTGAAGTGCTACATGAACATCGCCTCCCTGCGGCCGGTGGTCCACTACCGAGGGGAGCGGCTGGAGCCGTTCGACGCGGTGATCCCGCGCATCGGCGCCTCGATCACCTTCTACGGCGCCGCGGTGGTGCGCCAGTTCGAGATGATGGGCGCCTATCCGGCCAACGAGTCGGTGGCGATCACCCGTTCGCGCGACAAGCTGCGTTCGATGCAGATCCTCGCCCGGGCGGGCATCGGCCTGCCCCTGACCGGCTTCGCCAACTCCCCGGACGACACCGAGGACCTGATCAAGCTGGTGGGGGGCGCACCGCTGGTGGTGAAGCTCCTGGAGGGCACCCAGGGCAAGGGGGTGGTCCTGGCCGAGACCCAGAAGGCGGCGGAGAGCTTGATCGAGGCGTTCCGGGCGCTGGGTGCCAACTTCCTGGTGCAGGAGTTCATCAAGGAGGCGGGCGGCTCCGACCTGCGGTGCTTCGTGATCGGCGAGAAGGTGGTTGCGGCGATGCAGCGCAGCGCCAAGGAGGGGGAGTTCCGCTCCAACCTCCATCGCGGCGGCAGCGCGGAGACCGTCAAGCTCACCCCGGAGGAGCGCTCCACCGCGGTGCGCGCGGCACGGCAGATGGGGCTCAACGTGTCGGGTGTCGATTTACTGCGCTCCAACCACGGCCCGGTGGTGATGGAGGTGAACTCCTCACCCGGCCTGGAGGGGATCGAGAAGGCTACCGGCAAGGACGTGGCCGGCATGATCGTCGAGTTCATCGAGAAGAACGCCCGCCCGAACCGCACCCGTACCCGCGGACACGGGTAAGCCACGTCGCCCATGGGCGCTCCCCACGCCTGTCCCCAGGCGCATTGATGGAGCGCCTCTCCAGTCACCGTGACCGCAAAGACTAGATCACCGGCGGGGTCGAGTCGGTGATGATCTCCTCTTCCTGGTTGGCGTGGAACAGCTCCACGTTCTCCGCGACCTCGTCCGCCTCGCGGAAACGCGCGATGTGGAACACCGCCTCGCCGGCCAGGACCAGGGGAAGGCGGGTACGCCCGATGATCACCCCATTGGCGGTCGCGACCACCTCTCGCTCGCCATTGCCGGAGGGATCGGAGATCCACGCGAGTACGTCACCGCGGCTCACCTGCCCGCCGAGGGGGGCCACCGCGCGCAGGATGCCACTCTCCGGTGCTCGCACCCAGGTGCTGGATCGGGCCACGAACGGCTCGATCGTGGAGCGGTGGCGCGCCGCGCGTGGCGGCAGCATGCCGATCGTGCGCATCACGTTGAGCACCCCTTGTACCCCGGCGCGGATCGCCACCTCGTCGAAACGTAGACCCTCTCCCGCCTCGTAGATGAGCATCGGGATCCCGAGCTCCGCGGCGCTCTGGCGCAGCGAGCCGTCGCGCAGGTTGGCGTTGATCAGCACCGGGACGCCAAAAGCGTGGGCCAGGGCGGCGGTCGGCTGGTCGTCGAGATTGGCGCGCACCTGCGGCAGGTTGGTCCGGTGGCGCGCACCGGTGTGGAGGTCGATGCCGTGGGTCGTCTGGCTGACGATCTCCGAGATGAACAGGTTGGCGACCCGCGCCGCCAGCGATCCGCCCTCCGAGCCGGGGAAGCAGCGGTTGAGGTCGCGGCCATCGGGCAGGTAGCGTGAGTGGGCGATCACCCCGTAGACGTTGACGATCGGTACCGCCATCAGGGTGCCACGCAGGCGTTTCAATGATGCCCGTCGTAGCAGGCGGCGGATGATCTCCACGCCGTTGAGCTCATCGCCGTGGATCGCGGCGCACACGAAGAGTCGCGGTCCGTCACGATGGCCGCGGACGACGTGCACCGGCATGGTGAGAGGGGTATGGGTGTAGAGGCGCGGCAGGGGGAGATCCACGGTGACGTGATCCCCCGGAGCAATCTCCCGTCCCCCCATGATGATGAGTCCATTGCTCATGGCGCACCCAACCCTGAGCGGCTTCTCTCGGTTCGGCAAGCGCCCAGTTGCGCCATTCGCAGGGCGGCGCGACGAACCGCCCGGTGCGGCCGTGTGGCGGCGTAGTGGAGGGGCACGTGTTGGCTACGGGGTAGCCCGCGACCGCTGGCCGCCGCTTCGAGATGTCATCCGTGAACAGTGAGACCCCTCTCTCTGGGGGGCGCTGTTCGGTTCGTTCGGTCCCAGCGAGCCGTGGAGTACCTGTAGGAGAGTGCTCGCGAAGGGACTTGATTGCGGAGTCCCTCGGGCGTCCCGCCTGGCCTCCAAGGCCGCCCCTACGAGCATTCAAGAGCACTGCGGAGACCCCTGCAGCAGCGAGGATTCCCGGCAGACGCACCACCTTGCCGAGCAGCGGATTGGTGGTAGTGTTGAAAAAGACTAGTAATTTAACTGTCTTTTATTGTCCTCCGAGGGCGCTCGCCGCATGACGGCGGCGAGCGACGCGAGGAGGTCCCCTCCATGTCCCTGGCCTTCAACCAGCAAAAATTCCAGGTCGAGATCGTCGACCAGGAGTTCCTCTACAAGAACTTCAGTTGTGCCGCCGGCTGCCCGGTGAACACCCAGGCCGGAGATTACGTCCAGGCCATCGCCGAGGGTGACTTCGAGCGCGCCTACGCGGTGGCGCGCGGTCCCAACCCATTCGCCTCGGTGTGCGGGCGGATCTGCTCCCACCCGTGCGAGCAGGCGTGCCGCAAGGGCGAAGTGGCCGACCGGCCGATCTCCATCCGTGCCCTGAAGCGCTATGTGACCGAGCAGTACGGGGTGGAGATCTCCCGCGACCTGGACAAGACCCTCGCCTTCTCCACCGCCCCAGGCTCCGTCCACCCGACCCCCAACGGTCACAAGGTGGCGATCATCGGCGCCGGCCCCGGTGGGGTCACCTGCGGCCACGACCTGGCGCGCCTGGGCTATGAGTGCCACATCTTCGAGAAGCTCCAGGTGCCAGGCGGCATGCTGTGGGTCGGGGTGCCCGAGTACCGCCAGCCGCGCGACGTGATCCGCAATGAGGTGGCGGCGGTGGAGCGGCTCGGGGTGAAGATCCACTATGGCAAGACCTGCGGCGTCGACTTCACCCTCCAGGACCTCTTCGACCAGGGGTTCGAGGCGATCTTCCTGGCCATCGGTGCCCACATCGGTCGCGACCTGCCCCTGCCCGGCCGCGATCTGCGCGGCATCCACGTGGCCATCCCCTTCCTGCGCCAGGCGGCCCTCTACGAGCCCATCGAGGACTTCGGCGAGCGGGTGGTGATCATCGGCGGCGGTAACGTGGCCATGGACGTGGCGCGCAGCTCGCTCCGGGTCAACCCGGCGGTCAAGGAGGTGCAGATCACCTGCCTGGAGCGGCGCGATGGGATGCTCGCCTTCGAGTGGGAGCTGGAGGAGGCCCTGGAGGAGGGGGCGACCCTGGAAAACTCCTGGGGTCCGCTGGGTTTCGTCGGCGAGGACGGGCGGCTGACCGGCGTGCGTGTGAAGCGGGTCGCATCGGTGTTCGACGCGGCTGGCAAGTTCAACCCGCAATATGTCGAGGGGAGCGAGCGGGTGTTCGACTGCGACACCTGCATCATCGCCATCGGTCAGGGGATCGACACCGGCTTCTTGCGACCGGAGGACGGCGTGACGGTGGACCGGCGCGGCACGATCCAGACCGACCCCAAGACCATGCGGACCACCAACCCGCGCATCTTCTGCGGCGGCGACGCCGCCTTCGGCCCGCGCCTGGTGATCGACGCGGTGGCCGAGGGCAGCCGGGCGGCGCGGGGCATCGACGAGCTGATCCAGGGCCGTCCGCGGATCATCAAGCTGTGGACCTCATCCGAGGTGACCAACCTGCACATGAGCGGGATGCTCGACCTCCACGCGAAGCGTCGCGAGGATTTCGCCATGGCCGAGGACTACGACTACAGCGCGCGCATCCAGCCGGGGGCCACGCCGCTCTCCACGCGCCGCAACTGGCGCGAGGTCGAGAAGGTCTTTACCGACGTCCAGGCGCGCGCCGAGGGCAATCGGTGCCTGCGCTGCAACTACAACACCATCTTCTCCTCGGAGACCTGCATCCTGTGCGGCGGCTGCGTCCACGTTTGCCCTGAGAGCTGCCTGCAGATCATCGACGTCAACCAGATCGACCGCGGTGCGGCGGGCTCGCCCATGGATCGCCTGGTAGCGGCGCGCTACCCCGGCGAGGCCTTGCCCGACGGTGCGGCGATCATCAAGGATGAGGCGCGCTGCGTGCGCTGCGACCTGTGCGTGCGCATCTGCCCGACCGATGCCATCACCATGGAACGGTTCGACGAGCGGGAGATCGCCCTCGACCTGCCCCTCGTCGCCCACGCAGACCACACCACGCAAGGCCACCGGGCGCCACCGGTGGAAGCCCCATGGGTGGCGTGACCCATCTGCCATCATCCGGAGACGAACCAACGATGGAATCGCTCGTAGAGATGCAATGTGAGGCCTGTCGCGAGGATGAGCCACGGCTGACCGGAGCGGAAATTACGCTGCTGCGCCGGGAGGTCCCGGAGTGGCAGATCGTGGAGGTGGGCGACATCCCACGACTCCAGCGGGCCTACTCGTTCCGCGACTTCGCCCAGGCCCTAGCCTTCACCAATAGGGTTGGCGACCTCGCCGAGACGGCGGACCATCATCCGGCCGTCCTCACCGAGTGGGGACGAACCACCGTGAGCTGGTGGACCCACAAGATCGCCGGCTTGCATCGCAACGACTTCATCATGGCCGCCAAGACCGACGAGCTATATCGCACCGCGGAGTAGTCGTTCGCGCGTCCGCGACCCGAGCCCCTGGCTTCCCCTCCAGCGCGTGGCCGTCTCGAGATCGCGATGCCCGTCGAGCACGATCCGCTGCACCAGCGCTTCTTCACCCGTCTCGGCGCATACGAGGCGTGCCTCATGTACGCGCAGCAGGGGTCGGTGCTCGACTTCTACCACATCTACACACCGGTGCCGTTTCGCAACAGCGGCGTCTCCGGGCGCATCCTGGTGGCAGCCTTCGACCATGCACGGCAGGCGTGCCTGCGCGTGGTCCCCTCCTGCCCCTACATCGCCACCGAGTTCCTGCCCCGCTTCCCCCAGTATCAGGACCTGGTGGACGCCGGCGAGTTCCCTTTCGCCGGGTCTGGCTGGCCCACCGCTCATCCGTAGGGACGAGGCTGGGGAGACTTCGGTCGCCGTGGATTAGGGCGAGGTCGGCCCCTGGGTCGCATCTCCGACCATGAATCTCCTGTGAAGACGAACCGCACCGCTATACTGCCCGGTGCGCCAACCATCGGCAGACTCGATCGTACCCGCCGGTCCGGATCTGCGGTCTCGGCACGCCCGCGAAGACCCTGGGCGAGACATGCGGGCCGAGGCGTTGCGAAATCGGCCTCCTGCGGGAAGGCATAATCCCCGGTACTCGCCCCGGAGGACCAACGAAACAGTGCCCGCGGCGGGCGCGATCTGTCCCTCCCGGCCCTTCTCGGATCCTGCGCTGCCAGCCGTCACCTGCGATAGAGAGTCTACCGGGCGGTGAAGGTGAGGCAGTTGACCAGGCTACTCGCGTAGCCGACGTGGATCTCGTTCGCCGTGCATTCGAAGTCGTCGTTGTACTTGCAGGCCGTGACCTTGCACGCGCCGACGCCGGCCATGCGGTGGGTCTCCTTGGCATGGCCGAGGCCGCCGAGGAACGTGTCGCAACCGGGATTATCGCCGTCGCCGATGGTAATGGCCCGGGCGTGACAGGCGTGGCTCGCGTTGTAGGCGCATTGGCTGATCTGACACGCCGAGACCCCTGGCATATTCAGGGTAATCTTCATGGCTCGTCCTCCTGCATCAGAGGAAACAGATTAATACCCATTGAATAAGTCGACATTAGCCCGCTCCCCGTCGGTGTCAAGCGACACCCACCCAGGGCACAGGTCCGCGGTCCCCGGACGAGCTCACGGATTGCTGTAAGTTGCCGCGTGCTGCCGGGCGGTGGTCGTCGCCATGTTCACCATGCCCATGAGGCCCATGGACTTGCCCATGGAGAGGTCGCGGCCAAAGAGGTCGTAGATGATCTCGCCGGGAACCTGGGCGACCGCCTCCGGCGGCGCCCCGGAGAGGGTCTCCTGCAGGATTACCGCTAGGGCCATGGCCGAAACGCCCTGGGGATTCTCCACCGCGAAGTGGAAGCGCAGGGTGTGGTCCGGAAGCCCCTCGGCGAACAGGTAGGCCTGGGACTCGCAGCCTGGGACCTTGTGGTCCTGCGGGTAGGGGCGCCGGGCGACCTCCTCCGGCACCCCTTGGAAGCGCCCGGCGATGTCGATAAGCATGGCGATGCGGTCCGTCCGCTCGTCGAGCATACCGAGGTTCGCCACCAGGTCACGGAGCTTGTCGGGGTAGCCAGCCATGGGGGGTCTCCCTCCGGATCGGAATGGCAGGGCGGGATCCAACCCGCGCCCCTTGCCTCACCCACGCGCTCGCACGGGTGGAGCCCGCCCTACATCGCTTCCCGAGATTCACCGCTCGATCGGGACATCCACCAGGTTCCCCCACTCCGTCCAGCTTCCGTCGTAGTTGCGGACCTTCTGGAAGCCGAGTAGGTAGGTGAGGACGAACCAGGTGTGGCTGCTGCGCTCGCCGATCCGGCAGTAGGCGATCACGTCGTCGTCGAGTTTCAGGCCGTTGTCCGCCATGTAGATCTGCCGCAGCTCATCGGCGGTCTTGAAGGTGCCGTCCTCCGGGTGGATCGCCATGCCCCACGGGATGCTCTTCGCGCCGGGGATGTGGCCGCCGCGCAACGCGCCCTCGTTGGGGTAACCGGGCATGTGCAGGCGCTCGCCGCTGAACTCCTCGGGGCTGCGCACGTCCACCAGAGGCCGGTGGGCATCGATGTGCACCATCACCTGCTGGCGAAAGGCCCGGATCTTGGTGTCGTCACGTGGCGGGGCCTTGTACTGGGTGGCCTTGTAGTGCGGCACCTCTTGCGATGCCGGCCGCTTCTCCAGCCCCCACTTCAGGCTACCACCGTCCATGATCCGGGCGTGGGTGTGGCCAAAGAGCTGGAAGATCCAGAAGGCGTACGCCGCCCACCAGTTGCTCTTGTCCCCGTAGAACACGCAGGTGGTATCCCGGGTCACCCCGATGTGGCTCATCAGGCGCTCGAAGCCCTTCTTGTCGAGGTAGTCCCGGATGACGTGCTGGTTGAGATCCCGGGTCCAGTCGACCTCCACCGCCACCGGGATGTGTTGCGCGTGGTAGAGGAGGGGGTCCTCGTTGGACTCGATGATCCGGACCTTCGGGTCATTCATGTGTTCGGCCACCCAGTCGGTGGACACGAGCACCTCCGGATGCGCGTAGCCGCGCTCCGCGATGTCGATTGTGGATTGGGTCTTCTTCATGGTGCTGCTCCTTCGATCATCGCGCGGGACCGTCCCGCGCGAAGCTTTGCATCCGTCGTTGGTTCATGGTCGGTGTCCTGTCAGTCCCAGCGGTCATCCATCACCTGCACGACGCCGTTCTCCACCCGCACCGGCAGGGTGTCGACCGCGTCGTAGGCCGGCGGGCCCAGCACCTCTCCGGTCTTGATGGAGAAGCGCGCGCCGTGGCGTGGGCAGACGATCACCTCGCCGTCCACCTCGCCGCCGGTGAGGATGCCGTCGTCGTGGGTGCAGACGTCCTCGATGGCGAAGAAACCGTCCGCGAGATGGAACACGGCGATCTGGGCGTCGTCCACGTCCAGGCAGCGGAAGCTGCCTTCCGGGAATTCCGCCACGGGTGCCACGTCGATCCACTCAGCCATGGTGGTCCTTTGTCAGCACATCCCCAGGTCGAGCCGCGCCGCCTCGGACATCTGGTCCTGGCACCACGGCGGGTCCCACACCAGCTCCACCTGCGCGGCGGTGACGCCCTCCACCTGGCGCACGGCATGCTCGACGAATCCCGGGAAGCTCTGAGCTACCGGGCAGCCGGGCGCGGTGAGGGTCATGCGGATCGCCACGCTGCCGGCCGGGTCGATCTCCAGCCCGTAGATCAGGCCGAGGTCGTAGATGTTCACCGGCATCTCGGGGTCGTAGATCTCGCGCAGGGCAGCGATCACCTGCTCGCGGAGCGCGCGATCGTCGGCGGCGTCGAGGGCGCCGTCGCGCTCCGCCGCAAGCCGGGGCGTACGCCGGTGCTCAGGAGCCGTCTCCGGGTCGCGGTGTCGTTGCAGGGGGATGAGGCGCTTCATCGTTCGGTCTCGATTCAGGAATGGGGACGACCTGCGTCATTCGGTGCAGACCGGCTCCTTCTCGCCGTCCAGCGCCGCCTTCAGCACATGCCAGGCGAGGGTCGCGCACTTAACGCGCATCGGGAACTCGCGCACCCCGGCGAACACGGCGAGCTTGCCTAGCGAGGTATCGCCCTCCGGGATCCCACCGTTGGTGAGCGCCGCATGCATCTGGGAGAAGAGCCGCCGCGCCTCCTCCTCACTCTTGCCCTGGATCGCCTCGCTCATCAGGGAGGCCGAAGCCATGGCGATGGCACAGCCCACCCCGTCGAATCCCACGTCGCGGATCACGCCATCCTCCACCTTCACGTAGACGGAGACATCGTCGCCGCATAGCGGGTTGAATCCGTGGCCCTCGCAGCAGGCCCCGACGGGCCGATGCTGGAAATTCCTCGGGTTGCGGTTGTGGTCGAGGATCATCTCCTCGTACAGGTCGCGCAGATCGTTCATGCCTCGATTCCTTCCGCCAGTTGCCTGGCCTGTTGGATGACTTGCTCCTCGCCGAGTCGCGCCGCGAGGCGCTCTTCGACGTGACAACGAACCCCGCCATCGCCGATCCGTGCGACGACCTCGCCGGCGAAGGCATAGGTGAGGAGGTGGCGTGCCGTCGTAGCGTCCACGCCGCGGGAGCGCAGGTAGAAGACCGCGTCCTCGTCGAGCTGGCCCACGGTCGCCCCGTGGCTGCACTTCACGTCGTCCGCGTAGATCTCGAGCTGCGGCTTGGTGTCCACCTCCGCCCGCGGCGAGAGGAGCAGGTTGCGGTTGGCCTGCTGGGCATCGGTCTGCTGGGCATCCGGGTGGACGTAGATCTTGCCGTTGAATACGGCTCGCGCGGCGCCGTTGAGAATCCCCTTGTATAGCTCGCGGCTGGTGCACCGCGGCCGGGCGTGGTCGATGCGGGTGTGGAAGTCGACGTGCCGGTGGCCCGCCGCGACGTACAGGCCGTTGAGGGTGCATTCGGCGCCCTCACCGTCCAGCACGGTGTTGATGTCGGTGCGGGTCAGGCGGCCCCCCAGGCCGAGGGCGTGGGAGGTGAAGCGGCTGTCGCGCCCCTGGCGGACGGCCACGGTCGCCACGTGGAAGGCCTGGTCGCTCTCACCCTGGAGGCGGATGTGCTCCAGCGCCGCGCCATTGCCCACCACCGCCTCGGTGATGGCGTTGGTGAAGTGGCCCGAGTCGCTGAGGCTGGCGTAACTCTCGATCACCGTCGCCCGCGCCCGATCGCCGACGACGAACAGGTTGCGTGGCTGGCTGAACACCGCCTCGGCCTGACGGGTGGTGAGGAACAGCAGCTCGATCGGCTCCTCGATCACCGCTCCGTCGGGGAGCCAGAGGTACGCGCCATCGGTGAGGAAGGCGGTGTTGAGAGCGCAGAAGCCGCTCGCGTCCGGGTCGCTGACCCGGCCCAGGTAGGGCTCCAGCTCCTCCGGCTGTTGCTCCACTGCCGCGGCCAGGCTGCTCAGGGTCACCCCGTCCGGGAGCCGGCCGGGTCGCGACAGGGAGGGGGCGAAGTGGCCGTTGACGAACACCAGGAGGTGGCTCGCCGCGCCGGCGATGCGGAGAGGTGCAAGATCGTCCCGATCCAGTCCGATGCACGCCTGCGCGGCGGGAGTGAAGAGGTGCTCCGCGATCGGCGTCACGCGCGTGTACTTCCACTCCTCGTCCCGGACCGTGGGGAAGCCCAGGTGGGCGAAGCGCTTCAGGGCCGCCTCCCGGGTGCGCTGCAACCACGGCAGCGGCTGCCCCGGGAGCTGGCCTGCCCAGGCTTCGTACTGGGTGCGGTAGTGGTCGATGGTCGGGGTGGTCATGATCAGATCTCCTGGCGTCAGCGGGCTACCGGCTCGCGGGCATCGCCGGTCGTCCAGGCGTAGCCCCGCTCCTCCAGCTCAAGCGCCAGCTCCGCGCCGCCCGAGGCGACGATGGCGCCGTCGGCGAGTACGTGCACCGCGTCCGGCACCACATAGTCCAGGAGGCGCTGGTAATGGGTGATCAAGACGATGGCGCGCGACGGGGAGCGCAGGGCGTTGATCCCCGCGGCCACCACCTGCAGGGCGTCGATGTCCAGCCCCGAGTCGGTCTCGTCCAGGATCGCCAGGGACGGCTCCAGCACCGCCATCTGCAGGATCTCGTTGCGTTTCTTCTCGCCGCCGGAGAACCCCTCGTTCACCGACCGGCGCAGAAGGGCGTCGTCCATCTGCATGAGCTGCGCCTTGTCCTTGAGCAGGGCGAGGAAGTCCATGGCGTCGACCTCGGCCGCGCCCATGTGGCGGCGGCGGGCGTTCAAGGCCGTCTTCAGGAACAGGAGGTTGCTCACCCCCGGCAGCTCCACCGGGTACTGGAAGCCGAGGAACACCCCTTCGCGGGCGCGCTCCTCCGGGGCCATCGCAAGCAGGTCCTTGCCGTGGAAGGTCACGCTGCCGCCGGTGACCTCGTAGCCGTCGCGACCGGCCAGCACATGGGCCAGGGTCGACTTGCCGGACCCGTTGCGCCCCATGATGGCGTGCACCTCCCCGGCGTTCACGGCGAGGTTCACCCCCTTGAGGATCGCCGTCCCGGCGACGGCAGCGGATAGGTTGTCGATCTTCAGCATGGCAGTTCCTTTATTCCGTTTTTTCAACGCAGAGGCGCGGAGACGCAGAGGCGCAGAGGTAATCGCGGCGCTCGAGTTGCGGCGTCACCGATGGAACGAGATCTGTGTGTATCTGTGTTCATCTGTGGTTCCTCATTTTCTCTGCGTCTCCGCGCCTCTGCGTCTCCGCGTTAAGTAGTTCCGTCTGGCTCACCCGACGGTGTTCTCCAGGCTCACGCCCAGGAGCTTCTGCGCCTCCACCGCGAACTCCATGGGCAGCTCGCGGAACACCTCCTTGCAGAAGCCGTTGACGATCATCGAGACGGCGTCCTCCGGCTTGATGCCGCGCTGCGTGCAGTAGAAGAGCTGGTCCTCCCCGATGCGCGAGGTGGACGCCTCGTGCTCCACCTTCGCGGTGGGGTTTTTCACCTCGATGTACGGGAAGGTGTGGGCGGCGCACCGGTCGCCCAGGAGCAGGGAGTCGCACTGGCTGTAGTTGCGCGCCCCCTCCGCCTTCTTGCCCACCTTCACCAGGCCGCGATAGGCGTTGCGGCCGCGGCCTGCCGAGATCCCTTTGGAGATGATGGTGGAGCGCGTGTCGCGGCCGATGTGCACCATCTTGGTGCCGGTGTCGGCCTGCTGGCGGTTGTTGGTCAGGGCGACCGAGTAGAACTCGCCCACCGAGTGGTCGCCGCGCAACACGCAGCTCGGGTACTTCCAGGTGATCGCCGAGCCGGTCTCCACCTGGGTCCAGGAGATCTTCGAGTGGGCGCCGCGGCACTCGCCGCGCTTGGTGACGAAGTTGTAGATGCCGCCCTTGCCCTCCTTGTCCCCCGGGTACCAGTTCTGCACCGTCGAGTACTTGATCTGCGCCCCCTCCAGGGCGACCAGCTCGACCACCGCGGCGTGGAGCTGGTTCTCGTCGCGCATCGGCGCGGTGCACCCCTCCAGGTAGCTCACGTAGGCGCCCTCGTCGGCGACGATCAAGGTGCGCTCGAACTGGCCGGTGGAGGCGGTGTTGATGCGGAAGTAGGTGGATAGCTCCATGGGGCAGCGCACCCCCTTGGGGATGTAGCAGAAGGAGCCATCCGAGAAGACCGCCGAGTTGAGGCTGGCGAAGAAGTTGTCCGTGTACGGCACCACCGAGCCGAGGTAGCGCTGCACCAGCTCCGGATGCTCGCGCACCGCCTCGGAGAAGGAGCAGAAGATGATCCCCACGGAGGCGAGCTTCTCCCGGAAGGTGGTGGCCACGGAGACCGAGTCGAACACCGCGTCCACCGCCACGCCAGCGAGGGCCTCGCGCTCCTGTAGTGGGATCCCCAACCGCTCGTAGGTGCGCAGCAGCTCCGGGTCGACGTCGGCGAGGCTCTGCGGGCCGTCCTTGCGCGACTTCGGGGCCGAGTAGTAGGCCATCGCCTGGTAGTCGATGGCCGGATAGCGGACGCTCGACCAGGCCGGCTCCTGCATGGTGAGCCAGTGGCGGTACGCCGCCAGGCGCCACTCGAGCATGAACTCGGGCTCGCCCTTCTTGGCGGAGATCAGGCGGATGACCTCTTCGTTCAGGCCCGGCGGGACGGTGTCCGCCTCGATCACGGTCGAGAAGCCGTGCTGGTACTCCCGATCGATCAAGTTCGTGAGGGTCTCGTTCTGCGCTGCCATATCGTTGCTCTTGGGGGAAGGGTTCACTTGAAGACTGGGCCGAGCTGCACCACGCCGGGCTCCGGCACCACGGGGACGGTCGTGCCGGCGATGTCCGCGAGGCTGATCGACCGGAGGGTCGTGTGGATGGCGCTGTTCACCGCCTGCCAGACCCCGCTCACCGCGCACGAGCCCTCCATGGAGCAGATCCCCAGCCCCTCGCTGCACTCGGTCACCGCCACCGGTCCCTCCAGGGCGTCGAGGACCTCGGCGATGGAGATCGTCTCCGGCGATCGGGCCAGGCGGTAGCCGCCGCGCACCCCGAGCTGGGAGGCCAGCAACCCGCTGCGGGTGAGGACCTTGAGGACCTTCGCCACCGTCGGCGGCGTCACGAACACCGCCGTCGCGATCTCGCTGGCGCTGTGAAAGCGCTCGGGATTGCGGGCGACGTGGACCATCACCACGGTGCCGTAATCGGTGAGCTTGCTGATGCGTAACATGTGGGCCTCTCGATGCAAGATAGGACCAATATAGTCCTTATTACGCAATAGGCAAGGGGCGCGGGGGAATGGATCTCTATGACAGAATGGTTCCCATGACGGATCCGACCGCGTTGCCCCGCTCGCGACCCCCTTCCGGCGAGAAGGTCGCCCTCCGGCTGGTGGCGGAGCTGACGGCCCGGGGACAGTGGCTGGCGGTGGCCGAGTCGTGTACCGGCGGGCTCCTCGGGGCGACGATCACCGATGTGCCCGGCGCCTCCGCGGTCTTCTTCGGCGGCGTGGTTTCCTACGCCAACGCCGCCAAGGAGGGGTGGCTCGGGGTCGACCCACGGCTCCTCGCCGCCCACGGCGCGGTGAGCGCGGAGGTCGCAAAGGCGATGATGCAGGGGCTCCTCGCCCTGCCGCAGGTGGACCTGGCGTGCGCGGTCACCGGCATCGCCGGCCCGAGCGGCGGTACCCCGGACAAGCCGGTGGGGACCGTGTTCATCGCCGTGGGGGACCGGCGCCGGGTGGAGGCGATCCGCCACTGCTTCCCCGGTGACCGTGCCGCGGTGCGTGCGGCGACCGTGGCCCACGCCCTCCGCCAGCTCCTCGACCGGGTCTCGGCCTCCCCCTGCGACGTGGCGTGAGGCGGTCGTGACCGGGGCCGTGGAGATCTTCACCGACGGCGGCTGCCGCGGGAATCCCGGCCCGGGCGGCTGGGGCGCGGTGCTGCGCTGGAACGGCCACGAGAAGGAGCTCTCCGGTAGCGAGCCCCACACCACCAACAACCGTATGGAGCTGATGGCGGCGATCGTCGCCCTGGAGTCCCTGAAGCGGCCGAGCGGGGTGGTCCTCACCACCGACTCCACCTACGTCAAGCAGGGCATCACCGACTGGCTCACCCGCTGGAAGCGCAACGGCTGGCGTACCGCGAGCCGCACGCCGGTGAAGAACGAAGACCTGTGGCGCCGTCTCGACGCGGCCGCGGCCCGCCACCAGGTCGATTGGCGCTGGGTCAAGGGCCACGCCGGCCACCCGGAAAACGAACGCGCCGACGCCCTGGCCAACCGGGCGATGGACAAGCTCGCCCGTGGCTAGGCGGTGCTCTGCCTACTTCCCGCGACAGGGTTCCAACAGGAACACGAAGACACGAAATTTGGAAATCACGAAAGTTTCTTGCAGGGGGTTCTTCGTGTCTTCCGCCCTTTCGTGCTTTCGTGATGCGATTTCCCCCTCGTCGTTCTGAATGGCCTGAGCTTGGGGGGACAGGCGTCCAGCCTTAAGAATCGTCGCTACCGGCGCCGCCGCGGTGTCGCCACATACGGGGCGCCGGACTCGGCGAGGAGGCGGCGCAGGAGGGGGACGGAGAGGCCGACGATGTTGGTGAACGGGCCGTCCCAGCCCGCCACCAGGCGGCGCCCCTCCTCCTGGATGCCGTAGGCCCCGGCCTTGTCCAGGGGCTCGCCGCCGGCTACGTAGGCGGCGATCTCGTCCTCGCGCAGGTGACGGAAGGTCACGCGGCTGGCGTCGTCGCCGACCCAGTGGCGATCCCCGCGCACCAGGGCGATCGCCCCGCGCACCTCATGGGTGCGCCCCGACATGCGCCCGAGCATGTGCCGAGCGTCGGCCGCGCTGGCGGGCTTGCCCAGGATACGGCCGCCGAGGACTACCACCGTATCGGCCCCGAGCACCCAGCGTCCCGGATGATGCCGGGCGACGGCCCGGGCCTTGTCCAGGGCGAGGCGGCGGACGTGAGCGTCGACCGCCTCGCCCGCCACCTCGGCCTCGGCCACGCCGGACAGGAGGACCTCGTGGTCGATGCCGAGCTCTTGCAGGATCTCGTGGCGCCTAGGGGAGCCGGACGCGAGGAGCAGGGTGGTCGCCATAAAAGTGTTGCCGCGCTGTTGCCAATGTGGACCGGCGTCCCTAGATTGTTAGCACTCAGCCAGCTTGATTGCTAACGACCTAGCCGGCAACGGCCGGAGTTTTTTGTTTCTCAACTATTTGGAGGGCACAACCATGCTTAAGCCGTTAGGTGATCGTCTCCTCGTGGAGTACCACGAGCCCCAGTCTAAGACTGCGGGCGGGATCTACATTCCCGACTCGGCCAAGGAGCGGCCCCAAGAGGGTGTCGTCCTGGCCGTCGGCAAGGACGTGGAAGAGGTGAAGGCAGGCGACCGGATCGTCTTCGGCAAGTACTCGCCGGACAAGATCGTCATGGACGGGGTGGAGTATGCGGTGATCAAGGAGGAGGACGTGATGGGGGTCCTGGTCGCCGGCAAGACCAAGAAGAAGTAAACCCCGTTCGCCACTGAAACATCCACCTTACCCATCGAATAAGGATCCAGATTATGGCTGCCAAGCAGATTATCTACAGTGAAGAAGCCCGCCACGCCATCGCGCGCGGCGTGGACAAGCTCGCCAATGTCGTCAAGGTCACCCTCGGCCCGCGCGGCCGCAACGTGCTCCTCGACCGTGGCTTCGGCTCCCCCTTGATGACCAAGGACGGTGTCACCGTCGCCAAGGAGGTGGAGCTGGAGGACAAGTTCGAGAACATGGGCGCCCAGACGGTGCGTGAGGTCGCCTCCAAGACCTCCGACGTGGCCGGCGACGGCACCACCACCGCCACCGTGCTCGCGCAGGCGATCTTCCGCGAGGGCGTCAAGTCGGTGGCCGCCGGCTTCAACCCGATGGACATCAAGCGCGGCGTCGACGCGGCAGTTATCGCGGTCGTGGCCGACCTCCAGAAGCTCTCCAAGGCGACCCGTTCCAAGGAGGAGATCGCCCAGGTCGGCACCATCTCCGCCAACTCCGACGAGACCATCGGCGCGATCATCGCCGAGGCCATGGAGAAGGTGGGCAAGGAGGGGGTGATCACGGTCGAGGAGGCCAAGACCCTGGAGACGACCCTGGAGACGGTCGAAGGTATGCAGTTCGACCGCGGCTACCTGTCACCCTACTTCATTACCAATGCCGACCGCATGGAGTGCGACCTGGCGGACCCCTACATCCTGATCCACGACAAGAAGATCAGCGCGATGAAGGACCTCCTGCCGCTGCTCGAGCAGGTCGCCAAGCTCGGCCGGCCGATGCTGATCATCGCCGAGGACGTCGAGGGCGAGGCCCTCGCCACCCTGGTGGTGAACAAGTTGCGCGGGACCCTCAATATCTGCGCCGTGAAGGCACCGGGCTTCGGTGACCGGCGCAAGGCGATGCTCCAGGACGTCGCGATCCTCACCGGCGGCGTCGTGATCTCCGAGGAGACGGGCTTCACCCTGGAGAACGCCAGCATCGACCAACTCGGCCGCGCCAAGACGGTGAAGATCGATAAGGACAACACGACGCTCGTCGACGGTGCCGGCCAGGCGTCCGAGATCAAGGCGCGCGTCGGCCAGATCCGTGCCCAGATCGACACCACGACCTCGGACTACGACCGGGAGAAGCTCCAGGAGCGCCTCGCCAAGCTGGTGGGCGGCGTCGCGGTGATCAACATCGGCGCGGCCACCGAGACGGAGATGAAGGAGAAGAAGGCGCGCGTGGAAGATGCCCTGCACGCCACTCGCGCCGCGGTCGAGGAGGGGATCGTCCCCGGCGGCGGTGTCGCCTTCCTGCGTTGCCGCACCTCCCTGGATAAACTGAACTTTGCGGACGACCGCCAGGTCGGCGTCAACATCGTGCGCCGTGCCCTGGAGGAACCCCTGCGCCAGATCGCCGAGAACGCCGGCGAGGAGGGCTCGGTGGCGGTGCGCGAGGTGCTCACCAAGAAGGGCGCGATCGGCTTCAATGCCGCGACGCGGCAGTATGAGGACCTGATCAAGGCGGGCATCATCGACCCCACCAAGGTGACCCGCTCGGCCCTGCAGAACGCGGCCTCCGTGGCCTCTCTGTTGTTGACCACCGAGGCGATGATCACTGACAAGCCCGAGCCCGAGGACAAGGGCGGTGGCCCTGCCGGTATGGGTGGTATGGGCGGCATGGGCGGTATGGGTGGCATGATGTAAGTCCGCACCCGACAGATGTGCCCCGAAAGGCCCCCCGCTCGCCGAGCGGGGGGCCTTTTTTCTCGGGATGGGGATTGGGGGTGCGGGGTGGTTGGCCGCCGCTGGCGGCCAGATGGTTGTCCAGGGGGGGGCGCCTAGCACGATCGCGCCGGGCCAACGGGCCGGCACCTTTCCCCCATCCCCCACCCCTCAATCCCCATCCCCCTTCTCACCCCCATCCGCCACAATGGCGCCATGGTCCGGGATGCTGACATCGATCGTGCCGCCGCCCACCTGCGGGCGGGTGGGATCGTCGTCTACCCCACCGGCAGCTACCTGGCCGCCGGCGTCCTGGCGACTCTCCCCGAGGCGGTGGCGCGTCTCGCCCTCCTCAAGGCTCGACCGGGGACCAAGCCATTCGGCGTGATCGTGGCGAGCGAGGCCGCGCTCGTGGATCTGGGCGTGGTCCTGGGCGAGGCGGCCGCCGCTCTGGCCCGGCGCTTCTGGCCTGGCCCGCTCAGCCTGGTGCTGCCGCTGACTCCCATCAGCCCGCTGAGGGCGGCCTACCCCGGTGGCAGTGTGGCCGTGCGGGTCCCTGGCCACCCGGTGGCGCGGGCCCTCGCCATCGCCTGCGGTGGGGCCATCACGGCCACCTCGGCGAATCGCGCCGGTGCGCCGCCGGTTACCGTGGTCGCCGATCTCGGCGCGGAGTGGCACGCCCCGGATCTCGTGGTCCTCAGCGATGAGCCGGCCGGCGGGGACCTGCCGTCCACCATCGTCGACCTGCGGGGGGGCCGGCTCACGGTGGTGCGCGTCGGGCGAATCGCCGTACGAGAGATCGTGGCGGCCTCATGAGCCGCCGGCATGGGAGGCCGAGGCTGACCGCGGCGGTGCTACGGTAAGACCGAGACGAAGGTGTCCCGCTCTACGTCGTAGGCGGTGAGAGGGCCGCTGTAGCACGCACCGGTGTCGATCCCCACCTTGCCGTCGTCGTGGAGGGGCTCGACCATCGGGCTGTGGCCGAACACGATCGTACGGTCGAAGGTGTTCGGGGCGGTGAAGAACGCCTCGCGAATCCACAGCAGATCGTCCTCCCGCTGCTCCTCCAGGGGGACGCCGGGACGCAGACCGGCGTGGACGAAGATGTGGGTCCGGGTCGCGTGGAACAGGGGTAAACTGCGCAGGAACTCGACGTGGGCGTCGGGGATGGTGGCCGAGCCGGGGCGCCGCAGCCACGTGGTCTCGCGCCGCTGGTAGCTGCTCAGCGTCTGGCGACCGCCGTTGTACCAGAACGGCTTGGTGTGGGTGCCGTCGAGAAAGTCGAGAAACATCCGCTCGTGGTTGCCCATCAAGGTGACGATCTCCGCGTTGGCCGCCTTCAACTCGAGGATGCGGTCGATCACCCCGGCGGAGTCCGGGCCCCGGTCGACGTAATCGCCAAGGAAGATCAGACGATGTGTGGCCGGCTGGTAGGCGATGGCCGCCAGCAGGCTGTCGAGGTGGGGCAGACAGCCGTGGATGTCACCGATAGCGAAGGTGCGCTGGCTCATTTCGCCTTGCGGAACAATTCCGTCAGCCCGTCGGCTACCGGGCGTGGCACCACGCGGCTGTAGCGGACGTAGCGGTCATCGTGGCTGGTGCCGTCGGCGGCGAGCATGCGTAGCTGATCGGCGGTCACCGGCAGCAGCGGTGCCACGGGTTGCAGGAGGCGGGCGGCGAGCTGCACGGCACGACCCGGCATGGGCAGCCGCATGGGCCGGCGGCCCAACGCGGCAGCGATCTTCTCGGCAATCTCCGCGAGGGTGAGTGGCTCCCGGCCGGCGATGGCGAAGGTCTGGCCCCACGCGTCGTCCGCGCTCAACAGGTCGGCCATGATCTCCACCGCGTCGGTCACCATCAACGGCTGCATACGGCCCTCATCGGGGAGGCGCAGAACCGGCATGACGGGCGACAGGCGCAGCAGCCGGGAGAGGTCGTCGGTGAGCTTTTCCCCCCGGCCGAGCATCAGGGAGGGACGCCAGATCTGGTGGGCGAGGCCCGAGTCCCGCACCATCTCCTCGACCGTCGCCTTGCTGGCGAAGTAGTGGCTGGGGGAACCGGATGTGGCCCCGAGGGCCGACACGTAAGCGATCCGCGCCACACCCTGGTCGCGGCACGCGTCGATGACGTTGCGGCTCCCCTCCACCACGACCTGCCGGAAGGTGGTGCGCCATCCCTCGCGCAGCAGGCCGACCAGATGGACGACCGTATCTACGCCGTCGCAGGCCAGGCGCAAGGAGGCGGGGCGGAGCACGTCACCGGTGGCGAGCTCCACGTCGAGGGCTCTCAGCGGGGCGGCCCCGCGTGGGTCGCGCACCAGCCCGCGTACCGCCAGCCCGCGACTGCGCAGCTCGGCGGCGAGATGGCGGCCCACATATCCGCTGGCACCGGTGAGGAGGATCATGCGCTGGGACCCCTGGGAATATCGCCCTGCCCTCATCGCAACGTACTACGACTCATCGCCCTGGGGTAGGTAACGGGCGTGCCTTGCTTGAGCCCGTGCGCACGGTTTCGGAATAATCGGCTGCCATGATCAAGCCCCCTGCGATCACCGAAGTGGTGCGCCTGCGCGCGGCGTTCGAGGGGCGCGACCGTCTGGCCAGCGGCGTCCATCTGCCGGCCGACGTCGCCGCGGAGATTCGCTGGGAGTTTCACCTTATCGGGTTTCGACCCCGGCGCCGAGCTGATGACCATCTTCGGGCTCGAGGTGTTGTCTACCGTTGCGCCGGCGATCCGCTTCGAGGAGTGAGCCGGGCCGTGCAAGATTCATCGGCGTAGACGCGGGATGCGGCCTACCTTTCGGGCCGGTACACCTTCCCCCAATAGAAGACGGGGCGTAAGTCCGTAGGATGGAGGATGCGGTGGGACGATTTGTCGTCGCGATGACCGGGGCCTCGGGCGCCATCTACGGCGTGCGCCTGATCGGGGCATTGGCCAGCGCGGGGCATGACGTGGCCTGCGTCGTGAGTAGCGCCGCGCGTGGCATCTTGGCCGACGAGGTGGGGCTCCATCTGGGCGGCGGCGAGGCGGAGCGCGCGGCGACTCTGACGCGTCACTGCCAGGCCCCGGCGGGACGCATCACCTGCTACCTCAACAGCAACGGCTACGCCCCGATCGCCTCCGGCTCGGTCCATTGGGACGGCATGGTGATCGCGCCGTGCTCGATGAATACGCTGGCCGCGGTCGCCCACGGCCTGGCGGACAACCTGGTCCTGCGCGCCGCCGACTGCACCCTGAAGGAGGGGCGTCGCCTGATCCTGGTACCGCGCGAGACGCCCTTTTCCGCCATCCATCTGGATAACATGCTGCGCCTCGCCCGCGTCGGGGTGCGCATCATCCCGCCGATCCCGAGCTTCTACACCCACCCCCAGACCATCGCGGAGCTGGTGGACGGCTCGGTGGCGCGGGTCCTCGACCACCTGGGCGTCACTCACCATCTCGCGCCGCGCTGGCAGGGGGCAACGCCGCCGGCGGCGGAATGAAAACAGGGCCGTCGGCACACGACCGACGGCCCTGTCTGGGTAAGGCGAGTGGTGGGCCGGCTCAGACGAACAGGTTGATCTGCGCCTCGCTGGCGATATCGAGATAGCTCGCCGCACCGACGTATTCGATACCGTCGATGAAGGCATTGTGGTCGTAGCCGAACAGCTCGACCGTCATCTGGCACGCCATCATGCGGACGCCGGCGTCGATGCACAGCTCACGCAGCTCGCCGATCGAGGCGACGCCGACGTTGGAGATGGTCTTCTTCATCAGCCCGGTGGCCACGTTCTCGAACCCCGGCACGATGGACTGGACGAAGTTGGGGATGTTCCATTCGATGTTGCGGAACCACTTGGGCCCCATCGGCATCTTCATCGGCATGGCCGGGTTGCCCAGGGGGCTGACCTTGGCGGTGATGTCCTTCTTCAGCAGGGCGAGGCCGTAGAAGGTGAAGAAGATGGTGACCTCATAATCGAGGGCCGCCGCCGTGGAACCGAGGATGAAGGGCGGGTAGGCCCAGTCGAGGGTGCCCTTGGTCGCGATGATGGTCATCTTGGTGCTCATGGAGTGCTCCTTTGGGGACTAGGCCTGGGCAACCGCCCGGCGTCTGATCAGCTCTTCTTGATGGTGAACGTAAACTTGCCGTCTTCGGTGGCGGTCTCGAGCAGCTCGTTGCCCGTGCGCCTGCACCACGCGTTGATGTCGTTCTGCGATCCCGGGTCGGTGGAGATCATCTTCAGGGTCTGGCCCGCGGTGAGGGCATCGACGGCCTTCTTGGTCTTGAGCACGGGTAGGGGGCAATTGAGGCCGCTGCAGTCGAGGACCTGATCAACATCCATGGCACATCTCCTCTGAGAACTACTGTGAATAATGCCCCTCAGGCCGCCAGGCCCTGCGGGGTGGGTTGAAGACTGAGCAAGAAGTTGTCGACGCTCTCCAGACAGTTGTGGAAGACGCCGATCTCCTTGCGGACTTTGGTGAGCAGAGTCGCCCCCTCGAAGGCGGACAAGATAAATTGCGCGGTCTTCCTGCCGTCCACGTCGGGGCGGATCTCGCCGCGCTCCTGGGCCGCCTCGACGAGCCGGGTGATTCCCGATTCGAAGAACCGGAACACCGTGTCCACGTGCTCGGCGAAGCCCCGATGGTTGTCCCCCATCTCCAGGGCGAAATTGCCGAACGGGCAACCGCCCTGGCATGCGTTGCGGAGCTGGTACTCCTCCATGGCCCCGAAGAAGGCCTGGATCTGCCCGCGCAGGGTCTCCTTGGCGCCCGTGGTGGTGGTGAAGAGGTCGCCGAAGTCCCTGGCAAACCACTCCAGGACCGCGTAGCCGACCTCCTCCTTGGTCTTGAAGTGGAAGTAAAAATTGCCCTTTTTCGCGCCCGAGTCGCGCAGGATGTCGTCGACGCTGGTGTGGTAGTAGCCATGCAGGCGGAACAGCTCTGCCGCCGCACGGACGATCCGCTCGCGAGTCTCTTGGCCTTTGGAGGTGGGCATGGGGATAAGCTGTGGATAAAACCGACCCGTCAGTCCAGTGCACTCTAGCGGGTCACATCGGTCCTGGCTAGAAAAAAATGCACATGATCGTGCGACCCTGGAGGGCCTACCCTCGCGCCTACGCCAGGGCGGCTCGGAACGCCGCCGCGATGCCCTTCGCGTCCAGCCCCTGTGCTGCGTACAGGGCGGCCGGTGGCGCGGAGCCGCCATAGCCGGTTACCCCGAGGCGGATCAGCCGACAACATAGCCCCTCGTCGAGGAGGGCGTTGGCCACGCGGCTGCCGAGGCCGTTCACGGGATTGTGGTCCTCGCAGGTGACGATCAGACCGGTGTCGGCGGCCACGCGCAGGGCCTCGCGATCGATCTCACCGGGACACGCCATGTTGAGGACCTGCGCGCGCACGCCAGCGGCGGCCAGGAGATCGTGGGCCGCCACGGCGGCGCCCACCACTGCGCCGGTGGCGATCACCACACCGGCATTCCCCTCGCGGAGTAAGTCCGCCTTCCCGTACTCGAACCGGTAATTGCCGGCGAAGAACGGCGTGCCGTCGGCCGCGAGGATCGGTGTCATCTTCGAGCGCCCCATGCCGAGGAAGATGTTGCCCGGCTGGGTGGCCAGGTAGCGCGTGGCGCGATCGGTCTGGTTGGGGTCGGCCGGCAGGATGGTGCGGAAGCCGGGCAGCGAGTGCAGCAGTCCGAGGTAGTCGATGCACTGGTGGGTCTTGCCGTCCTCCCCCACGTCCAGCCCCACATGGGTGCAGACCAGCTTCAGATTTCCGCCGTTGATGTCCGTGAGGCGGTGCTGGTTATAGGTCTCACACACACCGAAGACGCCGAAGTCGGCGAAGAAGGTGAGCACACCGTTGGCCGACAGGGCACCGGCGGTGGCGGCCGTGTGGTGCTCCTGAATACCGCTCTCGAAGAACTGGTCGGGCAGTCGCTTGTGGTAGCCGCCGGTCTTCACCGACCCTTCGAGGTCGCAGTCGAAGACCGCCATGGGCACGTGGTCACCGTTGACCTCGGCGAGATCCGCCAGGGCATTGCCCCAGGCGGACCGGTTGTCGACTTTCTGATCCGGCGCATAGGTGCGCGGCGTGCCCGGGTCCACCTTCAGATCCACGGAGGGTGGCTCGACCCCAAGGAAGGCGATCGGCTGCGAGTGCCGACGCTCACGTAGCTCAGCGAGCGACAGGTCCAGACCGAGATCGCGGAACGCCGCCGCACACTTATCGTCCTCCAACGCCTGGCCGTGGTACTTCTCCTGCCCCTCGATGGCGGGGATACCGTGGCCCATCACGGTGTTCGCGAGGATCGCCGTGGGGCGCTGGCGCTCGGTGATCGCCGCGCGGGTCGCCTCGTACAGGGCGTCGAAGTCGTGGCCGTCCACCTCCAGCACCTGCCAGCCGTCGGCCAGGTAGTTCGCCCTGATGTCCTGGCCCATGATGTCGGCGGTCTTTCCCCCGATCTGCAGGTGGTTGAGGTCGACGAAGGCCGTCACGTGGGTGAGGTTGTACTTGCGCGCGAAGCGCCGCGCCTCGGAGATCTGCCCCTTCTGCTGCTCGCCATCCCCCATCACCACGAAGACGTGGCCGCCGTCGCCGTTGAGCCGCCCGGCGAGGGCCAATCCGCACCCGACCGAGAGGCCTTGGCCGAGGTTGCCGGTACCCCACTCGACGCCCGGCACCTGCCGTTCGACGTGGCCCTCGAACGGCGAGCCGGCCTGGCGGAAGTGCAGCACCGCCTGGTTCACGTCGAAGAAGCCGTAACGACCGAGGACGCTGTAGACCCCGGGCGACGTGTGGCCGTGGCTCACCACGATGCGGTCCCGGGTCGGTTCGTGGGGCCGGTCCGGAAACGTATGGGTGAGCCCCCACAAGAGGACGAAGATCTCCAGGGACGAGAGCGAGCCGCCGGGGTGACCGGAGCCCGCCACGGCGGTCATCGCGATGATATCGCCCCGACACAGGCGTGCCGTCTCCTGCAAACAGGCGCGTTGCTTCGCGCCGAGAACCGGGGCGGCAAAGCCGCGGCACGGGCTGTCTTCGAGGGGATGGGGCACGGCAGACTCCGACACGTGCCGGCGTCGACTCGGCGCCGGGGTAAAGTAGTACTTCTTAGCAACGTGGCCGGAGACCGGTCAAGGAAGGGAGCTGTCAGCGGTCGGCTGTCAGCGCTCCACCGCCGGCGTTGGGAGCAGCTCGGGCCATTGCCGGCGACGACTCACCGCGACGCACCGGGAGTCATCGACACGTGGCCCCCCGGACGCCGAGAGCCGACCGCTGACAGCTAACCCATCAGTTGGCGGATCGCCGCGACGTCGACGTGGTCCCGGACCACCTGGACGATGCGCGCGATGGTCGTCTCGCGCCGGGCGCGCGGATCGTCATCTGCGGGTTGCGTCTCGCCGGCCGCGGCGCGCAGGTTACGCAGGAAGCAGGCGCGGAACGACGGGTTGTCGAACAGGCCGTGGATATAGGTCCCCCAGACGCGGCGGTCCTTGGAGATGGCACCGTCCCCGTGGTCGATGAGCTTCCCGCCACGGCGTACGATGGTGGCGAACGGCTGTACCTCCTCCTCCATGAGGGTGCGCCCGAGGTGGTGCTCGTAACCGGTCACCCGTTTCCCGCACAGGTCGGAGATGTGATCGAGGCACAAGGCCTCCACCGGGTGGCTCTCCCGGTTGTGACCGAGCAGGGTGGCGATCGGCAGCAGTCCGAGCCCCTCCGCCTCCCCGAGGCTGGATTCTCGGCCGAGGGGATCGAGCACCACCTTGCCGAGCATCTGCAGCCCGCCGCCGATCCCCACCACCGTGCCGCCGGCGGCACGGAAGGCGCGGATGCGGTGCGCCAGGTGGTTCTCGTCGAGATACTGGAGGTCGGCCAGGGTGTTGGTCGAGCCCGGCAGGATCACGGCGTGCAGGTCGTTGAGTGCGGTCTCCGCCGCGACCGCCACCAGCGTCACGCCCGATTCATCGGCGAGGGGATCCGTGTCGCGATCGTCGCTCTGGTGGGGCAGTTCCACTACGCCGATGCGCACCGTCATGGAGGGCGCCGGCGTCGTGGGCGCGGCGTCGATCACCACCCGCCCCTCGTGCGGGAGCCGCACGTCGACCAGGCGCGGGATGAGGCCGAAGACCGGGATCCCGCAACGCTCCTCGATGCGCCCCTTCAGGGTCGCGCCATCCGTGAGGTCGCCTTCGAACTTGTTGATCAAGATGCCGCGGACGCGCCGCCGCTGCTCGGGCGGCAACAGCTCCAACGTCCCGTAGAGGGCCGCGAACACGCCGCCCTTGGAGCTATCGCCTACCAGCACCACTGGTGCGTCGGCGATCTCCGCCACCCCGCTATTGGCGAGCTGTACCTCCCGAAGCTCCACGTCCGTGGGCGTGCCCGCACCCTCGATCACCACCACATCGTATTCCCGCGCCAGGAACTGATACGACACCCGTACCGCTGCCTCGGTCTTGGCCTTCAGACGACGAAACTCCGCGAGGGTAAAGACCCCGTGGCGATCGCCCTGGATGAGGAGCTCCAGCCGGTTGCCCTCCACCGGCTTCATCAGTAGGGGATTCATGTGGGTGTTGGGTACCACCCCGCACGCCTCGGCCTGCACCGCCTGCGACCAGCCGATCTCGCTACCCGACTGGGTGACGAAGGGATTGAGGGTCCAGTTCTGCGCCTTGAACGGCGCGACCCGCATGCCCTCGTCACGAAAGATCGCGCAAAACGCCGTCACCAGGACGCTCTTCCCCACGTTTGACGACGTCCCCTGAAACATCAGGGGGTGGCATTGGCGATCGGGGGATTGAGCCATGGGCGAGGTGGGGGACGAACGCTGGTGGCACGGCGGCCACCTGCGGACGCGACTGCGAGAAGAGTCCCAAGGCTACTCCATCGGCGGGGCGGCGGCCAGTTTGAGCCATGCGGACAACGACCGAAAAGCTGACCATCTGCAGCGCCCGGCCCAGCCCATGAACCCACCGCGAGCGTGCCTCACTTCCGCCCGTCGACACCGCCGTGTCACGCGTGCCGGCGTCGCGTCGTGGCGCCGGATCCCGCGTTTCCCTGCCCGGTAAACGAGCCGAGCCAACCGAAGGAGCCCCCCATGGATCCTGCCGTCGCCCAGGCCTTCGACCGCGTCCCGATGTTGCCTGACCATATCCGGCGACTGTTCACCATCATCAACGATCCGGATGGCGCGCTCCGGGAAGTGGCCGATCTGGTGTGCCGTGACCCTAGCCTCACCACCCAAAGCCTGCGGGTATGTAACTCGGCATTCTTCAGCCTGCCGGTGGAGATCACGTCCATCCACCAGGCGGTGGTGTTGCTGGGGATGGAGATGGTGCAGGGCATCGCCCTGGCGAGCTACTTCCAGTCATCGGTGTTGCAGCGCCACGGCCTAACGGGCGGCTGGATGGACGGCGCCGCCGATCACTCCATGGCCACCGCCTACCTGTGCCGCTGGTTCCTGCAGGCGATGGGGGAGCACCTCCTCGCCGCCACTGCCTTCACCGCCGGCCTGATCCACGACATCGGCAAGCTCGCCTTCTGCCACCTCGGGGCTGAGGTCGAAGCCGAGGTGCTGGCCCTGGTCGCCGCCGGCCACGAGTGGTGCGCCGCGGAGCGCGAGATTATCGGTATGACCCACGCCGAGGCGGGAGGTCACGTGTGCGAGCGGTGGCAGATCCCCGAGATGCTCACTCAGGCGGTGCGCCACCATCACACCCCCCTGGAGTCGATCGACGAGCCGATGGCGTGCGTCGTACACATCGCCGAGCGCCTCGCGCACACCGGCCTCACCGGTGTCGACGAGGCAGGGCCGCTGGTCGGCATCGAGCCCGCCGCCTGGCAGTCCCTCGGGCTGGACGACGCGGAAATGTTGAGTCTCGCCACCGACCTCCTGAAGACCCTCGAGGCGACCCCGATGCCCGCGGCCTAATGATCTCCGGCGAGGGCGGGAAACGCCCTGCGTAGGAGGTCGACCACCGCGGCCTCCGTGGGGGCGCCGAGGAGGTCGTCGAGAAGCGGTGCGCACGCCGCCCGGGAGAGCTTCGCAAGACCCTCCCAGATCGCCGGGATGGCGGTGGGGGCGACCGACAGCTCGTCCAGGCCGAGGGCGAGCAGCGCCGGCAGGGCGAGAGGGGTCGCGGCGAGCTCGCCGCAAAGGCTGACCGGTTTGCCCAGGGCGTGGGCCGCCTCCACGGTATCGCGGATGAGGTGCAGGACCGCCGGGTGGAGGGGCTGGTAGAGTGCCGCGACCGTGGTCGACTGGCGGTCGACCGCCAAGGTGTATTGCACCAGGTCATTGGAGCCGATCGCCACGAAGTCGACCTTGGCGAACAACGCGGCGCCGGCCCGTGCCACCGCCGGCACCTCCACCATCACCCCCACCGGCACCGCCGTACCGTACGCTACGCCCTCGCTGGCCAGGGCCACCTGACAGCCGGCCACCTCGGCCCGCAACTGGTCGAGCTCCTCCACGGTGGTGACCATCGGGAAGAGGATCCGCACCGGCCCGACGGCGGCCGCGCGCAACATCGCCCGGAGCTGGGTGCGCAGCACCCGCGGTCGGTGCAGGGACAGGCGTACCGCGCGCAACCCGAGCAAGGGGTTGGCCTCTTCCACGGGCAAGAGGCGCAGGAAGGGTTTGTCGCCCCCGAGATCCAGGGTGCGCAGGGTGGTGGGGTGGTCGGGAAAGCGACGCACGGCGTCGGTGTAGATCCGGTACTGCTCCTCCTCGCGCCCCAGCCCGTCCCGACCCAGGAGGAAGGCGTACTCGGTGCGGTAGAGCCCGATTCCCAGGGCACCGTGCGTTACCGCCGTGTCCAGGTCACGTTGCACCGAGACGTTGGCCAGCAGGCGCACCGGTAGCTCGGACGCCGCGCACGGCGGCCGCCATCCATCGACCACTGCGCTGGCATCGTGCTGGTAGATTTCCTCGACATCGGGCGTCGGGTTGATGTGCACCGTGCCGGTGGTGCCATCGACGATCAGCCGGTCTCCCTCGGTGATGGTCGTGAGATTGACGCCGGTGACCATCGGTAGGTTGAGGGCGCGCGCCAGCAGCACCGCGTGGGAATCGGGCGTGTTGACGCCCTGGACGAAGCCGCGCACCCCCTGCTCGCTCGCCGACAGGACATCCGTGACCCGGATCTGGGCGGCGACCCGCACGCTGTCGTCGCGGGCAACGGCCGCCGCCACGGGATCGCCCTTGCACAGGGTGTCGAGGAGCCGGGTGCCGACCTCCAGGACGTCGGCACCGCGCTGGCGTATGTAGGGATCGGCCAGCTTTTCGAAGGCGTGGTAGTGGCGCAGGGTGGTCTCGCGGATCGCTCGGTAGGCGTTCTGCCCGGCGGCGACCCGGGCCTCGATGGTGCTGACGAAGCTGCCCTCGGAGATCATCAGTCGCTGCATATCGAGGAGCGCCGCCTCTTCCTCGCCGACCTCTTCACGGAGCTGCTCGGCTACCCGGTCCAGCTCATTGCGCGCGTTGATCAGGGCGACGTCGAGCCGGGTCTCCTCCACCTCCGGCACGCCACTCTCCTGGTAGGCGTGGAGCGGCAGAAGCCCCGCCTCCACCGCCGCCGGCCCGATCGCGACGCCGGTGGCGGCGGCGGTACCGACGATCCGCTGCCCTTCCACCCGGCCGCGCAACACTGCGTCCACGGCGGGCACGGCGTGAAAAAGGGTGTAGACGAGTCCCGCTACCTGGTGGGCGACGGTCTGCAGCAGGTGAGTCTCCGCCTCCTGGAAGTCGCGCGGCGCCTCGGTCTGGACCACGAGGCAACCGACGGTATCCGTGCCCCGCACCACCGGCACTCCGAGGAACGACGCGAAGCGCTCCTCGCCGGTCTCGGGCAAATACTTGAAGCGTGGATGACGGCTCGCCTCGCGCACGGCCACCGGCGCCCCCTGTTCGACGGTGAGCCCCACCAACCCCTCGTGGGCAGCGAGGCGCGGGGGATGCTCCGGGTCGAAGTGCAGGCCGGTGCTGGCCGCCAGGACCAGAGAGCCGGACGCCGGCTCCAGGAGGTAGAGGGAGCACAGGGGCGTCGCCATCTGCTCGGCCACCATAGCGACGATCTCCCGCAGGGCCGCGCGCGGCTCGCCACCGGTCGCGGCAAGTCGTCCCACTCGCTCCAGGGTGGCGAGGGCGTTGAGGAGATCTTCGCGTTTCGACATGACGGGATCCGGGTGCGGGGCAATGCGGCCGGCCGCCCCCGGCGCCGCGGACCTGACAAGGGTTCGGCCAGCAGGCTACCATGCGCGCGCCACATCGGAACCACCCATGGCGATCGCAGGCGTAGATCGGGCAGCGACCCTCCTCGACCGGGCACGACGGGTGGCCTTCCTGACCAGTGCCGGGATGAGCGCGGAATCCGGCATCCCGACCTTCCGCGATCGGGATGGCTACTGGCGGCGATTCCCACCGTTCGCCGCCAAAGGGCTGGAGGCCCAGGACCTGGCCAGCCCCTGGGCGTTTCGCACCTGCCTCGACCACGCTTGGGCGTTCTACGAGTGGCGACGGCGCAACGCCGACGCCAACACCCCCCACATCGGTTACGAAGTATTATGCCGGTGGATGGCGTCTCGCTTCTCCGCGGCCTTCATCCACACCACCAACACGGACGGCTACCACATCCGTGCCGGTACCCCGGACTCACGGCTCCGGGAGGTACACGGCTCGATCTGGCGGCTGCAATGTCTGCGCCCCTGCTCGCCGCGCTTCTGGGCCGAGGAGCGGGTGCCCCTGTGCACCCTCGACGAGCAGACCATGGCGGCGTCCGAGTACCCTGCCTGTCCCGACTGCGGAGGAATCGCTCGCCCCCACGTCCTGATGTTCGGAGACGGCGATTACGTGGGCCATCCCGAGCAGGATCGGCGCTGGCAGGCATTCCTGCGCCAACCGGTGGACGTGGCGTTGCTCATCGGATCCTCCGGTGTCGTGCCCACCAACGATGTGCTCGCCGCTCACCTCCAGGCGAGCGGCACGCGGATCATCACCATCAATCCAGATCCCCACGCCGGGGCGTTCGTCCGGCCGGACGTGGCTATCACGGAGGGCGCCGGTGCGGCGTTGACCGCGATCGATCGCTGTCTCGACGGCGGCCTGTGAGGCCGGGCGGTGGCCGGCTGGGCAAAACCAAGCTAAATTCCGTAGGAGCCTTGGATGGCGGGCTGGTTCTCGGAGGGAGCGATGATTACCGATATTCGCGAGGCACCGTTCACCGCGTGGGAGGCCCTGAGCATCGCTGCCGGCATCGAGCAGCGAGGCATCCGCTTCTACCGCGCCGCGCTGGAAGGGTGCACCGACCCGGCGGCCCGCCGCGTCTACGAAGAGATGGTGGCGGAGGAGCACCGCCACCTTGCCATCCTGGAGTCGGCGATGCACTCCGCGCGCGGCCTGGCGCCGGAGGCGGCCGACGTAGTGCGAGCCTACCTGAATGAGCTGGACGACGAGCTGACGCCGTTTCCCGACACGGCGGGGGAAGAGGATGGGTCCCACGCGTTGGCGTCGGCGCGACGGGTGGAACGAGACGCCGCGTCCAACTATCTGCGCCTCGCTCGGGTCTCCGTCGACCTCCGGGCCAAGGCCATGCTGGTCGCCCTGGCCAGCGAGGAGCTGGGCCACAACGCGCGCCTCGGTGAGCGTCTCGGCGGCGAGGCCCCCCCCCTTCCCCTCCTGGATCCGGACGCCGAGGTCATCGCCCGGCTGGCGGCGGTGGAGGCAGAGCTACAACGCGCGGCGCCCAAGCTCTCCGTCGCGGCCCGCACCACCGGCCTCGATGAGCCTTTGCCCACCGACGACGGCTCGGTCTTCGACCAGCTCACCGGCCTGCGGCGCCTCGTCGACCAGGCCGAGGAGGATCTGGATACTCTCCTCGACAGCCGGATCACGGCGATGGAAGCGTGTCTGCACGGGATGAACGGCGACCGGCCGGCCAGGGCCTGAGAGCGACCCCAGGGGCGCACCGCGGGCGGTTCCGGGCCGCGCTCCCGCCTGTTCGCAGGGTCATTCTTCCGCCAGCCGCTGCGCTCAGGAAGGCCGCTCCCGCGCGTGGTTCAACGCACCGGCTGGAGCGGTGCCTTGGTCGCCACCATCCGTTTCAACCCCACGGAGGAGAAGCGCACCGAGACCTTCAGGTCGTCCCCCTTGCCCTCGCGCCGCACCACCTTGCCCGTGCCCCAGCGCGGGTGCTGGACCTGGGAGCCTACGGGAAAGGGATCGTCACCGCCGGTGGGTGCGACCTCGACGACGGCCCGGCGTGCCCCGCTGGCCACGGTGGCGCTCGCCGGGCGGGCGATCAGCTCCTCTGGGAGCTCTGCAAGAAACCGCGACGGGGAGTTGAACTGGACCTCCCCCTGGATGTGACGGCGGGCGGCGAAGGTCAGGTAGAGCACCGCCTTGGCGCGGGTGATCCCCACGTAGGCGAGGCGCCGCTCCTCCTCCATCTCCTCCTCCGAGCCCATGGACATGCGGTGCGGGAAGATCCCCTCCTCCATGCCGGTGAGGAAGACCACCGGAAACTCCAGCCCTTTGGCCGAGTGGAGGGTCATCAGGGTGACGTAGTCGCGCGCCTCCGCCTCCCGGTCGAGGTCGGTCACCAGGGCGACCTGTTCGAGGAAGGTGGCGAGGCTCGCCTCCGGGTCCTCCGCGGCCAGGTTCTGCAGGGCGGTGGCAAGCTCCCGGACGTTCTCGCCGCGGGTGATCGCCTCGGTGGTCTCGTCGCGCTCCAGGTAGTCGAGCAGGCCGGTCTCGGCGAGCACTGCGTCGAGCAGCTCGGGTAGGGGGAGCTGACGCCGGTGCAGCTCCGTCAGACGTCCCCACAGGTCGGCAAGGTCGGCGAGGGCGTTGCGCTGGCGCGTGGCCAGGTCGCGGTCGGCGAGGGCGGCGAGCACGGCGTCGAATAGCGAGCCGTGATCGCGCTGGGCCACGGCCCGCAGGTGGGCGAGGAGATTGGCGCCGATGCCCCGTGGTGGCAGGTTGACGATGCGCTCGAAGCTCACATCGTCCGCCGGATTCTCCAGCACCCGCAGGTAGGCGAGGCAGTCCTTGATCTCCTTGCGCTCGTAGAACTTCTGGCCGCCGTAGATGATGTACGGCAGGCTCTGGCTGCGCAGGGTCGCCTCCAGCACCCGGCTCTGGGCGTGGGTACGGTAGAGGATGGCGCAGTCGGTGAGGGAACGCCCGGAACGGCGCCGACGCGCCACCTCGCCGACCACATAGGCGGCCTCCTCCTCCTCCCCCATACAGCTCTGGCAGGTGAGCAGCTCGCCGGCGGGCAGGTCGGTCCAAAGGACCTTGCCCTTGCGCCCGAGGTTGTGGCGGATGACGTGGTTGGCCGCCTCCAGGATCTGAGGGGTGGAGCGGTAGTTCTGCTCCAGCTTCAGGGTGAGGCAGCCCGGGTGGTCGCGCTCGAAGTCGAGGATGTTGCGCAGGTCGGCGCCGCGCCAGCCGTAGATCGACTGGTCGTCGTCCCCCACCACGCACAGGTTGTCGTGTACCCCCTCCAGGAGGCGCACCAGGCGATATTGGGCGTGGTTGGTGTCCTGATACTCGTCGATCAACAGGTGGGCAAAGCGCTCCTGGTATTGGCGGCGCACCTCCGCATGGCCCTCCAGGAGGTGCACCGGCAGCATCAGCAGGTCGTCGAAGTCGACCGCGCCGGCCTGGCGCAGCCGCTCCTGGTAGCGCGTGTAGACGTCGCGGGCCACCGCCTCCGCCCCGAAGTCGAGACACTCAGCCGCGTAGTCGCTCGGCGTGACGAGGCGGTTCTTCAGGTCGCTGATCCGCCAGGAGAGGTTGCTCGGTGGATAGAGCCGGTCGTTGACTCCCAGCTCCTTGACCAGTTGCTTGATCACGGTGAGGCGGTCGTGCTGGTCGTAGATGACGAACCGCGGCGGGTAGCCGAGGGCTTCGGCGTGGCTGCGCAGCAGGCGCGCCCCGAAGGCGTGGAAGGTGAGGGCCCACAGACCGGCCGGGGCGGGGCCACCGAGGAGGCTGTCGATGCGCTCACGCATCTCCCGGGCCGCCTTGTTGGTGAAGGTGACCGCGAGGATCTGGTGGGGCCGGGCGTCGCCGGTGGCCAGCAGATGGGCGATGCGGTGGGTGAGGGTGCGGGTCTTGCCCGAGCCGGCGCCGGCGAGGATCAGCAGGGGGGTGCCGCGGTGCTCCACCGCCTGGCGCTGGACCGGATTGAGGGCGGTGAGGATCGACATGGCGGGCGCTGGCGCTGGCGGCAGAAGGCGGTCACTCTTCCGGGGTGAGCGACGGCGACCCTAGCAACGAAAAAATGGGCCGGCAACCGCGGCCCGAAAGCACGGCGTGCTGCGCATTTGCCACGCCGGCCGGCCCGGTACGCCTCGCCTTCCTCGGGACGCGGCTCGTCGGCGTCACGCTGGGGGAAGGCGCGGCGCCCGAGGTCGCGGCCCTGCCCCGCCCGTCCCGCGAGATCGCGTTGGCGTTGCAGGCCTTCTTGGCCGGCAGACGCCCCAGCCTGCCGGCACTGCCCTTTCTCCTCATCCGCGGCACGCCGTTCCAACAACGGGTATGGTTGGCGCTGCCAGCGATCCCGGCAGGGACCACGGCGACCTACGGTGAGGTGGCGGCGCGGCTGGGCCTTCCTCGCGGCGCGCGCGCCGTGGGGCAGGCGGCGGGCTGCAATCCGCTCCCGGTGGTCCTGCCCTGCCACCGGGTGGTGGCGAAGAACGGCCCGGGAGGCTTTGGCGCCGGCCTGGCGTGGAAGCGATTTCTGCTGGCACGGGAGGGCGGCGAGCTGCCAGGTTCGCGGCAACTTTTCTCAATATGATACAGTCCCCTGTCGATTAGGCGGGGACGCCTATCTCCTTATCTTCAGATCGGATACGGATCGTCCTCGGTTGATTGCCTCAGTTTTCCCCCCCCCAAATGGCCCCCGCTCCGAAGGTATTGTCGATCCGCTCCGTCGAAAGCCTGACCGTCGCCGAACCGCTGCGACGGCAGTGCCTGGCGCGCATCGAGCGCGGGGACCAGGGTGCGCTGGTCGACCTCGTGGCGTGTGACCCCACCCTCGTGCTGGCCGCGCTCCACACCGTGCGGCCGGCGACGTTGGCCGATTGGCGGCAACGGCTGGCGGACGGCACTTTGCACAAGTATGGGGCACTGGTCGCCCGCCTGCCCGCGGTCGTGGAAAACAGCCTCCTGCCGGCCCTGGCCGAGTGGCGCCACGCCTACGGTTGCGCCGTGGGCGCGCGGCGCCTCCTGGAGTGGCTGGGCGAGGGCGATACCGACCTCGCCTATCTTGGCGGGCTGGTTCACGATATCGGCCGCTGGGTCCTCTACAAGACCGACCCGGCCGCCCTGGCGACGATCTATGCGCTGGGCGACGTCCGGCAGATCCTCAGCCGGGAGACGGAGGCGTTCGGCGTCGACCATGCCGAGGCGGGCGCCCGGGCCCTGGAGGGGTGGGCCATCCCCGCGCCTCTTGCCGATCTCGTGCGTTACCACCATTCCGGTCCCCCCGACGGGCATCCCCACGCCAAGGCGATCGCCGCCGTGTTGATCGCCAACCACCTCGCCGAGCTGTTCTACTCCGAGCCCGCCGGGGAACGGACGAACCTGTTCGAGATCGAGCGCGCCGCCCGGCAATTGCTGGGGATCTCTCCGCAGGTGGTGGAAGAGGTGTTGGCGGGGATGGTATCGGCGGTCCAGGAGGCTGCCGTCGGCCTGGGTCTGGAGCCCGACCAACCGCCCGACCACATCCGGCGCCTGGTGGAGACCAACCTCAAGATCAGTCGCATCCACCTGAGCCTGGAGCGCTCCAATCGCACCCTGGAAGAGAAACTGGAGCAATTGCGCCTGCTCGGTGAGGTGAGCGAGCTGATCAACCGCGAGAAGGACACGGAGATCCTGTTCAATGCCCTGGTGGAGCGCATCGCCGGGATCCTGCGGGTCGACCGGGTGTCGATGTACCTGAGCACGGAGGCGCCGGACCGCGACGGCGAGCTGGTGCTGGTCGCCGGCAAGGGGTTGCCGCCCGACGCCTACGATGCCGATCCGGCGTATGCGGCCGCATCGGGCACGGCCCCGCCGATCCACGGCCATGTTACCGACGAGCGGTTGCCCCTTTTCGACCATGCCGCCGACAACCGGACGCCCGGCTTCGTCTCGGTACCGATCAACGTCGGCGACCGCACCGTCGGTATCATCCGTATCAGCCATCGGGTCGGGAGTGGTGGATTTACCGACGACGATGCAGAGCTGCTCACCGCGATCGCACACCAGATCTCCATCTCGTTGGAGACCCAGCGTCTGGTGCGAACCCTGGCGGAGCGCAACCAGCGGCTGCGCGAGGCCAACCGCGCAATCACCGCATCGACCCGCGCACTGGAGCAGGAGCGCAACAAGCTCTCGTCGATTCTCTGGTCGATGGGGGAGGGGGTCGTGGTGTGCAATGCCGATCGGGCGATCGTTCTGGTCAACAACGCCGCCGAGTCCATCCTGCGGCGGGAGGCCGCGAAGCTTCTCGGCCGCGACCTCGCCGCGAGTGGCAGCCCCGTCCTGGAAGCCGCCGCGAGCCGCGTGGGCCGGCTCTCGGTCGAGGGGGCGGGCCGCAGCATCGATGAAACCACCACGATCGAGGGGCGAACGATCCGCTTCAATTTGGCGACCATCGACGATCCGGACGGTGCCTTTCTCGGCACGGTGGTGGTGTTGCAGGACACGACCCGCCTGCTGGAGGCGGAGAAGGCGCGCAACGAGTTCGTCTACCACGTGTCCCACGAGCTGCGCACCCCACTGGTATCGATCAACGGATTCGCCTCCACCATCCTGCGCGACCCGGGAATGGACGACGGGACCCGCAAGGAGTTCCTGCAGATCATCGTCTCCGAAGGCACGCGGCTGACAAGGTTGATCGACAACCTGCTGGAGTTCGCCCGCGTGGAGCAGGGGCTGTTGTCGTTGAACCGCGAGTCGTGTGACCTGGGGCAGCTCGTGAAGATGTCCTCCGGTGGTCTCACCAAGGTGGCCGAGGACAAGGCGATCGAGATCGTCGTCGACCTCGATGAGACATTGCCGCAGGTGATGGTCGATGAGGACCGTATCCGCCAGGTATTGGTGAACCTCCTGGCCAACGCGGTGAAGTTCAGCACGTCTGGCCGCCAAGTCACGGTGCGCGCCCGGATGACCGGCGCGGCAGTTCTGGTCAGCGTCGCGGATCAGGGGCCGGGGATTCCTCCTGAGCTGCGTGACAAGGTCTTCGAGCGGTTTTTTCAGATACGCCACGAGGGCTCGGCAACCCAGGGCACCGGTCTGGGTCTAGCGATCGTCCAGGAGATCGTCGAGGCACATGGCGGTCGGGTGTGGATCGGCGAGGCCGAGGGTGGTGGAACAATCGTGTGCTTCACCCTCCCGACGGGGACGTCGGATTCGGAGTAAGGAAGAGCCATGGACCAAGAAGGACGCATACTGGTTGTCGATGACGAGCCGCTCATCGTGAAGCTCCTCAAGCACAACCTGGAAAAGTCCGGTTACGAGGTCCTGGCGGCAGGCAACGGGCGGGAAGGGCTCGAGGTGTTGGAGAAGGAGGTGGTCGACGTCGTCTTGCTCGACATCATGATGCCGGAGATGGACGGCATGGAGGCCTTGCGGCGCATCAAGGCGAGCGAACGGCCGGTGTTGGTCATCATGCTCACGGCCAAGGCGACGATCGACACGGCGGTGAGCTGCATGAAGGAGGGTGCCCACGACTTCCTCTCCAAGCCGTTCGATGTGGATCGGCTGCAGATCACGATCCGCAATGCGATCCAGACCCTGCAGCTCACCCGCCAGGTGGAGCACCTGCGCTCCGAGCTCTCCGAGAAGTATCGGTTCGAGTCGATCATCGGCAAGTCGCGGCCCATCAAGCACGTGTGCACCCTGTTGTCGAAGGTGTTGGACGTCGACATCACCGTACTCATCACCGGTGAGAGCGGTACGGGAAAGGAGCTCATCGCGCGCGCGATCCACTATCGCGGCCACCGCAAGGATGGGCCGTTCATCACGGTCAATTGCGCCGCCATCCCCGAGAATCTGCTGGAGAGCGAGCTGTTCGGTCACGAGCGAGGCTCCTTTTCCGGGGCCGTGGCCCAGCGGATCGGCAAGTTCGAGCAGGCCAATGGCGGCACCATCTTCCTGGACGAGATTGGCGAGATGGACCTGTCGTTGCAGGCGAAGATCCTGCGGGTCCTGCAGCAGCGCGAGGTGGAGCGGGTCGGCGGCCGGGGCAACATCCCGGTCAACGTCCGCGTGCTGGCCGCGACCAACTGCGACCTCAGCGAGCTCATCAAGGAGGGGAAGTTCCGCGAGGACCTCTACTACCGCATCGCCGCCTTCCCCATCGAGGTGCCGGCGCTCCGCGAGCGGCGCGATGACATCCCCCTGCTGGCCCACCACTTCCTGGAGCAGTCGGCCGCCGACTGCAACAAGAAGCTCGACGGCTACAGCGACCGGGCGACGGAGGCGTTGATGGCTTACGACTGGCCCGGCAACGTCCGCGAGCTGGAGAACATCATCGCCCGCGCGGCGTTGCTCGCCACGACGTCGCAGGTGACCTACGACGACCTCCCGTCCCTGCAGCGCGGTCTGTCAGATGGTCCGTCGCCACGGGCGTCCGCGGTGGAGAGTATCGTGGACCTGTTGCCCAAGGAGGACATCCTGCCCTTCGAGGTGATCGAGGAGCGCATCATCCGCCACTCCTTGCAGCTTGCCGGTGGCAACGTCACGACCGCCGCGAACCGCCTGAAGCTCAGCCGTGCCACCCTCTACCGCAAGCTCAAGATGTACGGCATAGAAGTGTAGCGCGTGCCGCTGGCGGGCGCGCCGACCGGGCGATCCCGGGGCGGCGTCCCGTGCCGCCGGTCGCTGCACTGGATCGGCCGAGCATCGGGTCGGACTCGGCGGCGGGGCGGAGCCGGCCGGCAAAAAGCCGCGCTGCTGCCACTTTATCCATGGTCGCCAGATGCCGATCTATGGGGGGAGGTCTCGTCCTGCAACCGCAAGGAGCTCCCCGCCCATGGCACCAGTCACTGACGCCGAAAGCGTCATTGCGAATGTCGACTCTTTGCCGCCTCTGCCGGCGGCGACCCAGCGCCTCCTGGTGCTTACCAGCCTGCCGCCGGATCGGGCCGACATGGGAGAGATCTCCAACGTCATCACCCACGAGCCGGCCCTCGCCGCCGTGGCCCTGAAATGGGTCAACTCCCCTCTCTACGGGCTGCGCGTCGAGGTGCGCAACGTCCACCAGGCGGTCTCCCTGATGGGGTTGCGCACGATCCGCAACATGGTGCTGGGCATGGAGGTCCACAACATGACCAGCGCCGGCTTGCACGGCTACGGCATGTCGGCCGCGATCTTTTCGCAGCACGCGATGGCCACCGCCACGGCGTGCCAGCGTCTGGCGGAGCGTTACATTCCCGGGATGCGTGATGAGGCGTTCACCCTCGGCCTGCTGCACGACATCGGCATGCTGCTCCTCGACCCGTTGGTCAAGGAACACCGCGACAAGTTTACGGCCGGCCTGCGGTCCGGGCAGGGTCAGGAGACGGTCGAGCGCGACCTCTTCACCATCGACCATTGCGAGCTCGGCAAGCGCATCCTGCAGGCATGGAACCTGCCGGGCGAGACCTCGGAGCCTATCGCCCTGCACCACTCGCCATTGGTCGACGATACTCCGGCGCTGGTGGTCCTCCTCAAGGTGGCGGACTCTCTCACCGAAGCCCCCTTCGCCGAACGGCTCGGCCACTCCTCGGAGGTCGACCGCGAGGCGTGCGCCGCCCTCGGCGTCTCCCTCGAAGAGTTGCAAAATCTGGAGGCCCACCTGGAGGCCTCGCGAGAGGGGGCGGCCTCGCTATTTACTGGGTAGCCGCTGGGGGAGCGCGACGCAGGCTCTGCTCAGGTCGGGGGCGCGTCCGCGGTGAGTCGTTTCAACGCCGCGCGGGCGGCCGCCTGCTCGGCCGCCTTCTTGCTGTTTCCCTCCCCCTCCCCGAGATGCCGATCGTCGAGCCACACGGCCACGCGGTAGCGGCGTTCGTGGTCCGGTCCGGTAGTCTCTACGACCTCGTAGCGCGGCAGTTGGCGCCAGCGCTCCTGGCCGAGCTCCTGTAACTGGGTCTTCGCATCCCACAGGGCGTCGCGGTAGGCCACGGCCGCGAGCAGCGGAGCGACGTGGTGCTCGACCACCGGGTGGGCCACGGCCAGACCTCCGTCCTGGTAGATCGCCCCGACCACCGCCTCGTAGGCGGCACACAAGATCGACTCCTTGTGCCGGCCGCCGCTGCGCTCCTCACCCACGCCGAGGTGCAGGGCCTCGCCCAGGCCCAGGCGCCGGGCGACCTTGGCGAGGCTCGCCTGCCGTACCACCTGGCTGCGCCACCGTGACAGGTCACCCTCCGCCGCGTCGGGTTGCTGCGCGAACAGGAGGTCCGACACGACGAGCTGCACCACCGCGTCCCCGAGGAATTCCAGCCGCTCATTCTGATCGGCAGCGGAGAGTCCCTTTTCCTGCACCCGCGAGCGATGGGTGAGGGCACGCGGCAGCAGGGCGGGATCTCGGAACGTGTAGCCGAGGCGATCCTCCAGCTCGGTGCGCTCCCGGCCGGTGTCGCCCGCTCGCTCCTCGCCGCCGGTCAAACCTTGCGCAAGGCCAGGCAGGCGTTGGTGCCGCCGAAGCCGAAGGAGTTGGTGAGCGCCAGGTCTATCGCCACGTCCCGCGCCGCGTTGGGCACGTAGTCGAGATCGCACTCCGGATCCGGGTGGTCGTAGTTGATCGTCGGCGGTACCTGCTGCTCGTAGATCGACTTGGCGAGGATCACCCCCTCAACCCCGCCGGCAGCCCCCAGGAGGTGGCCGGTCATCGACTTGGTGGAGCTCACCGCCAGGCGGTCGGCATGGGCGCCGAACACGGCACGGATAGCGAGGGTCTCGTTCCGGTCGTTGGCGGGCGTGGAAGTACCGTGGGCGTTGATGTACTGGATCTGGTCGGGGTTGACCTTGGCGTCCTTGAGGGTGACGCGCATGCATCGTTGTGCACCCTCGCCTTCCGGGGCCGGCGAGGTGATGTGGTAGGCGTCACCGCTGGTGCCGTATCCCACCACCTCGGCGTAGATCCGCGCGCCGCGCGCCTTGGCGCGTTCCATCTCCTCCAGCACCACGATGCCTGACCCCTCGCCGATCACGAAACCGTCGCGCTCGGCATCGAATGGGCGGCTCGCCCGCGCGGGCTCGTCGTTGCGAGTCGAGAGGGCCTTCATGCTGCCGAAGCCGCCCAGGCCGAGGGCGCAGATCGGCGATTCGGTGCCGCCGCAGATCATCACATCGGCATCGTCGTACTGGATTAACCGCGCGCCGTCGCCGATGGCGTGGGTGCCGGTGGCGCAGGCCGTGACCGGCGACAGGTTGGGTCCCTTGGCCCCGAAGCGGATCGAGATGTGGCCCGCCGCCAGATTGATGATGCTCATCGGGATGAAGAACGGGGTGATCTTGCGTGGCCCCTGGGTCGCCACGATGTGGCCGTAGTGCTCGATGGTGGGCAGACCGCCGATGCCGGCGCCGACGCACACCCCGGTGCGCTCGGCGATCTCCTCGCCGATGGTCAGGCCGGAGTCGGCGACCGCCTCGATCGCCGCGGCCACCGCGTACTGGATGAAGAGGTCGACCTTCTTCTGCTCGCGCTTGGGGAATACGGCGTCGGGGTCAAACCCCTTCACTTCGCCGGCGATCTGCGAGGGATAGGCTTCGGGATCGAAGCGGGTGACGCGACCGATCCCGCTCTTGCCCGCAAGCAGATTGGCCCAGCTCTCCTGCAGATTGAGACCGACGGGGGAGAGGATCCCCAGGCCGGTGATGGCGACGCGACGGCGCATGGGTG
>Ga0210124_1000141_pt1 | contig 41293 bp, 36 predicted proteins | sample Muzzi_PWC_D2_FD_185554 | JGI IMG/M metagenome (GOLD analysis project Ga0210124, IMG submission 185554) | Wetland microbial communities from San Francisco Bay, California, USA, that impact long-term carbon sequestration - Muzzi_PWC_D2 (SPAdes) | ecosystem: Environmental > Aquatic > Marine >...
AACGATTACCTGGCCCTGATGCGGCCACAATCGAGGATTACTTCGATATCTTTGATAATCTTTGGCGCAGTTATGACGACCATGCTCGTATCGACCTCTGGTTTGCCCCGCCGGGGCCGCAGTGGGTATCTGATGAGTTTTTGATGCGCACGGTTGAAGCGGCTGAAAGCTATGATACCGGCGTTCAAACCCACCTGGAAGAGTCGGTCTACGAGAAGCACTACGGCCCGCGTGCCTATGGCGTTCCGACGGTCAAACATTTGTACCGGTTGGGTGTGTTGAGTCCTCGCTTCTCATTTGCTCACGGGGTATGGCTGACTGAAGCCGAGATTGAACTGTTGGCCGAAAGTGGGGCGGCGGTTAGTCACAATCCAAGTTCGAATCTGCGCTTACGGGCCGGTATTTTACCCCTGAATAGCCTGCTGGCTTCGGGAACAACGACGGCCCTGGGCATGGATGGCATGACCATCAATGATAATGAGGATATGTGGCAAGAGATACGCCTGGCTCTGCGGCTCCACCGTACGCCACGCCTGAATAGTCCGGCCCCCACCCCGGCTGATATCTTTCGTATGGTAACGCATGGTGGGGCAACCTTGTTGAGGGCAGCCGGTCAACGGGGAACCTTGGCCCCCGGTCATCAAGCCGATGTTGTTTTGCTCAATCTCGACCGGCTGACCTGGCCTTGGGTCGCGCCCGAAGTTGACCCGCTATCGCTGGTCCTTTATCGCGCCTCGGCTGGCGATGTGGATACGGTGCTGGTTGGCGGCGAGATTGTGGTTGAAGGCGGGCGAGTAACAACCTTCGACGAGGCAGCCGCGGGACAGGAACTTGCGACGAATCTCGACAAGCTGGACTATCCCGCCGACGATGCAGCAATGGTCGAATCACTCATGCCCCACATCATAAAATATTACGAGGATTGGGAGTTGCAATCGCTTGAGCCTTATATTGTTTATAATTCACGATCATAATATTGTTTCGTGTATCCAATCTGATTAGAACAACAAATAGGCAAATTAACAATTTGCCCTACAAATAACAAAGGAGATTTTTATAATGACAGAAAATACTATGGTTGCCCAGGTAGAAAGTCTACCTGATTTAATTCGTGAGGAGCTGGACCCACTTGATGCGCGGGTACGCCGGGTTCTTGACCATAACGAGTGTCTATCGGTTAAGCGGGTTGTCATTACCGGCTGTGGTGACTCTCATATGGCCGGTATTGCCACGGAATTGGCCTTTGAGGAGTTGGCCGGTATCCCCACCGAACCGATGCGGGCGATGCAGATGGCTCGCTACGGGGCCATCTACCAGCCCAAGGCATTCGCCAAAAATCCGCTGGTGTTGGGTATCTCTGTCTCGGGTACGGTGGCTCGCACCCGAGAAGCTATAGCTATGGCTCGGGCCGAAGGCGCGCTGACCATTGCCATCACCGCTAACCCCGATGCTCCCCTGGCCCAAACCGCCGAAAAGATGCTGGATTGTACCATCCCTGATTTCGTCCCTTCTCCTGGGGTTCGATCCTACCGAATTTCGTTGCTGGCCCTTTATTTATTAGCTATCCGGCTGGCCGAGGTGGGGGGTAAAATGACTCAAGATGAGGCCAATGCCATGCGGCAAGAACTCAAAGGCACTGCCGATGCTATCGAAGCCACCATTGAGGCTTGTAATGCTCGTATTCGTGAGTTGGCCGAAGCGGTGGCGGAACAAAAGAACTTTGTCTTTGTTGGCGACGGGCCGAATCTGGCAACATCCTATTTCGGTGCGGCCAAGGTGATTGAGGCAGCGGGGCGTCACGCCATGGGGCAGGATACCGAAGAATGGGCACACTTACAATATTTTGTCAATGTCGATACCGATACAGCTACCTTTGTTACCTCTCCTGGTGGAAGAGGCCATGGCCGGGTCGCCGAATTGGTCGAGCCGATGAACCGCATTGGGCGAACTTTAGTGGCTGTGGTTCCCGAAGGCGATGACGCTATTGCTCCCCATGCCGATTGGGTCTTGCCGGTGGTAGGCAATGTTCGAGAAATCTTTACCCCGATGGTCTATGCCGTGGCCGGAGAGCTTTTCGCCGCTCATCTCTCCGATGTGGTTGGCGAGCCGTTCTTCCGTAGATTCAGTGGGGTTTATGATAGTGCCCAGACCGGCGGCAATACCATTCGCAACAGCCGGGTGATTGAGCGGAGTGAGCTACCCTAATAAAATATCTGTCCCTCATCCTTCGCCCTCTTGCGTTCAGTTGAAATAGGGCAGAGTCGGGCAGGATTTGAGAAGACGTACCATCAACGGGATTCATACCAAAGAGTGAAAGAAAATCGGAAACACAGAGAACACTAAGAAGCACAGAGATTCACGGAGTATTTATTTTTCCCTCCATGTTTCTCTGTGGCTACTCTGTGAATCTCTGTGTAACATTTATTTTCATGGGGAACGACTATGTTTCGATCAAAAACCCGCGATATTATCATTCCGCAATCGGAGCACGCAAAATTGGCAGGACTGATTGCCCTATTGTGGGGCAATGATGATTTTGATCGCCCAGATTTCGATTTTGAGTCATTTGTCGGCGGAGTGGCGCTGCATGATGAGGGTCATGGGTATTTTGATATGGATGATATTGGTGGCATGGAACCTGATGTAGAATTGGAATCTATGCGGCGACTGGTCAACTATCGCCTGGATAATCCAATTATTGATACGGTCGCCAATTTTCATATCTTACGCCTATTACATTTTGATGAAGAAAGAAGAAGCCAGCTAATCGTTGAGTGCGAAGCTCAAATCGCTGAAGGGATTGAAAAGACAGGGATATCACGAGATAGTTACATCTGGGCAAACAGAATTACATGGCTATGTGATCTTATTTCATTTAATTTTTGTTTTGGTGAACCGTTAAAATCTGCCCTTGAGATATCTCCCAGACAAAATCAAGATGATACGATACTGGTCAGTTATGAAATTGACAAGGAAGGTGAAATCGTCATTGATCCCTGGCCCCTAAAGGTAGATTCGTATGAGGGTTATATTCTAGGCTATGAAGCGGGTGGTTATCCCGATGAATTGAAGCCGGTACTGATGCATTTTATGCTATCAAAGGTGTAGTAGGGTAAAAGGTGGCCTGATTTCATGGAAGCGGACAAATATCTGGTGACGCAAGCTGCCTATAATTCGGTGGCAAAGGGGTATGCCGGGAACGCTTATGCCAAACAGTGGATGAAAGGATATCTAGCGGATTTTTGTGTGTGGGTAGGCCAGCCTGGTAAGGTATTGGATTTGGGATGTGGCCCTGGTCATGATGCCGCTTTATTTGTAGCGCGAGGTTTTCAGGTGACTGGCTTTGATTTTTCAGCTAAGATGATTATCGAGGCCCAAAAGCGTGTGCTTGGGGCAAGATTTGTTCAAGGCGATTTTAGAGAGATGGACTTTCCCAATGATGAGTTTGACGCTGTCTGGTCTGTGGGCAGTTTGCATCATCTGCCAAAGTCTGATTTACCCGAGATATTGCAAAAAGTTTACTGGTGTCTAAAGTCAGGCGGGTATATGTTTATCGCGGTCAAGGGTGGCGAGGGTGAGATGATTGCCACCGGAGAACAAATTGGGGTCGGAACGAAAGTAAGAAAATTCTGGTCATATTGGCAGCCAAAAGAATTTGTTAAAGTTATAGGGCAAGCGGGTTTTCGGGTAGTTAAACAAGCACACACCGAATCGATGCGAAAGAAGGAATTGCCTCAAGATAAACGTAACGAGTGGTGGGTAAATGTTTGGTGCCGGAAATAAAGAGCCTTTAAATTCGGAATCCTTATATTTTGTAAGAAAGCTCCGGGCCAACTTCTATGGCCCTGGCCTCGTCTTCTCGATTCATCTCTCGCAGTAATTTGGCATAGTTAGCTCGAGTGGTGATAACATTGGGGTGTGTCGGTTCTAGGGCCTTCTCAAAAATGGTGAGGGCGCGCCGGTAGAAGGGTTCGGCCTCGTTATACTTCCCTTGGATTTTATAATGAACTGCCAGGTTATTGAGAGTCAATGCCACGTCCGGATGTTTCGGCCCCAGAAGCTTCTCTTTAATAATGATGGCCCGCCGGTAAAGCCGTTCGGCTTCTGACTCGTTACCCTGAGCATCCATATTGGCAGCCAAATTATTGTAGTTGATAGCTAACTCATAATGGATCGGGCCGTAGGCTTTTTCAAAAATAGTGAGGGCTCGCCAGTACAATTTCTCGGCCTCAACGTACTTGCCCTGCCCATCCAGCAAGGCAGCTAGGGCGGCCATATCGGCGGCGACCGTGGGGTGATTGGGGCCAAGCTCCTGTTCGCGGAGGGCCACAGCACGGCGGGCGAAAGGCTCTCCCTCTGCGTACCGGCCTCGAGTGTGTTCAAGCCCGCCCAAATTGTGATACAACGAGGCCAGATTTGGGTTATCAGGACCAAGTTTCTTTTCCATAATCGCCAGGGCGCGATGGTAAACGCGTTCAGCCTCATCGAAGCGGGCCAGGTATTTGTAAACCATACCCAGATAATTGAGGGTGGTGGCCAGGTCGAGGTCATTGAATCCTAATATCTCTTCCGCAATCGCCAATGCCTTCAACAGTGGCGCTTCTGCTTTAACATATCGTCCCTGATTCCGGTAGATATTCCCCAGATTGCCCAGCGCTTGAACCCACAACCTGTCGAGTTCAATCTCAAGCCCACTCACCTGATCCAGAATGGCGACTGCCCGTTGGCAAAATTGCGTGGCTTTAGCATAGTCGCCTTGCTCTAGATAAATCTCGGCCAGGTGATTGAGGACGTTAGCTACATCCGGGTCATCCGAGCCGACGGCTTGCTCCAGCAGAGTTAGAGCTTGAAGACCCAATGCCGCAGCCTTTTCCAGTTGACCCTGAGCCGCGTGGGAAATCGAACGCTCATGAAGTTGGGTTGCAGCCTCAATGTCGTCGAGATGAGAGGCTTTTTTGGTCGCAGGTGGCGGGTCTAATCGAGTGACTTCTAAGGTATTAACCGGGCTTATCATTTGCGGTTGGTTCATAATGCAGTTCCTTCAGAATTCCAAAGGGGAGAATTTAACAGGTATATTACGTTACCATAATTTATTTTGAGTTACGCTGCGTATTGTTGTCACGGACCAAGGTTTCGTTGTGGTTAGCCGCCATAACTGGTTCAGGCGTGACGAATTCTAATTCCACTTCGGTGGCGGCTTTTTGCATAACTCCGGCTAACAGAGTGTAAGCTGCGGCCCAGGCTTCTGCCACATCGGGCGTATATAACTCACCCAACCCTTGTTCCAGCGTCCAGAGCAAGGCGGCCCCAACAGTATGATAATGCTCATCTCTAACACCGTAGCCCGCGTGTCGCCGCCCTAAATCTTCAACCACCGGAACCAGCTTCTCAAGGTGATGAAGCCAGCGAACTACAGCAGATAGCGTTTGTATCAGCTTGGCCTTTTGTGGCTTCAAGTCTGCTTTGAACATTAGGCGTAGGCTGGGATCGAGTTCAAATAATCTTTGGTAAAATAAGTCAGCAGCCGTATCAGCAATGGGGACTACATGTTCAAAACTTTCCTGCACCAAACGAATTTGTTGTGTATTCATTTTTTCCCTCGATTGATTTATGATTATGTTCAGATTTGTGGAGACTTTAGAGATTTCTGAACTCTTTAGAACCTAACTAGGAGTTCCCAACTTTGATATTTGTTTTAGGGAAACGTTTCCCTGAAACTTGATTATCAATATACTGGAAAATAGATAGCTTGTAATCAACCGAAGGGTGGAAGGGGGGGTGGAGAGGGGGGTGGAGAAGGCCAACTCTAGATCAGAAGGCTGGCTGAAATATCATATACAATGTATTTTCGCCTGTCCGAATTGGCCTAGCTAATAGGCCGGGCATTGTCCGTTGCTCCCTACTCATTGTAAGGGTCAATCGCCCAGAGCAGGCTCACGTCACGGTTGTGGGGCCGCGTGATGACATCGAAACGGTCAAAGTAGGCGGGGCAGCGGTTACGATTGTTCGGGGGGAGTTAGTGTTGTAGATACCTACATATCCTTAGATTAGATTTCTGAAGTTATACCGTCTGCCCATCCCTCAACCGCAAAACCGAATCGACGTAATCTTCGACTATCTCATCGTGAGAGACCATGAGCATGGTTGTGCCCTCTTCGGCGATAATGCGCTGGAACAGGGTGAGGATTTCTCGGCTGGTCGTAGAGTCTAACTCGCCGGTTGGTTCGTCGGCCAGGATGAGTTGGGGGTTATTTGCCAAAGCGCGAGCAATCGCGACCCGCTGCTGCTGTCCCCCCGACATCTCGTAGGGGCGATGCTTGGCCCACTTACTCAAACCGACCAATTCCAAACAGTAAAGGCTCCGTTCGCGGCGCTCTTTAGCCGGAGCACCGATTAAGCGCAGCATCAACTCGACATTCTCATAGGCGGAAAGCGTAGGCAATAAACCAAACGATTGAAAGACGAAGCCGATTTTGTCACGCCGCCAGCGCGTTAGTTGCCCCTCATTCATCTGAGTCAGGTCGTGATCAAAGACCCGTACCGTGCCAGAGGTAGGCCGGTCAAGCCCGCCCAAGAGATTGAGCAAGGTGGTTTTGCCACTTCCAGAGCGACCCAACAGCGCCACAAAGCTACCGGCTTCTATCTGCAAATTGACCCCGCGTAACGCTTGAACTTCCTGGGAGCCACTTTTATAAACTCGCCATAAATCTTCGGTTTCGATAATATAATTGTTACCGTTGTGATTGGTTGGTTTTTCCATTGGTCTCTTATCGGGTGGGTATAAGGAGTGCAGATTGCAATCTGCACTTCGGTATGCTCTAACTATCTCTGCGTCGCCAGCGATGCCAGAAGCGACGGAGGCTGCTCATTTTGGCGGTGGCTTCCATCTCGGCCATAGCTGCTTCATTGACCTCTCGCTCCGCTTGAGCTACCGGCCTGATCAAGATTCCTTCCTCACTGATTTCCAATTTGGCCCGGCCTTTGATATCGAATTGTTCTAAATACTCTTTAGGAACTTGTAAGCGGCCCGCCGAGTCAAGGACAACTAACTCCTCAAAGTGTTCTTCAATTTCCTCACCTTCTGATGTATGTTGGTTATTTGGCGTAGCCTGGCGAATGGTCTCGCTGGCTGTCTGACCGTCTCGAATAGCCACGACCCGATCAACATGACGAGCCAATGTTGGATCGTGGCTTACGATAAGCGTGGTCAGGTTATACTCTTGATTAAGTCGTCGCAAAGTTGCATATATAGACAAAGCTGTGGCCGAGTCAACTTCGCCAGTAGGTTCGTCTGCCAGGAGTAGTTTGGGATTATTCGCCAGGGCCACAGCGATGGCTACCCGTTGTTGCTCACCACCCGATAGTTGGTCCAAACGATGGAGGCGGCGCTCAGCCAGACCCACTAACGCCAATAATTCCTCGGCATGTTGGCGGGCTTTGCGTCCGGTTTGGCCGGATAGGGTCATTGGTAGCCGGACGTTCTCCAAGGCATTCAGATATGGGATCAGGTTTCGAGCTACTTGCTGCCAAACAAACCCTACTTGAGACTGGCGATACCGATTGAGCGCCCTATTCGACATTTTTAGGAGATCGTGGCCGCCCACCCAGGCTCGTCCCGCCGAAGGACGATCAAGGCCGCCCAATATGTTCATCAAAGAGGTTTTTCCACTGCCACTAGCCCCTACGATTCCTAACAGTTCGCCCTGCTCGACCACCAGATTCAACCCTTGTAAAGCAACCACTTCCAGGTCGGCCACTTTGTAGATTTTCACCAGGTTGTCACAGATAATCAGAGGTGGGTTGGCATCAGAGGAGAGAGGAGAGGAGGAGAGAGTAGTGATGTTTTCCTTTATAGTCATGGTTTTTCCTTTATGCTTTCTTCTCTCTGTTTCCTTGAAATCTCTGTTCGGCGTTCATAAGACCCCATAACATGGCGGCGATTTCGTCACCATCCTGATAGAAGGATTTATAAGCTCTTTCATTTATTAGCCCTCGTTTTTGGGCTAAGGTCAAGATGCCAATAACTTCATAGGTTGAGCCTTTGGCATGGTCATAGAATGACCGTCGTGACCCAACCGTGCGTTTGCCACTTGCTTCGGTGATATTGGCTACAATTGACACCGCTGTCCGCCGCACCTGATCACCTAAAGATGATTGAACCGTTGAAGGCCACTGGAGCGACTCCGTAACCACTCGATCAGCAAAATCCAATGCCTTAGGCCAAACCTTTAATCGCTCAAAACGAAAACCCATACCCTCACCTCTTCTTTCGCTTTCTAATCCCCTCTCTCACCCTTTCCTCTCCTCTCCGATCTCTCCTCTCTCCTCTGATTACACCGTTTCGCCTAATTTAATGGCCTGGAATATCCTCATGCGCAGCAATAATAGAACCAAGCCTATCAAAGCCACGATAAACAACAGGCCAAAGAGTAGATAAATTTGGAAAATTGCAGGCCAGGCGATCTCAACCAGGAAGGGAGGGACCCGGGTTGTAACATCGGCGCCTACCTGTAAAAAGGGGATAAATAGCTGGCTGGCCCAACTTCCCAAGAACGTACCGATTATAAGGCCAGCCAGGATGAGAAAAGCCAACTCCCAGGCTAAAAAGATGGTCATTTGGCCGGATGACAGGCCCACGGCTCGGAGTACGCCCAATTCGATGAAACGCTGTCGGAAAGAGAAAAAAGCATATAAGAAAAAGCCTAACACCGTTAGAAGGGCCGCTGCGCCGAAACCAACAGACAGCAGGCCAAATAGTCCCTGGCGTTCGGGATTTTGTTGTTCCTCAATAATCTTGGTTATGGGCATATCCGGGTGTAGAACTTGAAACTCTGAAACACGCATCGCATCTGAAATTTGGTTATAGTCAGCTTCTGGGACTGCTTTGAGCCAAACATTGTGCGGGTACTGTCCGCCGACCTGTTCGAAGAAATAGTCCAGATTGCCAACAAAGAGCGGACCATCTTCCGGGTACCAGGTCGGGAAGAGGTCAAAGCCGCCCACAACTTTCAGTTGTATCTGGGTCTGTTCCTCAAAGGCGTCAACTTCGACATTAATCGTATCCCCAATTTGGAGCGCGTGTTGATTGATAAAAGAACGAGGTAGCAAAACGCCGTCAGGCGTCAAGGCCAAAGCATTCATCAGTTCGGCCAGGTAAGAGGGAGAAAAATCCCAGCGCCAATACGCAATCTCCGGGAAGTCCGCCCGTTCAAGTCCCAGAAATCTGCCTTCCTGGCTACCGCCGCTAAGTTCTGTTTTCGCTTCATAGGTGGCTACACGGGTGGCAGCCTCTACACCGGGAATCTTCAGATACTCCGAATTAGGTAGAAAGAGCCAACGAGGTCCGGCAATGTTACTTTCAGTCTCTATGGTATCCTGATTGCTCTCAAGGCTAACAAATGGATTCGAGTCGGCGCTGGCGGTGGTTTCACCCCAATCAAACAAGCTGATATCGGCCCCATATTGGTAGTAAATCTGGTCGAAGAGATGATTATCCAGGGTTTGGGCTAGCGAGGCTGTAAAAGCAGATAAACTGAGAGTCAATACCAATAGAATCATCGGTGCGGCATAAAAGCCCGGACTACGGGCCAATTGGCGAGTAGCCAGTAGCAAGCCGATCCCGCCAAGATAAGATGTTACCCAGGCCAGGACAGACATCAGAAGGGGGAGTAATCGCAAAAAGAAGAGGGTGAGGGCAAAAATACCCAGCGCTGGAACCATAAAAAGTAAGGGATTTTGAAAGGGCGAGTCGCTGGTAAATTCATTGCCGCCCGGCAAAACGATGCTGCCCTGTTGGCGTAAAAGAAAAATCCCATAGGCCGCTGGAATCAAAAGCAAGACATCTAACCAGGCTCTTTGCCACCACGGCGGACGCAATGAGCGGGCGCGGCCCTGCTTATAGGTGATAATCGTATGCCTTGCAGCACCAATGGTGGGGATGACTTGCGCCACCACAGCCAGGCCAACGGCAATCAAGCCGAATTGCAGCGTGGCCGGGGTGATGGTCACTTGTAAGTCGCTTTGACCGCTAAAATTCAGGAAGCTTTGGGTTTGGCCGATGAGTTGGGCAATGAGTTTGGCGATGGGCAAGCCAATGGCCAAAGCGGCAAGCCCTAATATTAATCCCTCTAACAGAGCGATGCCAATAATTTGGCCCATCGTCGCACCCCGGCTGCGTAAAATAGCAATCTCGTTTCGCTGCCGTTCCACAGCAAGGCCAACAACCAGGCCAATGAAGGTCAAAATGAGGGCCAGAATAGGGGCGCTAAAGGCAAAGAGGAGAACGGTGAGCAAGTTGGCCGCACTCCGGTATTCACGTAAAGCCTCGGTGGGTGAGACATCGAGGCTGGTATCGGGTACAAGGGCGCTCGCTTGCTGTTGAACAGCGTTGATACGATTAAGTAAGGCATCAGCATTATCGACCCGAATGCTTGAACCATCCAGCACCATATACCAGGAAGCCACGTTAACATCATTTTCCATATAGGGGCTAATACGGTTAAAGAAGCTCTCTTCTGGAACGAGGAGCAAATCGTCAACGCCACCCGGACGGTAGAACCAATAGCCGGTTGCAGGATTTGGCGCTTGCCATACACCCGCAATCCGAAGTGGGATTTGGGTGGTTTGCGGCCCTGCATCTGTCTCTTGCCGGTTGAAGGTGATATATGTCTCGCCAACTTGCAAGCCTAATTTAAGGGCTAAGGCTTCATTAACCAGAACTTCCATCGTGCTGTCTGGGGATGGCGTAGCTACTGCCGGAAAGTCACCTTCCAGTAAGGTGATTTGATGCTCCATATCGCTAATGAAACCAAACTTAACCCAGGCCAGGGCATTCTTGGCGTTGGCATACGAGGCTTCTTGTTGGGGAAACAGGCGAAAGCTTTCCGTCTTAAAGTGACGGACAAAGTCTTCCGAGGGTAACTCTAAGCGGGCCGCCGCGGCTTCTGACAAAAAGGTGTCGAGTGGTTGAATATCCTCCCATGACCGGGGACCGGTAACCGAGCCAATATATTGAAACAAGAAGGTATACGGCGACCCAGTAGCCGCTTCTTCTGTCGAGGCTGTCCCCTCGGTTAATTGAGCGCGCAGAATATTATGGTAAACCGCATCGGCATAGAGGGGGATGCTCAAGACGAGGGCAATGGTCGCCACTAAGCCCAGTAAGGTGGCTAAGGTTAGCCCTTTTTGGGCATAAAGTCGCTTAAGCGCAACCGCAAAAATGGCCCAAAGCCATTGTAAAATCTTCATCTTACGCCATTAGTTTAATTTGTGAACGAAAGGTGTCCAAAAGTCAGCTATCCGCAAAGCCATCATTAACCATTAAAAATTCACAATTCACAATTCAAAATTCATCATTAATTATGGTCCAATCACAACCTGGCCTTCGGTCAGACCTTCCTCTATTTCAACCCGGTCTTCACTTTCCAGGCCAATCTTGACATCGAATCGTTGTTGGGCTTCGCCTTGTTGAACCACCACAAATCTCCGAGCCTCGAAGGTGCGAATAGCCTGGGGAGGCAGCCACAGCACGTCTGTCTTTTTCTCGACAATAACCTCAATCTGCATCAAATCGCCCAATTTAAGGCCCGCTTCGCTTGGCGTAACTTCCAAGCTGATATGGGTGGATGTATCTTCTTCCTCCAGGCCCTCTACGGTGCCACTCCCGCCGCCATAGGGATAGGGCAACTGCCGGATGTAGCCTAAATACTCTTCATCGGGGCGGGTACTGAAGCCGACCACAACCGGCATATTCTCGGCCAACTCGCTGAGTTGCGTATCTTGTGGCTCTGCCCGGATATCCAGCTCTGAGGGGTCGGCGATGACTACAACCGGCTTGAAGGCCTCGCCTTCGCGCCCCTTAATCAACGTAATCGAGAGAATTTGCCCATCAAAAGGAGCGACAATCTGGGCATCAGCAATCTCCGCTTCAAGCTTTTGGACATCTAATTTGGCTCGGTCTACATTATTTTTGAACAGGGGGTCAAGTTCACGGTCCAAAATATCTACATCTAGCTGGGCCATCGCCACCGCCAACTCGAGTTGGCTGGACTCGTTTTCTCCCAAGCGAGTTACCTCTAACTGAGCCTGGGCAATCTCCTGCCGGAGCAATTCCAAGTCGTAGTCATGCGTGTCGATGTCTTCGAGGGCCAGGTCATAAGCCGCCTGCGCCCGCTGAAAATCGAGGGTGGCCTGCTCCAGGGCAATCGCCTGGTCGCTAGAGCCGATATCATCGGCAAAGGCGATTTCATCGTACGCTTCCTGGGCCTTTTTGAGGGCGATACGTGCTCGAACCAGATCGGTGGCGGCCACCGCTTCGCGTGGGGCCGGGTCTTGATTTTCGGCCTTGGTCAATTCTATTTGTTTGATCGTCAGGTCAATTTTGGCTTTGGTCATATCATCGAGCCGGTTTTGGTCGGCTTCTTTCAAGCTGGAAACGGCCATGTTTAGCTTCAGCTTGGCCTTTGCCAGGTTATCCTGACGCTGCTGCTCGGCTTGAGCCAATTGCTGTTCGGCCCGCTCTAAGTCCAATTGGGTTGAAGTCAGCTCTCGCTCCAGGTCATCAATTTCCAATTCGGCGATAAGCTGCCCGGCGGTCACAAAATCATCCCGTTTGACAAAGACATTGCGTATCCGGCCATTGCTGCGAAAGAATAGCTCTTCTTCCAGTAAGGGGGCTACCCGCCCCACAAACTGAATCCGCCGGACCACATCTCCCCGCTGCACGGTATAGACGGGCTTATTGGGCACAATGGGGGTAGGAATGAGGGTGGGGGTTGGTCCCGCTAGCCGGTCAGAGATGCCCTGTGAACGGCCCGTTGGAAGCAAGGCGCAACCTGCTGTGAGAAAAAGGGTTAGAAGTGCGGTAAGGTATAGAATCGGTTTAATCATGGGTGATGGATTTGTTGACAAGTTCACGGTTATAGTTTAGCCTAAGGCGAAAATTTAGGAAAATTTGCAAGACCAACAAGTTGCTTTTTAATTGGCTCCCACCGGAGGAATTTGACACTTTCTCTGGGGGAGCGGGGAGGTTTTTACCTCACTAATTTGCTTTGAGTCTCTGCGGTTAAATATATTATAATGAGGATGAAAAATATAACTCAATGAAAGTACAAATCTATTCTCACAAGTCAGCGGAAGATGCCATCATGTGTGTGGCGGCTGGCGTTGATTTTATTGGCACCTCGACTGGCGAAAAAGGTCGGCTAAAGGCAGAAGTTGACTTTGCCACCTGTCGCGAAATATTCGAGGCCATTCCCAAAGAGTCGGGGGCTATGAAGGTTGCCCTGACCGTGGCCTGGGAATTAGACGAAATTATCGAAACGGTACAGGCGGTCAAGCCTGACATCGTCCACCTCTCTGGAGACATCGCCGATTTACCGGTGGAGCAGGTGGCTGTACTGCGAAAGATTATCTCGCCGGTAAAAATCATGCAAGCGATTCCCGTTGGCGGTTCGGAAGCTGTAAAATTGGCTGTAGAATACCAGCCTGTATCGGATTATTTCATCCTCGATACCGACCTGTCGGACTTTCCCGGCATCGGCGCGACGGGCGCCATACACGATTGGGCTGTCAGTGCCGAAATCGTGAAGCGGGTCAATATTCCGGTCATTCTGGCCGGAGGGCTGAGTCCCGACAATGTGGTAGAAGCCATTCACAGCGTCAAACCGTGGTGCGTGGACTCCTTTAGCCATACCAACCTGCCCGGCTCAAAGCAAAAAGACCCTGAACGGGTCAAGGCTTTTGTGGAGGCGGCAAAATCGGCCTTATGAGTTCAACTAAGAAGCCTGTACTGATTATTGGAGATGCCTGTGTTGATTTGTTGGTTCAGGTTCCAGAGCGGAGCGGCAATCATCAGCACCAGACACCGCCCGAATTGCACGGGGGCGGAACCGGGGCCAATACGGCCGTAGCTCTGGCCCGGCTTGGCACTTCAACGGCCTTTATAGGGACAATCGGTGACGATGGTTATGGACGATTTACCCGCGAGGCACTTGAGTCTGAAGGTGTCGATACCTCACACGTTATAACAAGTGATGCCTTTACTTCCCTAGTATTGGCCTTAATCGACCCTCATGGTGAGCGAACCCTCTTTGGCTGGCCCCGGCGTGGCGCGGCGCACACTCAACTTCTACCGGAACATATCGAACCCCAAATCATCCAACAAATGGCCTGGGTTCATACCACGGGGATGTGCATGGTTCAATCACCGGTACGAGAGGCCGCGCTTCGGGGAATGGAGTTGGCGCGGGAAGCAAAAGTCCCGGTCTCTTTTGACCTTAATATTCGTCTGGGGTTCGATCAGGATGGCAAGCTACCAGAAACATTTCTAAATACCCTCCGCCGGGCCATCTCCCTCTCTGATTATGTTTTTGGGTCGGGCGAAGAGGAGTTTGTGCATTTGACGCCAGAGGACTCATTCGAGGCCGCCGCCCAAACCCTGGCCGAAAATCAGCGGACGGTGATTGTCCGGCTCGGCAGTGAGGGCGCAATGGCCGTGGCCCCTGAACAGGAAAACATCACGGTTCCCGCCTTTCCGGTGGAAATGGTTGATACGCTGGGGGCCGGAGATGCCTTCAACGCCGGTTTTATTACCGCTTACCTCGAAGGGCAACCCCTGGCCGAAGCTGTCCGTTGGGGCAATGCAGTGGCCGCTTTGCAAATAAGCCAGCCCGGCGCACGCAGTTCACCCCATCGAAAAGAAGTTGAGGCTATGATGAAGATTGGAAATTGACAATTTGACTACTTTACAGATAAATCACGAATAGCACGAACCTACGGCGAATGACACGAATTTTTTAAATATACAAAACCATTCGTGAAATTCGTCTATTTGTGTCATTCGTGATAAAAATCCCTCTATAAAATTCAATTCAGGAGCATATTTAATGACCACCCAACAACAAGGAATGTTCGATGAAATTCCCATTATCGATGTAAGGCCATTGCTAGATGATTCGGAGGCGGGCTTGAAGCAAGTCGCCAAAGATATCGATTATGCCTACTCACAGGTTGGCTTTGGCTACATCACCAACCACGGTATTGACCAATCCCTAATCGATGGCATCTTTGAAGCCTCAAAGCAGTTTCACACCCTGCCCCGCGAGGAGAAGATGAAGCTCGAAATCAACGAGTTTCACCGGGGCTTTATCCCTATCAATACTTCAACGGCTCGCACCTCGAGCGTGGCGAAGGTAACGAAGCCCAACCAGAGCGAATCGTTTATGATGATGCATGAATTGCCGGACAACGACCCCGACGTGCTGGCCGGTGCGCCGCTGGCCGGGCCTAACCAATGGCCGGAAAGCTTGCCGGAGTTTCGTCCGATGGTGACGGCTTACAACGATGCCCTAGCTGGCCTGGCCCGCCGTCTGGTGAGAGCCATCTCGGTGGCCTTGGGTGGAGGCCCTTATGACCTTGATAAATATTTTGAGCGCCCCACCACCTTTCTGCGGATGCTGTACTATCCACCCCAGCCACCCCAGAGTCCCGATGACCTCTACGGCTCCGCGCCCCACACGGATTATGGCTTCCTCACCATTTTGTTGCAAGATGATGTAGGCGGGCTTCATGTCCGTAACATCGAAGGGGAATGGATTGACGCCCCTTACATTCCCGGCGCATTTGTGATGAACACCGCCGACATCCTGCACCGCTGGAGCAACGGTCGTTTCATCTCGACGCCCCACCGGGTTATCAATCGTTCAGGTCGCTCTCGCTACTCTAACCCCTTCTTCTTCGACCCCAATATGAAAGCCGAGATTGTCCCTCTGTCTGGTTGTGTCACCACCGATAATCCGACCCAATACGAGCCTCTGGTATACGGCGACTATCTGATGGAACGCCTCAATGCCAATCATGAGCAGCATGAAAAAAGAGGCAAGATGTAGCCTACGAACCAGCCGAATAAGTCCACAGATGAACACAGATTTACACGGATTTGCAGTTTCTTTTATAGCATAATTTGTGTAAATCTGTGTCTTTTTAGAATTGTTTGGTAAAATGTGTGGTAGAGTTCGGAGCCAAATCGGCGTACCTTTGTGTCCCCATCATTTTGATCAAACAAGGAAGTTATCATGTCTTTAACCTTGACAAGAGAAAAACAATTTGCAGTACTAGCTTCAATATTGGACGTTGGTGGAGTTGGCACGAAAAAAGAGGTTCTAGATAATATAGACACCAAGGGGTACTTATTCTTTGATGATAAAGATTTGAAGATTAAACACAATAGAAATGAATTGGATTGGCGCAACAATTTGGCTTTTGTCAGAAAAGGGCTTGTGGGTAATGGATGCATAGATGATCCGGAATGGAATCAATGGGCGATAACTGATAAAGGTATAGAGTATTTACAAGATCTGTGTTCAATGATCTTGATGACTTCTCCAACCACTTTTAAAAAGCTAACAACAATTTCCGTTAAGAGGGCAACAGAACTGACAGACGAAGAAGGTGTTGAGTATCAGACTAGAAAAAGTGAACTTCAGGATGATCTAAATCTCGCCAACCAAGTCCAGCAAATTACGACAACTCGTATTAAAAGGTATCAAGCTATCGTAAACAAACTCAAAACCATATACCAGGGTCGTTGCCAAGTTGACAATTGTAATTTTACTTTTTTGAAAAAGGATGGGACTCCTTATTCTGAAGCTCATCATCTTGTGCCGTTGTCTGAGGGCGGTACACAAGAGGAGTCAAATGTCGTCATCATATGTGCGAATCATCATAGAATGCTTCATTATGCTGATGTAAAGGTTTACAATCGTCGAGGAAACAGGCAATCTATTGAAATTAATGGTGTTTCACATACAATTACTTACAAATAGGCAAGTTGGTGAGTGAGCACTCTTCACATCAGATGTGAACGCCACTTATAGACCCACCCCTAAATCAGGAACGATATGGGGTGATTTCTTTTCAGCTTTGACTTTATCCCATTCGGCCAAAATACGCATGGCCTCGACACCGGCAGCAAGGGCAGTCTCGTCAAGTTGTGGGTCAAACTTTTCTTCCATTTCGGTGCGGGAACAGATGGTAATCGCCCCGGCCCGAAATCCATAAACGGCGGCCTGGACAAACAGGGTCGCCTCCTCACCACTGCCGCCATACACGCCAGCCCGTTGCAGAGCCTCACGCAAGGGCGACGTGTGCTCCTCCCAAAAATGTCCAAATCGACCAGGTGGTCGCGGCCCTGAAGAGGCCAAGGAGGCCACCACCCCTACATGATAGGGCAACTCTGATTGTTCGGCAGCTGCGATGGCTGCCATGACTACCTCAAAGTGGGCTAAGGCGGGATATTCAGGCCGGGCGTAATCGTGGCTGGCCCCGTCAAAGCGAACCGCTCCCTTGGCGATAATCAAATCACCTCGCTTGGCCTCATCTTCCAACGGGTCGGCGATTCCGATATGGAGAAATGTATTCGCCCCCAGACGGGTCAACTCCTCTATCGCAATCGAGACCGACATACCACCAGTGCCGGTTGAACAGGCCGTGATGGGAATACCCGCGTACTCCCCGCTATAAATCAGAAATTCGTAATGATGAGTCACCTGACGGGCTGTATCCCAATGGGCGACTATCTTCTCAACCTGGCTGGCGTCGGTGGGCAACAAAACGTATGGGGCAATATCGCCGGGTTGAACCTCGCCGCCAAAACCACTATGGACATGTGCTCTAGGTTCGGTCATTTAACGCTCCTGTTTGTCCGAATATTCAGGTAACATATAGCACCGATTGGTACGTTTCTTTTCTATGTCCCAGGCTGCTAAAATCTTGATGGCCTCTAGCGCCGTTTCAATCGCCCTTTCCTTGCCAATAGGGTTGTACAATCCCGTCTCAGGGTCATCAACCACCGCATTGATGCGTCCCGCTCGTAAGCCATACAAGCCGCAGAGGGTAAAGAGGGTGGCGGTTTCGGTATCCCAATCGTAAACTCTGGCCTCCCGAAGGTCGGATACAATAGAGTCCATGCCCGAATGGCGATACCCCTGATAACCCGACGTGCCTTCCCCACAATAGAATGAGGAGGAGGTGGCGGCAATGCCCACATGATAGGGATACCCGTATTTCTGGGCGGCGGCGATTAAGGCACAGACCACCTCGAAATCTGCCACTGCCGGGTACTCTATAGAGACATAATGTTCGCTGGTTTTATCCATCCGCACGGCCCCGGAAGCAATAATCAAATCCCCGGCGGCAACACCTGGCTGGATACTGCCCGTCACCCCCACTCGAAGAAAGGTATGACCGCCCAACTCGGCCATTTCATTAACCGCGATGCTGGTCGAACGCCCCCCAATACCCGTGCTACAGGCAGATACCGGCACACCGGCCATCTCACCGGAATAAACCAAAAACTCGTAATGTTGGGCTACTTTGTGAGCTTTATCCCACCGGGCGGCAAAACGCTCAACCCGTCGCTGGCTGCCAGGAACTAAAACATAAGGAGCAATATCACCAGGCGATAGCTGTCCCCCCAGCCGGTGGTGAATGTATGATGGTTGCTGTTTGGTCATATAGTTATCTCTGTTATGTTCACTACCGTACATTTTTAATAAAAGAACAAATTTCTATCACGAATAACACGAATTGGCGAATGTCACGAATGATTTTAAGTTAAAAATTTGATAATATTCGTGCCGCAGGTTCGTTCATTTGTGTCATTCGTGATTAAAAATATCCGACAGTGAGTCTGTTATGATTGTCTGTGGGCGATCAAAGCCTCTATCTCTTCCATCGTGAACCATGCCGAGAGGGAACCGACCCCAAGGCAAGCCAACGCACCGGCTGCGCTTCCCCGTTGAGCACTATCGAACAAGGAGACTCCCTGGCACAAGTTCAGGAGTGAGGCGGCGATGTAGGCATCGCCCGCTGCCACCATATCTACAACTTCCACTTCGTAAGCCGGTACGTGTCCAATATTTTGTGGGGTGACAACGTAAGACCCCTCCGCGCCCATCTTTAGAAAACACAATTTAGACCCCACCTTCTGGAAAATGTGAATGGCTTCCTCGACTTTGGTTGTTTTGGTCGCAGCCAGACTCTCAAATCGGTTGGCGAATACGATATCGCTCCGAGCAAAGAGCTTTGCCAAATAGTCGGGCTGTGATTCCGCCATTGGAACCGAGGCATCGATTGAAATCAAACAGCCTGCCTCACGAGCCTGGACCATCGCTTGTTCTACGGCCCGTTTCTGATGATCGGCAAAGAGAGTGAAGCCATCAATATGCAAAACCTTACTCTTTTGAAATAGCTCATTATCCGGCAAATCAGCGACGGTTAGTTCAAGATTGGGATCCATATAGCTGAGAACGGACCAATCGCCATCAGGGTTAGTCATGATAATTAGCAGATTTCCCTCGGTATTGGGCAATTGCCGGATATACGCCGTATCTACGCCTGACCGGTAATATTCCTCCATAATGGGCTGGCTATATCTGCCGTCGCCCAGGCGACCAATCATCGCCACGTTACCGCCAAAGCGTCCCGCAAAGCAAGCGACATTGGTGGCGCATCCCCCGGCGCTATACGTAGGCAAGGGGATAGGCTGGTCGTGCTGCCCGCCCGCCCCCGGCCACTCCGAGACGCTGATAATCATCTCTAGCATGGCGTTGCCAAGGGTGATGATATCAAACGGCCTATCGTAAAGCACCGTAGGGAAGTGAAACTCTGGGAAGAGGTTTTTTGATTGTTTGCGTATCATCAAAACATCAACATTAGTTCGGTTTATCTTTGTGATGTTGGGCGTAGTTCTTCCTAATTCTGGATACTACATATTCCCCATAGATAATCGGTTCAAACTTCGCTGGGTTATCGGGCGTGACCGTCGCCGGGATGGCCTCAATTTTCGAATTCATATCAGGCGATAGGAAAAACGGATTAGAATATCGCGCCCGTCCCGACCGGTTAATTACCCGATGCGGCGTTGAGATGAAACGACCATTGCTCCAGCGGTGGAGCATATCGCCACTGTTCATCACAAAGGTGCCGGGGATAGGCGGTGCGTCAATCCACTCACCCTTGGTATTACGAACCTGCAACCCTCCGACATCATCTTGAACCAACATCGTCAGGAAGCCCTGGTCTGTGTGGGGAGCTGCGCCATAAAGGTCATCTGGGCTTTGTGGTGGCTGTGGCGGATAGTACAACATACGCAGGTAGGTTGTGGCCTGGATAAAATGACGGTCGAGAAAATATTTGTCCTCACCGAGAGCCACGGACAGAGGACGGATCAAGGCGCGGGCCAAATCGGTTAGGGTATCATGATAAGCTAAGACTGCTTCTTTAAAGCCGGGCAAATTCTTCGGCCATTGGTTCGGTCCGGTTAAAGGTGTATCCGGGGCCATTTGATCGCCCATTATCAAAAAAGACTCGCTCTGATTGGGCTTGGTGACCTTGGCAACGCTTGAGGTACGAACCGTCGAACTATTGATGGGCACAAAGCCTCGATGAAACTCGTTGCGTTCTAGCTTCATTTTTTCTTCGTGGGGCAGGGCGTGGAATTGTTTCGATGCCTCAAATATACTCTCGATCAATGATGGGTCGATACCATGATTGGAGATATAAGCAAATCCAACCTGTGAATAGGCATAGTCAACCTCTTTGGCGACCTGATTAAGTCCTGCGTCCGTTCCCTCCAAGGCGGGACTGACATCAATAATGGGGATTTCATCAAACATACCTTGTTCAGATGCTGACACTATAATTCTCCTTTGTATTTGATTTCAAACGTTCAAGTGCTATTGCCTTGCCGGGCCGCTTTCATAAAGGCTTCGGTGGCTGCTTTGGATATCCTATTTTGGGCGGAACCACCTTCCTTTAACGATGACCCTACGATAGCACCGTCGGCAATGGTTAAAACTTGTTGGACATTTTCGATATTGGTCCCACTACCGACTACCACCGGCAAATCAACCACCTGTTTGACCTCGGCTACCGCTTCAAGGGGCGTCGCTTGACCGGTGGCAGCGCCGGTCACAATGAGCGTGTCAGCCCCGGCAGCTTGAGCATCGAGGGCCGACTGGGTGAGAGGCTGGCTGACCACATTGGTGGTATATTTGGTTTGGATATCGGCCCAAAGTTGGACGCCTTCAGCACCCAACGCTCGCCGGTACCGGGTGAGTTGGGCCGAACAGGGATGAACCATCCCTTGAGCCATCACCACCGTATCAACAAAAACCTCGACCCGGATGAAATCGGCTCCGCAGGTGTGAGCAATGGCTAATTCGGCCTGCCAACCATTGAATTGCACATTAACCCCTACCGGCACATTGGCCTTGCGGCTGACCAGGCGGGTAATCCCGGCCATCAGAGTCAGTTGCTCCGGCAGTGGTTCGCCGATTATATAAGGCTCATCGTTTAAGTTTTCAACAATGAAACCATCTACCCCAGCCTGGGCCAACGTGTCGGCTTCCCATTCCGCCTGCTCGTAAATGGCATCAAGATTACCGCCATACCCAGGAGACCCCGGCAAAGCTAAGAGATGAACCATCCCAATAATCGGCTTGCGATTGCCAAAAAGCGCGACTGTCATTCTCGTTACCTCGCTAAAAGTATGCGGCGATTATAAGGGGCGAGAGACTTGTAGACAAATCAAAACAAAGGAAAAGAAGCCGAAATTTGGTTGATTAATTCCGCCAAATCAAGTACAATCGAGCAATAGGGTAGTGATGATAAACGAAGAAAGACTCGCTAATACATTTGTTGAATTGTGCCGTATCCCCAGCCCCTCCGGCAAAGAGGGGCGCGTGGCCGCTTACATCCGGGAGTGGATTTCGACCTTGGGGTTGACCGTCGAGGAGGACGATGCAGCCATAGCCATTGGCGGTGAGGTGGGGAATCTGTTTGTGCGCTATCCCGATGGTCAGAGTGAACCGCTCTTTTTTACCGCCCATATGGACACGGTTCAAGTCCCTTTTGAGGATGAGATACCCGTTATCATCAATAAAGATAAGGTTTACACGGCGGGCCGTTCCCCCTTGGGGGGTGATGACAAAGCTGGGGTCGCCGTGGCTCTGGAACTGCTGGCGAATGCGGTTGAGTCCGGTGGCCGAAGGTCTCGTCCTCTGGAGGTGGTCTTTACGGTTCAAGAGGAGCAGGGAGTACGAGGCGCGACCTACTTTGATGCTGGGCGTCTTATGGCTACCCAGGGCTTTATCCTCGATGGTGATACGCCGGTGGGGACGGCCATTCGCCAATCATCCTATAAATATCGCTTTTACATCAATGTCGAGGGCCGCAGCGCCCATGCCGCCGTCGAGCCAGAAAAAGGTATCAATGCCATTAAAGCCCTGGGGAGCGTCATCGCGGCGCTGCCGACGGGTAAGTTGGACGAAGACAGTGTCGCCAATCTGGGCCTTATTGAAGGTGGTGGGGTCATTAATGCTGTGCCAGATAAGGCCAGGCTGGTCGGTGAGTTACGCAGCCTTCGCCCCGACAGACTGCGAGAAATCCAGCAAGAGATTGAAGAGGCTGTACAGCGGGAAGCGGCTAAAAACGGGGCAACCGGCTCGATTGAATGGGTGGAACTCTACTCCGGCTACTTCGTCCCCGACGACGCACCTTGTGCCCGTCTTTTTGCTCAAGCGTGTGAGGCTGAAGGCTTCACGGTCTCTTATCTAACCACTCTTGGCGGGGGCGATGCCAATGCGTTCAATAACAAAGGGCTGACCTGTATTGTCTTCGGCCTGGGAATGGAAGCCATTCACACCAATGAGGAGTATATGCTCCTGAGCCGTTTGGACCAATCGGCCCGCATTCTACATCGAATTGTGGGTTTACTAGTGTAAGGAAGGGGCACGACTGCATTAAACCGTGAAATAGACAGGATTTACAAAATTAACAAGATTTCTTGGGTTTATGTTAAATAAAATCCTGTAAATCGTGTTAATCCTGTCAAGATTTAGCTTCAAACGGGTCTTTTTTTACGACCAGTTTTCTTCCACGGTTTAGTGCAGTGCTACCGTGTAGGGAATAGGAGTGAAAAACTATGGTTTCACTCCTCAATTGCTGTAACAACTTTATTTATGAAGGGATACAAATGACAGATATCATCAAAACAGAGTGGAGCGGACATCACCACGACAAAGATATGCTGCGCTCCAATATATGGTCGCAGTTGGAGGAACAGGAAGCCAATGTAGGCGAACCCTACGGGCATATCCCCGGCTTCGTTGGCAATGACAAAGCCGCCGAGCGGTTGGCTGCCCTACCCTTTTGGCAGCAGGCCCAGGTTATCAAGTGCAATCCAGATACGGCCCAGGTGCCGGTGCGTCTGCGGGCGTTGCAGGATGGCAAGCTGGTCTACATGGCTGTGCCTCGTTTAACCCAGGAGCAATGTTTTGTCGAGTTGACCGCTGCGGACCTGCGACAGCGTGGCATTGAACTTGAAGCGGCCTCTACCCATCAAGGGGCGATGAAGCACGGACGGCTGGTGGCCTTTGAAGAGATGAAGCCCATTGATGTGGTCGTTACCGGCTGTGTGGCCGTGTCGCGTGATGGGGGACGCACCGGTAAAGGGGCCGGTTTCGCTGATTTGGAATTAGGTATTCTGCGACAAATGGGATTGGTTCAACCGGATACACCTATTGTTACCACGGTACATTCTATTCAAGTGGTAGATGGTTCTCACCTGCCGATGCTGTCACACGATTGGTCCCTCACCTGGATTATTACCCCGGATGAGGTCATCGAAACCCGGCCCAATCGATCACAACCGACCGGTCTGGAATGGGACAAAGTCCGCCCCGAACAGATCGAGACAATCCCGGTTCTTCGGAAATTGCGGGGATAACAATAGCATAGGAAATGTCCCAGATTTTAGGAGTGCGGATTGCAATCCGCACTCCTATATTTGCCTAAAATTGGGATACACCTGACAACCTACGGCAAAGGAATCTGTTCATTGATGAATACCATGAAAGGCAGTACAAGCCAGGATAATTACAAATGGTATATTCTAACGCTGGCCGCATTGACCTTTACCATTGTGGTAGCTATGCCAACGATGGCCTTGCCGGTTCTTTTCAAAGAGATGTCGGAAGATTTGGGATTGAGCCTCGTTCAGATTGGCGCGGTATGGGGCTTTGGGTCTCTAACCGGCATTTTATCGAGCTTGATTGGCGGGCCAATCGGCGACCGCTTTGGGGCAAAACGCACCTTAACTGTATTGACTATTTTGGTTGGAATCAGTGGCGCGTTGCGGGGTCTGGCTGTTGATTTCGCTACGATGACGGCTACAGTTTTCTTATTTGGCTTTGTCGCTCTGGCTGTACCGATGAACATCCATAAAACCTGTGGGATATGGTTTTCCAAGCGGAATTTAGGGCTGGCAAATGGAATCGTTTCGGCGGGGATGGCCTTTGGCTTTATGTTAGGGGCGATGATTAGCGCCACAGTCTTATCGCCCTGGCTGGGTGGTTGGCGCAATGTTCTATTTTTATATGGAGCGCTTTCCATCGTTATGAGCATTCCCTGGGCTTTAAGTCGACCAGCCCCCGAGGAAGACAGCGCGGCATCCAGTCATGGGAGCAGCGGTGTATCGATGCGCCAAACCTTTTTACATGTGGCCTGGCTCAAAAATCTATGGTGGCTTGGACTTGGCCTAATGGGTATCGGTGGCGCGGTCCAGGGAATGCTAGGGTATCTTCCCTTATATTTGCGAGAGATTGGCTGGCCAGCCGCCCAGGCCGATGGCGCCCTGGCTACTTTTCATGCTATGAGCATGCTAATGGTTATTCCCTTCTCCTTCTTATCTGACCGGCTTGGGGCAAGGAAAAAACTCCTTATTCTGGCCGGACTTGGCCTGGCAACGGGGTTTGGTCTATTATCGGTGGTGGCGGGTAGCCTGGTGTGGGCTTCGGTCATCATTTCCGGCATGTTCCGAGATGGCTTCATGGCGATATTCATGACCACCGCCATAGAGACGGAAGGGGTTGGTCCTACTTACGCCGGAACGGCAGTCGGTTTCACTTTGGTTTTTCTGTTTATGGGTAACACAATCTCCCCACCGATTGGCAACAGTCTGGCTGCAATTTCACCCAGTTTACCCTTTGCATTTTGGGCGACCATGGCGGTTTTAGGGCTGCTTTCTCTCTATTTTGTCAAAGAGACAGGGACACGGGAGCAGCAAATAATTCCGGGAGAAGGGCAGCCGGTGGAAGCAGTTTAAGCGTTACTACTTTACTGTATTTTGACGGAGATTCTATATACGGGTCATTGGTAATTAGTAATTTGTAATTCAGCCAATCCCCAATTACCAATTACCGATAATATTAAGTTGAGTGGTAATATTTAAGGCTAGTAAAATGTTGTTCGCAGAACCGGCTGGAACAACTCCTTGCGGTGAGCACAAATCGGGTCCATCTGGCAGCGATGACATTCAGGCTCGGTCATCTCGGGGCAGTAGCGGCGGGCGTTGAAGAAATACCAATCAACTGCGGCAATGCTCTTGCCGGATTGCATCGAAACCAGATGCATGGCGTCGTAGGCGGCCTCACGCACGGCCTGTTCATCAGTGGGGGATATAACACGACGTTCAGCCAGAGCTTGGTAGAGAGTTGGATCAAGTACATCAATCAGCCCAATGCGCAGGCAGGCTCGCTGGTTATGGTAATCGATAATAGGTGGGGTGATTTCCTCCGGGGCCGGGTGAAGAAACTTTTCGGGTCGCTCGGCTAAAATTGTGGCTAACAACGCCGATTTTTTTCGCAGCGGGTCCTCTTTATAGCCGCCGATATGGTCCAACCGTTCCAGAAACGTATACAAGGGAGTTCCACTGTTGTTAGCTTCCTCTACTAGACTGGCTGTTGTGAGACCAAGCGTCATCATATCCTGGCCGTAAGCACGAGCCTGGGCTAGATGTAAATCTAGGGCAGGCATGGGGTCGGTGCCGTTATCAGCCCGAAAAACAGACAACATCTCCTCTTGAGTCAATTGGGCCTGGCGCTCAGGCGAATACCACGAAGGATCATCATTTAACTTGCGAAGATACGACTGCCACAAATATTCGGAGCCTTTACGCATCTCCCCAGCAATAGGAGCGATAAGCGGTCGATCATATCGACCAGCTCGCTCCTCCCAAAAACTAAATTGCTGAAGAGTAGCGGCAAACAAAAAATCTAAGGTAGCGGGATGCCCAACGGTTAGGAAGTTGTCGTCGGTATAATCAACCGGTTGGATTTCGGGTAAATTGGCGACCAGTTGTGCTGTTCGCTCGACTAGGTCGTTATTCAGCACAACACGCGGGTCGCGGGGGTCTTCTAAGGGTGATGCCGTTTGCCATAAGGCAGTAGGGCCAACAAACCGAATCATATGAGCCGCCAAACCAATCGCTTTACGAGCGGCAACAACCGGGTGGTTATGACGAATCAATCCCATCAACGTTGCCCCAGAAAAGGTATCCCCCGCGCCGGTGACGTCTAACTCATTCACTTGAGGGGCATCGACATAGGTGGCAAAATCGCCTTGCACCACTTTTGCCCCACGCTCACCGAGCGTCACAAAAAGCAACTTGCCTGGTTTGGTATTAGCCTCTGCCACCGAACCAAAGACGTGGGTGGCCTCGTCTTCATTCATAAAGAATAGGTCAGCCTGTTCTATCAATTCTCTAACTGTTTCCGCTTCTTCATGTGCGGCGCGGGCGAAAGTACTCACCGAGATACGCCGCGCTCCGCGTTCGCGGCAGGCCAGCAAAAATTGTAGTTGGCGTTGAGATTCACCGAGTGGTGCGATGTGAATGTGTCGGTAGCCGGATAAATCCGGTGGCAATGCTGCCGGAGAATGGTTCGCCTCAGCGCCCATGAAGAAATTCAAATAAGTTGTCTGACCGTCCTGGTGGGCAATTTCAAATCGAGGGAGTTGCTCTGGGGAGACTAACGGACCAAACCAATCGACCCGATTAGCAAAGGGTTGGAGCAACTCTGGAATGGGGTCAGGACGCGGGGCGAATATTGCCACCTGACCCCCACTCCGGTGGGCCGCCGAAGCTGTGTACATACCCGACCCACCCCCAGAGGAGGCGGTTTGTCCGGCAAAATGAAGTGTATCGAGTGAAGCACCGCCGATTACGAGTAAATCTTTCATTATATTGATAGGATTTTTAATCCCGTAGGGGCGTGGCTACTCGGAGCATAGTTTGTTTGCTCCGAGAGCATCAAGCCGAGTTGCCTTGCCCCTACCCCTTTCAATCCAGAATTGAATGACCGTTTTGCCGTAAAAGTTGGGCCACCTCTTCCCTTTGCGGCAAACGCGCTCCTGTGCCAAGTTTAGAGACTGACAATCCCCCCACCGCGTTCGCCAGTGCGCCCATATCTTCCAGGGAAAAGCCTTTTAAATAGCCATAAACACAAGCCGCCGCGAACGAATCACCGGCCCCGGCGGTATCTCGGACTTTGACGGGGAAACCGGGAATATGTGCCTGACGCTCCTTTGTGGCAATCAGGCATCCATCAGCCCCCAATTTAATGACAACGGTGGAGGGGTTTTGGGTTAAAAAGTGAGCAGCGGCCTCAGCCGGATCTTCGATTCCGGTCCAGGCCGTGGCCTCTTCATGGGTGGCTAAAAAGACGGTTGTCTGAGCTATCGCCGCTTCGATATCGGCCCGATTTATAATAAAAGCCGCCGGACCCAGGTCGAAGAAGACAGGGACGTTCCGCGAGTTGGCAATCTCAAGGCAGGTCATAATACCTTGCGGCGAAAAGGTCGAGGTGGGATTCATAGCGTATCCTGTCGTAAAAAGAGCGCCTGCCTGCCCGATAATCTCACCCCAAACAGGATTAAAGGGCTGGGGATTGCCCGTACCGTGCATCCCTACGAAAACGTGATGGGCGTCATCATCAATCAGAACAATAGAGACCGTCGTTCGGCTATTTGGGATAGCAACGGCGTGCTCTACATTGATGCCCTCGCTAGCCAGCATCTCAAGAACCTGTTCCCCATAATAATCCTGGCCCACCGTTCCCAGAGCGGTTGCCTTTAGCCCCAGCCGGACAGCGAGGAAGAGGAAATTGCCGGTTCCCCCGGCCTCTATGGCGATATCACGGGCAGGCTGATGCTCATGGGCATGAACAGGTAACTTGGCTATCGGCACAACCATGTCGGCCACTAAATCACCGAGGGTTACAACGTGCAAATTCATATAATTACTCCGTGTTGAGGAAAATGAGGTGATCTGTATGGCTGGAGTGGGGATTGCAATCCGTACTCCAAAAAACGCTGGTGGATTATACCATCTTAATCGGGTGCTGCATAAGAAAGCAAGGGATCATTACTAAAGCCAACAATAGCCGCCGGAGCGATTACCCCCTTATCGGTGATAAGAGCCTTGATATATTGAGCCGGGGTGACGTCAAAGATATGATTCTCTACCTGAAGCATTTTGTTTTCTGCCAGCCCGGAAGGAGCTATTGCCCCATCATCGGGACGTTCCAGAATCTTTACCTCACCGCCTTGCAAAGACTCAAGACTGAGTTTGAGGATACTCCCGGCGGCATAGAGCGGCACACCATAGACATGACAAGCAAGACCTAACAGTTGTGTTCCCATTTTGTTGACCACACTACCATTCGCCAGGATAGAGTCGCTCCCGACCAAAGCCTTGTTGGCCCTTTTTATATAACTGCCCATCGCCGCATCAATGATGAGGGTGCAAGGAATACCCAGCTTGAGCAGTTCCGTAACCATTACCCGACCTTCACCATAGGGGCGAGACTCGGTGGCAATTACTTGGAACTGCTTGCCTTCCTCTCTGGCGCGACTAAAAATTGCGAGCAAGGTTCCTGTGTAACTATGGATAAAGATGACATCGCCATCCCGAATAACCCTGCTCCCTACTTCAATGACCTGCTGTTGGGCTTGCTCGAACCCGACCAGAAATTGCTGGCTGCGAGTGGTCACAAGTTGTTGTATCTCTGGCGCACTCATAGGAGAGGCTTTCGGCTGCATCAGAGGATTGAGGACATAAACACAAGCATTGGCAACACTGGCCATCGAGGGTTGGGCTGCCTTTAGGCGTTTGGCGGCTGTGGTCAAAGTATCAACTAAAGCCTCTCCGGCTCCGGCTGTTTTTTCCGTGAGTAAGGTCAAAGCTTCGAGGGCAACACATGTGATAAGGTAAGCCCCTTTGACCTTCATATCTTCGATGTCAGTAATCAGTTGTTCGGCTGAATGAATATCATTAGTCATCTCGTTATCCTACGGCTATTAGAAAATCTCTCGCCAAGGCGCAAAGTTCGCTAAACGTGAAACAGATATTTGTTTTCTTTGCGACTCTGCGACTTTGCGCGAGGCTTATTCGTTTCAATCTATGGTCATGAGATTGGCTATGTATGGTTTACCCTCCGGCAAACTCGCCGTACTTGGGTAAACGAGCGAACCTTCGCTTGCGCCATACAATTAATACAGTGCCTATGGCTAAGGGAAGCAATGGCATAAGAAAAAGGGATGAAGAATACTGGCTATCGACCAGCCTGATCTCTCGCTCGCTACCGGCAATCACATTGCCATCGGTATCTAACAACCGTACCGTGAAGGAAGGTTGTCCCGGTTCAACCCGAATTTCATACCCTTCAAAATCCGGGGTTCTGGTTTTTGACCGTTCATCTTCCGCCGAGGCCTGCTCGATAACTTCATAACCCAGAGCCGAGCCTGGTAATTGTTTTACTAAATAAGGTTTGGATTCTATCTGGTCAACCACTTGACCTCCGTGCAACACTTCCAAAGACCCGGCTTCCTTTGGCCGATGATGCACCCATCTATAATGGTCGATATTGCCGTTGGTACTTTGGGGCGCTTCTAATCGGGCAAAATAGAGATCGTTGTACTCCCCCTCGTTGAAGGGCTGAAGATAGATTACAGTACCACTACGAGCATATAAAATCTGGCTGGGGTCATCGGATTGATCCGGGGTGGTCCATTTATCCTGGGGTACAACGCCATACCCCACCCCCATCCGTTCGAAAGAAAAGACAACTAACTTTCGCTCACTCTCGGGTATAATTTGACCATCTTCGTCTCGAAGTCGAATAGAGTAGTTGCCCGCAGGCAGCGTTATCGGAAAGCCGTCATGCAGGTTGGTGCTGAGAAAAATAAAGGGTTTGGGTTCTTCAGGAGGAGGTTCAGGTTCTTTGGTCAAGCTTCCATCTATCATAGCACCCTCAACTTTATCCCGGTAATGAGCTGTAGCTTCGAAATAAGCGGCCACTTCGTCTCTATAGGCTCGTCTGGCTTCGTCGAACTTTTGATATTGGGCCTCAGCCTCTTTGCCGCTGTAGATATGAACTTCGCCACCCTTGTATCCCTTGGGGTATTGAACAACATATTGCGTTTGGTCAAGGCTTTGAATAACCTGTCCTCCCTGTACAATTTCAAGGGTCCCATCGACTGTTTCGTTAAGCTCATCCCAAGCTGCCTTGAATTCATTGGTGACAGGCCAAAAATAGACCAACGTATTGCGGGGGGAGACAACATTGGTAACATCCGCTAACATATAGAGTGTACCTTCCGTTGGCGGTAAGAAGGTGCCAAGATACTGTTGGCCGGTGAAAATACTTAGCCCATAGACAAATTCTCGCTGTTTATCTGGGGTCTGGGCCAAAATTGTTGTTACAGTAAGCGTCGATAACACTAAGGCTATCAGTAAACCTGAAATCACTTTTTTCATTTTCGTACCCCTTTACGTTCTAAGGTGACAACGCTCAGCCCTAAAAATATTAGGGTATATATAAGGGAGATGGTAAATATGATAAGATAAGAAGTTACATGGCCTCGCCTTATGGCTTCTATCCCCTGGTTAAGATACGAAATTGGCGATAGCCAGGCAACGATTTGATTCAGAAAGGTGAGAACATTTTGCGCAAATAATAATGGATTGTAATAACCGTTGCTCTGGACAGGAATGGCCAGTAAAATCTCCTGTCCCACCTCAATCGCCAGAAAGAGTAGTACCACGCTTAAGAAAAGAAGGATAGCGGTTCGCACTTTGCTGCTTAAGGTGGAAAGGAAGATACCGACTGCAATAAAATCTGAGGCAACCAGGATAGAGAGAAGAATAACCCAGAGCAGGCTGAGGGAAAAGGTAAAATTGGTCAAGGTAGCGTACAAAAAGAAGCCAGCCATATAGACGATAGCCATCAAAACATAGAGCGAAATTTGAGCCAGATATTTACCCAAGACATAAGAAAGCGAATCCACTGGCCCGTAAAACAGGGCTTCCATCGTCCCTTGATCTCGCTCACGGGCGATGGTTGCCACAGAAGAAAGGGCTAAAAATAATGAAGACAAGAAGATGGCCACAAAAAGCGGGAAAGTGAACGCCCCCGAAGCTACGAAAAGACCGTTTTCATCGATAAAACTCAAACTATTTCGGAGGGCGAGAACGGCAGTTAGCAAAGCGAGGCTCAGGACAATGTACACCCCCCGGCCAAAAATCATAGAGATGAAGTCTCGCTTTTGAATAAGCATAGTCACATGCCAACGATAGTTCCACCCCGAACTGAGATTCATGCCTCCACCTCCGTTCCGGTAAGCAGAGAGACATTCTGCTCGGTTATGGTTACAAAGGCTTCTTCCAGACTCATTTCTTTTGTTCTCATATCTACAATCACCCCGCCGTCGTCCGAAATGGCCGCAAATATCTGGGGTCGGAAATCGGCGGTGGCATCCAGTTTGAGACTCAGCTTATTACCATTACCGATAGCCTCGTGGACAAATTCCAAAGGAGAGAGATGTTCAATAAGTTGGGGTGGAATTTCCTGAAGCTCCAATTCCAACTCCACCTGCTGGCGCAATTTGAGTTTGAGGTTGTCCAGGCTATCCTCTGCTACCAATCTGCCCCGATTCATAATACCTACCCGGTCGGCGGTCTGCTCAACCTCCGATAGAATGTGTGAAGAAATAAAGACGGTCTTGCCCTGTTTCGCTTGCTCTTGCAGAAGGTGTCGAATCTCCAGGATGCCGTAAGGGTCTAGAGCGGAAACAGGTTCATCGAGTATCAGCAGTTCTGGATTGTGTATCAAGGCCCGTATCATGCCTAACTTCTGCTGCATCCCTCGTGAGTAATCGCGTGCTCTAACATTGCCAAATTGGCGCAGGTCAACAAGTTCTAGCAGGCTTTCAATGCGTTCTTCTTTGTTCTCAACCCGGTATAAATCGGCAAAGAAACCAAGATATTCGCGGGCGGTCATATCATCATAAAAATACTGATGTTCGCCCAGCACCCCAATGCGGTGTTTAATCTCGAAGTAGTTCTCTCGCAGAGACTGACCGAAGAGGAAAACCTGACCACTGGTAGGTTTTTCAATACCCAGAAGCATCAAAATGGTGGTGGTTTTACCGGCCCCATTCGGCCCCAGAAAGCCGTACACCTCGTTAGGCTCTACGTGAAGCGTAACATCCTTTACCGCCGCAAAACCATTGTAATTTTTGCATAAACGCTCAGTTTGGATCAAAACTTCTCCTCCAAAATTGATACCGGTAAGCTGGTTTTTAGTTCGGAAACTATATCATAAGTGAAGGCGTGAGGCAAGTAAATCTTAACTTGACAGTCACAATACAGAGACCTATAATGCTCGCATGGCGACTGCTTGGCTGGTTTTTTTAGCTTCTTTTCGTTTGACCTTCCAGCGTATCGGCCTGCTCTTGGCAACAAATATTCTGTGGTGGCTTCTAACTTTGCCCCTAATTACTTGGCCCCCAGCCACAGCCGGTTTGTTTCATGTAGTCCGGCGTCTCACCAACCTGGATGAGTCGGAACAAACAACGTGGCGGCACTTCTTTGAAGGCTTCAGATATTATTGGCTCAAAAGCTGGCAACTCATGGCGATCAATTTGATTCTTGGTCTCGTCATTGTGTATGGCTTTATTTTCTATTTCAACCAAACTGGATCGATTTTGCGCTATGTGGCTATTCCGGTTTTTTATATGATGCTTCTGTGGGTCAGTATGCAGCTCTACCTGTTTCCCCTATTGATTGAGCAAAAGGATAAACAGATTCGGCTTATTTTCAAAAATGCTCTGGTTTTGGCCTTAGGAAACCCGATATTTACCATTGCATTTGGTTTGTTACTCGTATCAGTAATCCTTGTTACAACAATCCCTTTAAACGGTGGTCCGCTCTTGTTGATTCTTATCTCATTTCTAGCGGTAGCCCAAACGCTGGCCTTACAAGAGATGCTGGGCACCCAACATAAAAGGGAGGATAAATAAACACGAGAATTGTCTCTGCGAGTTTGCGAGTGGGTAAGTCTATTTTACCGGGGTTATAAACACTAACGTCGCCCTGGTCTCGTTCGAAAAACTAACTGTTCTAAAAGAATAATATAGATTAACACAGCCACAACGGGGTTACCTAATATCTGAGACACCGCAGCAGGGAGTTGAGCCACCAGGTCGGAGGGTAAGGCCTGCCATCCCAAGGCCAAAAATACAGAAAATCCAACAATAAAAGCATTTGTATCGCTGAATTGGGGTGTTCCGGCTCGCCACAGCCTGGCTCCAATGCCAATAGAAGGTCCGGCCAGACCCAATAAGATGGCTCCGGCTATCGGTTTGGGCATTGCCGCCAGAAAACCGGCGACAGGCCCCAGCATACTCAAAATCATGAGGATGACACCGGCCACAATGGTCGGATAGCGGCTGGCAACACCTGTTGCTGCCATGAACCCGGCATTAACCGAATATGTGACCACCGGCGTGGCCGATAACAAACTGGGAAAAATACTCTCGGCAAAACCAAATACCGAGATAATAGGTCGGATCCGCCTGAGGTCGAAGGGTTCTTGAGCTACTTCGGTCAGGGCAATCACATAAGTAAGCTCTTGGACACCTGAGACGAGGATGGCAATAACTGCGGCAATGAGAAGACCAGGTCGCGGCCAGGCGATCCCCAGAAAAAATGGGTGCGGGGGCGTAACCAACGGTGCACTTGTGACCAGACTCCAATCCATGAATCCGGCCGCAATAGCGCCTAGATAGCCAACAATCACAATAATGAGTACGGCAATAGTTGATATAAAGCCGGATAAGGTAAAACTGATGTATCCAACACCTAATCCCAATAGAATAGCAAACACGAGGAAAGGTAACCCTAATTCGGCCAAAAATGATACGCCCAACGAGGCAGAGCCTAAACCAATCATCATAATTAAAGAGCCGGTCACCAGAGGCGTAAAGAAGCGTTGGACATAGTTAGCCACGCCCAACAGTCCTAAAAGGATAACCACGAGAGCGCCTATCACAAAACCACCAAAAATTTCATTCAGAGGGAAACCGGCTTGATAGGCCGTAATCATGGTAAAGCCGGGTACGATATTTGGTCCCGCTAGCAGCCCCATCCGGTGCCCCAGCCACGCCTGGGCAATAATTGCCAGTCCTATGGTAAAAACTGTGGCCGTGATGAAGGTCGCTAAAGGCGCTCCAGACAAGTTAATACCAAGCCCAACCAGCGCTACGCCCCAAATTATAGAGTAGGTGGACATCGCCACCATTTGAAAGCTATAAATCAGTAGTTTGGGCCACGGCGGGCGCTCTGATGAACTGTATATCATTTAGCTTTTGCCTTTACTAGAGATTAGGTAACTATTCGGCGTCAACAGGTAATCGTTACGTTTTACGGTAATTGGTGATTAGCCGAAGGTGGTAATTAAGCTAAATAACCAATAATCAATAACCAATTACCATCGTTTTAGCAACTTTGAAAGGCATAGCTGAACAGTTACCAGAATAGTTTGTGCAGGCCAACAAGTCGCATAGTATGCCACAAAACGGAGGATTATAATAGTGGATGAACAGCATTTTATAGCCGAAACTCTATCTCAGTATCGCGGTCTTTTTGAGCAACTAGACGAGATTATCACCCCGGAACGAGCCTTTAGCACGTTCAAGCGTATTGCCGACACGTATGCGCCAACCCTGACGGTTCGATATACCCGAGCGCCGGTCGTTGAAGCCTTAATTGAAGAAGCCAGAAGTCAATCATTTTGCGGCCAAAACCTAACCTTTCACCGCAACTACCTTTCAACCGGTAATGTCGCTTTAGAGTTTGGCTCGGCGCGGCGTAAACCCGTCTGGTCGATGGCTCACCTGGATATCATTAGCTTTCTAACGGGTGTTCGGGAAAATGGACGCTACCCGCTAACCCCTTACTGTGAATCCCGACAGACTGATGGCAAACGAGCCGCCCTGGCCTTGGCCTATTCTGTCGAAAATGGAACGATGGAGAAAATTGCTGAAGGGTGGTTACACTCAAAAGATAATCATCACTCTTTTGAGACCGATGTGTCGGATTTGCCTCCGGCTACCCGCGTTGTATATGCCAGCGAAGCTGAATGGGATCATGCCACCGGCATGATCTACGGGACGGTAGACGATGCTTTTGGCTGTGCCGGTCTGGTATTAGCGGCCTTCGCTCTATCTCACTACTCTCTGGAAGCCCTTATCGTCCTGACCGATGAAGAGGAAGGCGTTGTAGGCGTGGGCAATCGAGCCTTCTCCCGAGGCAGTACCCGTCTGCTCAACCGGATTGCGCCGGATATGTTACCTGATTTCATCACAAACACCGATCTTCATGAAGAAGTCACTAATCTGGCTGAAGGTCAATTAGATATGGCTCGCTTTGGTCAGGGCAGTCTTTTCGCCGGATTTGCCAGTGGGGCTAAAGGCGCGGTGACACCTCCCCAATTATTGGCCTTCCAGCGAGAGTTGGCTCGATATTTAGCTACCCAAGATATTCGCCTTCAGGAAAATGCGGGCTACGTCAGCCGCAGCGATTGCGTCTCGGCCATGATGGCGACGCCCAATGTGGCCCTGATAGGCTATCCGGGAGCTTATTCCCATTTCATCGATACCCCTCGAGGTCATGTTGATGATTTGATTCATTTAGCCAAGGTCTTGGCCGTCTATTTGCTTGTCGCCCAAAGCGCAGAGTGGCGAGAGCGCTATTTGTTGTAGGAGATTGGTGATTGGTAATTAGTGATTAGTAGACCGCCAAGCCTTCATTGATGAGCGTTACTATAACCATCAGCCAAAACCCACGTCAAGTGGAAAAGACTCAAAATATTTTGAGTTGTCTATTTCGAACTCAAAACCCAAAACTCGAACCCCGAAACTATTTATAGGAGACTCTTTATGTTCATCACCATAGATGTAAAAACCAACCAGCGACAGGAACTGTATCTGGTTACGGATGCGGTTCAAAATGCCATTGCTGAGAGTGGGATTAAGGAAGGGATATGCCTTATCTTCTGCCCACACACGACGGCTGGCGTTACCATTAATTCTTATTTGGACCCGGCCACCGCCGCCGATTTGCAGGATGAGATTGATCGCATTGTACCCACTCGAACTGATTTTAAGCATATTTTTGATACCCCCTCGGATGCGGCCGGGCACATCAAAGCCAGCTTAATCGGTAGTCATCTAATGGTTATTATTAAGGAAGGCAAGGCCGTATTGGGTCACTCTCAAGGGCTTTTCTTATGGGAGTATGACGGACCACGCTCTCGCCGATTGCAATTGAAGATAATAGCAGGCTAATGGCTAAATATTTCCCGATTCGACGCCGCTTTCAAATATTCTTTGCCCTTCAATTTGCTGGGGTGGCTATGTTCATGCCCTATGTAGCGCTCTATTTGAGCCATATTGGCCTTTCTGGCGCACAGATTGGTATATTATTAGGAATGATGCCTTTAGTGGCCTTTCTAACGCAACCGTTGTGGGGATTGCTCAGCGACATCTATAACTTACGGCGTACGGCCCTCACCATTGGTTGCTTAGGGGTGGCGCTCAGCGTGGCTGCTTTTGGCTTGACCGCACAATTTTATTGGCTCTTTCTCATCACCCTTGTGATGGCTGTCATGCGTGGGCCTATTATGCCCATTAGTACCGCCCTTGCCCTCGAGCATCTGGAGAACGAGAAGCGCAAAGATGACTTCGGCGCGCTGCGTCTCTGGGGCTCAATTGGCTTTATTTTGACATCATTGCTTATGGGTCTCATTATCGAAGATTTCATTCAAGCCATCGTCATATTATATAGTACCAATATGTTCATCGTCACCCTGCTTAGCCTGACTTTGCCCGATGCCCCCATCAGCCAAAAAGCAAATTGGCGCGACGGGGCAACTCTTTTGAAGCGAGAGCCGGTTTTAGCTACCTTCTTGGCCGGGGCACTTTTTGTCGGCATGACAATGGGTATTGTCAATCAATATCTGGCTGTTTACATGAGGGATATTGCCGCCACAGGCTTCATTATCGGGCTTGCGATGGCAATCTCGGCCCTCCCGGAAATTCCGTTAATGGCTATAGTGCCCAAAATGATGGCCCGTTGGGGATTGAGGGCTGTGCTGCTAGGCGGTATCGCTGTGCTGCCCATTCGTTGGTTTCTATACTCCATTATTGACAATCCTCTGCTCGTACTTCCGATACAGCTTTTTCACGGTATCGGTATGACTGCAATGCTTGTAGTTGGCGTCATCTATGTTGATCGGCTACTTATCCGCCAATGGCGAGCCACCGGCCAGGCGCTCTATACCGCTACTATGCATGGGGTTGGGTCAAGTATTGGTCTGTTTAGCGCTGGATTCCTATATGATTATGGGGGGATCAATCCGGTCTGGATATTTTGCACCATCATCGGCTTGACCGGATTAGCCATAATTACCTATTCCGTTCGTATGCCGTCCTTTCAGCAAGCTGTTGAAAGGAGTCGCCTATGACCCCTCGGTATATTACATTTTCGAACATCATCATTGATGATATTGTTCTTTGGGATGGCCGTACCTTCATGGGAACTTTGGGTGGTTCCGGTACCCATGCCCTGGTCGGCATGCGAGTCTGGTCAGACCAGCTTGGTTTTGTCGCCAGCGTTGGCCCTGATTTTGACGCGACGCACCGGGCGCAGTTAGAAAGAATGAATATCGACCTACGCGGGGTGATAGAGCGCGGCGATAGCTATAAAACCGCCCGGGCCTGGCAGCTATTTGAACCTGACGAACGGCGTATCGAGATAATGCGTACCGAGTTGGCAGCATTTCACGACTATACGCCTCGCTTTGAGGAGATACCTGAGGACTACACTCAAGTACGCTGTGTTCACCTTCAATGGGGCCGTAACTTTACCGAAGTCCTTGAGCTTATAAACCATTTTCGAGAGGCCAATCCTGAGGCTTGTTTCATGTGGGAGCCGGTTTCTGAGCATCTCGATGGTACGCCCGATGAGTATCGGCCTATTATGGAGCAAATTGCGCTGATATCACCGGACCGCAATGAGGCCAGGCGTATGACTCGCCAAACCGATCTGGAAGATACGATTAAAACCTTGCTAGATTGGGGTGTGCCCATTGTGGCTGTCCGTATGGGGGCGGATGGGTCTCTGGTGCGAACAGCGCAGGGTGAAGGCTGGCGGATTCCGGCTGTGCCTGCGGAAATTGTTGATGTAACCGGTGCTGGCGATGCTTATTGCGGGGGCTTTATGGTGGGCTTGGGCGAAGGGTTGAGCACAGTCGAAGCCGCCTTACGAGCCACCGTCAGCGCCAGCTTTGCCCTAGGACAGTTCGGCGTACCGGAATTTAATGAGAAGACGGTTGCAGAAGCTGAAAGGCGGCTGACGTGGGCACGTGAGCGCGTGGAGCTTTTATAAGACAATCTACGAAATGGTTATGAGTCTGCGGTACACCGCCAATTATAAAAGGAAGGAGTGTCAAAGTGCACTTTGACACTCCTAAGTAGCTATGGGGCATAATAACAATGGACAGAACTGCACTAATTGAAGCTGCTCGTGGTGATCGGCCTTTGGATTTGGCGATTACCAACGTCAATCTGGTTAACGTCTTTACCTGCGAAATCTATCCTGCTGACATCGGCATTTTCGGTGATCGCATTGCTGTGGTGGGGCCAGCCGGGGCTTATGACCTCGAAGCTAAAGAGACCATTGATGGCATGGGCAAGTGGGCCGCCCCCGGCTTTGTGGATACTCATGTGCATATTGAAAGCACGATGGTTACGCCAGCCAGTTATGCTGCCGCCGTGCTGCCCTTCGGCACGACCACCTCCATTATCGACCCTCACGAAATCGGCAATGTGTTGGGCATGGATGGCGTCAGATTCATGGTCGAAGGCAGTGAAGGTTTGCCCCTACGCGTCTATACCACTATTTCTTCATGTGTCCCGGCGGTGCCTGATAAAGAGACCGCCGGGGCCGACTTTGGCCCTGAAGAGGTGGCGGAGATGCTCACATGGCCGCGAGTCATTGGGGTGGCCGAGGTGATGGATTACATGGGGGTGGTGAATGCCAGCCCCAAGATGGTCGGTATTGTGCAGGCTGGCCTGGATGCCGGAGCCACAATCCAGGGCCATTCACCCCTACTGATGGGGCGTGACCTCAATGCTTATCTGGCCGCCGGTATCGACAATGACCATGAACTCCGCCAGGGCGATGAAGGTTTAGAGAAGCTTCGGTTGGGGGTGCTGCCGTTGTTGAAGGTCAGCACGTATGGAAATTATGCTCGAAATATCGTGCCAACGCTGAAGTCCGCCCCATTTCTGGATATTGCTCTCTGCACCGATGACATTGAACCGGCTGACCTGCTCAAAAATGGGCATATGGACCGGGTCATTCGGGAGATGTTATGGCACGGTATCGAGCCTGCGGTGGCGATTCGCTGGGCCTCATACAATGGGGCCAGACATTATAAGCTGCGGGACCACGGCGCGATTGGCCCCGGCTATCTTGCGGATATTATTCTGCTCTCCTCACTCGAAGAGGTCAAAACCAGTGAAGTATTTGTCGGTGGCAAAATGGTGGTTCAAGATGGTAAGCTCATTGAGCCTATCGAAGAGCCGCCCACCACCATCAAGATTGAGAACAGTGTTCACCTGCGACAGCCCGTCTCGGTTGAGGATTTCAAAATAAAAGCCCCGATCAAAGAAGGGACGGTAAATGTCAATGTGATGGTTTTGGAACCATCCCGGCTAACCCGGCTCGAAACTGTTCCAGCGCAAGTGAGAAACCATGAAGTTGACCCAGCCTCATTGGGTGAGGATGTTTGCTATCTAAGTGTTGTGCCTCGCCACGGCCAACAACACCCGCCTGTGGTAGCCTTATTAAAGGGGTTACACTTGCGACACGGTACACTGGCGACAACCATCGCTCACGACTCGCACAATATTATTATCACCGGGCATCGTCCCAGTGACATGGTTATAGCCGTGCAAGAATTGGAAAAATGTGGCGGCGGAATTGTAATTGTCGATGAGGGTAAAGTGCTGGGCAAAGTGGAGTTACCCCTGGCAGGCTTGATGTCGCTAAAACCTGTATCGGAACTGGCCGTTGAGATGGAAGCCATCAACGAAACGGCTAAAAGTCTTGGCATCGACCATCGGGCGCAGGCATTGGCGATTTCGGGTCTGGCTTTAACCGTGATTCCTACCGTGCGTATTAGCGATTTGGTGGGCTTGCTTGATGTTGCTACTCAGGAACCGATCCCTCTGTTTGCTTAAAAGGAGTGCGGATTGCAATCCGCACTCCTGCTGTCTAGTCATTTAAAGTGGCGGAGGCTGCCACCCTCCTAAAGCTGTCTCCAGGTATTGGGCTACCGCCAGAGCCACATCCTCACGCCAGGGACGAGCGACGACCTGAACGCCAATTGGCAAGCCTTCGGGTGACGTGCCTCCTCGAACCACAGCACCCGGCCAGCCGGTCAGATTATGATGCGAAGTGTAGCTGAAGGTGGAACTGGTAATAGTGCCATGTGGTATGGCCGGAGAGGCGCTTGTCGGGCTGATGATCACATCATAGTTCTCCATAAAGGTCAGCATCCGGCTGCGAAACATATTCCACTCGGCCAAGAGATTGGCGAATTCGGTGGTGGTCAGAGCCTTTTCGGATTGGGTCCACTCGATAACCGGGTGCATCTTGCTGGTTCCGGCGCTTTCAAGTAACTGTCTTACCTTGGCCCCACCATCTGCATGTAGCAATTGGTGCCACAACTCGCGTGATTTATCGACTCCAGGCGGCGAGTCTTGCTGCACAGACAGCCCCTCTTCAGAGAGAACTCTGGCGGCGGAGCGCACCACATCAGCCGTTTCGGGGGTAGGCGACTCGATTCCATTGTCGGTAAAGAAGGCCACCCGCAAGCCCTTAAGATCAATAGAATTGGGGTCGCCGAGCGGCATGGGAACAATGGCGGGGTCATACCAATCCATCCCTACAATAATAGGCAAAGCCAGGATGAGGTCTCTTACAAAGCGGGCCATCGGACCAATCTGGGTGAGTGCATCCAAGGCTCCCATATCATAAGAGATGATG
>Ga0210124_1000145_pt1 | contig 40793 bp, 37 predicted proteins | sample Muzzi_PWC_D2_FD_185554 | JGI IMG/M metagenome (GOLD analysis project Ga0210124, IMG submission 185554) | Wetland microbial communities from San Francisco Bay, California, USA, that impact long-term carbon sequestration - Muzzi_PWC_D2 (SPAdes) | ecosystem: Environmental > Aquatic > Marine >...
CCCAACCTCGGCGTTGGAGCCTCGTTTTAAGTCCTCGACATACTTGAGTATGCCTGCGGGTTAAAACCCGGCACCGCCTTGATCTTGAACCAAAATCTTTACTTTGAGATGGCTTCTAAGTGCTGTGTCGACAAATTAAACGTTGAGAAAAGATGATGGATGAACGAAGATATTTTATAAATTTACTTAAAAAAATACAGGTAAATGTTCCCTTTTTAAGACTAAAAAATAATTACCTTCCTTTGTTCATGGAATACGGCATAAACCCTGAAATTGGAATAGATGGTGATGCCCTGGATTCAGTACCAGACAAAGAATTTAAAAATATCGCAGACATTTTAAAAGTAAACGAACGAAAAGTAACGTTGCACGGTCCTTTTATGGATTTGATTCCGGGCGGACTCGATAATATGATGCTGGCGGCAACACGAAAACGACTGGAGCGTTTTTTTGAGATCCTTCCTGTTTTTGATCCCGTCAATGTGGTTTGCCACACCGGTTATGATCCCTGTTATTATAGACAACATTGGAAAGACTGGCTGGCTAACAGTGTTGCGACGTGGAAATCCCATGTCAAACGTGCAGAGAAATTCGGATTCAAACTCTTGCTGGAAAATGTTTATGAGACCGGTCCTGAAGTGCACTGTGCCCTTTTTAATGCGATTCAGTCCGATTATTTTGGATTTTGCTTTGATGTGGGTCACCACAACGTTTTCGGAAAAATCTCCCTCAAAGAATGGATGGAAACACTCGGTGAAAAAATAATGGAACTTCACCTTCATGACAACAACGGCGAAGAAGATACACATTTGGCAGTCGGGGAAGGAAATGCAGACTTTGCAGGTCTTTTTCAGTTTATAAATGAGAAAGGTTTGTCACCAACCATTACCCTGGAGCCTCACAAGGAAGAAACCTTGTGGCAGAGCCTGGCATCCGAAGAGCTCAAAGAATTTATTCGGACGTTGTCTTGAATCCGCAACCCTTGGTATCACAGGCCAGAAAGGTTCCCTGTTTTTTAGTGGTTTTTTCCACCAGAAACTTGGCGCCGCACTCGGGGCATTCTTTTGCCACAGGCTTGTCCCAGGTTGCAAAGGTGCAATCCGGAAAACGGCTGCACCCGTAAAAGATTTTCCCCCGTTTGGACGATCGTTGAACAAGTTCTCCGGCACAGCCTTGTTCAGGACAATGGACGCCGGTTTTTTCCCCGCCGTTGGTTGAATTTGTTGACAGGGTGGTTTTACAATCCGGATAACCGGAACAGGCATAGAATGTACCGTATCTTCCCTCTTTAATGAGCATGGGTTTACCGCATTTATCACAGATTCTGTCCGATGTCTGATCGGAAGACGGTTCGATGGGATGAACGGCCCCCTTTTCATCCCGGGTGTAGTTTCGGGTGTAAGTGCATTTCGGATAATTGCTGCACCCTAAAAACTGTCCGTTCTTGCCCATCCGTATGTGAAGCCGGTTGTTGCATTGAGGACAGGTGAGGTCTGTTGAAAGCCCTATGCCTTTTACGCTGAGCATTCCTGTTGAAGCGGTGTCGAGTTCCTTTTTAAACGCGTCGTAAAATTTTGTTAAAATTTCTGAATAATTCACTTCCGCAGCTTCTATGCGGTCAAGATCATTCTCCATATTGGCTGTAAATTCCACATCGAATACATCAGCGAAATTTTTTACCAGAAGATCGTTAACGATAAACCCCAGTTCGTTCGGTTTGAAATATCCTTTTACGAGATCCACGTAGCCTTTTTCTCTTATGGTAGATAGGATAGCGGCATAGGTGCTGGGTCGACCAATGCCGTTTTCTTCGAGCTCTTTAACCAAAGACGCTTCCGAAAATCTCGGAGGGGGCATTGTAAAATGCTGTTTTGGCTCCAATTCATTGAGTTTTAAAATCCCACCTTCGTTCAGTTCGGGAAAATCATCTTTTGCCTTTTGCCTTTCGCTTTCAATTTGATCATCGGTGGTCATATACAGCGTCATAAAACCGGGAAATGCCACTGATGAACCGCTTGCTGAAAAAAGATATGGGCCGGCCGAAATCGATATCGTGATATTGTTCATAAGGGCTTGTTTCATCTGTGATGCAACAAAGCGTTTCCAGATAAGCTCGTATAACGCAAACTGGTCTTTGGAAAGGAAGGGTTTTATTTTTTCCGGTGTATTAAAGACCGATGTGGGACGTATGGCTTCATGGGCATCTTGAGCTTTTTTTCGGTTTTTGAAAAAGCGCGGCTTTTGAAGTGCATACTCATCCCCAAATTTATCCCGCACGAATGTAAGGGCTTCCATAGCAGCGTCGTTGGAAATTCGGGTAGAATCTGTACGCATATAGGTGATGAGTCCCTCAGGTTCACCAGGGGACAGCTCAACACCTTCATAGAGCTGCTGAGCCACCATCATGGTTTTTTTTGCGGAAAATCTAAGTTTACGGATGGCTTCCTGTTGCAGTTTGCTGGTGATAAACGGGGGGGATGGATTCCTTTTTACTGTTTTTTTCTGAATTTTTTCAACGATAAATTTTTCTTCGGACAGTTCCTCGATGATAATGTTTGATGTCTTTTCATCGGGGATTTTAATTTTTTCCCCATTTTTTTTGACCAGCTTTGCCGTAAAGGGCGGGGGTGAATTGTCTTCGAGATGGGCGGTAATTGACCAGTATTCTTCAGACTCAAAGGCCTGGATGGCCCGCTCTCTTTCACAGATGATTCGTACGGCAACAGACTGAACCCGGCCGGCACTGAGCCCCCCTTTGACCTTACGCCATAACAAAGGAGAAACCTGGTATCCCACCAGTCTGTCGAGAATCCTGCGTGCCTGTTGTGCTTCATACTTATTTTGGTTGAGCTTATCGGGCGATTTTATGGCTTCATGGATGGCATTTTTCGTAAGTTCGTGAAAAAGCACCCTGTGAAATGTTCTTCCCTTTTTCTTAAGTATTTCAGCCGTGTGCCATGCAATGGCTTCGCCCTCTCTGTCCGGATCCGGTGCAAGGTATATAACTGTCGTATCACCTGCGGCCTGTCTTAAGGTTTTTATAACTTTTTGTTTGCCGGGGATATTCGTGTACTTGGGTTTGAATCCTTCTTCAATGTTGATGCCGATTTCCTTTGCCGGAAGGTCCTTTATATGGCCGACGGTGGCGGCGACGTTATATTGCTGGCCGAGATATTTTTTAACGGTTCTTATCTTTGTGGGGGATTCCACGACGACTAAGGGTTTGGGCACGATATAACCTCGCTATCAGAGACCTTTGAAAAACGTCCCCTTTTGCTCAATCTTCGCGTCAGACTCAAATTTTAAACCTCGAAATACTCAATGTATACCTGTGGTTAAAATTTTCGTCTTCCTTAACTTTGAGCAAAATTGAACACTTTTCAAAGGTCTCATTTATTCAAAAAAAATTTCTTTCGAAAAGTTGTGTGTTTTCGTTATAAGATCTTACTCACTTTTTTTCGGTTGTCAAAAAGAACTTGCCCGGGGATTGCTGTGCAATACCTTTGAGTTCAAGCTGCAGCAGAATGCTCGAAAGCCTGCCGGCTTCAATGGAAAGCTTTCTGGCAATATCATCGATGTGAACAGGATACGGTTCAAGAGATTCAAACACGAGCCTCTCATCGGGTGATAATCGGGATATCCTCATTATTTTATCATCGGCGGGTTTGTCTTTTTCAATAGGCGTTTTTATCATATGTGACAGTTCTTCCATAATATCCTGGGCATGTTCCACGAGTTTGGCACCTTGTTTAATCAGTGTGTGGGTCCCGGTGCTCTTAAAGGACTGGATACTTCCGGGAACCGCAAATACATCCCGGTTCTGTTCCACCGCCAAACGCGCTGTTATTAATGATCCGCTCCGTTTTGTGGCTTCAACGACCACCGTACCGAGGGACATCCCGCTGATGATCCTGTTGCGCCTGGGGAAATTGTAAGCATCGGGCTCGGTTTTCAAAGGGAATTCCGAAATAACAGCACCGTTCTCAGCGATTTGATGAAAAAGCTTTCGGTTTTCTTCCGGATAAACCCTTTCAAGACCGCTGCCAAGAACAGCAATGGTACTTCCTTTGCCCATGAGCGCCCCTTCGTGCGCAGCCGAATCAATACCCACAGCCATACCACTGGCAATGGTCATTTTAAACTTAACCAGGTCGTGACAAAGCCGCCGGGTAGTAGAGATGCCATAACGGGTTGCATTTCTGGAACCGACAACCGCTATGTTTTTAATGGAACCGTTAAGACGACCCAAAACATACAAAAAAGGCGGTGGATCTGGTATCTGCAGCAAGAGGGGAGGGTACTCAGTATCTGTCATGGTCACAATTTTGTATCTTTTTCGCCGAACAAGATCGAGATCCTTTTTCACCGAATCGCCAATTTTGGGTTTTTTTATTGCTACTGCAAGACGGGGTGTTATTCCTTCAACCTCGACAAGATCTTCCCGGGTGGCCTCAAAAACAAGCTTCGGAGAATTAAAGCGGTCTATAAGGCGTTTATAAAGGAGATCCCCTATGCCGGGGATACTTTTCAGGGCAAACCATGGTAGAATATTATCCACTTCTTATTTTTTTCCACGACCCTGCCAGGAAAGAAGGATGGGGCTTGCAACGTAAATTGAAGAGTAGGTCCCGACCACGATGCCCACTAGCAATGCGAATGCAAAGTCGTGAATAATTCCACCTCCCAAAACAAACAGCGCAATAACCACAACAAGGGTGGTCCCGGAGGTCAGCAGCGTTCGACTCAGGGTCTCATTTACGCTTCTATTGATAGTAACTTCCAGAGGATTCTTGTGATATTTTCTTAAATTTTCTCTGATTCTGTCAAAAACAATAATGGTATCGTTGAGTGAATATCCGATGATGGTTAGAAGGGCCGCGATAATCGGAAGCGTGAACTCCTTGTTGAATATGGAAAATATGCCGACAGTAATGGTAACATCATGGATAAGCGCCACAGTGGCGCCCATGGCGTATTTCAACCCGAGAAACCAGAATAGTGCAAGGCTTACAATCAATGCCGCAGCCATGAGATAAGGAACGCTGACATTAAAAATCGAAAGAAAATAAACTGCCCCCATGAGCACTCCGGCGATGACCCCGCTTAAAAGCCATTTGAGTTCAAACCGGCCGGATATGTATATGGCAATAAAAAGGAGTGCGTAAAACATGGCAAACAGGGCTTTTTCCCGCAAATCCTTCCCCACCTGAGGGCCGACCATTTCAACACGGCGCACGGTTACGCCTTTTCCGGTTGAGGTTTCAAGCGCTTTTTGCACCGTCTGAGAAAATCCTTCTGAGGTCATGACAGACCTGTCGGTGCGGATAAGATACTCGTTTTCGCTTTGATCTCCGAACCCTTGGACCGAGGATTTTCCGAGATCTATGGCGGCAAGACCGGATTTGACATTTTTCAATTTTACAGGTTCGCTGAATTTAACCTGTACCAGCGTTCCACCGGCAAAATCGATACCGAATTTGGGCCCTCCGTGGATGACAAGAGACGCGATGCTGATAAGGAGCATCGTCAGAGAAACAGAGAAAGCGATTTTACGTTTACCGACAAAATCGATATTAACATCAGGTTTAACAAACTGCATGAGTGACCTCTAAATGCTCAAATGCTTGGTTTTTCGTTTCATTAAATAATAGTCAAATACCATCCGGGTAAGAATCAAGGCTGTAAACAGACTTGCAATGACCCCAAGGCTGAGAGTTACGGCAAAACCCTTGACAGGCCCGGTTCCGAACTGGAAGAGGACAAGTGCTGCGATGAGTGTCGTGACATTGGCATCGAGAATGGTGAGTGTCGCTCTGTCATAGCCGGCATCCACGGCTGCACGCGGTGTCTTACCGATAAACAGTTCTTCCCTGATCCGTTCAAATATAAGCACATTGGCATCCACAGCCATACCGATGGTGAGGATGATTCCTGCAATGCCCGGGAGTGTCAGGGTTGCCTGAAATCCGGCAAGACCTCCGGCAATCAGAAGAATGTTGATAATCAGAGCTACGTCTGCAATAAGCCCCGAACCCCTGTAATAAACAACCATAAACAGAATAACAAGGATGCCGCCGACACACATGGAAATGAGGCCTTTCCTTATAGAATCGGTTCCCAACGAAGGGCCTACGGTCCTTTCCTCAAGAATATTAACCGGAGCCGGGAGGGCGCCTGCGCGGAGTGCGATGGCGAGATCCCGCGCTTCTTCTGTGGTAAAATGCCCGGTAATACGTGCCTTTCCGCCGGAGATCTTTTCCTGGATAACCGGGGCTGAATAAACTTTATTGTCCAATACTATGGCCAGACGTTTTTTTACATTTTCTCCGGTGATTCTTTCGAAATCTCTGCCGCCCTTTTTGTCGAAATCAATTGAAACATAGGGCTCGTTATATTGAGAGTCGATTTGAACCCTTGCATCGGTAAGATTGGCACCGGTTAAAAGGGTCCTTTTCTTTAAAAGATATGGAGTTTTATAAATGCGCTTAGTGACCGGATCTACTTTACCCCCATAAAGCACCTCACTTCCGGGAGGAATATTTCCTTTAACGGCGGCATTAAGGTCGTGGGTTTCATCCACTAGTTTGAATTCCAAGAGGGCTGTTTTGCCGATTAACGCTATGGCTCTCTTAGTGTCCTTTATTCCGGGGAGCTGGACGAGGATGCGTTTGTCACCCTGCCGGCGGATATCAGGTTCGCTGACCCCAAACTGGTCGATTCGGTTTCTGATGGTTTCAAGAGCCTGATCAGTGGCCAATTTTTTGATTTGATCGGTTTCTTTATCCGGAAGATCGATCTGCATGGTTAGGGCGTCGCCATCCATTGACCTGGAAAGGATACGCATATTTTTAAATTCATTGTCGAGTATTTTTTCGAATCCATCAATATCTTTTTGTCCTTCCAGTTTAATCAATATCCGGTTTCCTTCTATGCGATTCAAAGCAGCATATCGAATATGTTCTTTTTTTAAAGCACCCCGGATTTCCTGAATTATACGTTCAATGGTGCCTTCCACAGCCTTATCAGTATCGACTTCTAGGGCCAGGTGCATACCGCCTTGAAGGTCTAGGCCAAGATTTATCTTTTTATGCGGCCAAAAAGATGGTTTTATGGTGGGAAGAACATAAATGACCGCTGCAATCATAACGCCAAAAACAGCCAGAACTCGCCAAGAAAGTTTACCCAATGATCTTTTCCTTTCAATATTTACGGTCAACTATCCCGAGATGCTTCACTTTCGAGAGGGCAACAAGGAATTTATTGATGATTATGGATTTGTCTTATTTTTTTTGTTGTCCTGAGACGGTGACGAGGTTTGTCCCACCTGGGAAATATTTCCACGGGCAATCTTCACACGGACCCTGTCTGCGATTTCCACCGTCAATGTCGAGTCAGTGACGGCAGTTACTCGACCATGCAATCCGCCACTGGTTACGATACGGTCTCCTTTTTTAACCCGACTGATCATTTCACGATGTTCCTTGGCCTTTTTTTGCTGGGGGCGGATAAGTAAAAAATAGAATATGACGAACATGAGGATAATGGGGATAAGAGATGTAAATCCGCCAGCTCCTTGTCCTGCCGCAGCTCCGCCCTGGCCCATTGCATAAGCAATATTTATCAAGATAAAACCTCCTTAGTCGTTATTGGGATTAGATTTTAATAGTTTATCTACAGCCCCGTATAATGATGAAATTGGCGCTGATATACTGTAATTTGTCGTTCAGGTCAAATAGTTCTTTAACAAAAATCCTCATTTATGGATGGACACTAACTATAAATTTAATGAAAATTTTCCAAGGGCCTCTTGTTAACCTTGAAGGCTTTGTCAGAGCGATGTGAAAATCCCGCTGTCGGGTCAAATCACCGCCACGCACATGTATTCGGTTTAATTCGCCGGCATCCAGAGCGTCTCGCCGTCAAATTGAATACGGTTTACGTGTTTATAGTCAATAAGATCCAGAAATGCAAAAATTTGATCCATATTATAGACGACCACTTTGGTCAAGGGAAAGATCAAATTAAGGTTAACATCAAGTTTATGTTCTCTGATATTGTAGATGTTCACCGTATGCTCCGAGAATTTAAGAATCTTACCGACACCCGAACTGCTTCCTCCTTCAAGGGGTTCATCCGAACGGGGCGACAATTGGACACCTTTGTGATCGAAATAATCTTTTAGAAAGGTTAAATGGATATTCCAGATATTTTCTCCAGGCTGGACCACGTGAATCCCGAATGATTCTATTTTATCTTTTGTCGTTACATCCTGTGATTTGAGGTCTTTTTCAACGATATCACCACTTTTTAGACGAATTTTTTCCAAAATTTCCTGCATGGATACCGTTGAATCGCCGATTTTAATTGATTCATTGGACTGTGCAATAATATCAACTCCTTTATCGACTCCATATTGTGCTTTTCGCTGTTGCATGAGTTCTTTGAGTTCTTTGTTTTCTTTAATCTTGTTGTAATCGATAATCGGTTCCGTATTTGAAGGAATTTGAATTTTTTCATTTCCTTTTTGTGTTTCGAGTTTCGACTTTTGTTTCATAAGAAACTTAAAACCCGTAAATGCGCCAACTACCACCAGGACGACGATAATAACTCCAATAACTCTATTTGCCTTTTTTACAGGTTTTCTGGGCATAATTTTACCTTTGGAAACATGATAATGTGTTCGGGCATAGATCGGTATTATTCTTCACAGTTAATTTCGCTCATACCGGGAATAATTTTTGTATCCCCCTCAATGGTGATGGAAAGGCCTCTCCTGATTTCCAGATCTAGAATTTCTTTGCGTTTTTTATTTAAAAGGTAATCGGCAACACCGTTCGGGACGATTCCTCTGACACTTGAAATTTCAGCTTTTATGGTTTCAAGGCGAAGGCGTCGGAGAAAGTCAAGGGCAAGCATTTCAGTAGAGGGGACCATTCCTTTGCCCTTACAATGGCTGCAGGGCTCGAAACTGCTGGATTCGATAGAGGGTCGGATTCGCTGTCTCGACATTTCCATCAAGCCAAATTTAGAAATTTTACCGATATTTGTTTTGGCCTTATCATATTTTACATAATTTTTGACGGCCCTTTCAACTTCTGATTTGTGTTTGGAGTCTTTCATGTCGATAAAATCGATGACAATAAGGCCGCCCAAGTCTCTGAGTCTTAACTGGCGTGCAATTTCCTCGGCTGCTTCAATATTGGTTTGGAGTGCGGTTTGTTCAATGGACTTTTTTCTGGTAGCCTTGCCTGAATTAACGTCGATGGAGACGAGAGCTTCAGTTTGTGCGATTACAAGAGTGCCGCCGGATTTAAGTTTTACGTGACTTGCGTATATCGATGATATCTGATCTTCAAGTTGGTATTTGGTGAATATCGGCTTGTCCCCTTTGTAGTATTTGACTATTTTTCTATGTTTTGGCGATATGATTTGAACAAAGTCTTTAACAACATGGTATACGGCCTCATCATCGATGAGGATTTCGGTTACGTCGGGTGTGAAATAATCGCGCATGGATCTTACGGCAAGATTTTGCTCTTTATATAGTAACTCAGGGGCTTTTGCTTTTGTCACATTGTTTTTGATGTTCTTCCACAGACGCAAAAGATAATTTACGTCTTTTGACATGCTTGGTTTAGTACTGTTTATACCTGCAGTGCGGACAATAATACCGAATCCCTCCGGTATTGTAAGCTTGCTAACGAGACTTTTTAACCGCTTACGCTCCTCTTCATCTTCTATTTTACGTGAGATTCCCCGACTGTCGCTTCCTGGCATAAGCACTACGTACCGACCAGGCAAAGATATATAAGTCGTAAGCATGGCACCCTTTTTCATGAAAGGATCTTTGGTTACCTGCACCAAGATTTCTTGGCCACGCTTGACCATTTTTAATATGGATCTGTCATTGGAGAGATTGTCTTGAAAATAATCGCTGTGTATTTCATGTTTTTGCAAAAAACCGTGCCGTTCAGCGCCAAAATCTACAAATGCGGCTTGAAGACTCGGTTCAATGCGAGAGATGATTGCTTTGTAAATGTTGCCATGGATAATTTCTTTTCCTGAACTTTCAATGTGGAATTCTTCAAGTTTCAAGTCCTTGACCTTAGCGATTCTGCATTCTTCGGGGTCTATGGCATTGATAAGGATTTTACTGCTCATGAAATAGCTTTCCAATTTAGGTTAAGAACAATTAGTTCGAATGTTCCATAAAAATTTTCGAGATTTTATTATTGAGCGAACCCTTAGCACAAATAAGGATCGTTTATGGGCAAAAACAGGCTTAAATCTTGGGCACTTGCTCTTTAAGATGAATATGAAATTGTAGTGTACAAGTCAAACGATTTCTTGCCTGTGCAAAATTCAGGTCTTATGACTTGCTATTTGCATCGTGTTGTGGCATGAAACCTATTGGTCGTTCGGATGAGGATGACATGTGAAATTGGGATGTTTTTAAGTATACTTATTTGGATGACACTATTTTTTAGAGGTTAATCATATAAAATGGAAGAACGATACGATCCCGGGAAAATCGAATCTAAATGGCAAAATTTCTGGGAAGAGGCGAAGCTTTTTAAGGTCAAAGAGGATCCGAATAAAGAAAAGTATTATCTGCTTGAAATGTTCCCATATCCTTCCGGCAAGATCCACATGGGGCACGTGAGAAACTATACCATCGGAGATGTTGTAGCGAGATACAAAAGAATGCAGGGGTTTAATGTCCTTCATCCCATGGGCTGGGATGCATTCGGCATGCCGGCGGAAAACGCCGCAATTGCAAATAATACTCACCCGGCCAAGTGGACTTATGGAAATATCGATGCCATGCGATTCCAGTTGAAGCGTCTGGGTTTTTCCTATGATTGGGATCGGGAAATCGCTACCTGCAGTCCTGAATATTATCGCTGGGAACAGTGGCTTTTTTTAAAAATGTATGAAAAGGGGATGGCCTATCGTAAGGAATCCTTTGTGAACTGGTGTGAACACTGCCAGACAGTACTTGCCAACGAGCAGGTAGAAGCCGGCCTGTGCTGGAGATGTGGCCAACAGGTTCGACAGAAAAAGCTCTGGCAATGGTTCTTCCGCATTACCGATTATGCCCAGGATCTCTTGTCGTATTGTGAAAAGCTGCCGGGTTGGCCTGAAAAGGTTATTACCATGCAGAAAAATTGGATCGGAAAGAGTACGGGTGCCGAAATTCGATTTCCCATAGAAAACTCGAATGAACAAATACCGGTGTTTACGACACGACAGGATACCGTATGCGGGGCGACGTTTATGTGCCTTGCTCCGGAACACCCGCTGGTGGTCAATCTGTCAAAAGGCACTCCGCAAGAACAAGAAGTGTCCGAGTTTATCCATCGCATTTCCTTGCAGGATCGATCGGTCAAAGCTGTGGAAGGTTATGAGAAAGAGGGCGTTTATATCGGTGCATATTGCATCAATCCTTTAACCGGTATTCGTATGCCGATCTATGCAGCCAACTTTGCGCTTATGGAATATGGCACCGGTGCTGTTATGTCCGTTCCGGCGCATGATCAGCGAGATTTTGAATTTGCCCGTAAATATGGCCTTGAAGTTATTGTGGTTGTTAAACCTCATGATGCCGATCTCGATCCTGCCACAATGATCGAGGCCTTTGCCGGTGAAGGTGTTATGATTAATTCCGGTCGGTTCAATGGAATAGATAGTGTACAAGCGCTGGACGATATCGCTTCTTATCTGGAGGAAAAGGGCCTTGGAAAGAAAACAACCAGCTTCAGACTAAGGGACTGGGGAATTTCAAGACAGCGATACTGGGGTGCACCAATACCCGTTATTCATTGTGAAAAATGCGGCATTGTTCCGGTCCCTGAAAAGGACCTTCCCATTTTGCTTCCGGAGGATGCCGATCTTCTTGAAGGCGGTAAATCACCTTTATCGACCCTTGAATATTTTGCAAAAACGCCTTGTCCGGCCTGTGGAAGTCTCAAGGCCAGACGAGAAACCGATACCATGGATACGTTTGTAGAGTCTTCGTGGTATTATGAAAGATATTGCAGCCCGAACTGTAATACCGCCATATTTGATCGTAAAGCCGTAAATTACTGGATGCCTGTTGATCAGTATATCGGTGGTGTTGAACACGCGATTTTACATCTGCTCTACTCCAGATATTACACCCGTGTTCTATATGATTTTGGCCTTGTGAAATATAAGGAACCTTTTACACGCCTTTTGACCCAGGGGATGGTTTGCAAAGAGACGGTTTCCTGTTCTGAACACGGTTTTCTTCTCCCTGAAGAAATAAAAGGAGCCGGTGAAGAACTACTGTGTAAAGAATGCGGTCTTCAGACCGTTGTCGGTCGTGTTGAAAAGATGTCCAAGTCAAAAAAGAACGTTATCGATCCCAACATTCTTTTAGAAAAATATGGTGCTGATACCACAAGACTCTTCTGCCTTTTTGCAGCTCCGCCGGAAAGAGACCTTGAATGGAGCGAACAGGGTGTTGAAGGCGGTTATCGTTTTCTAAACCGCGTGTGGCGACTGGCTTTAGATTGGGAGAGCTTAATTCGTGACGCCAGGCCTTTTAATGGCAGTCCGGATCAGCTGGAGGACGATTCTCGCGCGCTATTTAAAAAAAACCATGCAACGATAAAAAAGGTTACCAGAGATATCGAAGACAGATTTCATTTCAATACCGCTATCAGTGCAGTAATGGAACTCGTAAATACAATGTACGGAATCGATGTTGCTGATAAGAATCCCGAGAAGATCGAGGTCTTGCGACTATCCTTGGAATCTGTTGCGCTTCTGTTATCACCCATTGTCCCTCATTTTGCCGAAGAATTATGGGAAGCGATCGGATTTGATACCAGCATCTTGCTGGCTCCATGGCCGTCGTACAGAGAGGACGCTCTAATCAAAGATGAGCTCTTGATCGTGGTACAGGTCAACGGCAAACTTAGAAGCAAGTTTCATGTAGATGCAGATGAAGATGACGACACCCTGAAAGAAATGGCGCTTTCAGACGAAAGAGTCTTAAAATTCATCGACGGCAAACCCGTTAAAAAAATTATTGTCGTCAAAGGGAAACTCGTTAATATCGTGGTATAGTCAATGAACTTAAAAGAGATAACAACCTTCTTTTATCGTCAAAAATATATCTGGCCGGTTATTATTATCCCCTTGTTTTTTTCGGCTTGCGGTTATCGGTTTGCCGGGAGTGGAAATTTGCCGGGAGGAATACAGACGATTGCCATAGAGATTTTTAAAAACCGCACTACGGAAACCGGGCTGGAAAATACCATTACCAATGACTTGATATATGAATTTACCCGAAAGGGAAGAAGTGTCCAAAAAAACAGCAAGGAGGCTGACGCCATCCTTACCGGTGTTATTGAATCCGAGCGCATCACGACAATTTCCCGTCAGGCGCAGCAAAGCGCTCTGGCAAGGCGGGTCGAAATTATCGTTAGTTTGAAGTTAACAGGTTCGGATAGTGGGGTAAAATGGTCGGCATCAGGAGTTACAGCATTCGAAGACTATGATGTGTCGACGGACAAACAGGCTAACGAGATTAGCAAGCGCCGAGCCATTGAAACCCTTTCTAAAAAACTTGCAGAAAAAGTCTACAATCGCTTAACAGAAGATTTTTAAAGAATTTAACAAAAAAGCGCAACGTACAAAGAATGTAGAAATTTCATTTTGCACGTTGCGCTTTTTTCCGGTTAGGCGGAAATGGCGTTTACCAATTTCGATAGACGTGAAATTTTGCGAGAAGCCGTCTTTTTGTGAATCACACCTTTTTGGGCTGCTCTATCAATGTTCGATTTCGCCATATCAAGTTTCTTCAATGCGTCTTCTTTAGAGCTTTCGCTCACGGAAAGTCGCACCTCTTTGACAATATTTTTTGTCTTTGTTTTCAAGCCTTTATTTCGCAACCGTCTAATCTCATTCTGACGTGCGCGTTTAAGTGCAGATTTATGATTGGCCAATTTCTTAATAAACTCCTTTCATTATTAATGTAAAAGATGTAAATTATGAGCTTATTAAATATATGTCAAGAAGTTTTTATTCGACCCCCCATTTAAAAGAATTTTAAATCATATTCGAGCTCAAAATTGAGGTCTTGGTAATAGTTTAGACCTTTGAAACAAATCAATATCAATTGTCTTCGTTCTTGTTAGGGCGTTGCTGAAAGCGAGACCAATTCAGCTTCGACCCGACAAGAAGGAGCTTCGGGATATGATTAAATTTTTGGCTGGAAGCTGTCTGACACGAGTTCTTTCAGCAAAAATTTAATTATATCTGAAGCGATTATGTTTTAAAAAAACCAAAGTGTTACAAGTTTTTTAATTAATCTCTGCGATCATGAACCCTTCAAAAAAACAAACTGACAGTGAAAATGACCGCTTAACAAAAGCCGCAGGAGTTGTTGGATCAGCGACACTATTGAGCCGTATTTTCGGATTTATAAGAGATGTTGTCATTGCCTGGTTTTTCGGTGCCGGATTGAGCTCAGATGCATTCTTTGTTGCTTTCAGAATTCCAAACCTTTTAAGAAGGCTTTTTGCCGAAGGTTCTTTAAGCATTGCATTTATCCCCGTATTTACCGATACGCTCACGAATCGAGGAAAAGATGAAGCCTTTGAGATGGCAAGATCCGCCGTAAGACTGCTGTCGGTGCTGCTGGTGGTCGTTGCCATTGCCGGTATATTATTGTCCCCACTTATCATTCGAATCATTGCACCCGGCTTTACCGATTCACCTGAAAAATTGTCCGTCACTATTTTTCTCACGCGAATCATGTTCCCTTATATCTTTTTTATCGGAATGGTCGCTCTTTCCATGGGAATCCTTAATGTTTTGGGTCACTTCGCTGCACCGGCCCTTGCCCCGGTTTTTTTAAACATCTCCATTATAGGGTCGGTTTTTTTGATTTCACCGCATATGGACAATCCTGTAACAGGTCTGGCTATCGGTGTGGTGATCGGTGGTATCTTGCAGCTTAGCCTTCAGGTGCCGTTTTTGATTAAAAAAGGGTTCTATTTTTGGCAAAAAGCAAAAATTTTCCATCCCGGTCTCAAAAAAGTAGGCCTATTGATGTTTCCCACCATATTCGGTGCTGCGGTCTATCAAGTCAATATCCTGGTGGGGACCTTGTTGGCCTCACTGCTTCCCGAAGGGAGTATTTCGTATCTATATTATGCCGACCGTTTGGTGCAATTCCCCCTTGGGATATTCGCTATAGCAACAGCAACCGCTGTTTTGCCGAGTATTTCCAGACAGGCCGCAAAAAAAGACTTGCAGGCGGTCCGGGAAACGTTTGAATATGCTATGAAACTGGTTTTTTTTATTACCATTCCCTCAATGGTCGGCCTGATTGTTTTGAGAGATCCGATTGTTGCGTTACTATTTAAAAGGGGTGCGTTTGATGCAAAAACCACACATTTGACTGCATATGCCCTTTTATACTATAGTGTGGGATTATGGGCTTTTTCAGCCGTTCGGATTGTGGTGTCAACATTCTATGCACTGCAGGATACCAAAACTCCGGTGCGAATAGCTGTCATATCTGTCTGCGCCAATATCCTTCTCGGCATTGTTCTCATGGGGCCGATGGGTCATGGAGGACTTGCACTGGCCACTTCTCTGGCTTCCATGTTAAACCTCGGGCTACTGGTCCGGGCTTTAAGGACAAAACTCGGCACGGTGGGATTGAAGACGATTTTGATGTCCGTTTATAAGACATTAATTTGTTCGATATTTATGGGTGTTGCAGTCTGGGCGGCTGCTCTATTCATTATTCCTTCTGAAGGCGGAAACTTGATGCGCCTATTCTTTGGGCTCGCGGGAAGTATAATTATCGGCTTCGTATTATATGGCTCTTTTTCTTTGTTGCTTAAAAGTCGGGAATTGGAAAAGGTTATGGCCATAGTCAGAAAGGAGAAAAATAAAGCGTGAGTTTGAAGAAAAATATAATGCTCGTTTTAGCAATAATGACGATTTTTTTGATGTTGTTGTTTATCGTGTTTGGTGAAAATGGTATTACGGATCTGTATCATCTTAAAATTGAAAAGGATAACTTGTCGAAAAAAAACGATGAACTTAAAAAGGAAAATGTCTCTTTTTATCGTGAAATAGAGCGGTTGAAACATGATCCCAGATATGTTGAAGATGTGGCCAGAAAGGAGCTGGGGGTTATCGGCAAAGACGAATTGATTATCAAAGTAAAACCTAAGCCTATGGTTTCAAATAGTAAAAAGGAAAGGTCCAAAAAGAATTGAGCAAAGACGATCTCTTTTATACCCGGACAATGGCAAAAGTCTATATTGATCAAGGGAATTTGCTAAAAGCCGCCGAAATCTACAGATATCTTTTAGAATCCGAACCCGAACGCCGGGACCTTAAAGATGAACTTTCTGAAATTGAGAAAAAGCTCAATGAAAAATCACCGGATGATCTTACCCGGCTGTTCAACAGATGGATGGATCTTCTGCTTAAGTATCATAACGTGCAAAAACTTTTGAGGTTTAAAAATTATCTTAGCGGTCTGAAATGAATGGGGGGTCGGGGAGTTTTTCAAAACGGCCGCTGCATGGATGATCTTTAATTAAACCGCATGAACTCGCGGCAAGAGATCGTAAAGAAAGAACAGGAAATTATCATTAAAATATCAATAGGTTCATTGCATTTCTTTAAAGATACGATTTCGACATTCGTCTGTTCTTTCTAACGATCCCTAAGCCACTCAAACAGCATCCGATTTAATTAAAGATCATCCATGCAGCTCTCCGAGCCTGAGGCTGATATTCAAAGATTTAGAATAAAAACACAACGGGCCTGAAATAAATTGTTAAGGGAAAAATTTTATGAAAAACATCATCAACAAAAAAAATATCGTTCTGGGAGTATCCGGAGGCATCGCAGCATATAAAAGCGTTGAGCTTTTGAGACTTCTTGTTAAAGGAGGTGCCAATGTCAGGGTTATTATGACAAAATACGCCCAGGCGTTTGTGGGTGCGTTGACCTTTAAAGCCTTGTCCGGTCAAACGGTGTGCACGGATCTTTTTGAGAAAAGCGATGATGCATCCATAAGGCACATTGACTGGGCTGAACAAGCCGATGCCGTGGTGATTGCTCCGGCAACCGCTAACATTATCGGCAAGCTGGCCAACGGGATTGCCGATGATGCCTTAACTACTTTCATGATGGCCGTGACGTGCCCTGTGGTCATCTGCCCTTCAATGAACACGCATATGTTTGAAAGCAATGCCGTACAGAGAAACATTGAAATTCTTCATTCTGATGGGTATTTTGTCATAAACCCGGAGTCCGGGAGTCTGGCATGCGGTACTACAGGACCCGGTCGTCTTCCCGAACCTTGTGACATATTGGACAGAACTGTTTTCTTCCTTACGCCCAAAGATCTGAAGGATAAGAAAATACTTGTTACTGCCGGTCCCACCCGAGAACCTATCGATCCTGTCAGATTTGTCAGCAACCCTTCTTCCGGCAAAATGGGCTTTGCGGTTGCAAGGGCTGCCGAGTACAGGGGCGGCAAGGTGACGTTGATTACCGGTCCGACAAACCTTTTGGATCCCAACAATGTTGCCGTGATCAGGGTGAACACCGCAAAAGAGATGGCTCTTGCTGTATTTGACAATATGGAGAATTCCGATATCATTATCAAAACAGCTGCAGTTTCCGATTACCGGCCTAAGGATCATGCAGAGCAAAAACTCAAGAAGAAAAAGGATGAATTGGTTTTGTCTCTGGAAAAAACCCAGGATATTCTAAAAGAAATCGGCAGAAATAAAAACGGACGGATTCTCGTTGGATTTGCTGCGGAAACAGAACTTCTTGAACATCATGCAGAACAAAAACTGGCTGAAAAAAATCTCGACATCATTGTCGGGAATATCGTGGGGCATCCTGATTCCGGTTTCGGTGCCGACACAAACAGGGTAACATTGTTTTATAAAGACGGCACAAAAGAGAATTTGCCCAAATTGCCCAAAGATGATGTTGCCAATATTTTGCTGGATCGGATATTAAAAATTTTATGACATCTTTCGAATCAGAGATTATCACCACACTTGATGATATAAAGACCTTTTTCAGGCTATTGGCTGAAAACGGATGTCAGGGGTTTGAATGTTCCAAGGAGAGCCTCGAAAAGATTGAAAGCTGGGGACGAAAAGAGGGGATTTCGCCAGAAACCCTTGAGGCCATTCGAACGGATCTGGGGGACTGCAGACGCTGCAAACTTTCTGAAAAACGGAAAAATATTGTATTCGGCGCCGGCGATCCTCATGCGAGGCTCATGTTTGTGGGTGAAGGGCCGGGATATGATGAGGATCAAATGGGGGAACCCTTTGTCGGGGCTGCAGGGAAGCTTCTTACCAAAATCATCGAAGCGATCAATCATACGAGAGAACAGGTTTATATCTGTAATATCATTAAGTGCCGTCCTCCCGGAAACAGAAATCCAATGGCAGATGAGATCGAAATGTGCTTTCCTTTTTTAAAACGCCAGATTGCATCCGTAAAACCGGATATTATTTGTGCACTGGGGACTTTTGCCGCTCAAACACTTCTTGAAACCAAATCGCCGATTTCAAAACTCAGAGGATGTTTTTACGATTATATGGGTGCAAGGGTGTTGCCGACATATCATCCTGCATATTTGCTTCGTAATCCGGACAAGAAGCGGGATGTTTGGGAGGATATGAAGAAATTAATGAAAGCCATGGGTGTTTAAGGGTTTACTTCCCCGGTTCACTCTGGTGACTATGTGTCTGGTCATTTCAATGACTTAGCAGCGGTGGCATTCCTTCCCCCTTAAGCGTTCTCCCGCGAAAAGCATGCGGGAGCCGCGGTCTCCCCCACTGCTAGGTCATTGAAATGACGAAGCCACTCCGTCAATATCGTTACACGAGGAAGCTCACCCTTCAACGCGTACGAAAATGTCGAGTAGGATTTGCACTTTTTGGCAATTGTGGAGTTAGACCCCATCAGAGACTGATATAAGATTTTTAAAATGAAAAGAATAATATTTATTATAGCGGCGTTGTTATTATTTTTTTGGTGTTTTCCCGGAAATAATTCTGCGGCCGAAAATGAAGTCTATATCATCGAAGTTTCGGGCTCCATTAACCCCGCTGTGGCAGATTTTCTAAAAAAGGGAATTGAAAAGGCTTCCGAAGATGGCGTTTCATGCGTCATTATCAAGATCGACACACCCGGCGGCCTTGCTGAATCGATGCGCATAATCGTCAAGGCAATCTTTGCAAGCAAGGTTCCGGTGGTCACTTATGTTGCACCAAGCGGTGCCAGGGCTGCTTCGGCTGGTGTCATGATTACTATCGCTGCAGACATCGCTGCCATGGCGCCGGGAACAAACATTGGTGCCGCACATCCTGTGGGAGCCGGCGGCAAGGATATCGGCGGAACAATGTCTGAAAAAATCACCAATGATATGGTTGCTCAGGTCAAAAGTATTGCAGAGAAAAGGGGACGGAACGTCCAGTGGGTTGAAAAGGCGGTTCGCGAAAGCGTTTCAGTGACGGAGTCCGAGGCCCTTAAGGCAAATGTCATCGATATTGTGGCAAAAGATCTGGATGATTTAATACGTCAGATTAACGGTCGCAAAATTGAAAACAAAGGGGTTTTGAAACTTGATCATCCTAAAATAACGATCATTGAGGAAAACCTGCGGACCAAGGTTTTAAAGATCATCAGTGATCCGAATGTCGCGTATATTCTTATGATGATCGGACTTGCCGGTCTCTATTTTGAACTGTCACACCCCGGTGCCGTACTTCCCGGAGTTGTCGGCGGGATATCGATTATTCTGGCATTTTTTGCATTTCAGACCATACCGGTCAACTACGCCGGATTTCTGCTTATTATTCTTGCCATTGTATTTTTTGTCCTGGAGATGAAAATCGCCAGTTACGGTCTATTGAGTATTGCAGGCATTACCTCACTTTTACTGGGCTCCTTGATGTTGTTTGAAGGCAACGGCACCGATATGAGATTGTCATGGAAAGTGCTTGTACCGACACTTACGGTCGTTTCCGGTTTTTTTGTCGTTATTTCAGGGCTGGTTTTTAAGTCTCAGCTGTCAAAGCCAAAAACAGGTGCAAGCGGTCTTTTGGGTGAAATCGGAGTGGTTAAAGAACCCATATTGCAAGAAGGCAAGGTGTTTGTTCACGGAGAACTGTGGAACGCGATTTCAAAAGATCCCATCCAAAAGGGGGTCAAGGTCAGAGTTGTAAACGTTAAGAACCTTGTTCTGGAAGTGGAACCTATAGAATAAATACAGGAGAATAAAATGTATACGTTAATCGCAGTCGTTGTATTGTCGCTCTTTTTTCTCTCTGCAGCCATACGCATATTAAACGAATATGAACGAGGTGTTATCTTCAGGCTCGGCAGGGTGATAAAGGCAAAAGGACCGGGGCTCATCATCCTGATTCCGGTTATAGACAAAATGGTAAAGGTCAGCATGCGCCTTGTGGCCATGGATGTGGACCCTCAGGACGTCATCAGCAGGGACAATGTCTCCGTAAAGGTGAACGCGGTCATCTATTTTAGGGTCATTGAACCCATAAAAGCTATTGTTGAAGTTGAAGATTACGCATATGCGATGTCTCAATTGGCGCAGACAACCTTGAGAAGTGTATGCGGTCAGGCGGAGCTTGATGAACTACTGTCCGCAAGGGAAAAAATCAATTCTCAACTTCAGGAAATTCTCGACACCCATACGGATCCGTGGGGGATAAAAGTCACAACCGTAGAGCTTAAGCATATTGATTTACCCCAGGAAATGCAGCGATCTATGGCCAAACAGGCTGAAGCGGAGCGGGAGCGACGGGCCAAGGTGATTAATGCCGAGGGCGAGTTCCAGGCTGCAGCAAAGCTGGCTGAAGCCGCTGAAATTATTCGTGAACACCCCATGGCCCTTCAGCTAAGATATCTTCAGACCATGCGCGAAATGTCTGCCGAGCAGAATACAACGACCATCTTTCCGTTTCCTATCGATCTTTTCAAGCCGTTTATGGATGTTATGGGTAAAATAAAAAAGGAAGAAAAGGAATAAAAGTCATCTATTTATTGACATCATTTAAAAATATTGCTTAATTAAATCTTTTAATATTGTAACAATCACAGCGGGGGTTTTACAGCCTCCGCTTGTGCTTTTTAACCATTGTTCAGAAAAGGAGACCTTGAAGCATGGGTGTGAAGAAAAAGGAAACCAAAGAAAAACCCCTGGAAAAAATGACAGCCAAAGAATTGAGAGAACTTGGAAAGCAAATACCTGAAATAACTGGTGTTTATGGCATGAACAAGGCAGAGCTGATCAGCGCCGTTAAAAAAGCAAGAGGGATCGTAGAAGATACCAAAGCAACACCGGATGCCTCAGTTCGTGAAATTAAGATGAAAATTAGATCACTTAAGGAAAGTCACGAAAATGCTTTGAATAACAATGATAAAAAAATGGCGGAAATTTATCGACGTCGTATTCTTAAACTTAAGAAAAAGACGCGTAGAGCGGCATAACCGGATAAATGTACTAATTTTATGATTGATCCATCTTCATTGGCTTTTGATATTGACGGTGTTCTTGCAGACACCATGACATTGTTTTTAGATATCGCGCGGGAAGAATATAAAATTCGCAATGTCAAATACGAAGACATCACGTGTTATATATTGGAAGAATGTGTCGATATTGATCCGGTCCTTATCGAGACTATTTTAACCCGGATAATGGATGGAACCCATAAAGCACAATTAAAACCAATGCCAGGTGCCAGGAATGTCTTAACCCGATTAGGCGGTTTGCACACCCCGATTTTATTCGTGACCGCGCGACCGTATGGGGAAGCTATATATGAGTGGATAAAGAGCGTATTGCCCCTTGACCCTGATTCCATAGAAGTTATTGCCACAGGTTCATTTGACGCCAAGGTCGATGTGCTTTCAAGTAGAGATATTTCTTATTTTGTGGAGGATAGACTTGAAACATGTTATCCACTTTTTGAGGCCGGCGTTACGCCTATTATATATAAGCAGCCATGGAACAGAAAACGTCATCCTTTCTTAGAAGTGGGCACGTGGAAAGAGCTTGAGTCTTTGATTAAATTTTGATGATTTCACAATCTTTGAAGAATCAGATCAGATCCTTTATCGATTCCCTTCACTCTGAAAAGGGATACGCTGCAAACACGTGCCGTGCGTATTCTCACAATCTTAACGAGTTTATATCATTTATCAGTGAAAGCTACTTTTCATCCGAAAGTCAAAAAGATGCTGATCTGTTGAAGGTGAAGGCTGATCAGATCGACAGCCTGATGATAAGAGGTTATCTGGGGTTTTTACACAAGAAGAACAAAAAAGTGACCATGGCGAGAAAACTTTCGGCTGTTCGCTCTTTTTTCAGATTTCTTGTCAAGCATGGTGTTATACTGGACAACCCCTTGGATCTTATTGTGACTCCGAAACAGAAAAAGGCAATTCCAGTATACCTCCCCGTGGATGATATTTTCAGGTTGCTCGATTCCATAAAGACCGATACACTGGCCGGCATCAGGAACCGTGCTATTTTTGAAACACTCTACTCGAGCGGGATCCGCGTTTCGGAACTTGAAGGCCTGGATGTCTTTGATGTGGATTTTGAAAAAAGTTTAATTCGTGTCGTTGGAAAAGGTAACAAAGAAAGAATTGTTCCCATCGGCAAAAAGGCCATAGCTGCGATTAAAGAGTATAGAGAAAGATTGCAAAGCGAAGCGGGTATAGGAAAAGACGATAACACACCACTCTTTTTAAACAAGGATCATGGTCGCCTGACCAGTCGCTCCATAGCCCGTATTCTTGATAAAACGGCAAGGGAATGTGGTCTCTTGATACCGGTTTCTCCCCATGCGCTGCGTCATACATTTGCAACGCATTTGCTGGATGCCGGGGCGGATTTGAGGGTGGTTCAGGAACTTTTGGGACATAAAAGTCTATCCACGACGCAAAAATATACCCACGTGAGCATTGACAGGTTGATGGAAGCCTATGACAAGGCGCACCCGAGAAGATGAAATAGAAACGGAAATAAAACGATGAAATTACACGGTACGACAATTCTAGCGGTCAGACATAAGGGGAAAGTCGCTGTGGCCGGTGACGGCCAGGTTACATTGAACAATATCGTTATCAAGCATAAGGCCAAAAAGGTTCGTAGGATTTACAACGACAAAATCATTGTGGGATTTGCCGGAGCCACAGCCGATGCCTTGAACCTTTCAGAACTTTTGGAAAAAAAACTTGAACGTTACAATGGAAACCTGATGCGCAGTGCCGTAGAATTGGCCCGGGATTGGAGAACCGACAAATTCTTAAGGCGTCTCGAAGCAATTATGATTGCCGTAGATGAAAAAAACATGTTTGTTATTTCAGGAAATGGTGATGTGATTGAACCGGATGAAGGTGTCATGGGGATTGGATCAGGCGGTGCCGGAGCGCAGGCTGCGGCAACGGCTCTTATGAGACATGCGGACATGGATGCTGCCGGCATTGTTAAAGAAGCCATGAAAATAGCTGGTTCCATATGTGTCTTTACAAATGATGCCATCACGATTGAAGAATTATAAATTTTAAACGGATAATGAAAAACTGATAAAATGAATAATCTTAAACCTAATGAAATTGTCCAAGAACTTGATAAATATATCATTGGCCAGCATAATGCCAAACGTTCAGTAGCCATCGCTTTGCGGAACCGTTGGCGCAGACAGCAGGTTCCGGGAGATCTCCGTGATGAGATTGTACCGAAGAATATCATACTCATCGGACCCACCGGTGTTGGAAAGACCGAGATAGCAAGAAGACTTTCGAATCTGACCGATTCACCGTTTAACAAGGTTGAGGCATCCAAGTTTACGGAAGTGGGATATGTCGGTCGGGACGTGGAATCTATGGTTAGAGACCTTCTGGAGCTTACTGTAAACATGCTTAGAACAAGAGAACAGGAGGCTGTTAAAGAAAAAGGTGAACAGATTGCCGAAGAGAGGATGCTCGATCTATTACTTCCAAAAAGCGGATTAAAATCGACTGTTAAACCAGAAGATGGAAGCGAGCCCCAGTTTGAACTTGTCTCAGACAGTACAGGAACATCTTCTTCTACTAGAGAGAAACTTCGAAAAATGCTCCGTGAAGGGAAAATGGACAATCGGTATGTTGACCTTGACGTTGCAGATCGATCAATGCCCGTTGTTGAAATATTTTCTAACGTTGGCATGGAAGAAATGGGCATTAATTTCAAGGATATGTTAGGAAATCTGCTGCCCAAAAGTTCAAAACGACGAAAAGTAAAAGTGCCTGAAGCCATGGAGATGCTTTCTGCCGAAGAAGCCCAAAACTTGGTGGATATGGATAGGGTGGTAAAAGAAGCCATTAGCAAGGTCGAACAATCAGGTATTATCTTTTTGGATGAGATTGATAAAATTGTCGGAAGGAACGGCACACAGGGCCCCGATGTGTCCCGGGAGGGCGTTCAGAGAGATCTTCTTCCCATTGTTGAAGGGAGCATCGTAATGACGAAACATGGTCCGGTTAAGACGGACAATATTCTGTTTATCGCTGCAGGAGCATTTCATACGGTGAAGCCGTCGGATATGATTCCTGAGCTTCAGGGCCGGTTCCCCATCCGGGTTGAGTTGGATGCACTCGGCAGGAAAGAGTTCGTGAGGATATTGACCGAGCCGAAAAACGCACTTCTTCTTCAATATATGGCGCTATTAAGGACCGAAGGCGTTGATGTTGTTTTTAAAAATGAAGCTGTTGAAGAAATCGCGAGAATTGCTGAAGAAGTCAACGACATGACCGAAAATATTGGGGCCAGAAGGCTTTATACCATTATGGAGTGTCTCCTGGAAGACATTCTTTTCGATGCTCCTGATATGGAAGAGAAACAGGTGATCATAGACAAAACATATGTGGAAAACAGGCTGAAGGACATCAAAGACGACGAGGATCTGAGTCGCTATATCTTGTAACAAATTATTTCTAAAAGAGTTATTAGGATTTTAAGGGTTCAAGGATTCAAGGATTCAAGGATTCAAGGGGTCAAGAGGCCGAGTGTAAAGTTGAAGACTTATAAAGAGGTAAAAGTTTGACAGAGACCCTAACGGCTGTGTTTGGAATTTTATAGAATAAAAAAAAATTTCCTAAAAAAAGATTTAGAAAAACCCTTGAACCCTCGAGTTCTTAGCATCAACTAATCAAAGGATGAACCTTTATAACAAACAACAAAAAGATAAAACCTAAGTTGTGGTGAAACAATGAATCCCAATGTTGCCGACATACTGATTGAAGCGCTTCCTTATATCCGCCGTTTCTATGGTATGACCATCGTGGTTAAATACGGAGGTCACGCCATGGTGGACGATCAACTGAAAGCTGATTTTGCGCGTGATATCACTTTGATGAAATTTGTCGGGTTGAACCCGGTTGTTGTTCATGGCGGCGGGCCGCAGATTAACAAAGTTCTCGACCAGATGGGTATGCAGCACCAATTTGTAAAAGGAATGCGGTTGACTGATGAAGCGACAATGGATGTTGTTGAGATGGTTCTTGGCGGAAAGGTAAACAAAGATATTGTAACTCAAATCAATAAACAGGGCGGCAAGGCCGTGGGGTTGAGCGGAAAGGACGGAGAGCTTATTCGTGCAAAAAAGCTTCATATTGTTTATCAGGAGGATGAAAACAAGCCGCCGGAGATTATTGATCCCGGATTGGTGGGGCAGGTGACACAGATCAATCCGAATATCATCAATACGCTGAGCCGGGAGGGTTTTATTCCTATTATTGCCCCTGTGGGTACAGGTGATTCAGGAGAAACATACAACATCAATGCAGACCTTGTAGCGAGCAGCATGGCTGTTGCCCTTTCGGCAAAACGTCTTATATTCCTTACAGATGTGGAAGGTGTCTTAAATCTTTCCGGAGAGTTGATATCTTCAATCGATATGGAGAAAATCGACCAAATGATAAAAGAAAAGACAATTTCAGGAGGGATGATTCCTAAAATCGAGTGTGCGCTGGAGGCATTGAAAAACGGGGTTGAAAAAGTTCATATTATCAATGGAAGTAATCGTCATGCCCTGTTGCTGGAGCTTTTTACAGACAAGGGAATAGGGACGGAAGTCACCATATAGGGTTGAATTTAAGGGGCTTCAATAAAAAAATATTTACCACAGAGACACAGAGGACCCAGAGAAAATTCCCTATTTTCATTTGCCGCTGAGACGCCGGCAAATGAAAAAAAAACAATCGCTACGCAATGTTTTTGGATTCTGAATGCCCGAAAGGCATGATTCTTATTGTTTCCCGTCCTCTCAACGGAAAACAATAAATAGTAACCTCAGCGAACTCTGTGCCTCGAATGAGCGAAGCGAATGGGCGGTGAAAACATATACTCATTTAGCCGAATCGTAAGCTGGGATCTTTAGTTTAGCTGAAGTATTGATGGATTAATTAAGGGACTTAAAATGAGTCAACATTTAATGAACACGGCAGATAAGGTTATCGCAAAAACATATAAAAGATTTCCTATTGTCATCACAAAAGGAAAAGGGTGCAGTCTTTGGGATACCGAAGGAAAAAAGTATATTGATTTTGTCTCCGGTATTGCCGTTTGCAATCTGGGCCATGCCCATCCAAAGATTTCGGAAGCGTTATCAAAACAGGCTGACATTCTTTTACATGTATCGAATCTTTACTATACAGAGCCTCAGGTAGAGCTGGCATGCCGACTTACGGAAAACAGTTTTGCAGACCGGGTTTTTTTTTGCAACAGTGGCGCTGAAGCGAATGAGGCCGCCATCAAACTGGCTCGTAAGTATTTCAAGGACAAAGGTGAAAAAGAGCGGTACAGAATCGTTACCATGGAGAAGTCTTTTCATGGCAGGACAATGGCCACCCTTTCCGCCACCGGTCAGGATAAAATCAGAAAAGGGTTTGAACCGATACTTGAAGGTTTCGACTATATACCGTTTAACGACATTGACGCACTGCAAAAAAGCATCGGTTCATCTACTTGTGCTGTTTTACTGGAACCCATCCAGGGTGAAGGCGGCGTTCGTTGTCCGGATCCGGATTATCTTAAAGCGGTAAGACGCCTATGTGACGAAACGGAAGTCCTTTTGATTTTTGATGAAATCCAGACCGGAATGGGGCGAACTGGCAAGTTTTTTGCGTACGAACATTTTGGGATTGAACCGGATATCATGACCTTGGCAAAAGCCCTTGCCAATGGATTGCCCATAGGGGCCATGTTGGCCCGTGAAGAAATTGCGGAAGCATTCGGTCAGGGAACCCACGCGTCAACCTTCGGAGGAACTCCCATTATCACCGCAGCTTCAATCCAGGTTGTCAAGGTGCTTTTAGAAGAAAATCTCATTCATCATTGTGCAAAAATGGGCGCATATTTTAAAGAAAAGCTGTCAGGGCTGAAAGCTAAGCATGAATCCATTGTAGATGTTCGTGGAATGGGACTTCTTTTGGGGATGAAGCTCAAAATAGAAGGGGATACCATTGTCAATTCATGCATGGAGAAAGGATTTTTGATAAACTGCATCCAGGGAAATATCTTGCGGTTTATTCCTCCGCTCATCGTTGAAAAAGAAGAGATTGATGCGCTTGTGGTATGCCTGGATGAAATATTGGGAAAAAATTAGGTAATAGGTAAGGGGTAATAGGTAATGGGTTATAGGTGAAGTATTTTACTACTATGTTGCCCTATCCCCATTACCCATAACCCCTAACCTGTGGTTATGGGGTTGCCGTGAAAAAAGACATTTTGACACTTTATGATCTTAGCAAAGAGGATTTTGACCTGCTCTTTGAACGGGCGGCTGAGCTTAAGAAGAGATTTAAAAGCGGGGTCACCGACAGAACCCTTGGGGGCAAAACCCTTGGCCTCATTTTTGATAAGCCGTCAACCCGTACCCGCATTTCCTTTGAAGCGGCAATGGCACAGCTGGGTGGGACGCCGATTTTTATCAGTGCCAAGGACACCCAGATTGCCAGAAACGAGCCTGTTCAGGATACTGCAAGGGTGCTTTCAAGGTATTTGGACGGTCTGGCGATTCGCACCTATTCGCAGGAACTTTTAGACGAGTTTGCCGAATTTGCGACCATTCCGGTCATTAATGCCCTTACAGATCTTTTTCATCCCTGCCAGGTTTTAAGTGATATCATGACGGTGATCGAGGTTAAAGGCGGCTACGAGGGCATTAAAATTGCCTGGGTAGGAGACGGAAATAATGTTGCGCATTCCTGGATCAATGCCTCGGCTGTTCTGGGCTTGAACCTTGTTTTAGCCTGTCCCGATGGGTATTCACCTGACCGGAGTGTAATGGAAAGGGCATTGGATCGAAGTGCCGGAAAAATTGTTTTAACCACTGACCCTGTTGAAGCCGTGGATAATGCCGATGTTGTGTATACCGATGTTTGGGCCAGCATGGGGCAGGAGGGTGAACTGGACGCCAGGAAGCGGGTTTTTGAACCTTTTCAAGTCAATAAGAAGCTGTTAAAAAACGCCGCCGAAAATGCCGTTGTGATGCACTGCCTCCCGGCACACAGGGGTGAAGAAATTCATGAAGACGTGTTGGAGGGGCCGAACTCTGTAGTCTGGGATCAATCTGAAAACAAGCTGCACATGCACAAGGCGATACTTGATGTTTTGCTAAGAGGAGATTCATAGTGTCTGATTCTATCAATAAAATTGTTCTGGCATATTCAGGAGGCCTCGATACGTCTGTTATCCTGAAGTGGCTCATTGAAACCTATAAATGTGATGTTATCGCATTTTCAGCGAATATCGGTCAGGGCGATGAAGTCGATCAGATAAAAGAGAATGCCTTAAATACCGGGGCAAGTAAGGTGTATATCGATGATTTGCAGGAAACTTTCGTAAAAGATTATGTTTTTCCGGCGTTCCGTGCCAATGCCATCTATGAAGGACAGTATCTTTTGGGCACATCTCTTGCCAGACCTCTGATTGCAAAACGACAGATGGAAATTGCAAAAATAGAAGGCGCTGATGCGGTAAGTCATGGGGCAACAGGCAAAGGAAACGATCAGGTAAGATTTGAACTCAGCTATATGGCCATCGATCCAAATATAAAGATTATTGCCCCTTGGCGTGAATGGGATCTCAATTCTCGCAGTGCTCTTATGGCTTTTGCCGAACGACATGGTATCAAGATTCCCACAACCCATGCAAAGCCTTACAGTACTGATAGAAATCTTCTTCACATCAGTTTCGAGGGAGGCCGGCTGGAAGACCCCTGGAAGCAACCGCCCCGGGATATGTTTACCATGACCGTGTCCCCCCAGGATGCCCCAGATGAACCCGAGATCATCGAGATATCGTTCGAACAGGGTGATCCTGTGGCGATAAATGATAAAACCATGTCTCCTGGGAAATTTCTCAGAGAGATGAACAGGCTGGCGGGGCGTCACGGTATCGGACGGGCGGATATCGTCGAAAATCGTTTCGTGGGCATGAAATCTCGAGGTGTCTATGAAACTCCGGGCGGTACGGTGCTGAGAGCAGCCCACATGGCCATGGAATCGATTACCATGGACAGAGAAGTCATGCACCTGCGTGATTCGCTGATCCCGAAGTATTCCGAACTGGTGTATTATGGTTTCTGGTTTTCACCCGAGATGGAACTGCTTCAAAATATGGTCGACCAGACCCAGAAAAATGTTTCGGGAAAGGTTCGCTTAGAGCTTTATAAAGGCAACTGCATGGTTCTCGGGCGTAAATCCGATTTGTCCATTTACAACGAAGATTTTGCTACGTTTGAAGACGATGCCGTATACCGGCAGAAAGATGCAGAGGGTTTTATACGGTTGAATGCGCTGAGATTGAGAATTCAGAAGATGATGAAGAAATAAGGTAATGGGTGATGGGTATTAAGATACGTATTCACAGGGTGGGCTCCCTCGTTTCACTTTGACGTCTACGTGTCTGGTCATTTCAAAGACTTAGCAGCGGTGGCATTCCTGCCCCCTCCGCGTTCTCCCGCGAAAAGCATGCGGGAGTCGCGGTCTCCCCCCTGCTAAGTTATTGAAATGACGAAGCCACTCCGCCGATATCGTTTCACAAGGAAGCCCACCTCGTGAATATATTCGATATTAAGTGATAAGCGTGTTTAATCAAGGCGGCACGGTTAATAAACGGTGATATGGAGTAAGACGAGGTGCCCTGATTATGTCTGAAAAACTGTGGAACGGCAGGTTTTCCGAAAAAACGGATAGGATGGTTGAAGACTTTACATCTTCCATTGATATCGATAAACGCTTATATTCTTATGATATAGAAGGAAGTATTGCCCACTGCCGCATGCTTGCAAAGGCTTCTATTATTTCAGACACAGATGCTTTGGAATTGATTGAAGGACTTGGATTGATCAAGCGAGAGATTGAACGGGGAGAGTTCCAATTTGACAAGAGCCTGGAGGATATTCACATGCACATCGAGACCAGGCTTATTGAAAAGGTTGGAAAGGTCGCACAGAAACTTCATACTGCAAGAAGCCGAAATGACCAGGTCGTATTGGATGTGAGGATGTATTTGAGGGATGAAACCTTAAATACGGTAAAGCACCTTGTTATGCTTGCAAAGGTCATGGTGAACCTTGCTAAAACATACATTGATGTTGTTCTGCCCGGGTATACACACCTTCAGCGGGCTCAACCGGTTCTTTTGTCCCATCATTTCATGGCATATTATGAGATGTTTTCAAGAGATATCGATCGGTTCAATGACGGTTTAAGACGAATAAACGTTTTGCCACTGGGGAGTGCGGCCATGGCCGGAACAACTTACCCCATAGATAGGGAGTACACGGCACAGCTTCTCGACTTTCCCAAAGTATCGGCGAACAGTATCGATGCAGTTTCGGACAGGGATTTTATCATGGAATTCCTATCAGCTGCAAGCATCTGCATGGTTCATTTAAGCCGCATGTCAGAAGAGCTTATTTTGTGGTCTTCATCGGAATTTGGTTTTATTGAGCTTCCGGATTCCTTTGCCACCGGCAGCAGCATCATGCCTCAGAAGAAGAACCCTGATGTGCCCGAACTGGTGCGGGGAAAGACAGGGCGTGTGTTCGGAGATCTGATTTCCCTTTTGACGTTGATGAAGTCCTTGCCATTGTCTTATAATCGGGACATGCAGGAAGATAAAACCGCCTTGTTCCAAACCGTGGACATATTAAAAAAATGCATAGAAATTTATATAAAAATGTTTCCAAAATTGAAGATAAATCGGGAGGTAATGGAGCGGGCGACATCCAAGGGATTTTTAAATGCAACCGATATGGCGGACTATCTTGTGGTTAGCGGTATGCCGTTTCGACAGGCACATGGCTGTGTCGGAGAGGCGGTTGCATATGCTTTGAGCCAGAAAAAAGAGCTTCATGAACTCACTCTCAAAGAGTTAAAATCCTTTTCATCTCACATTAAAAAAGACATATTCAAAATTTTAACCACTGATCAAATGATCAACCGGAGAAAATCCATTGGAGGTACGGCCTTGGAGTGTGTGAAGGCCGCAATAAAAAAAGCAGAGGAAGATTTAAAATTAAAAATCGCGTCAGACGATTAGGTTTTTGAAAATGGAGTGCGTGTTCACGGAGTGAGTCCCTCCGCTTCACTTTGACGTCTACGTGTCTGGTCGTTTCAAAGACTTAGCAGGGGTGGCACTCCTACCCCCTTTAGCGTTCTCCCGAGAAAAGCATGCGGGAGCCGCGGCCTCCCCTACTGCTAAGTCATTGAAATGACGAAGCCACTCCGCCGATATCGTTCTTCGGAGGTGCACACCCCGTGAACACTTACTAAATTGACTGTTTTAGATAGGATTAGATTTTTCCTAAAAAACTGATACTGGCTTAAAATGAAGAAAATTCTTAAAAAAGGTCTTGTTTTAATGTGTGTTGTTGCTATTTTGTTGGCACCTTTTATTTCGGCATGTGGCAAAAAGGCGCCGCCAAAACCGCCCATTGAAAAATCAGGGGAACAGACACCAAACACTAAATAGGGAACAGCTAATTTATGCATCATTTTAAATACCGCGACAATGAGTTGTATTGTGAGGATGTTCCGGTCCGGATAATCGCCGAAAATATCGGTACGCCGTTTTATTTATATAGCCATGCGACCTTAAAGCGACATTATCTAAAATTTTACGAGGCTTTTGAGGGTCTGGACAGGCTTGTATGTTATTCTGCAAAGGCCAACACAAATCTGTCTGTGTTAAAACTGTTTGAAAGCCTTGGCAGCGGACTTGATATTGTCTCGGGCGGAGAACTCTATCGGGGTTTAAAAGCAGGTTTTTCTCCGGATAAAATCGTCTATTCCGGTGTGGGTAAGCGTGTCGACGAGATCGATTATGCACTTGAAGCAGGTATTTTAATGTTCAATGTCGAATCCCTTGAGGAACTCGAGCTTATCAATGAAAGGGCCGGCATATTAGAAACGAGAGCACCTGTGGCGATTCGGGTGAATCCTGACGTTGATCCAAAAACACATCCTTATATTTCAACCGGACTTAAAAAAAACAAGTTCGGTATTGATAAAGAGACAGCCATCGAGGGGTATAATCTTGCAAGACGGTTAGAAAACATTGATGTTGTGGGCATTGATTGCCATATCGGATCGCAGATTACCGATGCAAAACCTTTTGTCGAAGCCCTGGAAAGCATAAAAGATTTGATTAATGAACTCAGAAAAATCGGGGTCGAAACCCAATACCTGGATATGGGTGGAGGCCTTGGCATAACCTATAGCGATGAATCACCGCCCCATCCCCGTGAGTATGCTAAAGAAATCGTGGCGTCACTTAAAGGCTCTCAGCTAAAACTTATTCTGGAACCCGGAAGAGTTATCGTCGGTAATGCCGGAATACTGGTTACAGAGGTTTTGTTCAGAAAATCGGGCAAGGCCAAGGATTTTATTATTGCTGATGCGGGGATGAACGATCTGATGCGACCCACCCTGTACGGTGCTTTTCATGCCATTGAACCGGTTGTAGATAATGAAGGTCGACAGATAACGGCAGATGTCGTGGGACCGATCTGCGAGACCGGAGATTTTCTGGCAGTGGATCGCAAAATGGCCGATGTGATAAAGGGCGATCTTCTTGCGGTGATGAGTGCGGGTGCTTATGGTTTTACCATGTCTTCCAATTACTGTTCCAGGCCCAGGGTGGCGGAAATTATGGTCAAAGATGACGAATATTATGTTGTCAGGGATCGTGAGAGTTACCAGGATCTGGTGAAGGGTGAATCCATACCTCCGTTTATTGACGATTGAGTGGGTGAGATGGAAAAAATAGAATTTTATAAAATGAGCGGCAGCGGTAACGATTTTATTATCATTGACAATCGCAATAGCATTATTGACGTAAACGACCTGTCAGACTTTATCGCCAAAGTGTGTCGCAGAAAGATGGCTGTTGGTGCGGATGGTATGATACTCGTAGAAAATTCCGACAATGCAGATTTCAAATGGCGATTTTTTAATTCCGACGGCAGTGTTGCAGAAATGTGCGGAAACGGTGCCCGATGTGTTGCACGTTTTGCATATTTAAATGAAATTGCAGGGTCGAATATGTCTTTTGAGACATTGGCCGGCCTTGTTCAGGCAGAGGTTATCGGTGAGCGTGTTAAAGTCAAAATGACAGATCCGTCACAACTCAAAACGGGTGATGCCATCGAGTTTGAAAACGGGTTGGTTTCCATCTCCAGTATCAACACAGGCGTTCCACACGTCGTGATTGTAAAAGACAGCATCGACGATGTCGATATCGTTAAAATAGGAAGAAAGATCCGGTACCATGACCAGTTTTTGCCTGCCGGAACCAATGTTAATTTTGCTTGCCATATAAAAGACAACACCATCGCTATCCGGACATATGAACGTGGTGTTGAGGATGAAACATTGGCCTGTGGCACAGGCGCTGCTGCAAGTGCCATTGTTATGGCGAATAAAATGAAGATAGACTCTCCGCTCTCTGTTCTGACACAAAGCGGTGGATATCTGAATATTTTTTTCAAAGAAAAAGAAGGTCAATATTACGACATTTATCTCGAGGGGGATGCTCGCTTCATCTACAAAGCCCAACTCTGGGAAGATGCCTGGAAGGACGATTTCTTTTAATAACTCAAGCTTGATGGTTTCGTAAAAAGTCAATTTTTGTTCGCTCAGTGACCATTTGGGAGCGTTTCAAGCTGTGCTGCTAAATTTCAAGAACTCGTCGCAAGCGCCTCAAACAGCTTGGAATTTTTAACGCATCACCGCTTGAAACGCTGGATCCCCAAATGATCAAATTTCGCTCACAAAAGACTTTTTGGCCATATCGTGGTACGAAAATTGAGTAAAAATTAAATTCGTTACTCGACCTATATTGTTCATGGCTGTGTTTCCCGGTATAACGATATTGACGGAGTGACTTCGTCATTTCAACGGCTTAGCAGTGGGGGAGACCGCGGCCCCGCATGCTTTTCGCGGGAGAACGCGGAGGGGGCAGGAATGCCACCGCTGCTAAGTCTTTGAAATGACCAGACACGAAGTCGCCGGAGTGAAACGGGGAAGCACAGCCATGAGCACGCATAAAAATGTCGAACGGTATCTTTGCTGAATAATGAAAATTCATACTGCTTACATCGGGGCTGGTTCCAATATCGGGAACAAACTTGAAAACTGTAAAAACGGAATTATCGCGCTATCTAAAAGCCAAAATACACAAATAAAGGAATGGTCGCGCTTTTACAAAACCGAACCTGTGGATTATGAAAATCAGGATTGGTTTATAAATGTCGTTGTCAAGATCGAAACCACCCTTGACCCTTTCCATTTGTTAAAGAAACTTAAATCCATCGAATATGATGCCGGACGCATTGACGATCCTGTTAGATTCGGACCGAGGATTCTCGATCTGGATATACTTTTGTTTGGTGATATTGTGACAAATTCATCCGGTCTGATTATTCCGCATCCCAGAATGCACAAAAGGCGTTTTGTGTTAAAGCCGATCTGTGATATAGATCCAACAATCGTTCATCCTGTTTTAAAGAAAGAAATGCAATATCTATTGGCTATTCTGGATGATAATGAGCAAAGGATTGTCGAGTATAAATGAGATTATTAGTCTTAATGGGTCTTTTGTACCTGTGTTACAGGTTTCTGAAATCCTGGGTGTTTAACGAGAAATCGTCGCAAAAAGCGGCATTTGAAAAAAAAACAGGTGAGATCGATAATGTTATGGTCAAAGATCCTTATTGTGAAATATATCTTGCTAAAAGAGATGGCGTGCATTTAAATTTTAAGGGAAGAGATGTATATTTCTGTAGCAAAGAATGCAAAGATAAGTTTTTAGAAAAGCAGGCAAAAGGTTAAGGGAAAACACGGATGAAAACGGATAAACACGAATATTTTGAAAAATAAGAAAGTAAGAAGGTGAAGGGCAAGAAAGTGAGAAGGTGGGAAGGTAAGAAGGTTGGCAATTCTCAGGATCTCCTAACTTCTGATCTTCTAACCTTTCATCTTATTATTCCTATTTCCTATCTTCTAATAAAACGAGTGGAAGAATTCCAAAAATAATAAACAGGAGGCATGCTGGGATGAAATTTTTTATAGACACTGCAAACATCAATGAAATTAAGGAAGCAAACGACATGGGGATGGTTGACGGCGTGACCACCAATCCCAGCTTGATTGCAAAAGAGGGTCGAGATTTCGAGGAGATTATAAAAGAGATTTGTAAAATAGTGGACGGTCCCATCAGTGCCGAGGTGGTTAGCACCGACACCCAAGGCATGCTAGAAGAGGCCCGCAAGCTATCAAAGATTCACAACAATATAGTTGTAAAAATTCCCATGTTGGTGGATGGTTTAAAGGCGACTCGAAAACTTTCAGAAGAAGGGATCAAGACAAATGTAACCCTGGTTTTTTCACCGCTTCAGGCGCTGATGGCCGCAAAAGCCGGGGCGACGTACGTTAGTCCTTTCATTGGCCGCTTAGATGACATATCCCAGGAAGGTCTTCTGTTGGTTGAACAGATTGTTGAGATTTACAGTAACTATGCCTTTGATACTGAAATCATCGTTGCAAGCATTCGCAATCCCCTTCATGTTTTGGAATCTGCTTTGATGGGCGCCGACATTGCCACGATTCCGTTTAATGTTCTCAGCAAATTGGCGGCTCATCCCCTGACCGATAAAGGGCTCAAGGCATTCTTGGATGACTGGAACAAGGCGAAAAAATAAGAATCATCTCCCATTCTCCAAATAATATGGAGAAGAACCAAAAAAAAGAAAACAAGTTGGCTTAGGAATTTAATCAAGAAAATGCTTCCCAAGGGACAAATTAAAAAAATATTGAGCCATCCCAATAGCTTGACGTTGTTCCGGGTTGTTGCATCGCCAATTATTGTGGTTCTCCTTTTGTTCCCGAACAGAACCAATACATTTCTTGCAGCATTCATTTTCAGCGTAGCTGCTATAACCGACTTTTTGGACGGATTTTTTGCAAGACAAAAAGGGCTGGTGTCTAATTTCGGGAAGGTTATGGATCCCATTGCCGATAAAGTTCTGGTTTCAACTTCTTTTATTATGCTGACCGCTTTAGGGTGGATTCCTGCCTGGATAGTTTGCATTATTATTGGGAGGGAAATTGCCGTCACCGGTTTGAGGAATATTCTCGCGCAAAAGGGCAATGATTTATCTGCGTCCACACTTGGAAAATATAAAACCGGATTTCAAATTGCTGCCATCATTCCCCTGATGATACACTTCTCTTATCTTACCATTGATTTTCATGCGGTAGGGACCGTATTTTTATGGATTGCGTTGACGTTAACGGTTTGGTCGGGTACAGCATATTTTACCCGGTACAGAAGTTTTCTCCAGGTATAATATTTTCGTAAGTGTTTACTATGGGGCTCACCCCGTGAACACGTACAAATTTTCTGTTGACAAAGTTGTAAAATCTATTTATGAAACTTAGACTATTGAGCGGGAATAACTCAGTGGTAGAGTGCGACCTTGCCAAGGTCGAAGTCGCGGGTTCAAATCCCGTTTCCCGCTCCATTTTTTTTGGCGGCATAGCCAAGTGGTAAGGCAGCGGTCTGCAAAACCGCTATTCACCAGTTCGAATCTGGTTGCCGCCTCCACAAAAAAACAAGGGCTTGCAACTATTTTCAAAAACTTGCGGCCCTTTTTTTAATGCTTTAATTTATATCACTAATAACGCATTAATTTTTTTGGTAGATTCAGGGACTCGTCTCTTTTAAGCCTTTCAGGGTTTTTTGGTATAGCGCTTCCAAGTCATGGGCCAAGCGCTTCATGTCCTCTGCTTTCGGTTTAGGAAAGACGACGGTTTCTAAAAAATCAGAATATATCAGTGGGCTCGGTCGCTGCCGGTTGACGGTATAAGCCCACAGGATCATATCACCCAACTTATCCTTAAGGTCTTCGTTTATTTCGTCGGAAAGCAACTCCCAGACCGATTGCTCAGTTTTTAATTTCTTCTCTCTAAGATCGTTCAGCCGATCGGTTAATTTATTGATTCTCGAGTTCAGAGTATTTAAAAGCTTTAAATTTCGTTTTTCAGCGTTTGCAGCCTCATCATAACTTTTGTTTGCGGTTTCAAGGTCCTCGGATGTACACTTGTCATTACAATAATTATCAATGATAAGATCTTTTTCACGTTCGGCCGTTTTAATTGCCGCTGATAGTTTCGGCATTAAATCTTCAAGCTCATCACGTTTTTTGGAAAGACGATTCAGCTTTGTTTTATGCTTTGCAAGTCGGACATCTGCTGAAATTGCATCCTGAACGTGCTTGTTCGTGAATGTCTCGCTGTCGGATAATCTCATTTAAGGTCTCTCCTTTTATTTGCCTAAATTGAGCATTTCAAATTATAGAAATTCAAAATGGCAGAATACCTTAAAAATATTATTAAATCAGCCATTTGACCATTTAACCAGGGTACCCTTTGGGATAACACCGTCGATCAATTGAGGTAATAGTAGCACATTGAGAAAATAAAGACAAAAACAACCCTGTCGGACATGATAAAAAACTGCAAAACTTGCAAGGATTATGTCTATGTGATATGGACAAAAGTCTCAAATTTTATGAACCTAGGAGTTATAGCCTCGTTGACATAAAAAAAATTGCATGTATTAGCGGGGTTTGCTTCCTCGTGTAACGTTCTTGGCGAAATGACCAGACACGCAGACACCGGAGTGAAACGGGGGAGCAAACCCGTTAAAACGTAAAAGATTAAAGATTCCGAGACATTAAACTAAATAGACTGGGGGTATACATATTATGGAGAACCTATTGGGTGAATTTTGGATATTCAAATTAGCCTGCGTGGTCGCAGCAGCATATCTTGTTTATTTTTTTATTAAAGATCGAATGAGGAAAAAGTAAGAAGACTTTTTAACAATATTTGATGGGATAAATTGATTAAATAACATCAATTTATCGTTAATTGTTCAATTTATACTTTAAGTTATGAAAAAGGCTAAAATGAAAGGTTGAGTCATGATTCGAATCAATGAAAACTATCTCAAACTTCAGTCTTCTTATCTGTTTGTTGAAATTGCCAATCGTGTATCTTCATATCAAAAGGATAATCCAGACGCCGAGATCATCAGGCTGGGAATCGGAGATGTAACCTTGCCCTTGCCGCCGGCCTGCATTCAGGCATTCCAGAAAGGTGTTCAAGAAATGGCGTCGGACAGCACGTTCCGTGGATACGGACCGGAACAGGGGTATGGTTTTTTAAGGGATAAGATCGCCTTAAACGACTATCAAGCATTGGGTGAGGATATCGATTCAGATGAGATTTTTGTCAGTGACGGCGCAAAATGCGATACGGGGAATATTCAGGAACTCTTTGCAACGGACATTCGCCTGGCAATTCCTGATCCTGTGTATCCGGTATATCTGGATACGAATGTCATGGCCGGCCGAACCGGAAATTTCAATAATGGAAGATACAATGATATCATCTACCTGGAAAGCCTGCCTGAGAATGGTTTTGTTCCATCCCTGCCCGAAGCGCCGGTCGATCTGATTTACCTGTGTTTTCCGAACAATCCCACCGGTGCCACAATATCCAAGGACAGTTTGAAGAAATGGGTTGATTTTGCCCATGAACATAAGGTGCTGATTCTTTTTGATGCGGCATATGAAGCATTTATACGGGATCCAAACCTTCCCCGTTCAATTTTTGAGATAGACGGTGCTCGTGAGGTTGCCATCGAGTTCAGAAGCTTTTCAAAAACCGCAGGCTTTACCGGTACACGGTGCGCCTATACGGTGGTTCCCAAAACCTGTATGGCCTATGACGAAGGGGGACAACAGCATTCATTGCACAGTCTGTGGAACCGACGTCAATCAACCAAATTCAACGGTGTTTCTTACCCGGTTCAGAGGGCAGCAGAGGCGGTATACAGTGCAGCAGGAAAAACCCAGATCATTGAGATGGTCGATTATTATCTAAAAAATGCGGCCCTGATTCGAAATGAGATGGCTTCGCTCGGCTTTGAATTTGTTGGAGGTGAAAATTCACCTTATATTTGGGTGCACTGCAAAAGGGATGCCTGGGAGTTTTTTGATTTGCTGCTTAAAACAGCCGGCGTGGTCACCACCCCGGGCCCGGGATTTGGCAAGTGCGGAGAGGGGTTTATCCGTATAAGTGCTTTTAATAGTTATGAAAACGTTGAGATGGCCATGAAACGGATCAAAGATGCTCTGGGTGGTTAAGGGAAAACCGTTACGCCTTTATGTTAGGGGCAATGAAAATATATTCCAGACTGCTTAAACTGTAATCAATTTCCATGGACAAAAATAAAGACAGCGAATGGAGGGTAACAACGGCGTTTTTATCGGCATCCTGCTTGCTGACGCTGCTGATACGTTTTATGATTCCCTCGTTGACCAGTTTCACTTGCGCATAATGGTTTTCCAGAGGTTTAAAGTCCATCTTTATATCCGGCTGGTCTTTATGCCTGAAATACTGGCCGAGCAAATATATGGATGCTGTGCGCACGGTTGTTTCTTCTACAGAGGAAAAGGGAAGGTGAAACCGCGCCATGGGTTTTAAAAAGTTCATGATCGGACAATCACTGGTGGCCATTATCACACCGAAAATTGCTGAAAGACCTTCCATAATGGATGTATTTTTGGAGTAAGTCCTGTCTCCGGTTTCGCACACAACCGTGCAATTGTGATAGGAAAGGACATCCTTAAACGTTTCTACCAGTTCCATGATGTTGACCGCGATGGGACAAAAGGGATGGGAATCGATATCCAAAGGACAATTGCTGCATTGTTTGTAATTAAGGCGTGTCCAGTCCTGTGGTTTATGACGACGATCATCAGGGATGAGGCTCAAGGTTCTCGGATCCAATGCGATTTGATAGTTTATGGTATTATCATCCTCAAATTGAAATTGGTAGTGAAACAGGAACGGACTTTGTTTTTCCATGACACTCCTTAATCAAGTAATCTAAACCTAAACCGAGCGTTTCAAATTTTTGAAATGGTAAATTTAATCTTATGCTTAAGGCATTCTGGCATTTTGAATTTCAAGAATTTGAAACCCTTCGGGATTTCCAATTTCACCGCATCTACTGTGTCAGATGCCGTTCCGCATAGGCGACTATAGCGAAAAGACATCTTCCCCCGCAAAGCGGGATTTCGCTACGCTCAACTTGCTTATCT